>Ga0172379_10006949_pt1 | contig 14917 bp, 12 predicted proteins | sample GrowelOW334metaG_FD_119756 | JGI IMG/M metagenome (GOLD analysis project Ga0172379, IMG submission 119756) | Groundwater microbial communities from an aquifer near a municipal landfill in Southern Ontario, Canada - Groundwater well OW334 metaG | ecosystem: Environmental > Aquatic > Deep...
ACTTTTTTGTCTTGACACAAAAAAGTATGCAAAAAAAGTCAAGACTTCGCCCGCTTCACTCGAAAAATTAGCGTTCGTAAGGCTCAAATCGTCCAAACTCGTTGAAGTTCGACCACCAGCCTGAAAGCCTACAAGTTCACCTCACGAACTTCAACTTCAAACAAGGACGATTTTTAACCGCCTTCCTCTCTTATTTTTCGGCTCACCGGCCGAGGTCGCGCACTTGAGAACGGCATCGGTAAGTGAAAAATTGTTTGTTGAAAACTTTTATTGAAATAACCTGTCGTTTTCTTTGATAATTCTAAATAGAATACTTAATATTGTGGAACGAAAAATTACCTTCGAAACCACTTAATATGAGATTTAAACTGACCTTAATCGTCGAGAAAAATCCTTTTGGAAACCACTTGCCCATCAATTACCAGTACGAACTTTCCTCTTTTGTTTACGCTGCCATCAATCGCTCCAACACCGTATATTCAACCTGGCTTCATCAGAACGGCTTCGCGGTCGACAATAAGTATTTCCGGTTGTTTGCATTTTCAAACCTGCTTATCCCGAAATACAGCATCAGCGCTGATCGGTTGATCATCGAGTCACCCACTGTTGATTGGGAAATCGCGTTTCTACCCGAGCAATCCACCGAAGAATTCATCAAAGGCATATTCAGCGAACAGGTTTTCACTATCGGCGACAAGCAATCGAAGGTGCAATTTCGGGTATCGGGCATTGAACTGATGCCTGAACCGATATTCAGGGAAAGTGATGTTTTCAGAACCCTCTCCCCTGTTTGCATCACCCGCCGCCTGTCCGATGAGAAAAAGGTTTTCTACGAATCGCCCGATACCCGATACGCCAGCGAAGCTTTACTGATGAACCTGAAAAACAAATATGCCGCCTTCTACGGACACGAATTCACCGGCGACGACACCTTTGAACTCACACTCCTCACAACGCCCCAATCAAAACTGATCAATATCAAAACCGATACTCCCCAACAAACCAAAGTCAGGGCCTACTCCTTTAAATTCAAACTCAAAGCCGACCCGAAACTACTGCATGTGATGTATCACTGCGGACTGGGGGAGAAAAATGCGATGGGGTTTGGGTGCGTGAAATACTAAAAATGTTAGATTCAGAGAAATAATATTATAATAATTGAACCAAAAGGAATTAAGAATGGAAACTAGTAAAATTGACGAAGGTCATATCTTCGACTATGAAGATATTGTGCTTTATATAAAATGGAAAGTGAGTGATTTAAAAGATCAGGGATATTCAGATCAGGATATTTTAGAATTTGATTCCTGTGATGATTGGTATGAATATGCTCGTGTATTTATTGACAAAATAAATAAAAGCAATAACAATGAATGAAAGTTACAAAACCATTGATTACGATTGGTTAACCCGACCAACAGGAGATCCTTTTGCTGATGTAGGCGGATATGTGATTAAATATTTTATGCAAAAATATCCTGATAAAGATATTTTGGAATTAACTGACGACATAGCAAAAATATATGTCAATAAATGGGAAGGTAAGATAAATCCTTTCTTTTTAAATTCGGCAATCACGCAACCAGCCTATAAAGGAGACGTAAAAATTAAAGAGACAATAAAATATTTCAATTCTCTTGTGAACGAAACAGCTATTTACGAAGAAGGTTTTTGCCGAATAACAGGACGAAGGACAAAATTATTTAAAGCGGGTCGTGATAACTCATTGATGTCTGGTTCTGGAACTTTTGTCAATTTCCATCATAATTTCCAGTTTGGTATGATGCTATCAAAAGAAATGATTATCCGAATGTTTTTTATTCCTTTTGGATCTATTTTTATTGGAGGACGAATTGCCATTATTCAAAGCAATTTAGCTGAAGTGAATGAGTTTTTTGTTAGAAAGAATTGCGAAGCAAACCTTGCAAATATAGCAACATCATCTTCTGAAGGTGTTTTGAAATCGGAATACGGTATTCCTGCAAATGCATTGTTTCAGTTTGTTGACGATTTACTCATCAATAAAATTAAAGAAGCTACCGATGAAAACAAAGGAATTTCATTGAGTTTATACCATTTTACAAATTTTGGAGCGAGTCCAGAGATAGTGATTTACAAACTGCCTTCAACAATATTCAGATTTTATTCTACTTGTCAGTCTCCTCAATTAAAAACTGATTGGCAGCCTTTTTTATTATCTCACTATAAGAGTTCTAAATATAAGGGAGCTAAATATAATGCTATGAATTCAAACTATGAAATAGCAAAAAAAGAAGAAATAGATCAAGTTGGGTTCAATGAATATAAACTATGGCGAAATATCGTATTAGAAAATCTGCTTAATGGGAAATCACTATTAAGACTATTTGTCAATTGGGGAGTCACTCGTAAATTCAACTTTGTAATTATCGAAATATATCAAAAAAACGTACAGAATATGAAACAAGAAACATTAAACAAAATCAAAGAATTAGCTCTCTTCCTTACCAATACAGATGAAGAAGCTATAAAGAAAAGCATTAAAGCTTTGGATGGGTACAAAAGTGCTTATGAACTGCGACGCTTCTTTTTGAAAAATGTTGTAGCAAAAAACTACAAAGATGGAGCAAAAGAAACTATTATTACCATGGAAGAACTGGTTTATTACCTATTTCCAGATGATGTTTCATGGAAAGATATTCGTGATATTTTGCTTTTTGCGATATATCAAGAGCTACATGCCAAGAACATTCATGTTGAAGCAGAATTATTAAGTGTAGATACAGACGAAAATACCGATACAAACGAAAATTAATTTAAAATCAAAATAATATGAGTAACTTAAAATCGCAAGGATTTATCCTTATTGACGTGGATGTGGTAGCTTTAAACAATGCTGGAAAGAACACACAAAGCAATTTTGATAATGCTGTAGGTACAAAACGAATTTACAAAGACGGTAAAAGCTATGTCTATGTTTCAGGTCAAGCATGGCGATATTGGTGGCGTGACACCTTGCAAAAAACATTTAATTGGAATTTATCCCCAATAACACGAGATGCAAAAATTGCATTTACTGCTGCTGATCCGATACAATATGCAGACGACGATATTTTCGGATATATGAAAGCAGCTACAGAAGAAGTAACTGACGACAAAGGAAAGGTAAAAAAAGAAAATATTACTGTAACCCGTGTTTCTCCTTTGAAAAATTCTGTTTTAGTCTCGGTCGGATCTGTCCGTCCTGTAGAAAACTGGTCGAGTATGGCTCGTCAGAATGGCGATTCTGTTCCTTATGGAAAACAAGAATATAGTGCCATAATGAAAGGAATGTTCAGTCTTGATTTAGAACAAGCAGGAACTTTTGCTACTTATAATAAAACAGGTTATAAAAATCTGACTGAAGCCTTAAAAAAAGAAGCTTTGGAAAATGGAGCAAGCGAAGTAGATGATAAATTTCTGAAAGATGAAAAAGGAAATCCGTACAAATTAGTACGTCTTGCGCCTGATGTCCGTCAAAAAAGAATAGTAGAAACAATTCAGAGTTTAAAATATATATCAGGTGGAGCCATGCAGACAAATAACATGGGCGATGTTACTCCTAAATTCATTGTTCTTGCAACTCTCAATAGTGGCAACCACCCATTCTCGCACATTGCATCAGCAAGTGGGAAAGATAACGATATAGTAGATTTAAACATTGAAGCTTTGACTGAAGTATTGTCCGATTATAAAGACAATATTCAAGGAACGGTATTTATTGGTCGCAGAAGCGGTTTCTTAGATGAAAAAGCAGATCGTTTAAAAGCATTGGAAACAAATTTTGCAAATGTAAAAGTTCTTTCCATAAATGAAGCAATTGACCAATATACAGAACAATTGAAAATCCAATTATAGTATGAAAGTTTTCAAAATTGATATAACTGCGTGGACATCGAGCTTCAAGTATCCTAATCTTATATCAGGATTTCAACCAACGCTCGAAGTGCCTCCAATTAGTACAGTTTTGGGACTAATCAATGCGGCATCAGGAAAGTATGTAAAACATGACAAGCTGAAAATTGGCTATTATTTTGAATTTGAAGCCAAACAAATTGATTTGGAAACTATTTATCAAATAGAAGCACATGAAAAAGGATATCCAAAAAACACAACAAAATCGAATATAATAAACAGAGAGTTCCTGTTTAATAATCATTTGATTCTTTATGTTCAGGATAAAGAATTGGCAGATTATTTTCGCTTGCCTGTTTATCCTTTGTTGTTAGGTCGTTCAAATGATTTAGCGACAGTTAATAGTATTGAAGAAGTAGAGTTGAGTGAAATACATAAAGCAGAAAAGATTAAGGGGCAAATAATTCCATTTAATGGAAATTTCCTTCCTGGTCTTATCCAACCTTTACCAAAATACTTTTCGGATACCATTCCCCGCAATAATTTGGGAACAGAAGCCTATTCGGTTATCAGTCATAATTCGGCTGATGGCCAAACAAATCTCACAGCATACATTGATTATCTCAAACAAGAGAAAGAAGTACATATCTATTTTCACGAACTTGATTTTAGTTCATATTATGGATAACACAAATATACCTGAGGTTCTGGCAAAATCGGAACCTCAGGTTACACTAAAGCAACATATAGAAGATGGATTAGTAATTTTGGAAAATCTAAAAAAAGGTTTTCCTAATTTGCCCATTGCTGATGCCGAACATTTTTGGCACTTGCTTCGACTGTGTGTTATTTGCCACGATTTAGGAAAATCTCATTCCGAATTTCAACACATGTTGCGTGGAGAGCGTCATAACTGGTTGAAACAGCGACATGAGTTGTATTCAATACCATTTATTGAAGGATTGCAAGCTTCTGATGTTGATAAAAAATTAGTTAAACAAGTTGTTGCCGGACATCATAAAAGTTATGATGATCTTTTTAGTTTTATCGAACATTCGTATAAGCAAGATACCAACAATAATTTCCTGTTTGGTTTTGATGATGATACAAAATTATCGTTTGAAACAGAATTTAAACAGCATATAAACTCTAAATTTGTTCGAAACCTTCTGAAAGAGTTTGACATAATACTTAATGGAATTAATTCGGAGATACCCCGCAAGTTTATCATAGAATACAAACGAAATCCTGCAAAATTAGAGTCACAAAATTATTTTGATTTACTTTTAATGGCAGGAGCTTTCAAACAATGCGACCATTTATCCTCAGCCTTTATTTCTAAAATTGAATTATTAGAGAATAAGGACTTTGAATTTCTTAATTTGAAAAGACAATTGCTCCAAAATAGAGGTTATGATTTTTATCCACACCAATTAGAAGCTTCTACTAAAAAAGGGAATGTAATACTTACAGCTCCTACCGGTTCAGGAAAAACAGAAGCTTCCTTCCTTTGGCTACAAAAACAGATGGAACTCAACGGGCAGGGACGTGTATTTTATATCCTGCCTTTTACAGCCTCAATCAATGCCATGTATGAACGACTTGGAAATGACATTGGCAAAAAAGAGAAAGTGGGGTTGTTACATGGAAAACTGACGGAATATTTGGAGAGTTTAGTTGAACGAACAAATCCTTCCATATCGCAGGAGAAAAGACAATACCTGACTCACAAATTGAAAGAAGACTACAGAACGATTGTGACTCCGGTTAAAGTTGTAACTCCGTTTCAATTGCTCAAAAATATTTTTGGGCTTAAAGGTTTTGAAAAAGGAATTTTCGAATGGGTCGGTAGTTATTTTATTTTTGATGAAATACATGCTTATCAACCGGATGTTTTTGCACAAATCGTAGTATTGATTAAGATTGCAGTAAAATACTTTCGGGTTAAGGTTTTTATAATGACTGCTACATTACCTCGATTTTTGAAAAAGGAATTGGAGAAAGCAGTCGGTGAGTATTCGGAAATCAAAGCAAAAGATGAATTATATGATAAATTTACCCGTCATAAAGTGGTTTTACATGAAGGGTTATTAGCAGATAATTTGAATTTAATTCAGACGGATTTAGACAACGGGAAAAAAGTATTAGTCGTTTGTAATACCGTTGAACAATCGCAACAAACATATAATACATTGTTATCAAGCAATAAAGTTTTACTTCATGGCAGTTTTAATGCTGTCGACAGAAATAAAAAAGAAAGAGATTTGAAAGAAGATAATGTTCAATTGCTTGTTGGAACTCAGGCAATAGAAGTGAGTTTGGATATTGATTATGATGTAATTTATACTGAACTTGCTCCTATTGATGCTTTAATTCAACGATTTGGACGGGTGAATCGAAAGAGAGAAAAAGGCATTTGCGTATGCAACGTATTTAAAGAAAGAAACGAAATTGATTCGAAGTATATTTATAATAATCAGGGAGTAATTGACCGGACATTAGAAACTCTTGGTTGGTTTAGTGAAAGTGTTCAGGAAAAAGGACTTCAAAGAGCTATTGATTTTGTCTATCCGGCTTGGGATGCAAAAGATAAAGAAGAATATGATTTGGTCTATGATACTTTGACTGATTTAGTAAAGAATCAGCTCTCACCATTTATATATTCGCAAAAATCCGAAGAAGACTTTTATTCTAAATTTGATGGAATAAAAGTATTACCAGCTGTTAATGAAACAGCATTTATAACATTCCTCAACCAATATGAATTTGTGAAAGCAGAATCGTTGAAAGTACAAATCACGAGGAAATATTTTGCAGGCTTTATTAATTCACGAGCAGTGGAGAGGAAAACTCATATTTTTGAAGCAAAAAACGAAGATAAGTTAATACAAACAAATTATTTTGTAATTAATCGAAAATATACAGAAGAATTGGGACTTCAAATAAAAAAAGAAGAAAATAATAAAAATAATAATTTATTTTTATAAAAATCGTCTTGAAAAGCATAATTTTCTAAATTTATATGTATACAGAGAATTCATAATACTTTTTATTAATACAATCCAAGATAAATACAACATATCCAACGAATAAACTTCCTGCCAAAACATTAGTTGTTATTGAATATTCAAACAGTTTTAAAATAAAATACAATGACCGGCACCCACTTCAACTATTATCAAATTTGCCACCGCAAACTCTGGTTGTTTGCCAACGGCATCAATATGGAGCACACTTCCGATCTCGTATATGAAGGCAAGTTGATTCACGAATCAAGCTACCCTCAACGATCGGAACGATACGAAGAACTGGAAATTGAAGGCATCAAGCTGGATTATTACGATTCGAGAAACAAGATTATCCATGAAATCAAGAAATCGGATAAAGTGGAAGTGGCGCACGAATGGCAGTTGAAGTATTACATCTATGTACTGGAACAACAAGGCGTGGAAGGCGTGACCGGAATACTGGAATATCCGACGATGCGTCATACGGTCAAAGTAAGCTTATCGCCGCAGGACAGGGAATATATTATACAGACGGAGTCGAAAATAGAACAAATCATCGCATCCGATCAATGTCCGCCGGTAATCAATAGTAAAATATGTAAAAACTGTAGTTATTATGAGTTCTGTTTTGTCAGTGAAGAAAGTTCAGAATAATCGATCGATCGATATTCCCTTATCGATTGATGCGGTATCCGGTTATCGAACGCCTCGATAGCCTAATATCGAATGATGCGATAACCGAATATAGGGGCATTCGATATTAGGATATCGCATGATGCTATATTAAGCTATCATTTGATAAGATATTTTTCTTGGCATATGTATAACAAAAACTTTGATATCCCGACATGAAGAAAACCTATTATCTATTTAACCCCGGCACCTTGCAACGCAAGGATAACACTTTAAGATTCACTCCGGTAGAAGAAGACGAAAATGGCAACGAACACAGCGGACAACCCCGTTATCTGCCGGTGGAAGACATTGCTGAGTTTTACGCTTTCGGGTCGCTCACTGCCAATAGTGCACTGTATAATTTCTTAGGCCAAAATGACATTTCGGTTCATTTTTTCGATTATTACGAGAACTACACCGGATCGTTCATGCCGAAAGACGGGTTGTTATCGGGCAGGATGCTGTTGTCGCAAACCTCACATTATCAGGACAAAAAGAAAAGGATCGTCATTGCCCGGAAATTCATCGAGGGCGCGGCGTTTAATATGATTAAGAATCTGCGGTACTACGACAAAAGGGGAAAGGAACTGGCTGTGATAATCGAAAAAATTGAACAATATGCCGCGTTGATTCCTGAAACAACGGCTGTAGTTGAACTCATGGGGATAGAAGGCAATATCAGGCAGACCTATTATCAAGGTTTCGATATAATATTGAATGATTTCGAGATGGGAAACCGTACGAAACAGCCACCTCAGAACGAAGTCAACGCGTTGATATCCTTTGGCAACATGATGTGCTACAGCCAGTGTTTACGGGCGATTCATCAAACCCAACTGAATCCGACCATCAGTTATTTACATACCCCCGGGGAAAGACGGTATTCCCTGTCGTTAGATGTTTCGGAAATATTTAAACCCATATTGGTCGACAGGGTGATATTTAAAGTCCTGAACAAACGGGAGCTTCAGGAAAAGCATTTCGACAAGAAACTAAACAAATGCATCCTGAACCAAAGCGGGAAAAAGATATTTGTACAGGCATTCGAAGACCGGTTGAATGAGACCATTCAGCACCGTTCGTTAAACCGGAAAGTCAGCTACCGGCATCTAATCAAGCTGGAATGCTACAAGCTCAGTAAGCATTTGCTTGGTATGGAAGAATATAAGCCTTTTAAAATGTGGTGGTAAATAACAAATATTAAAAAAATGTATGTAATTTTGGTCTACGATTGCGCTGAAAAGCGTGTTGCAAAAATGCTCCGGTTATGCCGGAAATATCTGAACTGGATACAGAATTCGGTTTTCGAAGGAGAAATCAGTGAAGTTAAACTCAAAGAACTCGTCATCAAAGCCAAAGAATTTATGCAACAAGAAGAAGACAGTTTAATTATTTTCTCCGGTCGCACCGAAAAATGGTTAGACAAGCAAATCATTGGAAAAGAACGTAGTAGCATCGATAATTTTCTATAGTAACTTGTCGATTCTACTCAAACTTAATCACAATCACCTATGCCGTACCACGAAAGTTCTTTGACATATTGAAAATCAACGATATAAACACATTGTCGATGTGCAGGGATTTTTATACTTTTGCATATCGACAACTTTTCATACAGAAAAAATACTTATAATAATAAGATATAAAGCTGGAAATCAGCTTATTTTTAGCCGGAAAACGACGACTTATAATTGAACCACAAGGAATTGAAATAAAGTTAGCAAATATGATGGACAAGAGCAACGCTATCTTATAATTGAACCACAAGGAATTGAAATATGGAAAAGACTATTTCATTGATGGTTCAACCATTCTTATAATTGAACCACAAGGAATTGAAATAATAGCCCTGAAATGCGTCTAAAATTGATGGGTAGACTTATAATTGAACCACAAGGAATTGAAATGACCATAAATTAATGCCTTGATTTTTGTTTGCACCTTATAATTGAACCACAAGGAATTGAAATGAACAAGTTTCTCAGTCTAAAAAACAAATGGATGACTTATAATTGAACCACAAGGAATTGAAATAGAAGAAATCAGCTTGACAAATGTACTCCATCTGAATCTTATAATTGAACCACAAGGAATTGAAATAACTCACCTGTAGCCAAAAGGCATTTAGCAAAGTTCTTATAATTGAACCACAAGGAATTGAAATTCAACTGCATACACTTTAAAATACGGAGTGCAAAATCTTATAATTGAACCACAAGGAATTGAAATTAGTTATGTAACTCGACATCCATTTTTGCACCGCTCTTATAATTGAACCACAAGGAATTGAAATTAACAACAGCCTTTGTTCCTTCTTCAGACAGCCTCTTATAATTGAACCACAAGGAATTGAAATCACAATTATGGAACAACCCTGAAACACGTGCGAAAACTTATAATTGAACCACAAGGAATTGAAATTAATCACAAAACCAGCCTGTGATTTAGTCAGCTGTCTTATAATTGAACCACAAGGAATTGAAATTATAAATTTACAGTGCCGTATTTGGTCTGTAAATCGCCTTATAATTGAACCACAAGGAATTGAAATTTTGAAACAATTGATGGCATTGAAATTAAGAAAGGCTTATAATTGAACCACAAGGAATTGAAATCTTAAAATCCAACCCCATTGATTTAAACCAATTTGCTTATAATTGAACCACAAGGAATTGAAATGCATAAGCCTTTGAGCCTCCAATATGTTCAAATGTCTTATAATTGAACCACAAGGAATTGAAATTACTTTGTTTACTTCCATTTCATTGAAGATTTGCTTACTTATAATTGAACCACAAGGAATTGAAATATGATTAGATCGGCAACTGATTCTTTAATGCCGTCGGCTTATAATTGAACCACAAGGAATTGAAATTCGAGTAATTGTTGCGCCTTTTCTATTTCAGCGCGCTTATAATTGAACCACAAGGAATTGAAATTTCGAAACGGGTCGAGAAAGTATATTTGCTTTTTTACTTATAATTGAACCACAAGGAATTGAAATAACGTTGCAATGGTGTATTCTGCTACAGTTTCAACTTATAATTGAACCACAAGGAATTGAAATTCGGAATCGCGGAAGCAATTAAGGCGGGGGCGGGCCTTATAATTGAACCACAAGGAATTGAAATGAGATAAACCAATCACGACGCGATTTTCGGGATATTCTTATAATTGAACCACAAGGAATTGAAATATTTGAGGGGAGCCAATTTGATGGGAGCAGATTTGCTTATAATTGAACCACAAGGAATTGAAATAGCGAATATGTAGCAATTGAGCTACATAGTGCTACCTTATAATTGAACCACAAGGAATTGAAATAACGCAACATACATTGATGCATCAGTTTGCGCACTCTTATAATTGAACCACAAGGAATTGAAATAATTGATAGAAGTGATACAATCACGCACAAATATACTTATAATTGAACCACAAGGAATTGAAATAAAGCCAATCATTCACTAAATTTTCAGAAACTCCTACTTATAATTGAACCACAAGGAATTGAAATGTATGTGGCAAAGATGCACCGAAAGAGGTCGAATGTCTTATAATTGAACCACAAGGAATTGAAATGGAGAACTACTCCACGTTCTTTGCAGTATTCGAACTTATAATTGAACCACAAGGAATTGAAATCCGATAAATAAAACTGAATACAGTCAATTACAAACTTATAATTGAACCACAAGGAATTGAAATGCAAATAAATCAACCAGATGCGTAAATCCATCCGCTTATAATTGAACCACAAGGAATTGAAATCTATGAAACCTTTTATCTCCAGTACAAAATTTTGGACTTATAATTGAACCACAAGGAATTGAAATTTAACATAATCTTTCGGTTTTGAACCATTGTAAAAACTTATAATTGAACCACAAGGAATTGAAATCCGTGAATGTACCTGCTGAATGTCGCCTGATTGATTCTTATAATTGAACCACAAGGAATTGAAATCTGAGAGTGCCATTACAGACACGACAGACAGGATGGCTTATAATTGAACCACAAGGAATTGAAATTTACCTTTACCAGTGGGGCTCGTTAGCCCCTCATCTTATAATTGAACCACAAGGAATTGAAATGATGCTCGGCACTGGATTATTAAGAGATATTTTAATCTTATAATTGAACCACAAGGAATTGAAATAAATCAGCATTGCAGCATCTCTCTGCTCCTGATTCCTTATAATTGAACCACAAGGAATTGAAATAAAGAGGTAGAATGTCCTGAATGTTTTGGATATGGTCTTATAATTGAACCACAAGGAATTGAAATAATTCCAATAAGTAGGTGATGATGATTTTACACAGCTTATAATTGAACCACAAGGAATTGAAATTGTTTATCGCAAGTTTTCAAACATTCAGCAATTTGACTTATAATTGAACCACAAGGAATTGAAATAACCGTTGCTGAACCCGAAGCCTCAACCGTTGCTGCTTATAATTGAACCACAAGGAATTGAAATATTGCTTAGCTGTTATCTGATACGGTCGACCTGCTCTTATAATTGAACCACAAGGAATTGAAATAAGTATAGGTACATTAGTACCATTCCTCAACATAGCTTATAATTGAACCACAAGGAATTGAAATTGCGTTTACTAATGCTTCTCTGTCTATTACTAGTTTTCTTATAATTGAACCACAAGGAATTGAAATCATATATACAACGACTCCGTAGCTCAGCTGGTAGACTTATAATTGAACCACAAGGAATTGAAATAAGTTATATGAGCAAACAACTGCAATGAAGTGTCTCTTATAATTGAACCACAAGGAATTGAAATTCGATATCTACATTCTTTTCGATTGAAAAGGGTATGCTTATAATTGAACCACAAGGAATTGAAATACAATAACCTTATTACAATCTTTTAATTTTCTTCCTCTTATAATTGAACCACAAGGAATTGAAATTCCCTTCCGGATATTACAGCCTTGGTAACGATGCCATCTTATAATTGAACCACAAGGAATTGAAATATAAATGACGCATACCGTTACCGTCAATGTAAACTTTCTTATAATTGAACCACAAGGAATTGAAATCAAGAATTTACGCTTATCAAAGGTGTAAAAGGTTTTCTTATAATTGAACCACAAGGAATTGAAATTTAAGGGAGTACAATTATGATATACCATGTACACCTTATAATTGAACCACAAGGAATTGAAATAATCATACCTTTCGGCTTGCTGCTCTCCGTTGGTCCTTATAATTGAACCACAAGGAATTGAAATAGGCAATGACTGGACAATAGACCTGAAAACGATGGACTTATAATTGAACCACAAGGAATTGAATTAGAAAACGAAAAAGCAATGATAGACTACACTAACCCTTATAATTGAACCACAAGGAATTGAAATCCACGACCTTCATCATATTGCCCTACTTCTCCTGCCTTATAATTGAACCGCAAGGAATTGAAATATGTTTGATCTAAATGGTGATCTCGATATTACAACTTATAATTGAACCGCAAGGAATTGAAATAACACATCTATCCGGAAAGAATTCTTTCATTTCTGCTTATAATTGAACCGTTGGGAATTGGAGTTAATCAATTAGAAGTTTCTAATAATCACCCAACTTTATAAAAGATACGGAGAACCAAATAATCTCTCCTTTTTTATGGTGACAAATTGAATATTCAATCAATATAATTCTAACCAAATATTAAATTTTCGAAACAAGTAACGTCATTTACAAATATCACATTAACTTTGCATCTCAAAGTACTTTATAAAACTCTATATGGACAAACAACATGAAGATCTGAAAGTTATCCGGGAAATGATGGAAAAATCAACCATGTTCCTTTCGCTGAGCGGAATGTCGGGTGTGATTTCAGGAATTGCTGCCATCATCGGAGCATCATTTGCCTATTTCTATCTACTTAAAAATCCCGGAAATACTGGCTTAAACAGTACTCAGGAAATAGGAATTCTGTTGGCAGATGCACTTATCGTACTGGCTGTTTCAATTGGTGCCGCTTTTTATTTTTCAAAAAGAAAAGCGAAAAAGAACAATCAGAAAATAGTAAAAAAGGTAGCTTTAAAAACATTGTATCACCTTGGTTTACCTCTTGTTGCAGGAGGAATTTTCTCGTTAATCTTCCTTATGAGAGGTGAAATCGGCATGGTTGCATCATCAACGCTGATATTCTATGGTTTAGCCCTTATTAATGTTTCGAAATTCACCTATCCTGAAATACATTACCTCGGCATTACCGAAATTGTTCTCGGCTTACTTGCAGCACTGTTTCTGTATAATGGAATTTTCTTTTGGACCATCGGATTCGGACTGTGTCATATATTTTACGGACTAATTATGTTTTTTAAATACGAACGACTTCGATAAGCGATTGCAGAAATTGTAGAAAGAAATTCAACGTATTAAAGTAGCGAAACTTAATGAAGAATATTATTGCCAATTTAAATAAAGCATTTGAAAGCCGAATAAGGCTGGGCATCATGTCTGCGTTGGCAGTGAATGACGCTTTGGACTTCAACGCTTTGAAAGAGTTATTGGAGGTGACTGATGGAAATCTTGCAAGTCATCTTAAAGCCCTGGAAAGCTTTGGCTATGTGCAATCAACAAAACAATTTATTGGACGCAAACCAAACACAAGTTACAGCATAACTCAAAGTGGTTCAGATGACTTCAAACATCACCTTAATGCACTAGGTGAATTACTGAGCTAATTTTTTTATCATACAACTTTGCATTTCAAAGTACTTTTAATAACAACAAATCAATTATTTTTAAATTTATGGAAACTTTAAAAAAGAACGCTGAAAAATTCAGCAAGTCAGTCACCTGGAAAGTAATTATTATTGGAGTAATCAGTTTACTCTTATTGATTCCGGGAGCTATGATTATGGAACTCATTAGGGAGAGAAAATTAAGAAACGATGAAGCAGTGGCTAAAATCAACAATTTATGGAGCAATGACCAGACACTCAACGGCCCGGTACTTACCATCCCTTATGAAGTGATTGTCAAAGATGAAAAGTCTCAGAATACTGTCCGCCACCATCTTACCTTAACACCTGAAGAGTTGACAATTACAGGGGTTATTCTTCCTCAGGAAAAATATCTTGGAATATACAAATCAATTATTTACAATAGTGATTTGATGATTTCAGGCTATTTCCCTACTATTGACTTTTCAAAAATAGAACACTCACGTATTTTGTGGAATGAAGCTTTTCTCAGAATCGGGATTTCTGATCTGAGAGGGGTCTCCAGTATTCCTGATTTCAAACTGAACGGAAAAATTTATAAACCGGAAGCCGGTGGTACTAATGCCGACGAAATCGGTCAGGGTCTGATTGTACT
>Ga0172379_10006950_pt1 | contig 14914 bp, 19 predicted proteins | sample GrowelOW334metaG_FD_119756 | JGI IMG/M metagenome (GOLD analysis project Ga0172379, IMG submission 119756) | Groundwater microbial communities from an aquifer near a municipal landfill in Southern Ontario, Canada - Groundwater well OW334 metaG | ecosystem: Environmental > Aquatic > Deep...
AGGCACTTCGCCCGTTTGTCGAGCGCCTGGTGACGTATGCAAAGACCAACACACTCGCCAGCCGCCGGCTCGCGATCAAGCGTATCCACGACGAAGAGGCAGTGAAGAAGCTCTTCAGCACGATCGCTCCGCGCTACGCCAAGCGTGCGGGCGGCTACACACGCATCGTGAAGCGCACCGAGCGGGGCGCGAACGACGCTCGCAAACTTGCGTATATCGCCTTCGTCTAGTATTCATTACGTATCTTATGACCAGCAACATTAAACCAGAAGCCAGCACCTACACGATCGACGCGACAGACCGTACCCTCGGCCGCGTGGCGAGCGAGGCTGCACACGCACTCCTCGGCAAGCGTTCGGTGCACTTCGCCAAGAACCAGGCGATTCCGTGCACGGTCACGATCAACAACGCGAGCAAGCTCCACCTGCCGGAGCGCCGCACCAAGGGCAAGGTCTACACGCACTACACTGGCTACCCGGGCGGCCTCCGCGAGACTCGCATGGACGTCATGATCGACAAGAAGGGTATCGCCGAGGTGGTGAAGAAGACGGTTGACGGGATGATCCCGCGCAACAAGCTCCGCAAGCCGCGCATGCAAAATTTAATAGTAAATGCATAGGCTTTAGGCTCTAGGCACTAGGAAATATATGGCATTAAAAAATTTCATCACCGCCGTCGGACGCCGCAAGACCGCCATCGCGAGCGTTCGCATGCAGAAGGCCGCGAAATCGAGCCTCGTCGTCAACGGCAAAGAACCGAAGGACTATTTCAAGACTGACCTCCGCGCGCTTATCGCCGGCGAGTCGCTCACCAAGGCAGAGAGCACCGAGAACTACGCCGTCTCGGCACACGTCTCGGGCGGCGGTATCGCCGCTCAGGCAGACGCAATACGCCACGCGACTGCGCGCGCGCTGATCAAGGCAGAGCCCAAGACTCGCACGGTCCTCAAGGCAGCCGGATTCTTGATGCGCGACCCACGCGCCAAGGAGCGCAAGAAGCCAGGCCTCGTGAAGGCCCGCAAGGCCAAGCAGTGGAGCAAGCGCTAAGCACACTTTAAACAAAACCGCCCGAAAGGGCGGTTTTGTAACTATTGAGTTTTCCCCAAATCTTTGCTAAGATTCCACTAAGGTCAGGACAAAAGCGGTAAGATTCCTATAGCTTACACGTAATAAACAGTATGGACTACAAACTCGGAGCATTATTCGGGAAAGGTCAGTCTTCTGAGAATTCTCGAGCAATAGAGGTGATGAATGAAGAAATCCGCAAGGTCGGAGGTCTTTTGCACTTTAATATACACGCCGACGCAAGTGGATGGCATGCTGAGTGTGTAGAGATGGAAGACATCATCACTGGCGGACAGAGCCCAAATCCTACTGACGACGAAATCCAAGTGAACATCAGGGAAGCTATTCACACTGCATTCCATATCACTCTTGCTCAACGAGAGGAAAAGCCAATTCTTAATGCTAATGAATTTCAAGCGGTGTACAACTTTACTCCAACAGTGTTCGCTTAATTAAATAGACATGGCGGATGAACTGATCGAAAGGAAGGATCTGCTTCGCCAAATAGACAGAGTTACATGCGATGATTGGATACGAGCGGCAAAAGCATGCGGGTTTTTAGTAACTCAACGAAGAGGCGGATCATCTCACTATCGCATAGGGAGGAAAGGGTTCCCGCCAGAAGACTTCCGGGGGTATATCATTGTCGTCTATGAACACATCCACAAGCAAGATAAACCGAAAGTCTTTAGAAAATTCAGACAAGAAGGCGTTGAGGAAGACGTGTTATGGAAACTTCTCGGCCTTCTGAAATAAAAAGCAGGGAGAAATGGGGACAGCCACCACCAATTTTTAAGCCACCCCAAGCGGGGATAGTAATTATGTCGGGGCTTCGCGAGGTTCGACCTCGCGAAATTAGGGCACAATTTTCATTTCAATCCACCCTCACTTCAGGCAGGGAAGCGTGGAGGTTTTGACATGTCGTACAGTGCGTGGTAGGATGTATCTCGAACCTGTCCGGCACGAGAGTGCCTTTCCAACAACCAGAAGGAGATTCCCTTGAGCTCAAAAACAGAAACGGCGTACGACCTCGACAATACCGCGTTGCTCAATGCGTTCAGCCAGGCGGCTGCCGCGACCCAATTCGAAAAGTCCCGAAGCATTTCGAGCGTCTTCTTCCAAAAGCAGAGCGCGGAAGAGTATCTGTTCGGCGTAGTACTCGCACGGCTTGAAGGAATCAAACCGCCCATGAACACGGGCGACATCGTGCAGAACAAGCGGCCGTACCCCGCGGGTGAGCCGTTCCAGCAGAAAACCGTCGATTGCGTTTACTACATGGGCGGCGGGGAATGGCAGGTCTCTTTTGAGCCACCCTCAGCCAGAGTCAGAGAGCGTTCCGCTTTCGGTTTTGGTCGGGATAGCGCAAAACAGTTCGAGCCGGTAGCGACTGTTGAACCATGCTCGCTGGTATAATCCGCCCACCACGATGAAAACCGTCGAGGAGGGCGGTTTCATTTTCATCCTCCCCATTTCAGGCAGGGGAGAGGTAAGGAAGTATCCCAAATACATGACGACCGTCATATATTTAGGATTGACAAGTGTCTTGTTTGCAGTAAGGTTGCGGCAGAACGGGACTGATTCCCGAAGGAGAAGCTGATGGATACGATTTGCATGCTGCACGACGTTCGGGTGGATGATTCGCATAAGAGCTTCGCTTTCGCATCTGAAGGGGATGCCGACCGCTTCTGTAAGTTCATTTGGCAGTATCAACGGAGCGGGCCTGGAAATGGCTACGGAGCATACTGGATCACCTTTGAAGACATCCAGTTTGCGAAGGCCATTCCAAGTGGCGCCGAACAGGTTATCGATACTGAACGGATTGAAAGGATGGCTCACTCGATCTTGCGAAGCAGGGGTGTCGATACCGGGCTGGACTACACGCCACCGCTCGTCGGCAGGAAGAGAGGTGCTATCACATTCGAATGGGCTCTGTTATCCCAATAAGCTCACACCGCGACTCACTCCGCTAAACCCACGAGAGCCCCGCGCTTCTCGTGGGTCTTTCGTTTATTTCGCATGTTCGTTAAGTCTCACGGTCGTATGAGTTAACGAACAGAGAAACGAGCTCGATTAACGGGGTATCAAAACTATGGTCCGGTCGGCACATATCGTTGATAGCAAGTTGCAAGGGATTGAGAACAAGCTGACAGAAACGATCAAATCTTTCGGTTTTAATAACTCGGAATCCTATGTATTAATATGCTAATCTCTCACTAGAGCTGAGCAATCCTGCTTAGCGCGTCCGAGGGAGGCGTACATGCTATTACCAAAGAGTAGTTCATATGTCTCAGGCGAAGTCTCGATCTTTGATACGCTCGTAAGGACAGGAGAAGCGAGGTCTCTCGTGACGTTCTCGTTCCAACTCCGCACCTTTCTCGTCAATTGCCTCGTCGAGCATCTGCGCGACCGGGCTATCGGCCATCAGGTTCTTGCATTGGGTCTTCTCAGCTCGGCGACAAAATCTGGCGAGTCGAGTAACCTGCTCTTGAAGCGAACGGGAGATGCGGCACTGCTCCTCGCAGGACTTTTTCCAGAACGGTCCCGCCATCTGCATGTGAGCTCCACCTACTTCCGCCACATGGGCCAAGCCGCGTACGCAACACTCGCTGCGAAGTTCCAAGTGACTGGCAAGCCGCTTCGGGGGAGGTTATACGACGACGTGACCGAACACTTTCAGTCTCTCGAGAGAGTTCTCGGCGCTGCGCGAAGACCAGACTCGGAGTGGGAATCCTATCAACGGTTCCGAGCCCGTATCTGAAGCTCTTATCGCCTCCACAACAATTCTTGTTGTGGAGGCGACCTGTTTTCATACGAGAAGGTCTAGCCGAGATGACAGAGGTTACTTGGGTCTTTTTCTTTTGTTCTACCACCTCCAGGCAGAGCGCAGGTTTGACACATGGTTGATATCGTGATATATAAAAGTCAGCACGAGTTACGAAACTTGTTTTGCACATTCAAACAAAAAGGGGAGGGCACCATGCGCAAAAATCTCGTCGAATCCTACATCGACAGCCTCAAGGCTTCGTTAGGGCCCGTGAGACGACCGATTGCCGAAGAAAACCTGCGGTCCTTGCATGAGAACAAGGACTACGCCGGGATGGTTGGCCACGTCAAAAGCAGTTTCCATCTCGATACGGGAATTCGCCTCGGTTTGGTAAAAAAAGGCGGTCCGGATGCACCGGCCTGGGTAGAACAACCGGTGCATATGCCGATGTTCGGCACCTCGCAGTTCCGGCAACTCATTATCACCATGTACCTCAGGAAGTCATTCTTGGCGGTTGTCGGTTTCGAAGAGGTGGTGTGCGCTATCGCGCACGAGCTAAGCCACGTCGTACTCAACTCCATTCACCATCCGCTGTGCCGGCAAGAAGAGGCCGTAGACCTGACCGCCATGTTGCTTGGGTTTCGAGACTTCTATGTAACCGGCTGCCGTTCTGTCCGAGATGTAAGCACTCCGCAGGACATTCACGACGGCAGGAAAGTCATCGAGACAAAGACTCAAGGCTACCTTACGCTTGAAGAAGTCAGCTACGCTGCCGAGTACATGACTTTTCGTTAGTCCAACCGCCACCAACATGAACCGTTGGGAGGCGGTTCACTTTTTATCCCACCACCTCCAGACAGAGGGCAGGCTGACAGAAATGACCAAGTCTTGTAGAGTCTGCCTTAGATTACCAAAAAGGAGGGGTAGCCATGATGCACGAAAACAGCTCATTGCGAATGTTCAAGAGTGACGCGAGCGCACTCGCGGCGATAGACCTCGAGATGGAGATTGAGAAGGCAGTCCGGTTAGGGATACGGATCGCCCGCAGGAAGTTCACCGGCATCAAGATGGACCCACGAGCGTGTGAGCGGCGGGCAATCCCGGTCATTCACAAGATGCTCGCGGACATCAACCCGGAGATGCTCGGCAATATCCGCAAGATAGACGAGCGGGTAATCTGGGCGGTCTACTGGCACCTGCAGGAGAAGTCTCTCAATATGAAGATTTCGTTCTTTAAGCTCCTTATCGACCTCGACAAGAGTCAGTCCTTCGTCGCGAGGTTTGCTTGAAAGCTTTGTGTACCCGCCGCCCTCCTGGGCGGCGGCTTTTTTGACTCTGCTCCGCATTTCAGGCATAGTGGAGAGATGAATGAAGACGAAGTGAAGATCGAGGCCGAAGACCCCGAGGCAAGCGAGGGCTTCGAGGCAAGGGTTGCGAAGATGCGCGAAGAGTTGAAGACCTGCCGAGCTGAGAAGCAAGAATATATGGACGGCTGGCAGAGAGCCAAGGCAGACTACGTGAACCTCTTAAAGCGCATCGAGACTGACACAAAGGCCTCAGAGTCGAAGGGCAAGGTGAAGGCAGTCGAGACACTCCTCCCGGCCTTCGACGCTCTCGAGCGCGCTAAGGAGCACGGTGAGGTGCCCGAGGGCTTCTTAGCGATTGCGAAGCAGCTCGAGAGCGCCTTCGCCTCGCTGGGGCTCGAGGAGGTGGGGAAGGTGGGAGAGAAGTTCGACCCCGCCTACCACGATGCCTTAGGTCAGGACAAAGTTGAATCAGAAAAAGAAGATGATATGATTACCGCCATACTTGAGAAGGGTTGGAAAGTGGGGGACACTGTTATTCGGCCGGCAAAGGTGCGAGTAGGGCATTTCTCATAATTCATTATTCTTAATTCATAATTCCGTATGGCAAAAATCCTTGGAATCGACTTGGGCACGACAAACTCCGCGATGGCTATCGTCGAGGGCGGCGAGCCGCGCGTCTTAGAGAACGCCGAGGGTGCACGCACGACCCCCTCTATCGTCGCTATCGGCAAGACCGGCGAGCGCGTCGTCGGCACGCTTGCCAAGCGCCAGTCGGTCACCAACCCGCTCAACACGATCTTCCAGATTAAGCGCTTTATCGGCCACACCTTCGACGAAGCAGACGTGCAGAAGGATAAGGCAGCCGTCCCTTTCGAGATGCGCAAGGGCGAGACCGGTAGCGTCGAGGTCAAGATGACCGAGAAGTGGTACCGCTCTGAAGAGATATCAGCGATGATCCTCGGCAAGCTCAAGGCCGACGCAGAGGCCAAGCTCGGAGAGAAGATCACCCAGGCCGTCATCACGGTCCCTGCCTACTTCAACGACGACCAGCGCAGTGCGACCAAGGCCGCCGGGCAGATCGCCGGACTCGAAGTGCTCCGCATCATCAACGAGCCGACCGCTGCCGCGCTCGCGTACGGATTTAATAAAAAGAAGGACGAGAAAATCGCGGTCTTCGACTTCGGCGGAGGGACATTCGACATCTCGGTGCTTGAGGTGGGCGGCGACGTGATCGAGGTCAAGAGTACCGACGGCGACGCGCACCTCGGCGGCAAGGATATTGACCAGAAGATTATCAACTGGCTCGCAGACGAATTTAAGAAGGAGAGCGGTATCGACGTACGAAGCGACGCACTCGCGCGCCAGCGTCTCGACGAGGCCGCCGAGAAGGCCAAGATCGAACTCTCAAGCGCGATGGAAACCGAGATCAATATCCCATTCCTCACGAGCGACGCCTCGGGCCCGCGCCACTTGCTCATCAAGATGTCCCGCGCCAAGCTCGAGGAGCTCTCGGCCGAGTTTATCGAGCGCGCGATGGCGATCACCAAGCGCGCGATGGAGGCATCGCCTTTTAAGATCCCTGACATCAACGAGGTGATCCTCGTCGGTGGCCAGACCCGTATGCCGAAGATCCAGGCCGAGGTCGAGAAGTTCTTCGGCAAGAAGCCGAATATGACCGTGAACCCCGACGAAGTGGTAGCGATCGGCGCGGCTATCCAGGCCGGTATCCTCCAGGGCGACGTGAAGGATATCCTCCTTGTCGACGTGATTCCACTCTCACTCTCGATCGAGACGATGGGCGGCGTCGCGACCAAGATTATCGAGCGCAACACGGCGATCCCGACCAGCCGCTCGCAGACCTTCTCGACGGCGGCAGACAATCAGCCGAGCGTAGAGATCCATATCACGCAGGGCGAGCGCGCGATGAGTGCCGACAACAAGTCTCTGGGTAAGTTTATGCTCGACGGGATCCCGCCGGCCCCACGCGGGCTCCCGCAGGTCGAGGTCACCTTCGACGTTGATGCCTCCGGCATTTTGACCGTCAAAGCGAAGGAAAAGACGACAAGCAAGGAGCAGTCGATCCGCATTGAAGGCTCGACCGGTCTCTCGAAGGACGACATCGCTAAGATGCAGGCAGACGCCGAGGCGCACGCAGCCGACGACGAGAAGCGTAAGGAGCTCGTCGACGCGCGGAACACCGCTGACCAGGCGATCTATGCAGGCGAGAAGGCGATCAAAGACTTCGGTGAGAAGGCCGGGGCAGAAGTGGTGAAGGAGGTGCAGGACAAGATCGACGCGCTCAAGACTGCTCACAAGAGTGAGGACTCTGCGCTCATTAAGACCGCGACCGAGACACTCTCGGGAGCACTCTCGAAGATCGGCGAGGCGATGGCAAAAGCGGGTGAGCAGCCAGCAGGAACAGGAGGCACACCGCCGGCGTCTGACGCCGGCGGCCCAGGCCCCGAGACCCCTCCCGCCACCGACGCCGAATTTAAAGAGAAGCCTTAACAATGGCAAAAGACTATTACAACGTGCTGGGCGTCGACCGTAAGGCGACTCAGGACGACATCAAGAAGGCCTTCCGTAAGCTCGCGCACAAATATCACCCCGACAAGGGCGGTACCGACGAGTCCAAGTTTAAAGAGATTACCGAGGCATACTCGGTCCTCTCCGACGACAAGAAGCGTCGCGAGTACGACGCCTACGGCCAGGCATTCCCCGGTGGACACTCTGGCGCCGCAGGCCAGAGCGGTAATCCGTTTGCCGGCTTCGACTTCTCCCAGTTCCAGCAGGGCTTCGGTCAGGGCGGTGTCGACTTCGACTTCGGAGATATCTTTGGCGACGTGTTTGGCGGCCGGGGCCAACAGCGCACCCCGCGCGGGCGCGACATCTCGATCGATCTTGAGATTTCGTTTAAGGATGCTGCCTTCGGCACAAGCCGCACGGTCCTCATCGGCAAGATCTCGACCTGCAGTCTCTGTAAGGGGAGCGGTGCCTTGCCGGGCACCGAATTAGAAACGTGTAAGACCTGTAACGGCAGCGGCCGAGTCCACGAGGCGCGCAACTCAATCCTCGGGCAGTTCACCTCTGTGCGCACCTGTACTGCCTGCGACGGGAGCGGCAAGATCCCGAAGGAAAAGTGTACCGAGTGCAAGGGCCACGGCGTCTTGCGTAAGGAGGAGGAGATCAAGATTAATGTCCCCGCCGGTATCGACAATGGCGAGATGATCCGCCTGCCGGGGCAGGGCGAAGCGATCAAGACCGGTGTCGCCGGTGACCTCTACGTGAAGATGCACGTGAAGCCGCACGCGACCTTCCGCCGCGACGGCGCGAACCTCATCATGGACCTGCCGGTCAAGCTCACCGACTCGCTCCTCGGCACCACCGTCTCGATCGAGACATTGGAAGGGAAGACGCTCGAGGTGAAGATCCCGGTGATGAAGCGCGCCGAAGAGCTCCTACGCGTCGCCGGTAAGGGGATTCCCTTTGAGGGCAGCCGCGGCGACCTGATTATCCGTCTTGAAGTGGCGCTCCCGCACAAGCTCTCCAGCAAGGCCAAGAAGGCTCTCGAAGAATTGAAAACCGAGGGTCTCTAATCATGATTGAATCTCCATCGCCTATTGAGACACGCGAGAATCAACCGAAACCAAGTATTATTTTGCTCGACGGTTCGAAAGGGGCAGGGAAGTCGACGGTCGGAGAGATACTTACTCACCAACTGGAAGGCGTTGTCTTTCTGACGTTGGACAACGAAAGGCGCGCGCTTGAGAATCAGGAAAGAACGCGTGCTGAGCTCAACAAGGAGGCGTTTGAGAACATTCTGTCGAAGAGTACGAAGCATCTGATCGAAGGAACTAACCTCATCATTGACTGTGGTCTGACAGAAGAGCGCGTCTCAAAAGTCGAATCCCTTGCGGCCGATAAGAATGTAACGGTTTATAAATTTCTACTCAAAGCCTCATACGAGACACAACTCGATCGTGTGCGCAGTCGCGACAGCGCGAAAGGAAACGAAACAGACGAAGCTCGATTCGCCGAGGTGCACAATATCGTTCACGCCAAAAACTCCGATGACTTCACTATCATTGATACTGACCAACTAAATCCATCCGAGGTTGCCACTAAAATAGTAAGGTTAATTGGGCAATAATTCATTATCCACAGCTCCATTGCTTTTTAAGTAGCTTCAGTTATACTATCTGGACAAACGGCTTCGGCCTGCACCCCGCTCGAAAGAGCGGGGTGAAAACATTCTATAGCCCCAGACTCGGGAAACATGCTTGGGCGACCGCTTTGGTTAACCTTTGGAATGTACCTTTATCCATCGTGGCTATCTTCATTGCTAAACGCTTGCGGTCAACAAAACGGATCTGCGAAAGCACTGCCACCGCATCGCGACTGGAGATGTTGCCGACAGAGAAGTAATATTTGCCTTTCTTCGGCTTAGCGGTGAGCGGCACCACGAGACACGCATCAAGATTGAACTTGGAGAGTATAACGACGGGGCGCGTAAACAACTCGCCACTACCATCTTGTTCGAAGCCGATATTCGCACCAAGAGCGCACCACCACACCTCACGCTCGTGGAACAGGGCAGTACCCTTAGCTTCGTTGAGATGTCCTTTCTGGGTATGCCACTTCCAAAAATCTTTTTCCATTTGACGTATTGTATACTACCCGTATGACCGCCACAGAAGGATTAGTACAGGTGAGCACGCTCGCGACGAGCTCGGCGATGAGCGCATGGAGCTTTGTCAGTGACTTCGCCATTATTCTCGTGATAGTGCTCCTCTTTGTGATGTTCGCGCGCTCTATCGGTCGCGGACCTTTTGTCGGATTGTTGATCGCCTTTTACTGCGCGTACGCCCTCTATGCCATGTTCCCGTACATGTCGTTTCTCCCTACGGCGCCGGCGATGACCGCACTCCTTGCACAGGTCGGCCTCTACCTGGGTCTCACGCTCGCGTTCTATATCATCTTGCGGCGCGTGGTCGTCTCTGACTTCCTCTACATCGGGCTCTTCGGGCTCCTCACGCTCTCGTTCCTTGGCGCGGCCTTCTTGCTCGCGCTCGCGTACCATGTGTTCCCGGTCGACTCGGTCTACCACTTCACCCCGGCACTCGACCTCCTCTTCGCTTCGAAGAGCTACTTCTGGTGGTGGTTCGTCGCCCCAGCTGTCGGCCTCTTCTTCTTCGCCCGCTAAGCTCTCAGAGCCGAGCTTTCTCCCAGCGCTCGTTCGGAAGAACAAAATCAGAACCTCATTCTTCACTCACTCGCTTGGTAGTAGTGCTATAATCCCCATATGACTCTCGCTGAAGAACTGAAGGCGCGCGGACTTGTCGAACTTTCATCTGCCCCAGTAGAGAAGATTCTCTCGACTTCGCGAACGGTGTATATCGGCACTGACCCGACTGCTGACTCGCTCCACGTCGGCCACCTCACGTGGATCCTCCTGATGAAGCGTCTCGGCGAGGCAGGACACAAGCTCTTTTTCTTAGTAGGTGGCGGTACCGGTATGATCGGCGACCCGAAGGAGAAGGGCGAGCGCCCTATGCTCGACGAGAAGACCGTCGCCAAGAACACCAAGGCGCTGAAGAGTCAGCTGAAGGGTATCCTCGGCAACACCTCCTTCAAGATGGTGGACAACGCCGACTGGCTCATGAGCACCAAGCTGGTCCCATTTCTCCGCGACGTGGGGAAGTACTTCACCGTGAACGACCTGATCAAGCGTGAGATTATCAAGAAGCGACTCGACACACCCGACGAGAGCATTTCCTACACCGAGTTTACCTATGCGCTCCTGCAGGGTCTCGACTACTACACACTCAACCAGAAGTACGGTGTCGACCTCCAGATCGGCGGCTCTGACCAGTGGACGAACGTCCTCTCTGGTGTCGATCTCATCCATAAACGCCTGGGGAAGGATGTCTACGCGCTCGGATTCCCGCTCACTACCGACGCTGCTGGCAAGAAGTTCGGCAAGAGTGAGGGCAACGCAATCTGGCTCGACCCTAAGAAGACCTCGCCCTTCCGCTTCTACCAATTCTGGATCAACTTGCCGGATGCCGGGATCGAGAAATATTTAAAGGCGTACACCTTCCTTCCGCTCGTTGCGATTGAGACGCTTATGGAGCTCCATGTGCGCAACCCAGGCGAGCGCCAGGCCCAAGAGACGCTCGCCCGACTCGTGACCGAGATCGTACACGGCCCGGCGGCCACCGCGCAGGCCGCTGCTGCAAGCGACGCGCTCTTCGGCACAACGCCGTTCCACCAACTCTCGCGCGAGGCACTCCAGGTTGCGCTCGCCGAGGCACCGTCGGTTGTACTCAAGAAGAGCGATGTCGCCGACGGCTCGTCACTCGCCGAGGCGCTTGTCGCAGGCGGCCTTGCCACCTCGAAGAGCGACGCGCGCCGCCTGATCGAGGGGAAGGGCATCACGCTCTCGGGCCAGACTATTCCGAACCCAGATCAAAAGGTATACAACGGTGACCTTGCAGGCGGCTACGCGCTGGTGCGCAAAGGTAAACAAGGCGTCCTTGTCCTCGTTTTGAAATAAAGGCTGAAATCGGCTATAGTTGTCGTATTGCGTCGGTCGGATAGCGGCTATTCCAGGAGACTGTAAATCTCCCGCCCAATGGGCATCGGTGGTTCGAGTCCACCCCGGCGCACCATACGAAAAATGAAATCCCCGCCTCGGCGGGGATTTTCGTTTCTGACTGAGAGTCAGTCGAGCTTCTTCGGCGGAGTGAGGTGGTAGAGCCAGTAGGCAGTCCCTACGGTCGCCCAGATGAGGAGGGTAGCGTTCATTGCGGTGACGACCCCAAGAACCTTCTCTCCGGACCGCATAAAATCGTTCAGATCGGGCATGACGTTCTCCTATGGTTGGTTCATCCCATTCAGATTTTAGCACAAAGAAACGCGTGGTTTCGAACTTGGTAGTATAGAGCTACCCTAATTTCGACGAACCCCACTAGCTGCCGCTATTCATTGCCGCCCGCGTCTTCGGCCCCAGATACCCGCTCGCCGGAGTGATGTTGCGCGCCTTCTGGTACTTCACAAGGGCACGATAGGTGGCGGCACCGAAGGTGGAGGTCTCGTGTCCGGGAGATCCAGGACCAGTGACGACGACCGTGAAGCCCTCGCGGTTGAGATACTTCTGGAGCGCCTTCACGTCAGTACCGGTCTGGTGGAGCTGGAGGTCGCGAGTGAAAGAGCCTGAAGAAACGGGAGAGACCGGTGTAGAAGCAGTCGGCGAACCACGGAGCGCGGCTGTAACACCCGCAAGTACAGCTTTGTCCACACCGAAAGAATTAAGAACGGATAGGATGGACTGTATTTGGGTTTCGGAAAGGCCGGAGGGGTTGGCAGTGGGGGTTGGTGTAGTCCCCGAGATCGGAGGGAACGATGCGCTAGAGACAGCAAAGGAGATGGACCCGCAGGGGACGGAGAACCTCTGGGTGCTGGAATCGGTGGTGTTGCCTGTGTTGTCCGTCGCACGGACATACCACGAGTGTTGGTCATTGCAAGCGAGAGAGGACGGGAGTGGTGTGGAGATGCCGGTCGTGGTGGTGAGGAGCGCGCCATCGAGGTAGACCTGATAGGAGGCGATGCCAGAAGAGGCATCGGCGGCAGTCCACGAGAGCGGATCGCTCCGACTCGCGTTGTGATTGTCGTTCAAGAGACCAGAGAGCGAGGCGGCAGGGCCGGTGGTGTCGATAGTGAAGGATGCGAGCGTGGTGGTGGCAGAGTCATTGCCGGCCGCATCGATGACAGAGAGCTGGCAGTTCGTGTAGGTACCGTCGGCGAGGGCAGTAAAGGTGATGGAGTTAACGCCGATGATAATGCTGGTACTGCTTGGAGTGCAAGAACCGGCAGAGAGCAGCGTCCCCGCTTCGTCAGATGTCAGACTGACCGTCGGCGTAGTATCGGTGGAAGGCGTGGCGATAGTAGAGACGCCAGAGAGCGTCGGCGCAGTAGTGTCCCCGGCACCATAATTGCTCGCTCCATAACTTCCGGCGCCATACGCGCCGGCAAAGGCGACTGTCGGGCTGACGAGAACTGTTATCGTGCACACAAAAAGCAGCACCCTGTGCAGTACGTGATTGCAGACACTCATACCGAAGCTACACGGAGCGCTTCCCGCCATAAAAAGAATTCCCGTAGCTACCCGACACCGATGCGGTCGTCCTGGTCTCTATGGCAGATTTCATTCTGCCAATACTTGAGAATCTTGAGAATTTGGCGAGAAAGACTGCAAGGCCGATGCCGCCGATGGTCGCTAGGAACTCACGCCGACTTAATTTCTTTTCAGTATCCATACCATGCAATTATTCTGTCCCTGCATTATACCGCACATTCTTAACCGCAATCTCCTATCCCCCCCAAATCCTTGCTCTAGGCATACGGGGGGGGGTAGACTAACCCCTATATGACTGCCCGACTCCCTGAAGACGGCTCCGACAGCGGCACTTGGGGAGGTGTTTTGAACACTTTCCTTCAAGTCGGGCACGACACGGGCGGCAACAACATCGGCATTATCCCCGAAACGCTGAAAGGTATCGGCTTCACCCTTGCCGCCACTGACAGCGGCCTCCGCTTTGTCGCCACGGCCGCTATCACAGTCACCGTTCCAGTTGTGGGCACACTTGGCAACGGCTTCGAGTGCGAGATCGTGAATGACAGCGGCGGCTCGGTCACCATCGACGGCCCGGGCGGTACCAATGTGACCGTGGCCGACGGCGAGGTCGTCTGTATCATGGAGGTGAACTCGAAGCAGAGGGTGGTGAAGGGCTCGAGCACCGTCATTTCTTAGCCTATGCTGCATCCGGGGATTATTGCAGCCGGTGGCGTCCCTATCGGAGGTTTACTATCTCTAACGATTGCCGATGCGACGCCTATCGATCCAGTGTCCAGCATCGGGGCGAGCGGAAGTGGATGGGTTGCGATCTGTGTATTGAAGGGCCTGACGAGCCTCGTAGGGACGGTAGACCCGACAAAGCTGACACTGGAAGTTTCGGACCCCGGCTACGATGCTTCGGCAAACGTTACGACAGTCACAAGGACGATAGCTGGCGTCGCTCATGTTCGGCGCCAGTACCCAAATGGTGCGAGCAAAATGATCAGCACAGACGGCACAAACCTCACTCTTTATATCTCTCTGGATGATTGGGTCTACACGGGCACAACAATTGTATCGGCAACCATGGCATCCGGCTTCTATACCGGGTGTGTTACCAGCGGCGCAGAGACCAAATCAAACCTGTCAACGATAGGCTATACAAAACCTGTCTTCGGGTGGCTGAACTCGCAACAGGAGTCAAGCGGGTCGACGTTTGACGTCGAAGCAGTTGCGTTCCATCGCCACGCCACTGGGGGACGCCAAGTGGCTTGCATAAAGTTTGCAGCCAATGACGGCACTACCACAAGCCCGACAATAACAACTGCGACCACAGCACTTTCCGCGAAGATCACCCAAGGCCAAATACCGGAAGTCTGGAAGGCAACCATCGATATGTCCACACTGGCGCAAGCCACGATCGCAACTGTGAACGCCGTCATATATCCGTGGCTCGGCGATTCGACAGCAGTACTCAACCTATCTACTGACGGGACAGCCTGGCCCACCTCGCTTCCTCAAACTCCGCTACGAGTGTTCAACGACCGAACGGGCGGGTACGGTGGCGCGTTCGCATATGTGGATGGTGTTGGTGCTGGGACACCGCAAGTGTCATCTGTCGCAGCTACGGCGGCCGCGAATCCTTATGCGACAATCGCGGCGG
>Ga0172379_10006951_pt1 | contig 14911 bp, 22 predicted proteins | sample GrowelOW334metaG_FD_119756 | JGI IMG/M metagenome (GOLD analysis project Ga0172379, IMG submission 119756) | Groundwater microbial communities from an aquifer near a municipal landfill in Southern Ontario, Canada - Groundwater well OW334 metaG | ecosystem: Environmental > Aquatic > Deep...
TCTTTCAACAACACCAGGGCGGCTTCTCTTGTACATCCCATGTGTTTAACGAGCAAGCCAAGAGCAGGCAATACGGGGATAGAGGCCGTTGGGGCCCTATCAGTGTCGTGCCCAATTGTGACTTGGTTAATGTCAAGAGTCATTGTGATACTGATGTCCTTGAAGGTTTGTCCCTCGGTGACCTTTTCACGGGGGTCCTCTTTTCCTGTTAGGGCCTTAAGCGCATCCTTCATTCCGGTTTCTAGTGCCAAAGCAATTTCAGGTGTCACGACCAGTGCTAACTTTGAATTCATTCTTTTCTCCTTTTGTCAAAAAATAAGCACCCACTGCTTCTACCCTTGTCCCCTTCGGGATGATCTAACGGATCAAAAAGTGAACGGCTCATTGTCCCCCTCTTGCGTGGCAGTTGGACGTGGCCATCCGATTCCTTGAAAGGTAAAGTCCCCAACATGTAGGGCATCAAGCTCGGCTGTTACAGCTTTTCCATACTCGGGATGTCCTCGTTCTAGATCCCCACAAGCGGGACAAATTAGCTCCGTACTAAAGTGACTCATTGTATGAACAGGACTTCGCTGTCCACACCGGTGACAAAACCCTGTCCAATTCATCATCATTCGTCGTGTATAACTCATCATCTTACCTTATAGTTTCGTCTCTTGTCTACAAGATCATTAAGTTTAGCCATTAGTAACTTCGGGAATTCCGTTATTGTTTTTGACCAAACAGAGTCAGAGAAAAGAGTTTGAACATAAGTTGCATTGTACCCTATGCCAACACCGATCAAGTAAATCCCCGCTGCTTTTGCTTGCCGAATTTGCCGCTTGATAACTAGGTCGTGTTCATAGTCTGGCATCCCATCTGTTACAACAAAAATAAACCTATGTGTTTCAGGGCGGGCTTTAAGTGCCATTAAGGCATATTGGATACCATCCGCCATAGGAGTGCCCCCCATGGCCCTCGTATTTGCAAAGCGCCATCGGATGGAGTGAAATTTCTCATTCCATCCTTTAAAGATATCATATGTTACACCCTCATAACGATGATACTTTTGTTCCTTACTGATTTGAAAAGAGGTACTAGAACTATTACCATTTCTAAAGCCAATGGCAAGTACCGGGGATCCAAGTCCATCTAGGGGTTCAGTAATTGTCAAAAATATTTGAGCTGCGGTAACCCTATTAGAGTTCATTGATCCTGATTCGTCCATTACAATAGCGGCGGCCATTTTCATGTCAATTTGGTCTCCCTTTTGACAATAAGCCCTGGAAGGTTTCTCGTGCCCCAGTAAAGCAACTTTGGAGTCTACAAGGAAGCGACCAGAAAGTCTTCGCCCTCTAGGGACGCCGTGAACAGTTTTTGTTTGTTCCATACTACGAATAACCGTTCGTAAGCGAGATCTTAGATAGGCCGTTTGAGCTTTAACGGAGGCAAGAAGTTTATCCGCTACTTGTAGATCAGATGTGAGTCCATTACTAGAGGGTTTCACTACAACAATAGTATCAAGGCCCGGGTCATAAGGGGCCCAGGCCTTTTCCCCGCTCTCTATATCACTATTCTCTTTCCCTTGTACTACTTGAATGTTTTGTTCTAAAGCCGTAGCCCCGTCGAGAAGTCTTGTCTCATTACTTGCCTCTTTTATAAGTTGCTCCGCTATTTCCGTCCAGTTGTATCCCGTTACTTGTTCCTTATCCTGCAGGTGGCCTCCGGCTCCAATGTTTGTGCCCTCTTTCGGGGACTCAGCACTTCCTTCCTTGGTTTCTACTTGGGGAGACGTTCCCTCATTAGGCACTTTTTTAACGGATACTACTTCCTGATAGCCACATACGGTACAAGTTAGTATTCCTTTTTTAGGAACTTTTCCCCCTTGTCCATTAGATTGTGGTCGGAGGACCAAATGATCAGCTGTAGCACCACAGGCAGGGCAATTGGCTGTTGCCTCCTCTTCCTCTTTTTTCTGTGGTACACCACACAGCTCGATTATTTTAGCTAGGACGTCCATAGCTAGACGTAGACATCCTGTATCATCTTGTGCTGTAAGAGCAATGGTTTCAGTAAGATAAGGGGTCAAAGGTCCTCGTAGGACTAACTCTATTGCCTCCGGGCACTTTTTCTGGTATTCGTCAAAAGCTTCACGTTGTAGGGTAGTATTGTATCCTAACCCCATATCTCGAAAAATCTTTTCAACAAAAGTAGCAACATCAGGTTTTCCACCCTCCTGTAGGAAAGTTTCTTCTTTTTGTTCCTCTTGCATTAGGATGAAGTCTTGAAGATCACACATTTTTACGTGAACAGCCTCAAACTCTTCACAACCACGCCGTTCAATACGAATATCCTCAATAAGATTTGACCATTGTAGTAATGCTAAGGTTAGCGGGGCCCAATCTGAAACTTTGGCCCATCGGGGAAGTACCGTCTTTGCTATCTCCGATGTTTGTAGGTCTCGTCGGGCACTGTAGAGGGTGTGAAAAGACTCATGATAGGCACCCCCTATCAAGGCCATTGCCGTTCTTATCGGAAGTACATTTGGGGTATTTGCAATAACAATTTCCCGTTCACTTTCAGTCACAACGACCTTATTAGCCTCAGTAACCCAATCCCCAACTTGCCCTTCCGTGGGGATGCACCCTGGATTCAATTTTGCCCAGGAACACATCTCTTTAATAAGGTGCCGGACCGTCCATCGGTCCCTGTTGTAGAAACGGTCCCCTTTAGAAGAGACCCGAGGAGCATTTTGGCCGAGGATACCGATGACCGAGGCCTTGTACCCATTCCGGTACTTGGCCCCGGATAAAACAGGATCTGTATTTCTGGTATCCCCAAGTAGGGTTTGCATAGTGACCTCCCCCCCTCTTACCCTACTTGTGTCCCTTGTCTCATGATCATCCCGGTCTTGTCTTGGGTAGTTAAAGAGGTGCCAGAGGGGGCCCCAGGGGGGTTATGAATGACTGAAAACATTCTTGTGTGTAAACAGTGCGGGGCCGAGGTCAAGGACTATCTCGGCAATCATTTGTTAGAGGAACATCAACTAACAGTTCCAAACTATCTTGAAAAGTATCCGGGGGCTTTAGTTGTTTCTAAAAGGTTGTGGGCACAGTTTCAAACAAACAATAAAGGGAAACGACGGGAACATCCGTGTCCCCCTGAGAAATTAGTGCTCAGTTTATCAGGGGTTGAATTCCCTGTGAATTCCGATGTCCCGGAATCTGCATGTCTTCCTATGCCTGATCACTACCAACTCCCCCGGTATGGAAAGTTAGGGGAAGATGTAGCGCACACCCTTATTTCATTACGTTTTCAACGTTCCCTCTATGTTTGGGGCTTACCAGGCTCAGGCAAGGATGCTTTGTTTCACGCTTGGAGTGCTATGACCCGGACACCAGCACTTATTCGACAGGTAAAGCCAGGGACTGATATAGAGGCTTGGTTTTATAGTAGGGGCTTTACAGAAAAAGGGACATTTTGGGAGGAAGGTGCTGTTTTAAAAGCCCTTCGAGATGGGTACGTAACAAGTACTGGTCGTCGACTCCCTTACTTGATCCTAATTACAGACTTTGATCGTGCAGATAGAGAACAGGCCGAGCATCTTCGTTTAATTACTGACTCTATTCAAGGACGTATCGATGGCCCAGCGGGTACAACCTTTACCGTTCTCCCGGGGACTACGATTGTTGCTACTGCAAATACATCAGGTGGAGGGGACGAACGTGGTCGTATGATAAGTGCTAATCCTCTTGATGCATCTCTTCTTGATCGGTTTAAACGCAAATTTAAATTTCATTGGATGGATTGGCGTGATGAAAGTGTGATTATCCAAGCGAAGTTTCCTGTTCTTCTTCAACGTGCCCCAAGTATTTTACCTACAATGAAGGACGTTACTAAGAAACTTCGGGAAGCTATTCTTAATGGAGATCTACATGCTGAATTTAGCCACCGAGCTTTGTGTGACGTGTTAGAACACGCTCAAGATATTATGATCTCCTCTAAGAAACTAAATAAGCATCTTCTTACCTTCGCCGTTAGAACTTGGGTGGATGGGCTACCAGATGAGGAAAATCGTTTGGCAGCAAAACAGATTCTAGACCCCAGACTCGGGGTGCTTTCCGAAGGGGATACCTCACATATAGGGGTAGAGAGTTTAGCCTCCATGGTAGGGGATAAAAATGCCAACTAAATTAGGTCCTCTTAGTGCAAAAAACTTCAAAGATCCTTTACTGCTTGCTCTAGGGGAGTTATCCAAGTATCAAGTAGGGAAAGAGATTAACTTTGAAAAAACATATGCTCCTGTTTTTAACCGTATGGGTCTCACAGATCTTGAGGCTTATGGAAGAACAGCTAACAAGATCCTTTGGGTTGAACGATGGGTGCAATTTGCATTTCAAGGCCTCTGTGAAGAGTCCTTGACGGCACGAATAGGACGAGGAAAATGGGCCCTCACCCCAAAGGGTGTTCAAGAGGTTCTTACTAAAGTGGGTTCCTTGGCAAAAAGAGTTGAGGAAGAGTTACCTAAGAAAGAAGAATTGCCACCAGAGGAAAAATCGGAAAACGAACCTGTCCTTGTAGCAGGACTTAGTATCCTAATCGGCCCCGGGTTTCCCCCGGATCTCTATCATGAAGATCCCTATATAAGAGGTCTTGCTGCTAAGAGCATAAGTTGTCTGGGGGCCTTTTCCGACATAGCACCTACGTGTAAGGATTGTCCCCTTCGAAATGCTTGTGGTAATGCCTCTGCTGCAGTTCTTTCTAGATTAGCAGCAGAGTTAGAGGAAAAGGATAAGCTTTCCCCAGAGGAAATTATAGAAAAAGCATCCATTATAATTGAGGACTCTCTTGAGAAGACAAAAGAGCAGCAGAAATGGTCCTGGGTTAGTACAACTCCGATGAATATTGTTAACATAGGACAGGATCTTACATGCGCTTTCTGTGGCGTATCCGTAACATCAGGTACCTCTTGTGTCTGGGTACACCAAACGGGTGCTACCCCAGGGGTAGGCTCCGGTGTTTTCCACAAAGAGTGCTATACTCAAATTACAGGGAAGAGTGTTAAATGAGTATCTTGGATTGGACTACTACAGTTAAGCAAACACTAGCACAGTTAACGCAACCGGGGGAACTTTTATCCCGAATAAATCAGATTCCCCTAGAGGACGTAGTTGTTATTGGACAACGTCTTTGGTGGATTAGTAAAAGAGTGACAAGTACTTTAGACGTGGTTAAAACTCGTCTTCGTGAGGAGGCCTTGAAAAGACCCCTTTCAGAAACGTGTCGTTTTGATGGTTCCGAAGGTTCCTTTTGTTTTGTAGTTCCTCAATCTACAGCTTTGTTGTTACGTCAGGATGCTAATATTAAGGGGCTTAAAAAAGTATTGGGCATTCGTTTCCCTGAATTTTTTGATGAGACTCTCACCTATACCCCCGTCAAAGATTTTCAAGTGAAAGTTGCAGCTTGTACACCCGAGGAACAAAAGGCACTTTTGTTGAGTGTCGACTTAGCAAGTAGAACACCTCGGGTAATATTTAAAGATTAGGAGGAGATAATGTGGAGTTGGCCTTTACCTAATTGTGTTCCTTGGGAAATTCCTTGTGGGAATCATCCGGGGACTTTTGGGTTCCCTAGAAAACGTGAACGTCATTCTGGTGTTGACCTTTATGCCCCAGACGGGCACCCTGTACACGCTGTAGAGGATTGTGTGGTGCTCCGTGTGGTGCCTTTCACGGGCACTCACGCCGGAAGCCCCTGGTGGCGTACCACCTGGGCATTACTAGCAAAAGGGGCCTCCGGTGTTGTGGTGTATGGGGAAATTGAGGCTTTAGAGAAATTGGAAAAGGAAGGGGGCACTTTGAAGCAAGGGGACCTTTTAGGTCATGTCACTCCTGTCCTTTATGAGGATAAAGGAAATGGCACCTCAATGCTTCATTTGGAGTTACGTGATACTACCTCTGCCACGGGACTTCAGGACTGGGGCCTAGGGACACCCCAGCCACAAGGTCTTTGGGATCCTAGTTACTTTCTGACTCAAGCTTGGTCCCGTGTAACTACTCGTTTTCATCGAGACGGTCCGAAGCCTCCAAGTACAGTGAAAGAAAGACGCGCCCTCATACAATGGCTTAATGAACATCCCCTTTGGCAACATCCCACTACTATTCGGGTGCCCCCAGACTTTCATACAAATCCTGATGTGCAACTGTTTACACCCGAAAAAGATGACTGGGTGAACGAGGTCATCTCGGACGGTTCTTTACACGAGCTTTTGGAAATTGACTTCACTTATGTCGATCCTACGACAGAGGCCCGTTGCAAGGACGAGACACGAAACACTGATTTTCGGGTTTGGTTAGAAGCTGGCGGGTGGTACGACGAAAGTCTTGCACATCCTGAAATGAAGGATAGATGGGGAAAGATTCACGACCTCAAGCTTGATTGTGGTGCAGCCACACTAGAAAGTGCCCTTGTGGAATTAGCACTCCGGGTCAAGTTCTTTTACAATGATGATGGTACGGAACGAAAAGATGCCCCACGGGAATGTGGTGAACGTTGTCCCGGAGAAAACTTTATTTCCGCTTGTGATGAAGCTGAAGATGGCTTTTGTCAGCATTGTGGATTTTTACTTTGTGATGAGGGGGCAGACTAATGGCCAAAGTAACACAACGTGACTTAGTTGACACAATTACAGGACTACGAGTAACAGCGGGAGATCTTAAAACCTTAGCTCAACAGCCGCCTTTGGCAAATATGCCTGGGGTCGTTTTAGCTAAAACAACCGGACTTCTTGAGATAGCTCAATACTTGCTAACAGTAGCAGATGAGTTACTAACTTTGATACCAGATAAGGTTATACCTACTCCACCAAAGGAGTAAGCACACCTTTCAAGGTGTAGTATCTGCCAAGAAAAGCATCCCGTGCCATTTCCGGGGATAGAAATTCTACTTTAAGTTTCGCTAAACCAGCTGGAACGGCTGGAGTCCCCCAGCTTTCAAATTGTCGAAGGGCCGGGATCTGCTCCTTCTCTAAGGCTAAGGCAAGGATATCCGCAGCTCGGACCTCGGGAGCTTGATAGAAGTCTTGTCCTATCCCAAGGGCTTTAGCAATCACCTGATTGATTGCTCGTTCCATATCCCCCCACGTTATTAACGTCCCGTTGGGTATCTGTACACGAATAGACTTTCGCACCGGGGCTTGGATGTCGTGTGTGTACCCTTCACAGGCATCGTGAAGGAGTCCTGCCAGCATTTGCCGGGACTCTGGCCACAAGATTTCAATGATTCGGGAGACTAGAATAGAGTGTTCCGCTACCGTAATAGGTTCCGTCTGACCCCCGTAGCGATACTTAAAAGCTAAGCCTCGAGCAATATCCTCAATCCGAACTTCAGACTCTTTCGGGGTGATGGGATGGAAGCCTACCCCACTAAAAGTGGGTATCCAGCCCTCTATCCGTGAAGGTCTTTTTGAGACAATATCCTGTGGTAAGATTTTTTTCATTTAAAAGGCCCCGTTGGTATGTCAACCTGTTAGACTCTACCCCGAACGGGCCTTTTAAATCGCTCCTAAGTAGTCCCTCCAGGTCTCAGGGATGTCTTTAACAGATAGGGCTAAATCCGTAGTTGGAAGAAACTTTGGACGCATAGGTTGACTTAGAAGTTTCATTTTCGCCTGTTGTGGTGTTCTGTTCATTTTCTTTTGATTACACTTGGGACAAGCAACGACAATGTTTTCCCATGTTGTATTACCACCTTGGGAAAGAGGGACTACGTGATCAAAAGTAAACTCCCGTATTGTAACGTCAACATCACAATACTGACATTTCCCTTTGTCCCGTAACCAAACGTTTTTACGACTAAAGGCAATACTGCGGTGAAAGTATCCTGTAGCCTTACGAACAAATCGAATAATAGAGGGCACGGGCCAAGATGTACTAAAGGAACAGATAACTCTATCAGAGTACTCCTCTAGAATTTCTGCCCGCCCCGTTAGGACCATTTTAAAAGCCCGAAAGCAGGAGACCCTTGCTAAGGGTGTATAGGAGAAGCTTAATACTAATGTATCCACGGCGGACTCCTGTTCTTTAACCGAACAGCTAAATGACTTTTTAGTTTACCTTTTCTGTACGGAACTGTCATCATCAAAAAGAACGGATGTACGTTGTTTGACTTGTTCCGGCAGAGTCTCAGTTACTGTTGCCTCTACCTCTTTCCTGCTATACCGAAGGGAGAAGTGCATCAGGAGCAAGGATTTAAAGGCCATCCCAGAAAGGTACGGCACCAGTTCCTTCAGATGCGTGTGTCCCATCTCCCGTGCATATGTGTCCGTTACGTCACCCCCTACAAAGGTACATTCCGTTATAAGGGTTTGAGCCCGTTGCACCTCGGGATGACTCAAAGCCTCCGGTGTAGTATCCCCTAAGAAAGCCAACACGGGGACTTCCGTTTGGTCCATTACGGTAACGCCACTCTGATGGAGTGCCCCTATTTCAGCACCCTGTAAGCCTACATACTCGGGTTTAAGCTTACGACGGGTTTCATATAAAACATAACCCTGACTTGCTATCCGGTGAAAGGTCGGAACGGCCCTTACGGAAAGCCCCTTGCCTAAAGCCAAGGGGTCATCCCCGGGGGCTAAACGTAAAACTTCATACCCAAAATCTCCTTGGATTTCTTTCCACAGTTGAAGTAACCGTTCAAGGTGACTAGCTACTTCAGGGCTGCAAACGAAACGGGATGGAGACTCACCGGCAAGTGCTCGGGAGGCAGCGTGTGAAACAGCTCCCGCCATATGGTCTATATGGGCGTGAGTGATCAACACCGTTCGGCACCTGCTGGCTTCGGGGCTGCTGGTGCCGATGTCGAGCACTACTTTATAGGGCATGACTATCAAGCAAGTGCTGACACCACTTACTGATGTTCCTTTGACGGTGAGCTTGCCAAGTTCCATTCCGGCCTCCTCTGATAGTTACACTACTCGGAAAGGAGTCCAGATGATCCTTAGTTCTAAGGCTTTACACCGTTTTGGCTTTACGAGGCCTCTTGACGGTGGACTCCCCAAGGCGGAAGAATGTGTAACCGTTAACGGCTTTCTGGCCACAGATATGTGCCGCCAGTTTAGACAGGGACTTCCAGGTCTGTCCCTGGTATTCGAAACCAGAGTCCAACACTGTCACTGTCAATTCCGTCCCCTTGTACTTCCGAACCATCACGGCCCCCACATTTGGGAGGCGTACATCTCTTTCCATTTTGATCTCCTTTGTTGACCGGCCTTCCCAAATAGGAGGCGGTATGCTTAAGCTACTCTGGAACGGTTTCAGATGATCTTGCCTGGGGCAAAACTTTCGGGTCAAAGGTGCAATACCGGACCGGAATTCCTGCTGGGACCTTTTTCTGAAGGAGCCCTACGTTATCTTTTGTTACTACTAATAGTTGTTGTGTCCCGGGATAGTTTGCTAATGTTCCGTCAGGGAGTTGGGCAAGAACTAGCGTGTGCCCCCCGATGGGGCCCTTTTCTGGGACTGGAATAAACTGATGAATAGACCAACCCTCATCCCATTCTCGAACTAGTCGTTGAGCCGCTCTTTTTCTTGTATACCCGGCAATGGTGTCATCCCCGAGGCCAAAAAAGTACCAACCATCATCTAAGTTTTGCATTAGAATCCAAATGGAAGTCATCGTACTCCTTGCACATAATAAAGGCTTCAAAAGAGGCACTTTCCTCGAAAAGGGGACATTTTATTAGGCGTGCCTTTACCTCCGCAACAGTCAGGGTCTTATCCGTCACAAGAAAGATCCCCTCCTCCTGTTCCTCTAACTCAAAGCCTAAGTCAACTCCTTCGGGGAAATAGTCCTGGTCAGATGCATAGCCCGTTTCCTCAAATACTTTCTTATTGGATGAGAAAACTAGAACTCGTGGCTCTTCCTCAAAGGTATCCGTTGTTACTGTATAAACATACTTTGTCATTTGTTTCTCCTGTTTGTGTCTTTCTAACATCCCCGCTAATTCTTGAAACTTCTGGTGTGCCGTCCAAGCGGCAAGAGCTTCCCATTCAGGTTCAGGTCCTTTGTCCAGTGACCTATTGGGAAAGACCCACTCACTCCAAAGAGAAACTTTGGCTATTCTCCCACAGAGATCGGGAAGGCTTGCAAGACCTTTAGGAAAAAATTCCGGGTGTTCCTGAAACATTTCCCAATGGGACTGGGCAACGGCCTCCCCAAAAGCTATTGCCAAAGACTGTTTGGACTTTCTAGGCATCTTTTGTCTCTCTTATGGTTTTCCAAGGTGGAAATATTTTGGTTCTATGTATCTGGTTAACCATGTTCCGTTTGGTGTTTTGTACCAAAATATCTTGCCGTCAGCGAGCATCCTTTCCGTCTGGATGTAAAGTACCAGTATTTGTTCCCCCGTTGCTTTAGCAGCTTCATAGGTTGTATAGAGTTCCCTTTCAGATAAGCCCCCTATCTCAATTGAAAGAAGATTATCATTATCCAGTATTGGACAGTATAAAACAGGTGGGGGGGTCCCGGGGGTGTTGTTTGGCATTTCCTTCCTCCTGGTGTATCCTTCTCAGGGAGGCCCGTTGATGATCTATTGCTCATCCTTTTTTGGGGCTATTCGGATATGGTTCCCGTCGTCCGTAATGTCTCCCGCTGAAGCCATATCAGCTAAAGCAGCTATCACGAGTTCCCTTGTGTTGAAACTATAAAGTAGATTTTCAATCACGGTTTCTCTGTCAACGGCACCGTTCTTTGTGTGCTGTGCAAGCCACATAATACCGGAAAGAACATTTGATGATTGCATTTCTCACCCCCGAAATAACATTGTAGCAGGAGACGTAAGAAGCATCGTCTCCTTTGTAAGTTTATCAAAACCATAAATCAACCCATACTCAGTACCCTGAGGCTGATGGGCAATTAAAAGTAATGCTTGATGCGTCTCCTCGTGACTAGGGACATGGGCTTTGTGAACTACCCCACGACAAATCTCCCCCGGTGTAAGAGGAGGTGGCGGAATACCTTCAACGTAATGTTTACGAAGTGTCTCAAGTCGTTCCCGAATCAGCACCTCAATAGCTTCATGCCTTTGTTCCTTTCCTTTCCCCGGAAGGTATCGGATTTCCTCATCTCTCTGTCGTGGTACTAGGAGGCGTTGACCCTCTCGTTGAAAAAACACTGCGGGGTTATCAAAGGGTAGTGTCATTTCAATTATGTGTACGTTAACATCTCCCCAAGTCTCATCCCGTTCCGTCAAGTCACATACTGGGGCCGTCACGGAATCTGGGGTGGCAGCCTCTGCCACTTTCTCAAGGCCAAGCCAGCCTCCTATGAGCCCAAGAGCCCCGGCAGTTCCTGCTTGCTTTAAGAAATTTCGTCTTTCCATTGCTTTACCTCACTAATCAGCTAAAAGGTCCCTTGAGAATAACGTTGGTCCTTCTGAGTCCCCCATTTTTGACCAAGGAGAGTTTTCCCTTGGTCTGTAAGGGGCTATGTCAGTAAAAGAATAACGCTTTTGTCCCTGGGGAAAACGGACTAGGACTTCTGTTTCAAAGTTTTCAACAACGAGTCCAATTGTTCCTGCGGGAACATCCCCGATAGTATCCAAGAGGAAAACCTCTTGTTCTCGAGTAAAATTTGTAGTACTTGACATTTGGTAACACCAATATAGGTATAAGGGTCTACTCCGGGGTAAGAAGCTCATCCCGGACTTTTGTGAGGACTTCCCCCAACCAGTTGGTACCTCTCCAGTACTTTCTATCAAGGGCTCTAGGATCAGTTTTCCAGAGCCCTATGCCCCAGATGGTGTCATTAGGGCTTGCTTCAACGAGAGTCGTTCCTGCCGTTGCAAGTAGCTCCCTTCGTAGATCCGGGTTTTGAGTGTACTTAGCGTAGGATGCCTTATACACAATGTCTTTAGCTACAGCTGCCCATTTCTCAGCATCAAATCCAACAACAGCCCTGCCTAAACTTTTCTGTTGCGACGGGTCGGTACTGGCCATAATAAGAGCTTCCGCTCTTATGTTCCCAAAGAGTCTGGCTTTTTCCGCCATCATATATTGTTCCGCACAATTGTACCATACACCATTAATTTGGAATGGTGATGGATGCCATTGAGAAAATGTTCCTGACCAAAACAAAGTAAATCGTTCAGTTGCTTTCATTTCTAGTTACTCCTGTTCCTCAACTTCATATTCCGGAGCAAAGTTTTTCCAAAGGGGACAATAACCCGTTTCCTATGTTTCCTCTAAAACTTTAGATGGATGTTGACATTGTCCACAGGCAACGGCTTTCTGCCGGTCACCACCCCAAAAGTGGCACGTCCTGCAGTTACCCCGCCAATCGGTTAGAAGACGAATGACCTCAGATGCTTCCATTCGAGGCTCCTACAGTTCGTGATCCTCTGGTTCCCGGAAGTTCTCCAGGTGCCACCCCCAATGTATCTTACCATCCTTTGTAGCAAGAACTACGTGACCTTTCATATTCTGAATCTCTCCAAGCAAAAGGACAAGTTCCCCTCCCTTCCAAGGGTACTCATCTCCGCATCCCTCCGGGGGGGAATTAACAACTTGAATTCGAGGATATTGTGTTTTTGCCACGAAAATTCGAGGATATTGATTTGTTGCCACGATGTTTCCCCCTAGAAAAAGAAATCTAACTCTGGCGTTTGTTTGATGCCTATAACCAAGAACTCTTGAAGAAATTCTTGGTTATACTCTCTTTCCTCTGAACTATCCGTTTTATATCGTAGATAGGGCATAACTTGAACCTCTACCTTTTGACAACCCCCCTTAAACATCGTTGCCGTTAAATGGTGCAGGGGGACGGTGCTGTCGGAACTGTAACTTACAAGAATCAGGCGCGCTTGAGTCCGTTTTATAATCCGTTCTAGGAAGGCTTCTACCGTATCAGCAGGACGGCAAAATTCACTTCTTGGATAGTCCTCGGGAAGTCCTGTAATCCCCCGTACAACGGGGTCCTTGGGGGCTACAGCGGCACTATACAGATGATAGTAAGCTGCATACTCCCTTGGAACATATGGGGGGTCAAGGTACAGGATATCTTCGGGTTCAAATTTCCGATACTCCGGGTCTATTAAAAGATCGTGAATATCCATATTATATATACGAGACTTAGTAGCACCAATAGGTACAAGCCTTTGAAGTGCTAACTCTTTTGTCTGAGAGTCTTTCCAGGACTTTAAAAAAGCACCATGTGTTCCGGTAGTGTTATCAACCTGGCCTATTGCCTCTATAAGGCAATAATAAAGATAACTTTGCATCACAGGGTCTGATACCTGTTGGATAAATTCCCGAATGGCATCAATTTGTTTGGCACAAGTATCTACAAAGTATCTTCGTGCACCTTCTGGTGCATCCCCCTCTTTCGGGGCACTATACTCCCGGAAAAAGTGTCCCTCTACGGGAGGTAATTTACTAATCTTATAAAGTAGAACATCCACCTCCGAGAGGCGTTCTACTGGTAAGCAAAGTTTGCCGCGAGCCACGTGGGCAGCAAAAGGTAACAGATCATTTGCTACTACTTGAAAACCTTCCGTTGCTGCCCGAGCCGCTACCGTGGCCGTTCCTGTACAGGCATCTAAAAAGATGGTCTCCGATGGCTTGAGCCCTAAGGCTTGGGCATGTCTGTGCACGTGTAAGAAAATCCAATCAAGTAGCTTTGTTTTTACACCGAGGTATCTCATCCTAGTAAATCCAGTATATTATGTTGTATTGGTTTGGGAGCCCACACCGTGTTAGGTCCCGCTGGGTCATTTTTTTGTGAAGGGTCCGTTCCCGGTGCTAATAAGATGGTCCTATCAGCACTCCAGGGGCAAGTCTCACATTCTCCGAGCTTCCACTTTGATACCCATTGTTCAACGTCAAGAAGTCCTGAGGGGAACCTGGGGCGCTGCCCCCTTTGACACTTGTCACATTGTCCTTTCTTCAGCATGTTGCAGGCTTTGCACACGGGCTGAAAAAAACGTTCCCTTTCTATTTGTGGCAAGTTCTCTATTACGTGACTAAGCGTGTTACGTTTTCTATAAACTTCCCGTGGTATTCGATGATCCCATTCAGTAGCAGGAGCCTCCCGACATATTGTACAGCTGGTGTCCTTGGGGATGGGAACTTTCCTTCCTATTGAGGGTTCTGGCTCTTTTACACGATCGGGGTCAAAACCAAGTATGTGACGGCATGTCTTTCCACCCTTTTTAACCACCCAAATCCCACCGTGCCCGGCAAAGATAAAACCGTATTCTTTCCGTAACCTTTCAACTGCCTTTGCGGCTTGGTCTGATTGTAGTTCCCGGATGGGACAGGGTGTCCCCCAACAGCGCCAGTAAACGTCAAAGAAACTATCAGGCATTCTATCTCGACATAAGAGGCCAGAGTTCATTAGAGGGAGATTGACTGCATTACAATTAATAGATAATTTATTATTAATGAAAACTTGCCATAATCGAGTGTGTGCCTCTTGTCCTTGTCGGTTAAGTTCCGGGGCCACATCTTTGAGGCACCGCTGAGCAATTCCCCACAACCTAGTTTCCCGTTCCTCTCTTGTTTCCATTCTCCCCCCCGAAAATGTCCTACGCCAAATCGGAGGAAAGACACCGGTACGTTAATCTTTCTTCTTTTGAAGCTCTACCACTAAGAGATCCCAGTCCTTGAAGTCAATTCGATAAAGGCACTTCTCAGGAAACGTATCATCTATTTCTAATGTAGGAAGTTTTTCTCTGCTTGCCTCTGCTATCAGGTATCCTTCCCCCCAGTCAACGGATACCACATCGTCAATTCGAAGAACATTTCCAATGGACGAGATGCAGCCCCAGTCGGGGCTAGCACCTTGAATGTGCATTCCTTTTGCAACTCTTGTGATCATCGTTTCTTCCTTTTTCGGTGGTTAGACTCACAAACTGTGGTTTCAGATTCGGAAGCAA
>Ga0172379_10006953_pt1 | contig 14908 bp, 14 predicted proteins | sample GrowelOW334metaG_FD_119756 | JGI IMG/M metagenome (GOLD analysis project Ga0172379, IMG submission 119756) | Groundwater microbial communities from an aquifer near a municipal landfill in Southern Ontario, Canada - Groundwater well OW334 metaG | ecosystem: Environmental > Aquatic > Deep...
ACGACGTGCTGTTCATCGACGAGATACACCGCCTGTCGCCGGTGGTGGAGGAAATACTCTATCCGGCGCTGGAGGATTTCCAGATCGACATCATGATCGGCGAAGGGCCGTCGGCACGCTCGCTCAAGCTCGACCTGCCGCCGTTCACCCTGATCGGTGCGACCACCCGCGCGGGCATGCTGACCAACCCGCTGCGCGACCGTTTCGGTATCGTCGCCCGGCTGGAGTTCTATTCCCCCGAAGAACTCGGCCTGATCGTCACCCGCTCGGCGCAGCTCCTCAATGTGCATCTCGCCGGCGAAGGCGCCACTGAACTGGCCAAACGTTCGCGCGGCACGCCGCGCATCGCCAACCGGTTGTTGCGGCGGGTCCGCGACTTCGCCGAAGTTCGCGCCGACGGCCGGATTACCAGGGAAGTGGCCGACGCCGCGCTGACCATGCTGGATGTGGATCATCTCGGCCTGGACGTCATGGACCGGAAACTGCTCGGCGCGATGCTGGAGAAATTCGCCGGCGGCCCGGTCGGCGTGGATAATTTGGCCGCCGCCATCGGCGAGGCGCGCGACACCATCGAAGACGTGCTCGAACCCTTCCTGATCCAGCAGGGCTTCCTTCAGCGCACGCCGCGCGGGCGCATCGCCACGGCGACGACCTGGCGGCACTTCGGCCTGGTCGATCCGAACGCCAGCCGCGCCGGAGACTTGTGGGAACCCTGAGGTATTTTCTCGCCCGGGCGTACCGCCGTGGAGCCGGGGTAAAATAGCCGTATGTCGCGTCCATCCTTCACGCTGCCGGTGCGAGTCTATTACGAGGACACCGATGCCGCCGGAGTAGTCTATTACGCCAGCTACCTGAAGTTCCTGGAACGGGCGCGCACCGAGTGGTTGCGTGCCCTCGGCTACGAACAGGCGACACTGGTGGAAGAAATGGGTATTGCCTTTGCAGCACGCTCCATATCCGCCGAGTATCTGCTGCCGGCGCGGCTCGACGACTTGCTGGCGGTGGTATCCAGCGTCGAGTCCCTGGGGCGCGCGCAACTGGTGTTCGCCCAACGCGTCGAACGAGACGGGACGGTGCTGCTGACGGCGACGATGCGCATCGCCTGCTTCGACCCGGCGCGCGGCAAAGCCACGGCAATCCCAAAAACCATTCACGAAAAACTCAAGGCCTTGATCGGAAACCAAGCATGAATCTTACCCAGGATCTATCCATCATCGAACTGGTCGTCAATGCGAGCCTGGTGGTCAAGCTCATCATGGCGCTGCTAGCCGCCGTCTCCTTCATGTCGTGGTACTGGATCTTCCGCAAGTGGTTCGCGATTCGCGACGCGCGGGTTCGCACCGACAAGTTCGAGCGCGATTTCTGGAGCGGCGGCGACCTCAACAGCCTGTATCAGAGCGCCGCCAACGACAGGCACGGCAGCGGCGCGCTGGAGCGCATTTTCGAGGCAGGGTTCCGCGAGTTCACCAAGCTGCGCGGCGCGCAGAAGACCCTGGACCAAGCCACCGTGGTAGACGGCGCGCGCCGCGCCATGCGCGCCACCTACCAGCGCGAACTCGACGAACTGGATGCCCATCTGGCCTTTCTCGCCTCGGTCGGTTCGGTGTCGCCCTATGTCGGCCTGCTCGGCACGGTGTGGGGCATCATGCATTCCTTCCGCGGCCTGGCCAGCATGAGTTCGGCAACGCTGGCCGCCGTCGCCCCCGGCATCGCCGAGGCGCTGGTGGCCACCGCCATCGGCCTGTTCGCGGCGATCCCGGCAGTGGTTGCTTACAATCGCTTCGCCCATGACGTAGACCGCATCTCGGTGCGCTTCGAGAGCTTCATGGAAGAGTTTTCCAACATTCTCCAGCGACAACTGCGATGACCTCCTCTTTGCGTGGCCTCCTTGTTGCCGCGTCGTGTGCGGCGCCAATTCAGTCACCCCCTTCCCCGGGAAGGGGGATGGGGGGAAGGCAAACCAGTTTGCCGCATGGCGGCGCTGTCTCATGGGCGGGGGTATGCCCATGAGACAGCGCCGCCTCATGAACCAGATCAACGTCGTGCCTTATATCGACGTGATGTTGGTATTGCTGGTGATCTTCATGGCCACCGCACCGATGATCCAGACCGGCAGCATCGACTTGCCCAGCGTCGGCAAGAGCTCGCAGCCGCCAGCGGCGCCGCTCGAAGTGGTGATACACGCCGACAACTCACTGGCTTTGCGCGATCGCGCCCAGGGCGGCATCGAGCAGGTCGTCAGCCAGGCCGATCTGGCCGCGCGGCTGAAGGATGCCCAGGCGAAGAACCCCCAACAGCCGGTGCTGATCGCCGCCGACAAGAACATCAAATATGAGATGGTCCTCAACGTCATGGACCAACTGCAACGCAACCAGGTGGCGAAAATCGGATTGCTGGTACAGCCCGGCAATCAGGCGCGTGGTAACCAGGCAGGTCAATGAACGCCGCCACCCTGCCCTACAGCGAACCGCCGAGCCCGGGCAAGGGCGCCTCGATTTTCCTGGCGCTGGCCGTGCATGTGCTGCTGCTGACTTTTCTGATCTACGGGATCCGTTGGCAGACCCAGAGACCGACGGCGATCGAAGTCGAGGTGGTGGTTGCCGCGCCAGAGCCACTACAGATGGAGGTCCCGCCACCCCCACAGGAACCCCTCCCCGAAGCCAAGCCGGAGCCCGTGGTGAAGGTCGAACCCCCGCCCCCGCCACCGAAGCCTGAAATCGCGATCAAGGAAAAGGCCAAACCGAAGCCTGCCCCACCCAAGCCGGTTCCGCCGAAGCCGAGGCCCCAACCACCGAGTAACCTGTTCGACAAGCAGTTGGAACAGGAATTGAAACAGACCGCCGAACGCAAGGCGACCGAGAGCGCCAATGCCGCCGCCACCCAGGAATTGTCGCAACTCAAGGCCGCGCAAGCCGCGGCGGCACGCAGCAAGGCGATCGCCGACTATATGGCCAAGATACGCGGCAAGATCAAGGGCAATATCGTCCTACCGATCGACATCAAGGGTAATCCCGAGGCGCTATTCGATGTCGTGCAATTGCCCAGCGGCGAGATTCTCAGCGCCAAGCTGAAGAAATCCAGCGGCCATGCCGGTTATGACGCCGCGGTGGAACGCGCCATCCTCAAATCATCGCCGCTGCCCAAGCCCGGCCAAGGCGACCTGTTTTCGCGCGAACTGGAACTCAGGTTTCGGCCGCAAGAAGAGTAACGGTATAATCGCGACATGATGAAACGAGTCTTTCGACACTCACTGGCCGCCGCGCTGCTGTGCGCTTCCGCCATCGCCCATGCCCAGCTTTCCATTGAAATCACCGGTGCCGGCGCCAATCGCCAGCCGATCGCGGTTGCCGATTTTGCCGGCGAGCACATCGTCGCCAAGGCACTGACGTCGGTGTTGCGCGCCGACCTGGAGCGCAGCGGCCTGTTCCGGCTGATCGAGGGGGTCGCCGAACCCATGGCCGACAGTGCTGCCGTGAGTTATCCCGAGTGGAAGAACCGCGGCGCCGACGCTCTCGTCGCCGGCAGCGTCGCGCCTGACCCGGGCAAGGTCGATGGCCGCTACGAAACGCGTTTCCGCCTTCATGATGTCCAGAGACAGGCGGTGCTCGGCGGCCAGACCTATGCCTCCAACGCCGCCCAGTTGCGCGCCGCCGCCCATCGGGCCGCAGATTATGTTTACGAGAAGCTGATCGGCGAACCGGGCATTTTTTCCACGCGCATCGCCTACGTGGTGAAAAGCACCGGCCGTTACGAGTTACAGATCGCCGATGCCGACGGCATGAATGCGCAAACCGCGCTGGCTTCGCGCGAGCCGATCATTTCCCCGACCTGGTCGCCTGACGGCACGCGCCTTGCGTATGTTTCCTTCGAGGCGAAAAAGCCCATTGTCTATGTGCATTCCCTGGCTACCGGACGCCGCCATGTCGCCGCCAATTTCAAGGGATCGAATTCCGCCCCGGCCTGGTCGCCAGACGGCAAGAGGCTCGCTGTGGTGCTTTCCAAGGACGGCGGCTCGCAGCTTTTCCTGGTCAATGCCGACGGCAGCGGGGTAACGCGCCTCGCCAGTTCCACCGGCATCGACACCGAGCCGCAGTTTTCCGGCGACGGCCAGTTCATCTATTTCACCTCCGACCGTGGCGGCAAACCGCAGATTTACCGGATTCCCGCCGAAGGGGGCGAGGCCCAGCGCATCACTTTCGAAGGCAGCTACAACGTCACACCGCGGCTATCACCGAACGCCAAGAGCATGGCCTATATCACCCTCAACAATGGCCGCTACCAGTTGGCCCTGATGGACCTCGCAACCCGGCAAAGCCAGATTCTGACCGACTCCGCCAAGGATGAATCACCGAGTTTCTCCCCCAACGGACGCATGATTATTTATGCCACCGAGGTCGGCGGACGCGGCGTTTTGGCGGCTGTCTCAAGCGACGGCCGCGTCAAGCAAAAACTCTCGGTGCAGGCGGCGGATGTGCGCGAACCTGCCTGGGGGCCGTTCCTCAAATGACTGTCCTAACCCATTGGAGTGCCACCATGCGTAACCTGTTTCTTGTTGCTGTTGCCAGTCTGACCCTTGCTGCTTGCGGTTCCCAGCCGCCCGCCCCGGAGCAGGGCGGCGCCAAAGTCGAGGACCGCAGCCCGGTCAAAGTAGACGCGCAGCCGGTCACCACGGTGTCGCCAAGCAAGACCGACGAGTACGGCCTGGCCATGCTCAAGGATCCCAAGAGCATACTATCCAAGCGCAGCGTGTTCTTCGATTTCGATCAGTACGTGATCAAGGACGAGTTCAAAGCGCTGGTCGAGGCGCACGCCAAGTTCCTGGTTGCCAACGGCAAGATCAAGATGCTGGTTCAGGGCAATGCCGACGAGCGCGGCAGCCGCGAATACAATCTGGCGCTCGGCCAGAAGCGCGCCGAGGCCTTGAAGAAGACCCTGATCCTGCTGGGTGGCAAGGAAGGCCAGATCGAAGCGGTCAGCCTGGGCGAGGAGAAGCCGCGCTGCACCGAGCATGGCGAGGCCTGCTGGGCGCAAAACCGCCGCGATGACATGCTCTACTCGGGCGAATTCTGATCATGTTCAGCCGGGTCATTTCGCGCTGGCTGGCAGCCGTTGCGGTCGCCGCAGTTGCCGCCGGCGCGAGCTTCCCGGCCAATGCCGGCCTGTTCGACGACGAAGAGGCCCGCGTCCGCATCGAAAAGCTGCGCAGCGACCTGAACGAACAGGGTCAGCGGCTGGAAGCGACGATTGCCACCACCTCGCGCAGCCAGATCGATCTGGCCAACCAGATCGAACAGATCAAGGCCGACATGGCCAAGATGCGCGGGCAGATCGAGGTGCTGAACTACGAACTGGAGGCCACGCAAAAACGCCAGAAGGACTTCTATATCGACCTCGACAACCGCATTCGCAAGATCGAAACCGCGGCAGCCGAGGCAAAACCCACCGTGGCTGCCACGGGCGACGCCGTACCAGCCGACCCCGCCGCCGAAATGCGGGACTACGAAACCGCACTGACCTTGTTCAAGAGCGCCAACTACAAGGACGCGCTGGCGGCTTTCCTGGGCTTCATCAAGAACTACGGCAACAGCAGCCTGCTGGCCAATGCCCATTACTGGGCTGCTTCCGCGCACTTCCAGTTGCGCGAGTATGCCAAGGCGGCGGACTTGTTCGCCAAGGTTTCCAGCGCCTGGCCGGGCGACGCCAAGGCGCCCGATGCCCTGCTGGGAGAGGCCAACAGCCAGCAGGAAGCCGGCGATGCCAAGGCGGCGAAGAAAAACCGGGAACAACTCGTCGAAAAATATCCCGCCAGTGGCGCCGCTCAAACCGCCAAGCAGCAACTCAAGAACAAGAAGAAATAGGCGTGCGGGCCGCCTCCGAGGCATTGCGGGGCGCCGCTCACGGCACAATCTCGTATGACATGCCGGCACGGCTAGGGGAGTGTTGATGGGTACAAGCACTGCGCCCAAGCTGCGTATCAGCGAAATATTTCACTCGATCCAGGGCGAATCGACTCGCGCCGGCCTGCCTACCATCTTCGTGCGCCTCACCGGATGCCCGTTGCGCTGCATCTGGTGCGACACCGAGTATGCCTTTTCAGGTGGGAAGGCGACACCTTTGGACGAAGTCGTCGACCGGGTTGCCGGCTATAGCTGCCGCACGGTCTGCGTCACCGGCGGCGAACCCCTGGCGCAAGCGGGTTGCCGCACATTGCTCCGCGTCCTGTGCGACGCCGGCTACGACGTGTCGCTGGAAACCAGCGGCGCCATCGACCTCGCCGGCGTAGATGAACGCGTGTCGACGATCATGGACATCAAGGCGCCCGGTTCGGGCGAGGCCGACAAGAACCGCTGGGAGAACCTGGATTGCCTCGGCGCGCGAGATGAAATCAAGTTTGTCCTGGATTCGGAGTCGGACTACGCCTGGGCCAAGGACGTATTGATTGAGCGCAAGCTCTCCGCCATTTGCCCGGTGCTCTTTTCGCCGGTGCAGGGACGGCTAGACCCGGTCCACCTGGCGGAGTGGATATTGCGGGATAAGCTGCCGGTACGTTTCCAACTCCAGTTGCACAAACTGCTGTGGGGATCAGAACGGGGGAAATAGAGCGATGACCGCGATCACAACAAGAGAAACAACCCAAGCAGTGGTACTGCTCTCCGGCGGCCTCGATTCCGCCACCGTGCTGGCAATTGCGCGGGAGCGCGGCTTTGCCTGCCATTGCCTGTCGCTCGATTATGGCCAGCGCCACCGCGTGGAACTCCTGGCGGCCGAACGCATCGCCGCCAGCCTGGGCGCGGCCGCCCAGCGCACGCTCAAGCTGGACCTGGGCCAATTCGGCGGGTCGGCGCTGACCGACAGCAGCATCGCCGTGCCGACCGCGGGCGTCCTGCCGGGAATACCGGTCACCTATGTGCCGGCGCGCAACACCATCATGCTGTCGCTGGCGCTGGCCTGGGCCGAAGTCCTCGATGCCCATGATATTTTCATCGGCGTGAATGCGGTGGACTACTCGGGCTATCCCGATTGCCGCCCGGAATACATCAGCGCCTTCGAGCGCATGGCCAATCTCGCCACCCGGGCGGCGGTCGAAGGCCGGCCATTGTCGCTGCATGCGCCCCTGATCGATCTGAGCAAGGCCGAGATCATCCGCCGCGGCGTCGCACTGGGGGTCGATTACGCTCTGACCATCTCCTGCTACCAGGCCGATGACCTGGGCCGTGCCTGCGGCGTCTGCGACTCCTGCCGCCTACGCCGGGCAGGCTTTGTCGATGCCGGCATCCCCGATCCCACGCCGTATCGCCCGGATGCCGGCCGCTGAAGGCGATTTTGCGCCGCCAAGTTTGACAGAGGGACGATGAGTTCCTATAATTCGCGGCTCGCTTTGGGTCGTTAGCTCAGTTGGTAGAGCAGCGGACTTTTAATCCGTTGGTCGCAGGTTCGAGTCCCGCACGGCCTACCAAATAAATCATATAGCATATCGGCCTCGACGCCGAGGCAAGGTTAGTGAAATACGCAATGGGTCGTTAGCTCAGCTGGTAGAGCAGCGGACTCTTAATCCGTTGGTCCGGAGTTCGAATCTCCGACGGCCTACCAATCTTTAAGCGGCTCTCAGCGATGGGAGCCGTTTTTCTTTGGCAACCTCCGTAGCCGAATTGTAGCTACCGAAGACCGCGTCAAGCCGTAAAGCCGCCACGGCAAGACTGTCCGGCGCAAGGTGGGCATAACGTTCCACCATTGCCCCGGTTCGCCATCCGCCCAAACGTTGAAGCTCATGGGTAGGTGTTCCGGCTTGTCGCTGCCAAGTCGCCCAGGTATGCCTCAGATCGTGCCAGCGGAAGTCATCGATGCCTGCTCTTTGCAAAGCGGCCGTCCAGACCCTCGTGTTGGCCGAATTAAGCGGCTTCCCTTTGAAGGTGAATACCCTCGTGAGGTGGTTCTGTTGTAACACGTTGCGACGAGCTATCATGATCCTTCAGAGTCTTCAGCGCGCCACTGTTTGTCTAGCTGTCATAGCCTCGGGAAAACTCTTTGGGAGAAAGAGCAGCGCGGCAAGCGCAATAAGACCGACCGCTAAAGAGCCGCCCGAGATTCAAAGAAAGGCGCGGGCAGCGGGGTGGCAAAATAGATTATCCCAATTGTTACGGCGTAATCGATCGCTTGATCTTTCGAAGTTGAAGTTGAATCCAACTTTCAAAATCCTCATAGCTCTCTGCACTTAGCTTCTCCGGCCACCGCAAGACAATCGGCCCCTCATCCAATGAAAAGACATCCTGTCGAAATCCGGTCGTGAGTCCGCCTAATGGCGATACCTGCTGCACCTGTGGAGCCAATTTTGGCTTATCCAATGATAATTCATCTGTTTGCACATCTATTACCTCTGTGTTGTTCGTCGTCTCACCAGAGGTAACTATACGTCCATAACATTTCGTAAATATTTCATTATCAAAGAAAATAAGTGAAGCTTTCTTAGCAGCCTCCTCCGAGAACTTCCGATCGAAGATTAGGTAGTGACGTAAGTTCGGATCGGAAGGAGCGGTATCGGGCCACCGTTCATAGATGTCTGTGAAGATTGCTGGCCTCTTAGCGGCTTCGCGTTTCAATTGGTCGCGTTCGGACGAATCTGGGCGGGAATCTAGCAATATGCGAAGTGCGGCCTCGCTTAATTTAAGCCGCCTAGCAGTTCCTTTGCCGTCATCATCGAGCAACCCATACGCCCGCAATGCGCCAATCGTTTGCTGAGCACTGCTGCTAGACTCACTGTACCCCCAGTGGTCAGCGACAATTGCTGCGGGGGCGGCCCCCCTTTTTTCCTTATCGTATAGCTCTTGCGCACGCTTGAGCGAGGCTTCTAGCGCAATAAAGGGGAAATTGGGACTCCGCTCTTTTAAGCGGGCCTTGATCAATTCACCTACCGTCTGTTGACTGACTCCCTGCTGTTCGGCCATGGTCGCACCTCCTTTATTGAGAGGCTATATTATCTCAATGAGGAAAGCAAGCAATAGTTATCAATTGATGTCAGCTTCAAACATGAGAAATTGCTTGACTTGGACAATCGGCCGAATATAATGGGAACCTCAAATAGGGTTGCTCCATTAGGAAGGAAGGTTATGAGATAGATCGGGCCTAACGCAGAGTACCGGGCACCACCGGATGCGAGGCCATGAAAAAACTACGCCCTGGAAGAGGAAGCTCTTTGTCGGAGATTCTTCTAGGGCGCTGTGGTGCAGTTGCTTACGAAGGCGTTTCGGGCACTCTTTGAAGCACACCGGATCTCCCTGCTGATACAGGAAGCAACCCCGGAGAAAGGAGGTGCCTTATGGAACAGTTGAAATTCAAGTTCCCCATCCCTGATGGGTATGTAGTCAAATTTGTAGCCTACATCACCGTCAAGGGCAAACGCCTATATGCGAAAGCGTATGGGAAGCGCGCTTGGCCAATTTTGGTTAAGGCCTAACTAGCCCAACGCCCGCGACGCCTTCGTACTTTTTGAGTATTGCAATTAATTGCAGTCTTGTCAAGAAACTCCCTGTCCATTCAGTTCAATATGAACTGGATGCTTGGCGGCTCGGCACAAATTTTCTGGGTCCCGAGAAACACGCTCAAGTCCTCAGTCTCGTCCTTCAGAATACAAAGGAGCGCGCCACAAATGGTCGGCCAGTCCTTTGCCAAGCTACTTGCAGAAGTTGAGTCCGCATTTCCGGAAGACCAGCGGGCGAATATCTGGAACTGGTCATTAATAGATGTTGCTGCAAGAACATGTAACGTAGCTGAATCGTAGCTACGTCATGCTGACGAGCCACGTTTTACCGCTTTGTACGACTGTGTAACGAGATGGCGGACGTTACAAAGTGTTGATTTATAAAAACCTACTATTCCTTGGCATTTCTCTTAATCCGTTGGTCCGGAGTTCGAATCTCCGACGGCCTACCAAACTTTAAGCGGCTCTCAGCGATGGGAGCCGTTTTTCTTTTGGCTAACCCAAGCTAGCGCTTCCGTCCGACGTCAAGCTGTGCTTCCAAAGCCGCGGTCAGCGTGGTAAATGCGGTGGTCAAGATCAGGTAGATCGTGGCGACTGCGATAAACACCGGTATCGGCTGGTAGCTCTCCGCTTGCACCCGATAACCGATCATCGTCAACTCGACCACGCTGATGGCATAGGCCAGCGAGGAATCCTTGACCAGGGAGGCGAGATTATTGGCGAGCGCCGGCAACGCGATGCGCGTGCTCTGCGGCAGCATCACGACCATGAATGCCTGGTACGGACTCAAGCCCAAAGCCCGCGCGGCTTCCACTTGCCCGTGCGGGACCGCGAGTATGCCGGCGCGCACGCATTCGGCGTTGTAGGCGCCGACATTCAGCGACAAGGCAATGGCGGCGCAGGCGAAGTCGGAAAGCTCGAGCTTGCCCGGCAGGATGGACGGCACCGCCAGCCAGACGAAGAGAATTTGCAGCAGCAGCGGCGTGCCGCGGATCAGCCAGACATAGACATTGCACAACCAGCGCAGCGGCAGAAAGCCGGAGAGTTTGCCGAGGCCGGCGAAAACACCGAGCAGGATTCCGACCGACCCGGAGACGAGCGTCAGCCACACCGTGACCCGCGCACCCTCAGCAAACTGCTGCGCCGCAGGACCAATCGGCGCCGGCGCCCACGAGAGCGGAATGGCCATGACCCAGAGGAACACCAGCAGCCCGATCATCGCAGCAAACATGGTCCACTGGGGGTGTCCTCTAGTCCAGTTCATGCGCTTGCGCCTCCGCCGGGCTCAGCCGCGGCAGGAAATATCGATCTTGAAATATTTCTGCGACAGCCTGCCGTAGGTGCCATCTTTCATGATCTCGGCCAGGGCGCGATTCAACTGATCGGCCAGCTCCCTATTGTTCTTGCGCAGGATCATGGATACCCGCTCGACGAAAATCTGTTCTCCGGCCACGACGCCGGAATCCGCATTCTTCTCGAGCGTCGACTTGATCAGCCACTTGTCGGAAATCCAGGCGTCGACTTTCCGCGCTTTCAGGGCGGCGAATGCATCCGAGTCGGCTTTGTAGGTCTTGACCGCCGTCACCCCGCTGATCTTCCTGGCACTGTCGAAATAGCTGGTGGCAAGCTGGGCCCCGATGGTCTTGCCGTTGAGGGCAGCCACGCTCAACGGCCCGCCCTTGATGGCGGCGATCTGTCCGCCCGTGCAGTAGTGCGGATGGGCGAAATCGACCGATTTGGCGCGTTCTTCCGTATACCCGTGGGAGGCAATGGCGAAATCGAAGCGATCCTGGCGAATCGCGGCCAGTTGCGCATCGAACGGAACCACGCGCCATTCCAGCTTCAACCCCAGCCTGGCGACGATCGCCTCGGCAAGCTCGACTTCGAAACCGGTCAGCTTGGGCCCCTCGAAAAAATTGAACGGATAGAAACCGCCTTCCGTCGCCGCGACGATCGTGCCGGAGTCCTTGATGACGCTCCAATCCCGTCCCTGCGCGGGCGCAGCGGCAATAATCCAGAGCGGTACGACGGCAAGCAGCAACTTGGCAAAAACACCCATGACTTATCCTCGTGTAAGCATCGACATCCGGTTTTGAAGCTGTCGCAATCGCCACAGACTGTCTGCGGTGCCTGCGACTCGCGAGCGATAAGTTTATCGCAGGTTGCCACAGGTAAACGCCAAGGCTTTGAAGCAAGCCGGGTGCTCAGCGAATTCTCCGCCGGCACCACCCGCCGGCCGGTGCGACTTCGGCGATAATCACCGCTTTCCCGACTCGACGCCCTGCGCATCTGGGTTGGGTGATTTCCGTCCATGTTGAGAGGTTCCTGATGCGTCGTATCCTCATTACGCTGTTCGCGTTTGCGATTTCCGGTCCGGGGATGATACCCGAAGCCTTTCCAGCGTCCATGCCCGCCACGGCCGTATCCACGACGACTCAACTGCCGCGCGGCGTTCGCCCCACCCACTATGACGTGACCATCGTACCGGATGCCAGGGCGATGAAATTCAGCGGCAAGGTCGTGATCGCAATCGAGGTGCTGCAACCCACGGCCAGCATCACGCTGAACGCTGCCGACCTGAGCTTTTCGAAAGTGGTGTTGACCAAGGGAAGCAGCACTGCCAGGTATCCGGCCCCCACGGTGCGGATCAGTCCTGATGAACAGAGCGCCACATTCACTTTCGGCAAGGTCATCCCGAAGGGTCGCTACCGACTCGCGCTCGACTACACGGGAAAGATCGGGACGCAGGCCGTCGGTCTGTTTGCGCTGGATTACGCCGGCGCAGCCGGACCGAAACGCGCGTTGTACACCCAGTTTGAAAGTTCCGATGCGCGGCGCATGATTCCGTCCTGGGATGAACCCGCGTTCAGAACGAGCTTCGCGCTCGATGCGATTGTTCCCAGCGGCGAGATGGCCGTGAGCAATATGCCGGTCGCCAGCCGATCGGACCTAGGCAACGGCCTCACTCGAGTGAGGTTCGCACAAACGCCGAAAATGTCGACCTATCTGTTGTTCTTCGCACTCGGTGATTTCGACCGTGCCACCACGCGGGCGGAAGGAACCGAACTGGGCGTGATTGCCAAGAAGGGCGCCACCGCGCAAGCGGCATTCGTGCTTGAGTCTTCCAAGGCCATCCTGCGTGAATTCAACGACTATTTCGGCGTTCGATATCCCTTGCCAAAACTGGACAACGTGGCCGCCCCAGGGAGCAGCAGGTTTTTCAGCGCGATGGAGAACTGGGGAGCGATATTTACTTTCGAGCAGGCGATCCTGCTCGACCCAACAATTTCGACGCAATCCGACAAACAACGGGCGTTCGCCATCGCAGCCCACGAGATGGCCCACCAATGGTTTGGCAATCTGGTGACGATGCGCTGGTGGGACGATCTCTGGCTCAACGAAGGATTCGCCTCGTGGATCGAAGCGCGCACCACCCGGCGAATCCATCCCGAATGGAACACGGCGCTCGCGGCGGTGCGCGGGCGCGAGGAGGCAATGAGCCGCGATGCGCTCAAGACCACCCACGCCGTGGTCCAGCATGTCGATACCGTCGAGCAGGCGAACCAGGCGTTCGACTCCATCACCTACCAGAAGGGCGAGGCCGTGATCAGCATGCTTGAGAGCTATGTCGGCGCCGCTGTCTGGCGCGATGGCGTGCGGCGCTACATCAAGGCGCATGCCTATGGCAACACCGTAACGGACGACTTGTGGCGCGAAATCGAAAAGGCCAGCGGCCAACCGATCACCGCAATCGCGCATGAATTCACCTTGCAGCCCGGGGTCCCGATGATTCGCGTCGACGCCGCAAAGTGCACTACCGGCAGTACCGCCGTGCATCTGACCCAGACCGAGTTCAGCAAGGACCAGCCGGACAAGACGCCGCTGGCCTGGCGTGTGCCGGTAATGCTCCAGGCAATCGGCGGCGCTGCGCCGGTGCGCGCGCTGGTGACGGGCGGTCAGGCGACCGTGAGCGTGCCGGGTTGTGCACCGGTCGTCGTCAATGCCGGTCAAACCGGCTACTATCGAACCGTCTATGCGCCTGAGCATTTCCGGGCCATCGCCGGGAATTTTGGCGAGCTGGCACCGATAGATCAGCTCGGTTTGCTTTCGGACAGTTGGTCGCTGGGCCTGGCCGGTCTGCAACCGGTGTCGGATTTCCTCGACCTCGCCAAAGCCGCGGCGGTCGACGCCGATCCGCAAATCTGGGGAAAGATTGCCGGGGTATTCGAGGACATCAACGCTTATTACCAAGGCGATGAGGCCCGCAAGGCGATATTCCGCAAATTCGCGATTGCACGATTGACTCCGGTTTTCGCAAGAATCGGCTGGACCACGCGCCCCGACGAGTTGGACACCGTCGCGATTCTTCGCAATGAGCTAATCGGAGCCCTTGGGGCGCTCGGCGATAAGTCGGTGATCGATGAAGCACGCCGCCGCTACGCCGCGCAGGCGATGGACCCGACTGCCGTTTCCCCCGCGGTGCGCAAGGCGATCCTCGGTGTCGTCGCGCGTCATGCCGATGCGGCAACCTGGGATCAACTGCATGCCGCAGCGCTTGCGGAGCAGACGTCGTTGGTCAAGGAACAACTCTACGAGCTGCTGGCGTCGACACAGGATGAAGGCCTGGCGCGTCGCGCACTCGAACTGGCGCTGACCCGGGAACCGGGCGAGACCAACAGTGCCGCCATGCTGAGCCACGTGGCCGTACTGCACCCCGACCTCGCCTTCGACTTTGCCCTGGCCCATATCGCGGTGGTCAACCAGAAGGTCGACGCCAGCTCGCGCAGCCGGTATTTCCCGCGCCTGGCATCCGAATCCGCGGATCCCGCGATGATCGCCAAGCTGAAAACCTATGCTGCCGAACACCTGGCCGCCGGCTCGCGGCGCGATGCGGAGACGGCGATGGCCAACATCGCCTATCGCATCAAGGTGCGCGATGAACGTCTGCCGGTCATCGACGCGTGGCTCGCGGGCAACTAGGGCAGAGCTAGCCGGGTCGAGTGGTGGCGGGCGTACAGAAACGCCGCTGGTCGCTCGCGCTAGCTCGATTTTCTTGGTCCATCCCGGCGCATATCCTGGGCAATTGACAATGCCATCGCCAAGGGTATATTTCAGCACAATGGCAGGATGCTGAAAGCAATTCAATTAGCGCAGGGAGTTGTCATGTCGATGTCGAACCAGCAGTACTTGGACAGGCTCGCGGAAATTGGCAAGCATTTTGGCAAGGACGAGTGTCTGCCGGACTCTTCCCGGCAACTGTTTTCCAAAGCCATGAATATGGCGGAGGATTACCAGTACGACTCCGTCGCCGGCAAGTGCGACCATGTGGAAAAGACCTTTTCCGTCCTCTGCCAAGCTTGCAAGGCTGCCCGCTTGCATCGGTGCCCGGAAGACCACAACGGATTTCTTTCCTGCCGGCTGGTCTGGAGTTAT
>Ga0172379_10006954_pt1 | contig 14908 bp, 16 predicted proteins | sample GrowelOW334metaG_FD_119756 | JGI IMG/M metagenome (GOLD analysis project Ga0172379, IMG submission 119756) | Groundwater microbial communities from an aquifer near a municipal landfill in Southern Ontario, Canada - Groundwater well OW334 metaG | ecosystem: Environmental > Aquatic > Deep...
TCCAACATTGTGTAGCCGGCCGCTTCTGTTTGTTCGTTTGGGGAACGTTGCTTTCGTTTTGTTGTTGTGTCTTGATTCGGACTTTTTGCTTGGTTTGATGGTGTCCTCCTTTCTATGTCACCCCATCAAGGTTTTTAAACAAGCCAGAAGCCTTGTCAATTCACAGATTGCGTCTGATACCAGTGGCCTGATGCCGTCTAACTCAGTTTCGCAATCCCAACAAAGTTGACTACATATTATACCGTTTTGGCAAAAAAGTCAAGTCCTTAGCCATTTTTTAGCTAAATTTAAATATTTTTTAAACAAAAAACAACCAAAATTGGTTGTCAGATATATTTTACAAATAAATAATTTATTTTTTGTGGAAAAATCCGTGTTTTTTAAAATAGTACCAAGCGCTGGCAAAAAAAACATTTTGTTTTTGCCAAGTCATTTGCTGGTTAAAACTTTGGCCGCCGTGATGAACGATTTGGGCTTCGGGATAGTACCAAATTTGCCAACCATTATCTCGGGCGCGGCGGCACAGGTCAACTTCCTCAAACCAAGTGAAAAAATTTTCGTCAAACAAACCGATTTCATCAAGCATTTTTTTTCGCAGCAAAAAAAACGAACCGGCCACCTGATCAACCGGTTGAGCGAGTTTGTAATTCATGTCTTTGGCCAAATAAAAATAAATCGGTGGCATCTCGGGAAAAATTTTGGCAAATTTGGTGATAATGAAAAATATCGCCCAAAAAGACGGAAAGCGCCGAACCGATTGTTGCAAAGTCCAATCGGGATTAACGTGTTTGCAGCCTAAAATTCCGATTTGGGCGTTGGTTTTTAAAAACTCCAAACTTTTTTGTAAAGCGTCATTTAAAATTTGAGTATCCGGATTTAAGCACAAAATAAAATCGCTATTGCTTTCCAAAATCCCCTGGTTGTTGGCTGTAGCAAAACCGACATTGGTTTGGTTGGCAATCAGCTTGACCTGAGGAAATCTATCTTTAATCATTTGGGCGGTAAAATCGCCCGAAGCATTATCAACGACAATTACTTCCAAAGGCAAGTCGAGCTGATTGCGAAAAATCGATTCCAGACAACTCTGCAAAAGATCTTTAACGTTCCAGGAAACAATCACAATTGAAAGCTCGGGGTTTGGCATAAAATTATTCAATTACTTGCTCTTTGGTAATTTTTTGCCATTTGCCTTCGGCTAAATTTCCTAACTCCAAATTACCAATTTTAATTCGTTTTAATTTTATCACGGTATAGCCAAGTTGGCCAAACATCCGCCTGATTTGGCGGTTAATCCCCTCGCGTAAAACGATTTTGCAAGATTTATTTTTGGCCATTAAAACTTTGACCGGCTGAAGTTTTTTGCCCTCAAGCATCAGACCGGATTCAAATTTTTTGATATCTTCAAGCTTGAAATCCTGATCCAAAACGACAAAATATTCTTTGTGGCAACCATAGCGCGGATGAGTCGCTAAATTCGTAAATTCGCCGTCATTGGTTAAAATAATCAAGCCACTTGATTCTTTGTCTAGCCGGCCAACCGGATAAATTCTTGTTTTAACTTTGACTAAATCCAAAACCGAGTTGCCCTGCGAATCGCTGGCGCTGCTGATATAGCCGGTTGGTTTATTTAAAGCGATATAAATTTTTTGGGTGGCCAATTTGACGATTTTATCATTGTATTTTACTTCGTCATCGTTTTCGTCAACCACTGTACCCAGTTTTGTAACAACCTCATCATTAACTTTGATTTTTCCTTCGGTGATCAGCTCTTCTGATTGGCGGCGGGAAGCAACACCGGCCTGGCTGAGAAATTTTTGCAAACGCATCATAGATTAAGAAAGTAAGAAAATAATAAATTAAAAAAATAAAAAATTAAGAAATTAAAAGTTACTTGTTCCATTTGTAGTAAGTGAGGATTAAATCTTGCAAAGTTTTATGAAATAATTTTTTAACTTTGGTTTTATTCAGTTTTTCCCAGCGGTACTTTGTGTGCTCTGAAGAAATTTTGATTTTACCGCTTAAGTATTTGGCTTCAAACAAAACATAGAAACAACAACGATTCTGAAAACAGGAAAAACGGTATTGAGCCAAAGAAACCGGATCGGCTCTCAACTCATATTTAATGTTGCCGACTTCTTCTTTTATTTCGCGATCAATTAAAAGATGAAAATCAGAGTGAGTTTCGTTGTCATTGATCCGGCCGCCCGGCAAATCATATTTACCCCTGAAGCATTTACTGGAAACCGGTGATTTAAGTAAAAGGGTTTGACCGTTTTTATCATTAAGCAAAACTTTGAGCGAAACCATGAAAGTTTCTGGCTGATGGTGCTTTTTCATAAATTGTGTTTTTGTTTAATAATTTTTTCGGCGACTTGGTATTGTTTGACTCTTTTGAGCCAAGGAAAATTATAAAAAGATTTTGGAAACCATTGGCTGATGGTACCGCTGGCAAAAACCGTAAATAAAGTTTTTGGTAAATACCAACCGCTTTTACCCTGTTCAGACATTGTCAGCCATAAATCCCAATCCTGAAATCGTTTTAAATTTTCATCAAAACCGGGGAAATCTTGTTTTCTAATCAGCGAGGTGGTATGAATGTAGGGCATTTTTTTTAGCTTTTCTTTGTCAAACGGCCAAAGCTTGAAAACTTTCCAACCAAATTTAAAATCAGAATAACAAAACGATGATTGGGGGTGGGCGTTTAAAGTTTGCCACATTGATTCCAGCATATTTGGTTGCATGAAAATATCGGCATCGCAAAAGATTAGATAAGATCCGGTTGCTTGTCTGGCGCCGGCATTTCTGGCAGCGGGCGCACCTTGATTTTTTTGATTGATAATTTTGATTTTAGCTTGGTGGTTTTCTAAAATCTTTTGGCTTTGGTCGGTTGAGCCATCATTAACAGCGATAATTTCAAAATCTTTAAAGGTTTGATTAAAAATACTTTGCAAACATTTTTCCAAAGTTTTTTGGGCATTATAAACGGGAATAACGACACTGATTTGAGGCATATTATTTTAGCAGGGATTTAAGTTTTTGAGCTTGGGTTAGCCAATCAAATTCATTGCTGACTCTTTCCAATCCTTGCAAGCCCAGTCGATGAGCGTAGGACTGGTCGGTCAGCAGTTTAATTACCGCTTGGGCGATTTGATCGGTATTTTCTGGATTTACCAATAAGCCGGTTTTGCCGTCAATAATTGCTTCCGGCACTCCCCCGCTTTTACCGCCAATTACCGGTTTGCCAAATGAATTGGCTTCCAAGTAAACAATGCCAAAACCTTCAACGTCGCCGTTTTCCAATTGGCGCGATGGCATGATAAAAACATCACAAATTTGATAAAAAATCGTCAACTCTTCCTTGGAGGCTTGACCGATAAATTTAACCACATCGCGCAAGCCGTTTTGGTCGACTAAATTCTGGAGAACTGGTTTTTGCGGTCCGGCGCCGGCAATCAAATAAACTAAATTGGGAACTTGTTTGATAATTTTAGGCAAAGCCAAAATAACTTGGTCGTGGCCTTTTCTTTCTACCAGCCGCCCGACGGTCAAAAGAATTTTTTTGTCCGTTAGTTTATAATCTTGAATAATTTTTTCATTTTTCCATTCAGTGGTTTGATGAGAAAATGAATCGGGACAAGGATAAATTACTTTGACTTTTTCTGGCGCCGCACCTAATTTAATCAGCTCGTCTTTAGTAAAATAGCTATTGGCAACAATCGCTTTGGCATTTTCAATAATTTTTTTAAGCAAGGTTTTTTTGCGCATGAATTTTTGCGGCAGCATGATATCTAGGCCATGAGCGTAAAAAATATAGGGTACTCCTTTTTTGCGCCAATAAAGCCAGGCTAAAGTCCCAATTGGTAAAACTTGGCCGGCTTGGATTAATTCAATTTTGTGGTGTTTGGCAATCAGATTAATTTGTCTGATCAAAGTCAGCCATTTGACGCTGGCAATGATTTTAAAAACACCTCTAAAACCACTTGGCCAGGTTTGGGGAAAATCTTTGATTAAATTTTTGCGAATGATGGCAAAATTTTGTTTTTGGTCAAATTCTTCGGCGCCTGGTTGGTTGGGAGCTAAAACCACAATTTTGTCGGCCGGCAAATTTTTGCAAAGATTATAATAATATGTTGCCACGCCGCCAAGATTGGGCGGAAAATCCAAAGTGACCAATAAAGTTTTTTTAATATTTTCTGTCATAAAATTATTTATTCTTTGCCCATTCCCCTTTTGGCAAAATCGGTAATTTCAGCCAAGCTAAAGCCTTTCATTAGATAAAGACTGATAAAATAAATTATTCCGCCCAGGGGCACTAAAAATAACCAATGCCAATAGGGTTTGGCCAAAATTATAATCAAAGCCATTAAAGCGCTGGCGCCGATAGTTTTAAGACTGATTTTAAAATAGAAGGAATAGTTTAGCGGAATCACTGATTTGACCCAGAAAAAATCCATAAACAGTAAAACAAAATTGGTAATAAAAAAAGTAATTCCCGCACCAAAAAAACTGAGTCTGGGAATTAAAATAATATTTAACAAAACCGCCAAACCAGTAATTAGGCCTCGATTGAGCGTAGTTTGATTTTGCCGGTCGCAAGCATTTAGCAAATAACCGGTTGGGAAAGCCAAAAAAATAAAAGGAATAGCCAGACTCATAATGTAAAAACAAGGAATGACGCTTTGGTATTTTGGCCAAACCAGAGTGATAACTTCGGGAATCAAAACGATTAATCCGGTGGTTAAAGGTATGCCAATGATTGCCAAATAAGCAAACGCCCGCTCAAAAGTTTTGTTCAGTTGTTCTTGGGAAACGGTGTGGTAATAGCTGAAGGCCGGAAAAATCGCGGCGGCAAAAGCGGCCGGAATCACTTGTTGAAAAGCGTAAACCACTTTGGCGGGAACGGCAAATAAACCAACGGCGGTATCCGAATCAAGATAACTCAGTAAAACCGAATCGGAAGTATTGTAGATTTTGACAAAAATACCAGCCAAGGCAAAGGCGGGCAGAATTTTTAAAAAATGTTTGACAATCTCTTTGTCGTATTCTGGCCAAAGCGAAAATTTTAATTTGGTTTTTAGTAAGGTTAAAGAAAATAAAAAATTAAAGACACTCGCGGCAATTAAGCCCATGATTAAGTGAGCCACTTGGCCGGTAGTTTTTAAAGCAATAATACCTAAAACAAAAATTATAATCTGAACTAAAATAGTTGAGATGCTTTCATATTTTAAATTGTGTCTTGACCGAAATACCATCCAAAAGCTCAACGAGAAGGAATCCAAAACCATAATCATACTTGCCAAATAAACCAACTGTCTGACTGCCGCTGGTTTACCGGTAACATTAATAAAAACCCAAACTGCAATTAAAGTAAAAACTGCCAAAGGCAGTTTTAAACCTAAAATGTTTTTTAAATATTTGTTGGCTTGGGAATCGTTTTTGGCCGCTTCGCGAGTCAGAATCGGCGACAAACCCAAATCGATAAAAATGGAAAATAAAGTGGTGCAGGATAAAGCAAAGATATATTGGCCCAACTGATTGGGAAATAAATTATTGGAAATAAACCAAAAATAAATAAAAGACAAGACTTTTTGGAAAGTCAAAGCAGCGGTAAAATAGGTCGTATTTTTGGCTAAATTTGGTTTTGCCATAGTCTTATTATACCTAAATTTTTCCAATAAAAAAAGTCCAGACAAGATTCTGTCTGAACGTGAGGCAAAGAGCGCCGGCTAAAAGATAGTGTAGTGAACTCTAATCCTATCGACGTTGATATCTTTATAGGCCAGATGGATGTTTCCGTCCAGGCCAATAGCAATGTTGCAATCAGCATAGCTGCCGCCCTCGTCAATGAGCTGTGTCTGCCACTGAGAAGCGAGGTTGGTGGCGTAGTACAATCTCTTTGATTTATTTAGACTACTTGAGGGAGGTGTGGCGACAAAGCAGAGGTGAATGTTGCCATCAAAATCGACAGTCATGGCTTTTTTGTCTGTATTTATAAGCCAGGCCTCTAGATCCGGAAAAGCCGTGGCGTAGCTGGCAACTTCCTGCCAAACGTTGTCAGTACCGGCCATAATGCCGTCGTTTTTAGCGGCATAAATGGTATCATAGCTGTCAATGCAAGCGGCTTTTGTGTAGAAACTCAGCCTGTCTACTTTCCATTCCTCACCCTGCAAGGCATAATGATCGTTGCCGGCAATTAGGTGAATAGCTTGAAGGCTGTCTAGCAGTATCCAGATATCCGGAAAGGAGTAGGTTAGGGTCTTGTTTGGCGTAGTTGAAACCCAATAACCGGCTGCTACATGACCGCGGTTGGTGCTGTAAAGTACGTTGCGGCCATTCCACGACCAGTGAACTGCATGGGTTTCCCCTGCAACACCAATAGCGATGTCGCTACACAGGCCGCAGCTCGGCCCGGAATTGGCATTAGCTGGAAGCCAGCAACCACTTTCGTTGCTCAGGTAGAACAGATCCTCGTCACAGTAATCGCTCAGGCTGCCGACAATATGAACTTTGTCGCTACCGTCAATGGCAATGGCATTGTATCCGCCATATCCTTCATGGCCGAGTAGCATTCCAATCTTTTTGGCTAACCACTCGGAGCCGTCCTTTTTGACGTAAATCAGCTTTCCCGCAGTTCCTTTGAAAATCAGGTGTGGCTGACTTTGACTGTCCAGGGTCATAGACAAATGATTGAAGCCATCTTGGCTAAAGCTGACAGCTTCGTCAACAACATAAGCCGTTAGGCCGCTTGAGAGTAGTTTTGTACCGACATTGGTACCGGCGAAGTCAACTACCTGGATCAAGTTTTCTTTTCTGACCGTGCTGGAGTCGAAGACGCCAAGCCCACTGTTAGCCGTCAGTGTGACTGTATAATTGCCAGCCGTGGAATAGGTGTACAGGGCGTAGTAACAATCATCGTACAATCGTGAGTAGTACTGGTTCAGTTTTGGATTAGCCCAGTCACCGAAATTCCATCGTAGGTTGACGATTGGTAATGATCCAGCCACCGATTTATTGGCAAATTGAACCTGGAAGGGCGTCATGCCAGTTGTTTGGCTGACGGTGAAGTCGGCCTTGGGTGGTTGAGTACAGCCACCAAGACACCAGGCAAAAACTACAAGTACTGTCGTAACAATAAAGTGTTTCTTATTCATTTCTTCTTCTCCTTGGTTTACTGTGCCGTTTGTGACAGTGTGATAGGTTGTGAAGTTCACTTAGTATAGGTTTAGCTTGATTTAATCTTTTTGTCAATAAAAAAAGCCCCAGCTTAGAGCTGAGACTTTTTGAGGTTGATTTATTCGGTAACGATGATTGTGCCTTTCATTGAGGGATGAAGCGAGCAATAGTAGCTGTAAGTTCCGGCTTTTTTGAAAATGGTCATAAAAGATTCACCCTGTTTTAAAACATCGCTTTGCCAGTCCGGGCCGCCCATAATGGTGTGATCCGCCGATTCCTGATTGGTCCATTTTACAATTGTGCCAACTTTGATCTCCAATTTATCAGGATTAAAGGCGAAATTATTAATGCTTATTTCTTTGGTTTCTGCTTGGTTATTCGGTTTAGTCACAACTTGCGGATCAAGACTGGTGTTTTGTGCCGGTAAACCGGACTGATTGTTTTGAATGGCGGTTGGGCCGGTGCCAGTATTTTTATTGCCGCAGCCGGTGATAAAACTCAAAGTAAAAAGCAGCAGGCCGGTTAAAATAATTTTTTGGGTCATAATTTTAATTTAATTAATAAAATTATTTTGGTTTATTTGCCTTCCCAAAAAGCCTCGCCTTCTTTTTCCATTACCGCTAAACGGGTGTAGTAATCGCGAATTTCATTAAGATGAGCCAAAGCGATTTTGCCAGTGATTAGCGGATCGTCGTTGCTGACATTAGTTTTTTCGTCGCGGGTGCCGTGCTCCAGCTCAACATCTAAGCCCATTCGAAATTGTTCAACATCAAATTTTGACCAATCAATCCCAAGTTGGTCGCCGATTTGTTTAGCTTCTTCTGAGGTAAAAGTTTTTTTATCAGTCATAGATTTTTAGTTATTTTTTAGTTTGGCCGCTAACTGGCCGCAAGCGCCATCGATATCGGCGCCAAAACGGTAACGTTGAATTACCGTAATCCCCTCCTTTTCCAAAATTGATTTAAATTTTTTTATAGTTTCCGGCTTGGACGGCTCAAAGCAACCGGTTTCATTGTAAGTTATTAAATTAACGAAAAATAATCTTTTCAGTTGTCTTTTAAGTAAGATTGCCAGTTCGGTTGCTTGACTGGGCGAATCATTAACGTCTTTTAACATTAAATACTCAATCATCACCCGTCGATTGCTGATTTTAATATAATCGGCCAGGGCGGTCAAAACTTTTTTAATCGGGTATTGTTGGTTGATTGGCATTAAACGACTACGCAGCTGGTCGTTTGGCGCGTGCAATGATAAAGCCAAATTAACCTGAAGATTCTCTTGGGAAAATTTTTTAATTCCTTCAACGATGCCGGCAGTGGAAATAGAGATATGTCTGGCGCCAATGCCAAATTTGTCATTGTCGTTTAAAATTCGAATGGCTTTTAAAACTTCATCATAATTTAAAAACGGTTCACCCATGCCCATAAAAACAATACTGTCGACTCTTTCCGATTCGGTTTTAAGCAACCGGCTAAACAATAAAACTTGTGAAATAATTTCAAAGCTGGTCAGGATTCTTTTAAAACCCAGTTTGCCGGTGGCGCAAAATTCGCAAGCCAAAGGACAGCCGGCTTGGCTGGAAACGCAAACTGTATTTCGGCCATTTCCGTGGCGCATTAAAACTGTTTCAATAATTTGACCGTCAGCTAAAGTAACCGCAGCTTTAATGGTTTTTTGATCGGTGGATTTTTGGATTTTGGCACAAATTTCCAGAGAGATTTCGGCTTTAAGCAGGGCCAAGATATCTTTGGGTAAATTAGTGACTTCGTCCCAGGATTCAACCAAATTTTTAAAGATCGCAAAATTAACCTGTTTTAGACGAAAGGCCGGGTATGGACTAAGTGATTTTTTTAGTTTAGCGAAATCCATTTATTAAGTATACTTGATTTTTAGATAAAAACCAAAGATATTCATATTTTTTAGTTTGGCGATTAATTTATTTTGGTTTATTAATTTTTAAAAAATATGCTATGATTAAACCATGCTGACTCAAAAAAGACTCGAAAAAATTAAAAAAGTAGTTGCCAACCGCCAAGCCGGTTTGATTTTGGTTTTGGAAGATATTCATGATCCGCATAATGCCTCAGCGATTTTGCGTACGGCTGACGCTTTTGGTATTCAAAATGTTTATTTTATTTTTGAGCAGGAAAAATACTACAATCCCAAAAGAGTCGGCAAATCCTCTTCCAGCACGGCCAATAAATGGCTTGACTTCAAAGTTTTTCGCTCAACCAAAGTCTGTTTAGGGCAACTTAAAAAACAAGGTTATAAAACTGTGGCCACAGTTTTGGCTGATCAGGCCAAAGACATTTATCATACCAAATTTGGCGAAAATAAAATTGCCATTTTGCTTGGCAATGAACATCGAGGCCTTTCTTTGGTGGCAATTAAAATGGCCGATAAAAAAATTTATATTCCAATGCTAGGAATGGTTCAGAGTTTAAACGTTTCGGTAAGCGCTGCCATTGTTATTGCCGAAATTTGCCGCCAGCGTCAGAAAAGCAAAAAGAAATATAATCTCTCAAATAAAGAAAAACAAAAATTAATTAAAAATTTCAGTTTAAGATAAGGCTACGGCTGTAAAATATCTTCGGTTTGGCCATCAATTGAGATGACCACTTTTTTTACGGTGGGAAATTGTTTTAAAGTCTCAGTAATTTGAGCGGCAATTGCAGCCACTTTGCAAGAACCACCAACGCCTGATTGTAAAGTTTGATCAAAATCGACATTAGCCACGCCATTTTCAATGGTTAATTTTTGAATTTTTACGCCCGAATTGATTGAAGTGAAATAACCGGCGATTTTATCGGCTTCACTTGGGCCTTTGAGTAATTCTTCCAATGCCGCTTGCCCGATCGCGAGTGTTTTTGGCACGATTTTTTGGACAGCAAAAACTTTTTTGCAATCCATTACTTCTGGATCCAATTTTGAATTGCCAAAAAAGATGTTAATTTTAGTAGTTTCCGGTTGATTTAAAATCAGGGGAATTGATATTTTTTCGTCATTTTGAGGCAGTCCGGAAGGATTGTCGCGCTCTAAAACCAAAGTGACGGGAATTTGGCCGGCTTGACTGAGAATACTGCCAACTAAAATGGCTTTAAAGTCGACAAAATTTTGGGTCATCCAATCGCCTTGAGCGGTAGCGACAGTTTGAGCAATGACTTGGTTTTTTTCATCCAAAAGTTTTATCGGAAATGATGCCTCAAAAAACCAACTGCCTTTGGCTTGCCCGGTGATTTCCAAAGGAAAGCTGAATTCCTGATTTAAATTTGGCTGAATAACAATAATTTTATTGCCAATTTGACACTGGCCTCGCAGATAAGCCCACTCTTCGCAAGCGCTGCCATCAGTAAAATTACAGACACCATACTGGCTGCCGTCGGTGCTGGTTTTGATTTCTGATTTACCATTGTGTTCATTGCAATAAGTGGCGGCCGGATTAGCCAGACCGGCGTTTTGATTTTGATTGGTTGCAAGACAAGGATAAGTTGGTTTTTTTGAATCGGGCTTGCCGTGCATCAGCCATTGGCCATCTTGGCAAAACCAATTATCTTCGCTGCTTTGAGTAAGTATTAAAATAAAAGCCGTGACTAAAATAATAACGGCAATAGCAACAAAAAATATTGTTTTTAAATTTTTGTCAATCATAAAATTATTGGTTATTTATTAGCTAATTCTAATTTTCCCTCATTTTTTACTCTTTGTCAAAGCCAATTTAATAAAAAAAGACCCTGAAAAATATTCTCAGGGTTATTGGTGGTGTGTCTTGCGGCGACGCAGAAACTTAAACCACGGGGTTGGTGGAGGGTTGGCTGAGGGAATCACTTCGACTTGAGAGAGGTTGGCCCAGATAATCAGGTTGTGATCACCGGTGATGATTTTTACCTTGCTGTCAGGATGTTGATTCTGCCATCGTTTGGCCAAGGCCAAAAGTTTGGCATCGTTTCCCTGATGTGGAATATCATCTGGTAACAGCGAAAGATCGGATTGATCTGAGCACAGGACGTAAACCTTGCCCCCATTTTTGGTGGCAATACCGGTTTCAAGATTACCCAAAAGGCCAAGATCGGCGATGATGCCAGAAATTCTGCGAGCATGTCTACCTCTTCTACCCTTCTTTTCGTGTTTGAAATGATCAAGCTCGCCAATCATGGCGCCAGCGACAATAACAGTGGCGCCGGGCCGATTAATCAGACTCTCTCCTTGCCTTAGCAGGGCGTTAGTATCGGGAAAGATGACTTCCTTTTTGCCGTTATTTCCTGACATGGCAGTAATTCCTCCAATAGCCTCAAGGCCAGTTAAACAATGTTAAAGGGCACAATATCTACCCTCCTTTGTTTAAATCTTTTCACTTTAGCTTTGATTTGTCAATAAAAAAAAGACCCTCGACCAAAAGGTAAAGGGTTGACTTCAGTGTGCGACGTGGTTGGGTCCAAGCGAAATGGATCCCGTGTCGGTTTCCCAATCAGGGCCAAGCGGCGTCAAAAGATCGGCGGTTTCCCAGCCAGCCAAAACCCGGGCTTCGATTTCTGTGTATGGCTTGATGCCGTCCGTGGCATTGAGGTGTTCAACGCAACAAGCGCCGGTAGCCGCTGCCATTTGGCAGGTTTTTTCCGGTTCTTGTCCGGTGGTAATGCTTGCCAGAAAACCGGCAATTGTGGTGTCGCCCGCGCCGGTGGTACCGGCAACTTCGACCTGAAAGCACGGTTGAAACATCTCAACTGCAGTCCATTTTTCGAGGTCGATGATCTCGGCCAAGCCGGCATCAGCCAGTGTCTGCGAATCGTTGCTGGTTCTCAAGTACAGGCCTTTGTCGCCGCATTTGATTACGACAATCGGCACGCCATACGCCAGCAAAATTGTGGACAGCTGGGACAGAATTGAACCAAGTCCGGTTGCGTGGAGGGCGACATTCAGAGTCATGATCAGCTCTTCCAGGCTGGGCAGAAAGATACTGACATAGGGCAAAGTGTTTTTGTAGATGGTCGGCCAGTCAGCTTTGGCGGCCGCGGAACTGGGATGCGGATAAGCCATATCAAGGGATGTGATGATCTCATGTTTTCGCGCCTGGGCAAACATCTTTGCCAGTTCATCGCCGTTGTCTTGCCACATTCTGTCCATCAATGGCGGATAGCCAAAGTGCAACAGCCGGGTTTTGTCCAGTTCAGCAAACGGCACACTTTGGCTGTCAAAAAACGCGTTCGGGCCGGGATAATGATGAAACCATCGGTCAACTCCGGGCACGCAGCCAACCAAAGAGTAAGAACCACCTACTCCCGGCAGCTGGCTTTTTGTGACAAACCGTAGCAGTTCGGGATTGTCCCCGGCGCTTCGTTGGAGCATGTTTATGGTCATTTGCCCAATCTCGTCATCACCAAGCTGGGTGACAAGCTGAGCCGGAAAGCCTAGCTTGTGAAGCGCCAGCCCGACATTGGGCACGCAGCCGCCGGTAGCAAAACCCATTGGGCCAAAGAAATGCAGGCTGCCGGGTTCGACAAGTGTTGCCAAGTTGCCGGCGTGAATTCCTGGTGGGGGCGGTGGAAACATGTCAAGACAAGTCAGCCCTGCCACACCAATAGATCTTCGTTCGAACATTTTGCGTTCTCCTTCACGTTAACGTTTACTGCGCCTATGGTTATGGTTTTTTCAGATTGTAAAACAGCCTTATTTTTTTACCTTTATTTTTAAATTTTGTCAATAAAAAGAACCCCTAAAACAAGTTTCAGGGGTTAGGGATGCTGCCACGAGAAATCGGTTATAATGAGCTCTTCGCCCAAGCCGTTTTGGGGCGGGTTGCCGTCAACCAGCCACAAATTGAACCGAATGTTTTCGAGTCCAGGTTTGGGAACAAACTCACCAGAGTATTTCCAGCGGCAAGCCAGCTTGCCAATTTCTGAACCGTCAGTACCTGGTTTGGTGTAGTAAGTCAGAAATTCGACTGACTCATTTTGCCAGACAATGACGTGAACCAGATCGATTGTTTCGTCGGTTAACTCAAGGTTGAATCGTTGATACTGATCCGGGCATTCGGCGCTGGCGTCGCAAGGCTGAACCACATACTGGCCGATTTCGTTTATTGGGTTACCCCAGCGGCTGAATTCGATATCCAGTTCGCGGTGGTATTGCTCGCTTGCGCCTGGATCCCAGGTAAAGATTCCCAAAACCAGATTGGGATCCAGCTGATCAACTCGGCCGCGGGTTTTGAAAGTGTAGGTGCCATAGCCCAAACAAGCGTTTAGGATGACTTCACTGCACCACCACTTCCCTTCTTGCCAGGTCAAAGTCAGATGCAAGCCTTGTTCGTCAACCCAGACAGCCTCTGAGCTGTCGGAAAAGTAGTTGACGCCGGGCGTTGTTGGCAAGTCTGAGCGTCGAACTGTCCAGTCAAAACCGGCAAAACCAATAATCCTGGTGCCTTCGCCAAAAATCGGTTCGTCTGACTTAAAGACTGCTTGGCAAAGCTGGTCCTGGCTAATCTCGATTGTAGTTTGGTTCGAGCCAGGGTCAGCGACCGGACCGTTCCAGTGGTCAAATTGCCAACCGGTTTCGGGTACGGCTTGCAGGGAAAAAGTGCCGGTGTCAATTGACTCGACTTGAATCAAACCGCTGTTAGGCGGCCAGACGTTGGTAAAAACCTCGGGCGGATCACTGGGGCAGCCCAGCAATCCAAGGGCTAAAATCAAAGAACAAAGCTGTTTCATGTCTCATCTCCCGTTTTGACGGTTGAGTTGCTTTATCGGTTATCACTTCAAACTGATTTTCAATTCTATTATGGATTAGCGAAAAAGTCAATTATAACAAAAAATAAGGCTTTAGGCCTTTTTGAGTAAGGAAAAAGACTGAGATGCTTTTCCACGGAAGGTGTGAGGGGAAAAGGTGTGAGATTGAAGTTTGTGTTGAGTTTGTTGGGTTGCCGCATATGGATCGCGGCGCTTAGGAGGTGGGTGGTTGGGAGGGGTTTTGGGTGATAGTTTTGAACCTTTTTTGCAAACGGTTCAAAACTATCACCCTTACCTCATGCTCAATACCCTTTTAAACTTCAATCTATTCTCAGTCTTCAATTTTATTTTACCATTTCTAAAAACCATGTCAATAGAATAATTATTGGTCAATTTTAAATAATTTTAGCTGAGTGGATAAGTTTACAAAAAATCCCGGATAAACGGGACTTTTTGGTATATTTGAGAAATATTTAATTTGTTTAACGTTTTGCCCACTGTGGTGCACGACGAGCGCGTTTTAAACCAGGTTTCTTTCTTTCTCGGCGTCTTGGATCGCGGGTTAAAAAGCCGTGAGGTTTGATTACTTTTCTTAAATCTTTATCAAAGACAATTAAGGCTCTTGATATGCCATGGCGGCAAGCTTCAGCCTGGCCATGAGAACCGCCACCGGCAACTTTGATGGTAAAATCAAATTCTTTTTGTTTACCCAAAACTTCCAGCGGTTGTAAAATAATTCTTTGTAATTCGTCAGTTGGAAAATATTTTTTGCAGTCTTTTTCATTAACTGTAATTTTGCCTTCACCTTTTTTAAATAATCTGACTCGGGCAACTGATTTTTTTCGGCGGCCGACAGCATAAAGATAAGAATGACGGACACGTTTTTTTTGAGTGTCTTGCTCTTCTTGTTCTAATTCGGCTTTCTTTTTTCTCGGCATAGATTATCTGATTTATTTAGTAATGTGTAAACGTTTAATCATATTGGCTCTCAATTTATTTTTTGGTAACATATTCCA
>Ga0172379_10006955_pt1 | contig 14906 bp, 12 predicted proteins | sample GrowelOW334metaG_FD_119756 | JGI IMG/M metagenome (GOLD analysis project Ga0172379, IMG submission 119756) | Groundwater microbial communities from an aquifer near a municipal landfill in Southern Ontario, Canada - Groundwater well OW334 metaG | ecosystem: Environmental > Aquatic > Deep...
AAATAACAACTGTGTTTTTCGGGAAAGAGAAAACGTTTTCTCTATTTCAAGAAGAGAGAGAAGAGAAAGAACACCGAAAAAAGCCAGCGCTGTGTCTACATATCCCTCAGTAATAGCGATTTCACTCCCGTTCATGACCCGCATAAGAAGAACGGTCGCCGGAACAGCCATAATAAAAGCGAGAGATTTTTTTTGAATTCCAAAAATAGAGAGAGCCGAAATTATCCCGAGAAGGAAAAGTGGCATAATCGATTTTGCGAAGAACTGAATCGGTGTTCCGATAAGAACATAAAAGAGTGACCAGTTGGTCGGAATAAGTTGGGGATATTCCCAGGTGTCTCGGGGAAAAGCGTTCCCGCTCCATTCAACCGCCCATCGGTTCCAAGAGAGAACAGGGTCCCAGAGCTTGAAAATAGTTCCGAGGTTTTCGATAAAAAGATATCCGAGATAGAAAAAGGAAAGAAACGCGAGAGCGAAGGCGAGAAGAAAGAAAAAAGGCGAGCGTCCGTCTTTTGTTTCCTCTCGAAACCAGAATGCGATTTTTGATTCGCCGAATAGTTTTTTTGTTGAAAAACCTCGAGACATGTCAAGCAAAGACATTCTCCTTATCGCCAAAAGTTCATTTTTATAGAGAATAACGAGAAGAACCGCTTCCATCCCGAGGATGAGAGAGAAAGCGGTTATTGTATAAAAATGAATTGAAGCAAGGGCAAAGATAACACAGTAGTTTGCCATCAGGCTGAGAGCAAAAGCAGAAATGAATTTCTTCGGCCCCTCCTCGTTTATTTTAAGGGCACGCAAAATCATTAAACCGGGAATGGTTGTTACTTGGAAAAAGGCAAGAATTCCGAGGGGAAGAATAAATGAGGATAAAGACATTTTCCTTATTTTGGATTATTTTCGACAAACCATTGGTATGCGAGTCTCATTCCTTTTTCGAGTGGTGTCGTATGCTTCCATCCGAGAGAGTGAAGCTTTTTTACAACGAGAAGTTTTCTCGGCGTTCCGTCCGGTTTTGTCGTGTCCCATTTTATTTTTCCATCATATCCGGTTATTTTTTTTGCCATAGTCGCAAGTTCTTTGATTGAAACATCACTACCTGTTCCAATGTTAATGATGTCTGATTCGTCATATTTGTTCATAAGAAAAACACAAGCGTCGGCCATATCGTCGATATATAGGAATTCTCGTTTCGGTTTTCCTGTTCCCCAGAGGACTATTTCTTTTATTCCCGCTTTCTTGGCTTCGTGGAATTTCCGAAGCATTGAAGGAAGTACGTGCCCGTTTTGTAAATCAAAACTATCTTCAGGTCCATAGAGGTTTGTCGGCATTACGGAAATAAAATTTGTTCCATATTGCTTATTGTAAGATTGGCACTCTATAATTCCAGCGATTTTTGCTAGGGAGTATGCCTGATTTGTTTTTTCCAAATATCCACTCAAGAGGTATTCTTCTTTTATCGGTTGGGGACACATCTTGGGGTAGATGCAAGAACTCCCAAGGAAGAGAAGTTTTTTAACATTATTTAAATAGGAATTGTGAATTATATTATTTTGAATTGTGAGATTTTCATATATAAAATCTGCCGGATATTTGTCGTTGGCAATAATTCCTCCGACTTTTGCCGCGGCCAGGAAAACATATTCAGGTTTTTCTGTTTTGAAAAATTTGGCGACGGCCCCCGCATTCAAAAGATCCAGTTCTTTTCTTGTTCGAAGAACAAGATTTTTATAACCTTCTTTTTGTAAACGTCGTACAAGCGCCGACCCAACAAGTCCTAAATGTCCGGCTACATAAATCTTTGCATTTTTGTTCATCATATATAAATTTAGTTTTTATTTTGTAAATCCCGCAAGTTCTAAATATTTTTTCACATATGTATCCCATTTTTTATCAACTGTTTCAAACCAGCGTGCATCTTCCGACTGCTCGTCCACCCGGGGCGTTTCCTTGCCCTCAACCCTTGCAAGCATGACGGCGTTGATTGAGTGAGTAGGGTCTCCAAAGGGGCCGTCCGGGAAGAAAGTCTCTTCAACTCCGAGAAGGGTAACTTCATTTCCGATTAAGTTTGTCTCTTGGAGGAGCTTCCTCTTTGCCGCTTTTTCAAAAGTCTCTCCTTTTAGAATTCGGCCACCGGGGAACCACCATTCATTTTTTGCCGGGGCATTTTTTCTTTTTACAAGCAAAAAACTCCCATTCCTTATCGCAATCAAATCAACGCACAGAATCGGCATAACCCTGTGGATTTCTTTGTAAAGATTATTGGGGATATTGTTGTCACTTGTTTTCCGCATCATAATCCGCTTGCGCCATCAGTTTGGCGAGTTCTTTAAACTTTGTTGCCGGTTTCCAGCCGAGCTCTTTTTTTGCCTTACTGTAATCGCCTAAAAGCACATCGACTTCCGCGGGGCGGAAATAGACGGGGTCAATCTCTATTAAAACCTTCTTTGTCTTTTTATCTATACCTTTTTCGTTTATCCCTTTTCCTTTCCACTCAATATCAAAGCCAAGGTGTTTTGCGGATTCTTCTACAAATTCGCGGACGGTATGGGTTTCGTTCGTAGCAAGGACATAGTCATCGGGCTTTGAGTGCTGGAGCATGAGCCACATTCCTTCAACGTAATCTTTTGCATAGCCCCAATCTCTTTTTGCGTCCATATTTCCGAGGAAAAGTTTTTCTTGCTTTCCGAGTTTGATTCGGGCGAGGCCTTGTGTGATTTTTCGAGTGACAAACGTCTCTCCTCGTCTTGGTGATTCGTGGTTGAATAAAATTCCGTTCACGGCAAAAAGTCCGTAGCTTTCTCGGTAATTTTTTGTAATCCAGTAAGCGTAAACCTTGGCGCATCCATAAGGAGAGCGGGGGTGGAACTGGCTGGTCTCTTTAAGGGGAAGCTCGACGGCTTTCCCAAACATTTCACTTGATGAGGCCTGATAGAATTTTGTTTTAATCCCTGTTTCGCGAATGGCGTCCAAAAGGCGAAGGGTTCCGAGGCCGGTCACATCGCCGGTATATTCCGGCAAATCAAAACTGACACGGACATGGCTTTGCGCTCCGAGATGGTATATTTCATCGGGTTTAATTTTTTCCAGAAGCCGGTTTAGATTGCTTGAGTCGGAAAGATCCCCGTAATGAAGAAAGAACGTTCTGTTTTTTATATGAGGATCCTGATAAAGATGATCAATGCGGTGAGTGTTTATACTGCTGGAGCGTCTTATGAGTCCGTGAACAATATACCCCTTTCCAAGAAGAAACTCCGCAAGATATGAACCGTCCTGTCCGGTGATTCCCGTGATGAAAGCTTTTTTGAGTGTTTTTTTCATAAAGAATAAGTACCTTTATTGTAACTTGGTTCCTGAAGGTATCGTTACAAGAATAACGCAAAAAAGGCCCTAGGGCGATATTGACGGAGTGTTTAATCAGTGTTGACAAGAAAATGCCGAGCGACCTTTATTTCTTCATTAAGAATTGCGGATATTTTTTTATCCCATTCTTATGGAGGAGAAATTTGTTCATTACGCCGAGTGTTTGGAGTCCGTATTTTACGCTTCTTTGAAAATTGATAGAGAGAGCATCGTCGTGATAGCGGGTCGGTATGGGAACTTCGGTTGCGCGGAAACCGCCAATGCTGGTCGAGGCGAACATCTCTGAATCAAAAACAAAGTCGTCAGAATGTTTCTCTATCGGTACGGTTTCGAGAAGTTTTCTGTTGTACGCGCGGTACCCGGTATGATATTCCGAGAGGCCGAGCTTGAAAACGCGGTTCTCTACGAAAGAAAGGGAAATATTCGCGATAAAGCGCCACCACGGCATCCCCGCATTCCATGCGGCTCTTTTTGATTGCATTCGCGATCCGAAACACGCATCCGCACGGTCTTCGGCAAGGGGCCTTGCAAGGTCGGGGAGAAGAGTCGGATCGTATTGGAAATCTCCGTGGAGCATTACGGCAACGTCTGCTCCGAGAAGAAGAGCTACCCCGTATCCGGATTTTTGAGCTGCTCCGTATCCTTTATTTTTTTCATGCACGATAACCGTAGCATCGCTGAAACGGCGGGCAATCTCTGCGGTTTTGTCGGCGCTTGCGTCATCTACAATGACAAGGATATCTACCTCTCCGGAAGGGATTCCGAGAATGGTCTTCTCCAAGGTCTTCTCTGCGTTGTATGCGAGAACGACGGCTGCTATCTTTTTTCCGGCTATCATAATGTTTTAATTGTATCCCCTCGTTGAAGAAATTCAAAATTTTATAGATACATTGCTATTCCGTAGTTGATGAGAATATATGTTGCAAGAATAATCGCAACGAGCTTTCGGTTTTGAAGTTTTGAAAGCCCGTACCCTGAGATGAGGGCGGCGATTGGGACAAAAACAAATTCTATCCTTTGCGTGTAGACCGGCCAGATGACAAATGCGAACGAGGAGGGGACGAGTGCGAGAAAAATATTCAATCGTTCCTGGTTTTTTTCTTTCCATTCATGAAATACCCCGAGGAGTAATATCGGCCATCCTGCCACATAGACCCAAAGAGTCGTTTTTATGAGCATCGGAATCCCGCTTTCCGGAGTGCCGGCAGGGTTGATATTGCTGAAATACCAATCAAGGTAAGTGTAATGATATTGGAAATAGAAATATATATAATAGCAGATGACTGGTACTGCAAATATCGCCCCCGCAGAGAATATCTCCCCCATTTTCTTTTTCCATGAATCGTCGGTCAATAAAATGAGAAGGCCAAGTGTCGCCATCGGAAGAACCCCGTACTCTTTGAAGAAAAATCCGATAACTGATGAAATTGCCGTGAGGTATAAATATTTCCTATCGGCACGGTTATAAAAATATTTGAGAGCGAAATACGTTCCGAGAATGAAAAAGAACCAGCCTTGCGGGTCGGGGTAATAAGTACCGTATACATAGAGGCACCAATTTCCAAGGACGAGTATTGAGGCAAAAAGGGCACTCGCGCGTTCTTTGTGAATTAAAAGAGCAATCTTATAGAAGAAAACCGGGATAAGAAAATAAAAAATTGCATTCAGTAAAAGAAAAGCGTATTGAATGCTTCCCGTTACATAAGAAAGACCGAGAACAGAATAGAGGTTGAGGGGGGAAGAGAGAAGTCTGTTTAAAATGAGATTACCACCTCCGGACTTCAGGTACTCTATCGTTGAAACATAAGTGGTGATATCTCCGACAGAAAGATAAGCAAGCGGTTTTTTGATAAAGAAGTAAAGAACGAGAAGGTTAAAAACCCCCAATGAAAGAAGGATGAAGTAATTTTTATCCGTTCGTTTAAACATGAACTTTAAATAATATGAGCAGCTTCGCTCTCATATTTTCATCGCTCGCTCAAAAATAAAAGCACGCTTTTATTTTTTCACTCGCTTGAAAATAAAAGATTTTTGCTGATGTTAGTGTGGAATTTTCTATTTTGTATTTAAATAGAGCGCCTTTTGCCACTCTATAGTCTTGCCGAGGCCTTCGTCTAAAGAAACATATTTTGTTTTTGCAAATTGTTTTTTTGCTTTAGACATATCGAGCGATACATCCGCCGGAGCCCCTTTTTGAGCCCCCGCTTCGGTCTTTGGAAATTCTACCGGCACATGGAGGTAAGAACCGATCTTTTTTGCCAATTTTCCGATAGTCGTTTTGGAATTTCCTCCGACATTGTAAATCGCGTCGGTGCCGTCAAAAAGTATATGCCACATTATTTCAACCGCATCGGTAACATAACAGTAAGTTCTTTTTGCTTCTCCATGATCGGCAAGCGAAATCTTTTTTTCGACAATCCCACGATAGATAAAGGAATTGAGAACCCTCGCGTCCCCTGATTTCGTTCCCGGTCCATATGCGAGGGAAAGGCGTGCTGATTTTCCAAGAACACCGACGGCTCGATACGTATTTACAACCGCTTCTCCGCATCTTTTTCCTTCAATATAACAGGAACGCGGATGGTCCGTGTTTGTGGTGCCGATCTCTGTTTCTTTGTACGGCGGTTTTGGGAGCCCGCTATAAACTTCGCTTGAACTTACAAAAAGAAATTTCCCGCCCGGTTTTAGTTTTTTGAAAAGTTCTATCGTGCAGGTCGTATTGAGAGCAATAGTTTTTGCCGGATTTTCCATAAATTTCCCCGGTTGCCCGTAGCCCGCGGCATGAATAATATAATCCGCTTTCGGAAGGGAGGAGATTATTTCCGGATTCGTGAGGTCGCCCGAGATAAACTTTACGTTTTTTACGAGATCGTGGAGCTCTTTCGGAAAAGGAGTTTTTCCGGAAGCGACGATTTTTACCGCAATGCCTTTGCTGCGAAATTCCTGAAGCGTCGCCAAAAAATATGTTCCAAGCAAGCCCGAGGCTCCGGTGATTAAAATCGTTTTGTTGTCGAGTTCTTTAAAATCAATTTTTCCCGCAACGTCTGAGGCGTCTCTCTTTATAATCTCGGTAAGTTGGTTCATTTGATTAGTTTTTTTAAATGTTTGTAGATTCCTTTCGGCGTCATTCCGAGATATTCATCATGTTCGGAGTCTTTTCCATAATGCGACAAAAATTCATGAGGCATTCCGGCGAATTCGAGCGTAATCGGTTTTCCTGAAAAAGTGTTCATTACATCCCAGGCGAGAGCCCCGGAGTAATATGGCTCGCAGAGAAGTATCTTACCGGAGGGGCAATTTTTCTTGAGCGTTTCGCTGTCGAACGGTGTGATGGTCGTGTAATAGAGAATGGTCACGTCTTCTTTTTGGCAAGCTTCGATGACACGGCTTAATATCGGTCCGACGGCGATTACCGTCGCTTTTTTGCCTTTTTTTATAACATGAGCCTTCCCGAATTTTACGGGATATTTTTCTGCATTTTCTCTTTCAGACAATCTGAAGTATGTGGGATTCCCGTTTGCGTATGCTTCGCGAAAGAGTTCGTCATATTCTCCGGAATGTCCGGGGACCACAATTTCCATTCCGGGAATATTTTTTAATTCGCCGACATCTCCGGGGCAGTGGTGAGTGGCTCCAAGCGCGGCGTAATCGTATGATGCCCCGACGCTTACAAAATTTCCGCCGAGTTTTTGGAAGGCAAAGTCGTCTTTGAGCTGTTCAAAAGCTCGTTCAACAATGAACGGTGCGATTGTGTGGACGATTGGGATAAGCCCGGACATTGAAAGTCCTGCGGCTGTTCCGATCGTTGCTTGCTCTAATATCCCGATGTTGTAGACGCGTGAAGGGAAGGATTCAAAAGACTTCCTGAACCCGAAGACTCCGATATCCCCAAGAAGAAGAACGACTTTTTTGTCTTCCGCGAGGATTGCTTCGGTCGTTGTTACAAATTGTTTTCTCATGCTCATGATAGTTCTTTGAGTATTTGAGTAAATTCTTCGGGGGTGGGTGCTTTATGATGCCATGCAGGATTGTTTTCCATCATCTTTGCTCCGAGCCCTTTTATTGTTTCTGCAATAATGGCAATCGGTTTGTCTGTTGTTTTTACCTTTAGCGCCTTTTCAATCTCTTTCTGGTTGTGGCCGTCGACGGATATGCTTTGCCACCCGAAAGATTTAAATTTTTCGACAAGGTCATCAACGCGAAGAGCACGATCTCCTGAATGATTGTAGTCTACGATGCAGTAAAGATTATTGAGTTTATGATGCGATGCAAGCATGGCCGATTCCCAGATCGTTCCTTCGTTTGCCTCTCCGTCGCCGATAATAGTAAAAACACGGTATTTCACTCCTGAAATTTTTGAAGCGAGAGCCGAACCGACTGCCATTGGAAGGCCGTGTCCCAGTGAACCGGTAGAGGCTTCTACTCCAGGGACTTTGTTTCTGTCCGGATGTCCCCCCAAGAGGCTATCCCACTTGGCAAACCCCTCAAGCCTTTCTCTTGGGAAAAATTTTTTTTCCGATAAGACCATATAGAGAGCGAGAGAAGCATGGCCCTTGCTTAAAAAGAATCGATCTCGTTCGTCCCATTTTGGGTTTTTGGGATCAAACTTTAAGACCTTGTCGTAGAGGGTCCAGACGATATCAAGAATCGAAAAAGCGCTAGGAATATGTCCTTCGCCGGCTTTTGCCACTGCTTCCACAATTGTACATTTGAGTTTTTTTATCGCGGGAGTTTGAATTTTGCTCATAAAATTTTATAAAGGGTAAGTTTTTTCGTCTCTTTGTTATATCAAATTACGGATATCGGTTCAAGGAAACCTTATGGCCTTTCAGAGAGTTGTATATTTTGATAAGAAGTATATTTTATTTATATATGCAAAGTGTCATTCTCTGCGGGGGTTCTGGGAGTCGGCTTTGGCCACTTTCCCGAAGAAACTACCCGAAACAATTTTTAAGTCTTTACGGCGATAAATCTCTCCTCCAAGAGACATATCTTCGGATGGGGAAGATAATGCCTTTGGAAAATATTTTTTTCATTACCAACAAAGAAAATTTCTTTAATGTTTTGAATCAGATACGCGAAATAGACCGGAGTTTTAAAGAAGACCGCATTATTATCGAACCGGCAAGTAGAAACACACTCCCCGCTGTCGCATACGCGGTAAAGCATCTTCAAAAAGAAGTAGGAATAGACGGGGACGAACAAATACTTTTTGCTCCGGCGGATCATTATATCGCCGACGGAGAGAAATTCGCGAAGCTCGTAAAAAAAATGAACCGCGCCAACGGGGAAAATATCGGTACCATCGGTATTACTCCGACAAAACCGGAAACAGGGTACGGGTATATAAAAAAGGGCCTGCCCCACGACGGGTATTTTAAAGTTTCTGCGTTTAAAGAAAAACCGCAAAAAGAAAAAGCGGAAGAATATGTCTCTTCGAAAGAATATGTCTGGAACTCCGGAATGTATATGTTTTCTACCGACACGTTCCTGCGCGCGCTTCGGAAACATGCCCCGGAAATGTCCAAGATATTCAATCAAAACCTTTCAAAAATTTCACAGGATTTTTCTGAACTCGTAAAAATTTCAATTGATAATGGCATTTCCGAAAAGTCCGACAAAGTAATCGTTTTTGAGGGGGATTTCGGGTGGAGCGATATAGGATCATTCGATAGTCTTGCAGAAGCTTTTCCTCAAAACAAAAAAAATGGTCCTCGCCACGTCGGTATCGATTCAAAAAATGTATTCGTGCACGGTACTGGAAATCGCCTTATTGCGACGCTCGGAGTGGAAGACCTTGTCATTATTGAAAACAACGACAGTATTCTCATTCACAAGCGCGGGCGAAGCGAAGACGTGAAAAACGTGCTCGCGTATCTGGAAGAGCAGAATTACCCCGAAGTTGAACACAATATAATAGTGCATCGCCCGTGGGGGAGGTACGAGGTGCTTATGGACACTCCGACATACAAAGTGAAAAAGATTCTCGTGTATCCGGGGGCAAAACTCTCGGCACAGTCGCACGAACACAGAAGTGAACATTGGGTGGTGGTCGCAGGGACGGCGAAAGCATTAAACGGCGAAAAAGAAATTTTGCTCAATAAAAATGAAAGTACGTATATTCCCGCACGCGCAAAACACCGTTTGGAAAACCCGGGGAAGGTGAATTTGGAAATTGTGGAGGTCCAGACAGGAAGTTATCTTGGAGAAGACGACATCGTGAGATATGACGATATCTACAAGAGAGTGTAACTTTTTAACTTTTCTTATTCAGAAAAATTCTTACCAAGCGTAATTCGTCATACGAGTACTTGTCTCCTAAAATATTTTTCACGGGTGTGAGGGCTGTGGTCCCGGCTTTTTTGAACGCATTGGCAATCTCTTTAAAATTTTCAGCTTTTGGTTGTAAATAAGAAATATCAAAATCAGGATCTGTCTCGATGATTTTTTCTATATGGCTGATTACGGTCCCCTGTGTTATTTCTCGGATTGCCGATATCGATTCTATCGATATTTTTTGTTTTAAAAATTTCTTTGTTTCATCGGTCGTTGCACCTTCGTAAGCGGGTCTCGTTGTCTTTTCTTTGGGGATAATCTTTGTTTCAATTTTTTTCTTTATATCGTGAACTGAAACATATTCCCGGATTACTTCCATAAATTGTTCGCCGAATTGTTCGAGTTTTCGATTTCCGACACCGTTTAGCTTTAAAAATTCTTCCGGGGTTTCCGGGTACGCCGAAGCCATCTCTCGAAGCGTTTTGTCGCCGAATACAATATAAGGAGGCAGACCAAGTCGTTCGGCCTCTTCGGAACGAACGCTCCTCAACTCTTCAAAGAGTATCGGATTAAAATCAGTCAAAGCGGTTGGCGTTTTTTCTTTTCGTTTTCTTGAGGGAAGCTCAAAATCTTGAACAACTTCGAGTGGCTCTGATTCGACGCATCGATCGCAATTTTCGCAATTTGCTTTATCGTAGGCTTCGTTGAAATAGCGGAGTAAAAAACGGCGCCGACATTCTCCTGAATTTCCGTACCGCATTACTTGTTCGAGTTTTTCTTCGGCAAGTTTTTTTTCGTCTTTTCCGTTTATCGCGCGTATGAAATAGTCGTGTTTGAATTTATCCGCGTATGAAAAAAAGAGAACACACCGAGAGGGAAGCCCGTCACGACCCGCGCGCCCTGTTTCCTGGTAATACCCCTCAATGGATTTTGGCAGGCTGTGATGGATAACAAGACGCACGTCAGGCTTGTCGATACCCATACCAAAAGCAATTGTTGCGACGATAATATGTATTTTGTCTTGAATAAATTTTTCCTGATTTTCTCTTCTTTTATCAGGATTTAGTCCGGCGTGGTATGGTGCCGCTTTGTACCCGTATGATTTTAATTTTTCGACGAGTTTCTCCGTGTCATTTCGGGAGAAGCAGTAAATGATGACGCTTTCTTCTTTGTAATTTTTAAGAAGGCTTAGTATTGACTGGAATGAATCTTTTTTCGGTAAAACCTCGTAGGCGAGATTTGGTCGATTGAAGCTTGAAATAAAGACGCGCGGAGTTTTTAAATTGAGTTGATTAACGATGTCTTCTCTGACTTTTTCCGTGGCGGTCGCTGTAAGGGCGATAAACGGAACTGCAGGAAACTTTTTTCGAAGGAATTTCAAATTGCCGTATTCCGGGCGAAAGTCATGTCCCCATTCGGAAATACAGTGCGCCTCGTCAACGGCAATGAGGCTTACTTTGAGAGTGCTGATAAATTTCTCAAAACCGGCGACGGCAAAACGCTCCGGAGCTACATAAAGAATTTTAAGTTCTCCGCTTTTTGCCCGTCGCGCGACATCGAGGGCTTCCTCTCTTGAAAGGGTACTGTTCCAGAGGTCGGCAGAAATTCCGTTTGTTTGAAGCGCGTCGACCTGATCTTTCATGAGGGAGATGAGAGGGGAGACAACAAGGGTGATACCGTCCATCATAAGCGCCGGAACCTGAAAGCAAAGAGATTTGCCTCCTCCCGTCGGCATTAAAACGACACAATCTTTTCCGGCAAGAACTTCCTCAATAATTTCTTTTTGGTTTGGACGAAACTCGTCATATCCGAAATGTTTTTTCAGCGTGGCTTTCATAAAGTCATTACAGTTTAACAGAAGTCTTTTGTATTAGAAAATTACCCGCCTCATTTTGTGTCGTTTCAGCGTTTTTTCTCTTTATGATATTATAGAGAAATGGATTTTTTGCCCCCGCAATATCGGCAACCGATAAAATATATTATCTCGGGAGGGACTTCCGCTGTGACCAACCTTTTGGCTCTTTTCGCCCTGACGGATTTTTTTCATATTTGGTATCTGTATTCCACCCCGATTGCGTATATGTGCGGATATGTCGTCAGTTTTACTTTGCACAAGTTTTGGACGTTCGAGAGTATGGATCGCGCGAAGGCAAAAAAAGAGCTCCCTCTTCATCTTTCACTCGCTCTCGGCAACCTCGCCGTGAATATCGCTCTTATGTATATTTTTGTCGATATCCTCGGGGTTTGGTATATTTCCGCGCAAATTCTCGCGACGGGGCTTATCGCCATTGAAGGGTTTTACCTTACAAGAAAGATATTTCAGACAAACACATAGATGTTATTTCCGTTTTGCGCCCTCTTTTTTCCGTGATACAATGGCGCAATGAATACTATTGAAAAAAACTTGAGGAGAGTCATTCTCACGGGTATTTTTGCCGTCCCGTTTTTGGCGTTCTTCGTACCGGACTCGATGTTCTTTCCTTTCATAACAGGTAAGAACTTCGGCTTTCGCATTATTGTGGAAATAATTTTCGCGGCATGGCTTTTGCTCGCGTATTACAAACCCGATTATCGCCCAAAGTTTTCGTGGATAATGGGCGCAATGACTCTTTTTGTCGGCATCATATTTACCGCGGACCTCTTTGGGGCAAATATGCTCAAAAGTTTTTGGTCCAACTACGAGCGTATGGAGGGGTTTGTCGGGCTTATTCACAACTTTGCTTTTTTTGTTGTCATCGGTTCTGTGTTTACCCGTGAACTCTGGACGAAATATTTTCAGACATTTCTTTTTTCCAGCGTTGCTATGTCGTTCTACGGACTCCTTCAAGTAAGCGGAACACTGGCGACACATCAGGGAGGGCGTCTCGACGGTTCTTTCGGAAACGCCTCGTATATGGCCGTCTATATGTTGTTCAACGTTTTCATCGCTTCTTATCTTTTTACTCGATTGAAAAAAGGGAACGCAATGAGGTGGGTTTATGGAGGAGTGGCTGTTTTTGATCTTTTTATACTCTACTATACGCAGACTCGAGGAACGATTCTCGGTCTTTTAGCCGGAATAGCCGTTGCTTCAATCCTCACAATTATTTTTGAAAAGAAACGGCCGAAGTTGGTGCGAAATATGTCTTTGGTGTTTGGGGGTCTCGTTCTCATGATTGCTCTTTTCTTTGTTTTTAAGGATTCTTCTTTTGTTCGGCAAAGTCCGGTGCTTGCTCGTATGGCCGCCATCTCTCTTACGGAGCAAACGACCGTCTCCCGTTTTATGGTGTGGGGAATGGCGATAGAAGGTTTTAAAGAACGCCCAATCCTTGGTTGGGGGCAGGAAAATTTCAACATCGTTTTCAACAAATACTACAATCCCGGAATGTATAATCAGGAGCAATGGTTCGACAGAGCTCACGATATTTTCTTTGACTGGTTGATTGCCGGCGGAATCCTCGGGCTTCTTTCGTATCTCTTGCTGTTTGCTGTCGGTATTGCTTTGATTTGGAAACCGACCAAGCCGGTATCAGGAGAGGGAATACTCGCAAAGATAAAACATATCTGGACTGAACATACTTCAGGAGAAGAATCCGACAAGGTCCTTTCAAACAGCATTTTGACCGGTTTGTTTGCCGCTTATTTTGTTCACAATATTTTTGTTTTCGACAATCTTTTCAGTTACATTCTCTTTTTCTCCGTTCTCGCTTTTCTTCACAGTAACAATGTTTCTTTCCGAAAACAGGAAAAGTTTGTTAAAGGGGCTCCTCAGATTAAAAAAGCAGAAACGGTTCCTTTTCTTTATGCGGGATTCGGAATGGCGCTTGCCTTTGTTTTTGTTCTTTATATCGTGAACATCAAACCGATTCTTGCCAATCAGTCTCTTATAAGGGGAATGTCTCCGCAGGCTTCAGCGAAGGGAGCTTTCTCTGAAGAGAACGTTAATGCCTTTAAAACAGCTGTTTCTTACAATACTTTCGGAAATCAGGAAATTCGCGAACAGCTTGTTCAGACGGCGATGAGAATGAGGTCTGTAGAGGGCAATGACGCTCTTCTCGAGAAATTGTTTGATACGGCTCGAAGCGAAGCGCTTCTTCAGGTCTCCGAGGCCTCTAGAGATGCTCGTGCCGAAGTTTTTGTCGGAATGCTCTTCTATAATTTCGGAGTGATGAATGAAGCCATTTCTCATTTCGAGAAAGCACACACCCTGTCTCCAAAGAAACAGACAATCAGCCAAAACCTCGCTCTTTCTTATATGAATGGAGGAAAAACGGAAAAAGCTTTGACTCTTGCGAAAGAAACCTATGAACTTGAAAAATCAAATACTGAAGCGGCAAAACTATATGCGGTATCCGCAATTGCCGTAGATAAACAAGAAGAAGGAGACAAGGTTCTCACAGAGGCTTTTGGGACAACTTTGGTTTTTGATGAAAATCTTATAAACGTTTACGGAATGAAAGGTCGTTACGATAAGATCGTCTTGATTCTGAAGAGTGAGCTCGCAAAAAAAGAAGATCCGAAACTTCGTCTTCGTCTCGCCGCGGCGTATGTTGAATCGGGGAATCCTTCCCAGGGAATTACTGAGATAGAAAAGATAATTCTTTCCAATCCTGATTTCAAACAACAAGGAGAATATTACATAAATCTTATACGGTCCGGAAAAAACCCTTAAATAGAGCCGTATAAAAAGAAATTTCCAAAACCCGCCCAGGGGGCTTGACCTCAGGCGGGTTTTGCGTATAATAGGACTTACGCTCATTGAAAAAGCGTTTTCTTTTTGAAGAAAGCGCCACATAGTAAATACGCAACACAAAGTTAAATTAAACAAAACAAAAGAAATTGGTTTTCTTTTGTTCCACTCATAATTGTTCAGTCCGAGAATTTTAAATTCTCAAAATTTTAGAGTTTGATCCTAGCTCAGGATGAACGCTGGCGACGTGGATAAGGCATGCAAGTCGAATGCCTCGCAAGAGGCATGGCGAACGAGGTAGTAACGCGTAGGTACGAACCTAGAAGTCAGGGATAATCCGTCGAAAGGCGGGATAATACTTGATGGTCCCTTCGGGGTAAAGATTTATCGCTTCTAGATCGGCCTGCGTAGTATCAGCTAGTTGGTAGTGTAATGGACTACCAAGGCGATGACGCTTAGGGGAGGTGAGAGCCTGGCCCCCACCGATGGCACTGAGATACGGGCCATACACCTACGGGTGGCTGCAGCCGAGAATATTCCACAATGGACGAAAGTCTGATGGAGCGACGTCGCGTGATTGAAGAAGTCCTTCGGGATG
>Ga0172379_10006956_pt1 | contig 14905 bp, 14 predicted proteins | sample GrowelOW334metaG_FD_119756 | JGI IMG/M metagenome (GOLD analysis project Ga0172379, IMG submission 119756) | Groundwater microbial communities from an aquifer near a municipal landfill in Southern Ontario, Canada - Groundwater well OW334 metaG | ecosystem: Environmental > Aquatic > Deep...
ACGTAACTTGAGAAAGTGCGGATCGTGTCCTCGGGGCTTTCTCCCTTGACCTCGGAAGAGGTGGAGGTGTCGCGGATCTCGGAGGTTTTTATGCCGAGTATGTGGCAGGCGTTCAGGAAAGAGAGGAAGGTCCTGGTGGAAGGCTGCACGAAATACAGCATGGCGCGCGCGTGGGACAAAAGTCCGTTGGCATAATCCATGCCTTCCTTTTTCTGGGTGAGGTTCCTCAAGGTGTCGGCGGTTTTAAAGAGATGGGTCAAAAGGGTTCTGTCGAACTGCTGGGCGAAAAGGCAGTCATAGAGTCTGCCGTCTTTGGTGAAAAAAGGAAGCTTTTCCGAGACATCCTTTTTGTAAAAACCCGCCCAGTCGGAACTTACGCTTGTCATTTCCAGAGTTCTTCTCATCCTGCCTCCTTGCCCGCGCGTTTTCTAATTATATGAATTATCATCCGTGGCTTCAATTTTGCGCCGGGCCGGGCCCGGGATCTGTTGTTGTGGGGGTGCCGGATGTTTTATAGAATGGGGAAATGGCCAATCTGACCGCCGCGTTGAGAGAGCACCCGCTGGCCCTGTTCGCCGATTTTCGGAGGCTATTTATAGGCCGCCTGGTCTCGGCGGTCGGCGACAAATTTTTCTCGATAGCTATCGCCTGGTGGGTCATCAGCCGGAGCGGCGGTAGCGCCCTCCAGCTGGGGCTGGTGATGGGCGTGACCGTGATCCCTGTGGTGATTTTCGGGCCGGTTCTGGGCACGCTTGTCGACCGCTCGGATAAGCGGCGGGTCATGCTGCTGGCTGACGCGGCCCGGGCTCTGTGCGTTCTTACACTGGCCTGGCTGCTTTACTCCGACAGCCTTACCCTGCCCGCGCTGTACGCGCTTTGTTTTCTCATTTCCGCTTTCGGTCCGCTTTTTGAGTCGGCGGTCTCAAGCTCCATTTTACGCCTAAGCTCCCCGGAGAAACTGGCCGGCGCCACCGCCACGGACGCCTCGGTCGTTCAGTTCTCCGGCGTGGCCGGTTCGGCGCTCGGGAGCATCCTGCTCGCTGTGGCCGGGGTCGCCGGAGCCTTTCTTCTGAACGCGGTTTCTTTCCTTGTATCCTTTTTCGCTGTACTGCTGATCCGGACGGACCTGCGGCCCGCGGGCGGACGGGCCGGTGCTTCGAGCTATACCGGCGAGCTTAAAGACGGCATGAAGTACATTCTCGACAGCCGCCCGCTGCTCGCGCTGCTGTGCGTTTTTGCCGCCTTCAACTTCTTTATCGGGCCCCTCCTGATATTGATCCCGATGATAGTGCGGTTTACGCTGAAGGAATCCGTGACCTGGCTGGCTGTGTTCGAAACTTTTTTCGCGCTGGGGGCCGCAGCGGCTTCGGCTGCGGCCAGTTTCAGGAAAAAGTGGAGCGGGTTTTACGGGACTTTCTTCAGATCGGTCCTGTTCCTGGGCCTTGCGTTCGGCGGGCTGTATTTTACGGCTGATAAATACGTCATCTGCGCCCTTCTTTTCGCCGCCGGCGCGGCCCTGGGCGCCGGCAACGCCGCCGCCCTCACGCTGTTCCAGCATACGGTGCCGGACGGTATGAAGGGGCGGTTCTTTGCCGTCCTGACCACTATCTGCTGCGCGGCATTGCCTCTGACCTTCATGCTTAACGGATTCCTGGCCGGGAAGTTTTCGGTGGGGTTCTGTATCGCGCTGAATTCCACTGCGGTGCTCGCCATTTCCGGCGTCATACTCCTGATCCCCAAGCTGGAGACCGGGGATTAAACCGCTATACCGGGTTGGGGATATCTATAAATTCGGTCTTAACTTTAAATTTCGCCCGCAAAAGTTTTTCCAGCGCCCAAACGCCGGGTTTTTCGGTGTTGTAATGCCCGGCCGAGATAAAATTGATCTTGTGTTCCCGGGCGTATTCCTGCACGTATTCGGAAGTCTCCCCGGTTATAAACAGGTCCAGCCCGGCTTCAGCCGCCTGCTCGAGCATCCGTGCCGCCCCGCCGGAGATAATCCCTAATGTTCTGACCTTTGCCGGGCCGAAGCTGTGGGTGTTTATTTGCGCTGAAAGTTCTTTTTTCAATATCCCCGCTATCTCTGAAACAGGTTTGGGCCGTGAAAAAGAGCCTTTAACCCCTATGGCCAGCCCGTCATAGGCGCCGAAAGGGCGCTGTCCGCCGGCCCCGAGCATTTTAAGCAGCTGGGCGTTATTTCCCGATACCGGGTGTTTGTCGAGCGGCAGATGCCAGGCGGCCAGGGTGATGCCGTTTGTCAGCAGGGTTTCCAGTTTTTCCCTGAAAGGCCCTTTTACGGGGCAAGATCGGTCCCAGAAAAGGCCGTGATGGACAATGACCATGTCGGCGCCGGCCGCCGCCGCGCGTCTGAACAGTTTGAGCGAGGCTGAAACACCGAACACTACCTTCTTTACTTCAGTTTTTCCCTCGACCTGTAATCCGTTCTGGGAAGCGTCCTTTATTCGGGCGCTGTCCAGATAAACGTCCAAAAATTTTATTATTCTATCCCTGTGCATGTTCTTCTCCTCAGCCGAGTCCCCGGAGCGCCGGTCCGCGCGCCACGGTAATTGTATAAAAATTTTTAATATAATTGAGGAAGCATGCATAACAGGATAAAGCGGCTTGAAGAACTGGTCGGCAGTTCCATTACCCTTATAAGCAAACTGGAAGAGGAGAACTCCGCTTTGAAGCAGAAGGTGGACCTCCTGTCCGCCGACCGCCAGAAGATCCTGAAAAACTCAGCGGGGGTCAGGGAGTTGGCGGAGTTCAAAAGCAAGGTCAGAAAAAAACTTGCGCGCATCTCAGCCAGGATAGAAAAAGCCATAACGCTGCAGGATACGCTTTTCCCGGAGGAGCCTGATGCCTGATAATGAGGCGGTCGTAAAAATACGCAATCGCAGCTTCAGCATCGCCGTGGACGGCTTGACCGAGCTTGAGGTGGTCAATATCGCCGGTCAGGTGGAGAAGAAGATGGCGGAACTGGAGGAGCGGACAAGCACCGCCGACACCTCCAAGCTCGCCATTCTGGCCGCGCTGGAGTTCGCCACCGAACTTTACAATCTGAAACAGCGGGATGAGAACACCAAAGAGGCCGACTCCCGGAAAATAGACGAACTGCTGATCAAGCTGGAAAATTCCCTGGATAAAAAACTGTTTTAATAAAAATTTTTGGAGCAAAAATTTTTATCCGGGTAACGCGATATGCCCGATTCCCTTTTTGAAGAAAAAGCGGGAGCCGCCGCCGGCCCGAATACGCCTGAAGGGACGCCGCTTGCCGCGCGCCTGGCGCCGCTGGAGCTTGACGAGTTCGCCGGACAGGAGCATATCCTGGGCGCGGGCAAGCTGCTGCGCCGCGCTATCGAGGCCGACAGTCTGCGATCCGCCGTCTTTTACGGCCCGTCGGGCGCGGGCAAAACCGCGCTGGCCCAGTATATCTCCTCGAAAACAAAGGCCCGGACTTTTGAGCTGAACGCCGCCACCGCCGGCGTGCCCGAACTCAAGAAGATACTGGAATTTTCAAAAAACATGTCCGGCGGCCTGGCGCAGCGGCAAAGGATCCTGCTTATCCTGGACGAGATCCATCATTTTAACCGCACTCAGCAGGACGTGCTGCTTCCCTCGGTGGAAAAGGGGGATATAATCCTTATCGGCATGACCACGGAAAATCCGTTTTTCTACATAAACGGCGCGCTTCTTTCAAGGTTCATAGTGGTGGAATTCAAAACTTTGCAGGAAGGCCACCTGAGAAAAATACTCGCCCGCGCGCTGGCGGAGGAAAAGGGGCTTAAAAATTACAAAGTGGAACTGAGCGGCGACGCCGCCGACTACCTGGTCTCTAACTCCATGGGCGACGCCCGCCGCCTGCTTAACGCGCTAGAGCTGGCGGCCGTGACCACCAAACCCGGTCCGGGCGGCTCGCGCGCGATAGACCTGGAAACGGCGCGGGAGTCCATACAGCGGCGGAGCCTGCGCTACGACAAAAGCTCCGACGAGCATTATGACCATATTTCCGCTTTTATCAAATCGATGCGCGGTTCCGATCCGGACGCCGCGGTGTACTGGCTGGCCAAAATGCTGGAAGCCGGGGAGGATCCCAGGTTTTTAGCGCGCAGGATCCTGATCTGCGCTTCGGAGGACGTGGGCAACGCCAATCCCATGGCCCTGCTGGTGGCGCAAAGCGCCTTCAAAGCGGTGGAACTGCTCGGTATGCCGGAAAGCCGCATAACTCTGGCGCAGGCGGCTATTTACGTCGCAGTCTCGCCCAAATCCAACGCGTCCTACATGGCTATCAACAAAGCCATGGCGGAAGTCGCTAACGGCCAGGAGCGCGGGGTTCCCATGCATCTGCGTGACGCGTCCAAGGACGGCGAGGCGCTGGGGCACGGCAAAGGTTACAAATACCCGCACGATTTCCCTGATCATTACGTGGAACAGGAATATATGCCCGATCCCAAAAGATTTTACAAGCCGACGGAACAGGGCTTTGAGATCGAAATAGGCAAACGCCTGAAGCGGCTAAGGGAGAGTAAAGCGTGAAGCGTAAAGGGTAAAGAGTAAATGGGGCTGCCGCGTTCCGGCAAAATCTATGGAACCTAAGATCTATACCGTCGGCGAGCTTAGCCGGGGCATCAAGGCCCTGCTGGAGACCTCTTTCCGGGAGATCTGGGTCGAAGGCGAGATCTCCGGTCTGAAAGTGTCGTCTCTGGGCCACGCCTATTTCGACCTGAAGGACGCCGAATCGAATATCTCCGGAGTCCTTTTCCGCGGCTTCGCCTCCGGCCTTAAGTTCGAACTTGAGAACGGTCTGCTGGCGCGTGTGCGCGGCAATATCACCACCTACGACAAGCAGAGCAAATACCAGCTCATGGCGAAGGAGATCCAGCCGGCGGGCCAGGGCCCGCTTCAGCTCGCCTTCGAACAGCTGAAAAAGAAGCTTCAGGCCGAAGGCCTGTTCGATCCGGCGCGTAAGCGCCCCATTCCCGCTTTGCCGCAGAAAATAGCGGTGGTAACTTCTCCTACCGGCGCGGCCATAAGGGACATACTTTCGATCCTCAAGCGCCGCTACGCCAATCTGCACATCATTGTCGCGCCGGTTAAGGTCCAGGGCGCGGGTTCGAAGGAAGAAATAGCTCAGGCTATCCGGGATCTGAACGAAAATTTCCCCGATATAGACGTGATGCTCGTAGGGCGCGGCGGCGGTTCTATGGAGGACCTGTGGGCCTTCAACGAGGAAGCGGTAGCGCGGGCCATAGCGGGCTCCAAGATACCGGTGATCTCCTGCGTGGGACACGAAACGGATTTCACCATCGCTGATTTTGTAGCCGATCTGCGGGCCGCCACACCTTCGGCCGCCGCTGAACTGGTGGTGAAGAGCAAAGTGGAACTGGCCGCCAATATCGCGGGCCTTGAAAGACGGCTGCTGCAAAGCCTGCGGATCTATTACGAAAATCTCTCCGGGAAATACCGGCGGCTGGCTTCCAGCCGGGCGCTCGTGAACCCGCTGTTTTTGCTTGAGAGGCCTATCCAGCGCCTCGATCGGGCGGTGGAGGGCCTGTTCGACGGTTCCTCCGATAAGGTGCGGCGTTCCGCGGAAAAGCTGAATCTGCATACGGAAAAACTGAAAGCCCTCAGTCCGCTCTTCCCGCTTAAGAAAGGCTATGCCATAATTAAAAATGCCGCCGGCAAGGCCGTGAAAACAGCGGCCGGGCTGCGTCCGGGAGATCTGCTGTCACTGCAGTTCTCGGAGGGCAAAGCCGACGCTTCGGTTATTTCCGCGACTGGCGACGAACTGGATTCGGGGCGCGGGGCGCGGGACGCGGGGCGCGGGATTCGAGGTGCGGGGAACGGGTATCGCGGCGCGGGGCGCGGTGGGGATAAATCAGGGCCAGAACAGGAGAATTTATGGTAAAAAAAGTTAATGCCGGCGGTTTTGAAGAGAAACTTTCCAAGCTGGAAGAAATAGTCGGAAAGCTGGAAGATGAAAATACGCCGATAGAAGAATCGCTCTCGCTGTTCGAGGAAGGCGTGACTATTTCAAAGGAACTCTCTGAAAAATTAGAGGAGATAAAGCGCAAGATAGAAGTGCTCCGCAAGGACGCTGAAGGTAAATTAAAACTGGAAAAGTTCGAGGATGAAGAGCAAGGATGAAATTTCCCACGCAATGAAAACCCGCCTGGATATCGCCTGCGTCGAACGGGGGCTCTTCGAGTCCCGCGTGAAAGCCCAGGCCTCAATTATGGCGGGACTGGTAAAGGTGAACGGCCTGCAGGCCGATAAGGCCGGGAAGACGGTCACGGAAGCCGACCTGATAGAAATAGCCAAACCGGATTGTCCGTATGTCTCCCGGGGAGGCTTAAAGCTCAAAGGGGCGGTCGATAATTATGGGATAGACGTCAAGGACAGGATCTGCCTGGACGTCGGCGTAGCGACCGGCGGTTTTACCGACTGCTTCCTGCAGGAGGGGGCGGCGAAAGTCTATGCCGTTGATGTCGGGGAAGGGCAGATCCATGAAAAGATAAAGTCCCATCCTAAAGTGGTTTTTATTCCCCAGACCAACGCCAGGTTCTTAAAGCCAGGTCTTTTCCCGGAACTCCCGGAACTTGTCGCTATAGACGTGTCGTTCATCTCGCTGAAACTTATTCTCGGCCCCGTTTTCGAGTCCACCGCGCCCGGCGCGCGGGTCATAGCGCTTATTAAACCGCAATTCGAGCTGGAACCCCGGGACCTGAAGCGCGGCATAGTCAAAGATGGCGCCCTGCGGCTGAAGGCCGTGGAAGGCCTGAGGAAATTTATTTCGGAGAACCTCCGGGGTTTTACGGAAGAAGGCCTCATCGAATCGCCGATAAAAGGCGCGAAAGGCAACGTGGAATTCCTGTGGCTGCTGAGTAAAAAAGAGCTTAAACCAGCGTAAGTTCCATCAGCGGATATTTATCCGAGGCTTTTTTAATTTTAAATCCGTTGGCCCGGAAAATAGCCGCCGGGCCGGTCCAGATATCCCCGTCCGGCTGCGATCCTTCAACCGGCATAGCCACCACGCGGGGAACATCCCTTGTTTTCAGGTCGGCTAACACGGCTTGAAGGAGGACACGGCTTAGCCCGCGTTTCCTGTGAGACGGCAGTATCTCAAGACAGCTTATAACAAAGGTATTCGCAGGCTCATCTTTAAGTCCTCTCTGGGAAACCAGTTTTGGGAACCACTCAAGCGGCGCGCACTGGCAGAAACCCACCGGGGCGTGGTTTTCGTAAAGGATATATCCGTCATGTTTGCCCTGCCGGAATAACTCCTCGCGAAACTCGCGGTTTTCCTGCGCGGTGCGCTTGTCCCATCCGTCCCACGAGGGAACATGCCAGGCGACGCAGAAACACCAGCCGCAGCTCTTATCCGTCTTTAGAGCGAGAAAATCTTTTTCTGTTTCAGGTGTGAGTTTTTTAATCGAAATTGTCCTATCCATTAATTCCCCCTGTTTCAACCTGATAAGTTTACTATTTTCAGAAAATGTCGGACAATCACCATGGAACGAAACGAAGCGCGGTTTAAATAATTATGTACAATTTAGGCCTGTTTTATCTCTGGAATTCTCCATGAGCACTCTAATCTTAAGGCCAGCCGATCAAAACGCTTCTAAGCGCGCTTTTGGGGTCAGGTCGTTGGTGATTTTTCTCGCTTTTTCCCTCCTCTGCGGCTGCGGAAATTATTATTCCGTCGGGATACCATATTTCCTGCCCGGGGCGAATGACATTATCGGAACTAAACGGGCGGTGTCTTCCTTATATATCGTTGTTAAGCCGCCGCCTCCACCGAAAGAAAGCGCTTTGGGCAACCTTATAGGTGGATTGCTGGGCGGCCCCGGAATCGAATTCAATAATTACGCTCTCGCCGGGGAAATTGCAGTCGCTTTTTCGCGATCCGGCAGCCGTGTTCCGGCTTACAGGGTTTTCAGGAGCGATGAAAAGGGCGATCCCTACGCAAAATATTTCAATCCCACCGGCATACTGGAGCTGAGGCTGTCCGATCTGCGGCTCTCTTCCGACAGGGAGGATCGTTCCAGCGTATATTATGACAGGAACGGGCAGAAACAGACCGTGACAAACCCGGTCCGGGTGTATAAAGCGCTCGTAGAGGCCGAGGTGACGCTTTATTCCGGTTCCGGGACGGACATCGTGGATAAGACACGCGAGGTTTTTGGTTTTGCGGAAGAGCGTTCCGATAATGAACTGGATCCGGCCGAATGGTATGAGGAAAACGAGGGCAGAATGATCGACGATGCCGTGCGCAGACTTTCCGCCCGATATCTTGGCAGGGAAGTCCGGCGTTTTCGCCCCGTGTTCAGGAAAAAAGACGATAAAGAGGCGGCCTCCGCCGTCAAGCTGGCGCGCGACGGTAAATGGGGCGAGGCCGAGGCGATATGGACCCGGCGTCTGTCGGAGAGGAACGACTGGCGGGATATGCTGGACCTCGGGGTGGCGGCCGAAGTTCGCAGGGATTATCCCGCGGCGCAAAATTATTATTTGAGAGCGAGAGAGGCTGCGGCCGGGGATACGAACGCCAAAGCCGCGCGATGGGACGATATTCTTAACGATCTGAAAATGGTGTTGTCCACCGGGGCGGCGGCGCCGGCGGCGGAGCAGGATTGGTTCGCTCCCGTTGCGGCGGTGCTGCCGTTCACTGACCAGACCACCAGCGTGGATGGGCCGCCGATGCTCAGGGCCATGATCTATGAAGCGCTCAAAACCGCCGGCTACCCCGTCCAGACGCTTGAGGAGACGGATAATATTTTGCGTTCACACGGTTTTACCCAGGGCGGCCAGCTGGGCGCGGCGGAACGCAAGGATCTGTGTAAATGGCTGGGCGTGGAAAGGATGTTCTACGGAGATATAAGCGAATTCGGCGAAGTAATGGCCGGCGTCTATAACCGGCGCCAGATCAAAGGGCGCGCGCGGCTCTGGGACCTGAAAGCCAATGATTTTGTATGGGAAGTCGAGCCCGCCGTCGTAAACGTTAGCCTGCAGAAAAAATTCCTGACCGGAATAATAACCCAGTTCGCGAAAGGTATCATCGAACGCCTGAAAAACAAACCCCTGGCCTATGAATCCGCCCTTTTCACCAACAAAACGGTAGAAGCCCTCCCCAGCAAACCCCATTAAGAACGTCTTCCGGCAGGCCCAGCCTTTTTGGTTTAAGTGTCGGCCTATCGAAGTTAATTGAAGCGAGTATGGGGTCGAGTATCGCAGGTTTGCATCGCTTTCAGTTTGGGCCCAATATGATTTTCAGGTTCTTTTGTGCTTCCAGATAATTCGGATCGAGCCTGATCGCTTCACGGAAATGCTGTATCGATTCATCGCGTCTGCCCAGCGAAGCCAGCGCTATTCCCAATCCATTGTGCGCGCTGGCAAAGTCCGGCTTAAGCCGTAACGCTTCCATATACTGGGCGACAGCTTCCTCCATTTTGCCTTGCCCGACCAGGGCGAACCCTAGGTTGCTGTGCGCCTCCGCGAAGTCCGGCTTGAGCCGCAGAGCTTCCCGGAAATGCGTTATGGCTTCATCTATCTTGGCCTGTCTGGCTAAAGCAACCCCCCAATTATGCTGTGCCTCAGCAAGATCCGGCTTGAGCCGCAGGGCCTCTTTGGAATGCTTTATAGCCTCCCCCATTTTCCCCTGACTGAGCAGAGTGACCCCCCAGCTATGGTGTGCTTCAGCAAGATCCGGCTTGAGGCGCAACGCTTCCCGGTAATGCATAATAGCCTCTTCTACCAGGCCTTGATCGACCAGCGCAGCTCCCAGATTGTAATGCGCGATCGCATAGTCCGGCTTGAGCCGTAATGCCTCTCGAAAATGCGTAATCGCCTCTTCCGTCTTGCCCTGTCTGGCCAACGCAATACCCCAGCTATTGTGAGCGTCCGCAAAATCCGGTTTAAGCCGCAATGCTTCCTTGCAATGAAAAATTGCCGCGTCAAATTTCCCTTGTGCGGCCAGCGCGAGTCCCCAATTATTATGAGCCTCGGCATAGTCCGGCTGAAGCCGTAATGTTTCCCGGTAATACGCCTCAGCCTCTTCCGCCCGTCCTTGTCCGGCCAAGGCAAATCCCCAGTTATTGTAAGTTTTCGCGAGGTGCGGTTGAAGCCGCAATGCCTCCCTGTAATGTCGGATGGCCTCGTCAACTTTGCCCTGCCCGGCCAGAGATACCCCCAGGTTGGCATGTGCTTCATAATCGTCGGGATCAAGCCGCAATATCTCCCGGAAATGTTTGATGGCGTCCTCAAGCCGGCCTTGCCTGTCCAGAGATACCCCAAGGTTGTTATGCGCCAATGCGCAGGAGGGGTTTTTTGTAAGCGTGTCGATCCATATCTGGTCGGCGGCCGTGTAAATCTTTCCCTGCCGCCAGGTAAGAATTCCGAACATAAGCAACAGCGCTCCGGCCAAAGGCGGGGCCGCCATCCCCCAACCGGGACTGGCCCGCAACCTTAGTCGCTTCCATGCCAGCATGCCACCCGTGGAGAACAGTATGATCGGTCCCAGGCTTGCCAAATACTGAAAGTGATCAGCCACATAGGAAAACACCATGGGATAAACATTAAAAAACCCCAGTACCGGCGTCAATGTGCCGGCGAAAAATAGCGCCGCCGCCAGGGGGCCTCTCCCCGTTCTCCCCCGGATCAGCCACAGACAGGTCATGCCCATGGCGGCAGCCAGTGGAAATACATACTGCTGCCAAACCGCCTGCTCAATTTCCCAACGGGGATAGATGAATGCCAGGTTCAGGGGCCAGATCAGCTTGCCGAGGTAGAACCACAGAATGCGCCCTGCCAGTAAACAATGTTCCACGGAGGTTAGGGCCCATGCGGAACCGCTGGCGCCGGCCTGGTATTTTTCTATATGTGCCGTAAGCAGTCCCGCTCCCGCGCCCAGAAAGAACATCGGTGAGACCCGCAAGATATCCTTCCAACCGATGCGCCCGCGTTTCCACCAGAGTATCAGCAGTATTGCCGCTGGAAGCGAAGCAGTAACCGTTTTACTGGTCAAAGCGCAAAGGAACAGGATGATCGCCGGAAAATAGAATCGCCAATGCGGCCCGGAAGTTTCCGCTTCCGGCGATTCCGGTCCGGGTATGTTCTGGAAGCGCAAATAACACAATAGGGTTGAGAGATAGAACAGGCCTGACAAGACGTTTTTGAGTTCAGAGACCCACGCCACCGATTCAACATGTACCGGGTGGACGGCAAAGATCGCCGCCGCCAGCAACGCCCCCGGCACGCGTAAGCGCCGCAGTATACACCAAAGCAAAATGGCATTTAAAGCGTGAAGTAGAATGTTTACCAGATGATACCCGAGAGGTTGAAGCTGAAAGAAGTGATACTCGGCCCAGAATACACTGTAAGTCAGCGGATAATACTGGTTTGGGCCGCCTCGCAAGGGACCTATTTTGGTCCAGATCGACCGCAAACCCTGTGTTGAGTGCAGCAGGGTGTTTTCGGTAACGTGCGCATCATCATCCCAGATAAAGCCGCCGGTCCGTATAACAGGCGTGTAGGCAATAAAAGTGATTGAAAGTAAAAATGCCGCCACCATCCAGGGGCGAACAGGGGGCATTTTGAATTGTAAGGTTCTCATGTAATTTTTTGCCGGCGTTCCGTTCTTATGGCACCTATACGGTATTGTATTATAAATATAGCAGCTTGCTTTTTGCAACATATTCGGCGTTGCCCGCGCCGGATTTATTGTAGAATTAGTCTTCACTTATTTTCCGGAGGGGGGAAATACGAATCCAAAGACTATCCTTGCGGTGGATGATGACGTTGCTGTGGGGCGGCTGTACAAAAAGATCCTGTCCCGGAGCGAGGGCGGCGGTTTCACTGTTGAATTGGCTTCCGGTGGTAAGGAAGCTCTGGCGCGCATTTCCGCCGCGTACGACTGCATGATACTGGACCTGCGGCTGCCGGATATAAGCGGATTCGAAGTCCTGCGGCAGGTCCGCGCCAGGCCCGAACTGCGGGACCTGCCGGTGATCATTGTGACGGCCAGCGAGGACGAGGCAGATGGCGTGCGCGCCCTTGAAATGGGCGCGAACGATTATATAAACAAACCTATAAAAACTGTCAATCTTTTTTTCGCCATAGTGAAAAAACATATCGCGCGCGCCGAAGAGCTGAAATTGAAGCGCGCCGGTTACAGTGTTGGGGGGTGATTTTATGTATAAACCGGGCATTTTGGTTATAGACGACGATCCGGCCTGCCTTAGGATGATAAGCACCAAGGCGCTGGACGATTCCAGATACCAAGTCTTTACGGCATCAAGTTGCGCCGAAGGAATTAGGCTGGCCACTTCCTGCCAGCCGGACTGTATTCTGCTGGACTACTACCTGAAGGACGGCAAAGCAGCGGTTGTGTGCAAGGCTGTTCGGTCCGACGAAAGCCTTAAGAAGACACCGATTATCGTGATCAGCGGAGATCCCACCCAGAACATAGAAGCGGAAAAAGATTGCCAGGCCGACAGGTTTATTGCTAAAGGCGTTCCGCTTGCCGAGTATGACGCGGCGATACAAAGCCTGTTAAGGCGTGTCTCATGGGAACGCGGCATCCTTGAAAAGGGCGACCTGCGGCTTGAAGCTGCCACCGGCATGGTTTCAAAAGACGGGAAACTGGCCGCCCACTTGTCCGGCAAGCAGTTCCGACTGTTTGCACTCCTTGTGGAAAGAAGCCCCGGATTTGTAGATGCGGATGCGGTATTGCGGACCGTGATGCCTCTTGAATCTGCGCCCGAGGATAGCGGCGCAGTAAAAATGCTGGTTTGCCGGCTTCGCCAAAGCCTTGGCGTCTTGGCCCGACGGTTAAAAAGTACGCGTAATAAAGGTTGGGCGTATGTGCAGCCCAGACCTCGCGTCGCAGCCGCCAAACCGCAGACAGGTTGCACAACGGATCCGAATTAGGGATTCCCGCCCGTTTTTAAAAATTCTCGAACACGCGATTTTCATAGGGAAAACACCAGCGAAAGTAACGCTAGCGTTATTGACATTCACACCGGTGCCCCTTATAATATTTCCGGCGTTGGGTTCCTAGCAGACTCGGAACCGGGGAATCGGTCTGCATCTTGCTTAACTCCAATGATTCGCGCCATTGAGGCGCAGTAACGGTGAGGATATCGCTTTACGGTCAATAAGCCGGTAAAGGGACATTACGGGGAATTCTGTTTAAGGACGACAATATGAAAACATTGAAAGCGATTTTTATGACAGTTGCGATCCTGTGCCTGGCCGGCGCGGGGTGGGCGCAGGGGCAGGGGAATAAAAAATTGCGGATAGAAATGCCTGAGGATTCCGAGGAGATAATTATCCTTAAAAATGGTAAGGAAGTGCAGCGGCATCGGATAGAAAAGAATAGTGAGGAAGGGCAAATTCTGTCCCGCGACGTGGATAAAGAAGTTTTCAAGGTGATGGGGGTCAGTTCAAAGAGAGAAATCCTCAATCAAAAGCGTTGGCAAGAATACACCAATGAGGTTTCAAAAAGAATGAAGGTGAAAGAAGTTCCCGCCGCCACTACCGATAGGGTGCGCTTTATAGATGAAAAAGGCGCGGTACGGAAAGAAATCAAGATAGGCCAAGAAGGGAAACGCGTTTCCATGAGAGACTTTGTTGATGATGTGGAGAAAAACGCCCCGCTAAACGCTTCCAACAAGGCCAATCTGCGCAAGTTCCGAGAAGGGCGACCAAACGACAAACTAAAGGTCCATGTAAGCAGGCTTGCCTATGTAAACAAGCCTAAGGAATACATGGCCTTGGTTGAAAATCAGGTGGTGGAAGGCGTTGAAAACAGCGACGAGCATTTCAGGATGAACGTAGCGGGCAAACTTGCCTACATGGATGCCGCCGGAAAAGATTTATGGCAGAAACGTTTTAAGGACGGGGAAACAGTTTTAGGCATTGGTCATCCCGACGGCTTGCAAATTTCGGACGATGGTGGCATTGTTACGGTAATGACAAGCATTTCCGAAGAGGGCCCAGGGGATAAACAAATACATGTTTTTGATAAATCTGGAAATGAGGTGTTTACGTATCCTAAGGATGAAGAAATCAGAACGGCCCCTATGCCTGATTATCCCAAGATTTCTCCTAACGGCAGATATTTGTCCTATAGGATAGAAAAACGGTCTTACCTGACCGAAAAACCTGCCGCCAAGGTTTCCATGCCCGTCAGTGAAGAAACTCAAAAGGCAGCAATATTTGAAAAGTTAAGGCAAACACAGAGAACTATTTTTTGGGATTTAAGAGAAATGACGACTTGGGAAACAGACGCATATCTTGTTTACAGTATTTCCAACGCTGGTGTCGTAAATGTCGGCGCCACGTTGACAGGTGGCGGGAACAGCCAACTGGATATAAAGCCGAATCTTAAACGGCCATGACAAAAACACTAAAAGCAATTCTGGCTTCCTGCGTTCTGTTTGCCGTCGGGGCGGCGGCTAATGCGCAGATAATCGAGCCACCACCATATCCGATAACATCAGATTATGGGCCAAGAAAAGTTACGCAGGGTTCATTCTTTCATCCGGCCATAGACTACGGCGCACCGCTTTATTCGAGCATCGCGCCGGTAGAAAGCGGCATAATAACTAATATTACCTATGAGGGTGCTTGGTATGTGCGCCTTGCCGGATTCGATGGCACTTGGAGGTATTTACATTTATTTACCGGCTATGGCGAAACGCCAATTACAGCCGCAGACCCATGGGAACTTCGGCAAGCGAATTTAGAAGATCCGGCCACAGGGAATGTGACCTCATCCCTTGTTTGTAATGTCCAGTTCAAAATGAAACATCTTTGTCGTCAATTCGGTTGACACTTTCAGCCTCGGACGGCCATTCCTGGGCCGCCGTATCCCACTCCTCATACAAACACAGCTTCTGAAGCGCCA
>Ga0172379_10006957_pt1 | contig 14905 bp, 8 predicted proteins | sample GrowelOW334metaG_FD_119756 | JGI IMG/M metagenome (GOLD analysis project Ga0172379, IMG submission 119756) | Groundwater microbial communities from an aquifer near a municipal landfill in Southern Ontario, Canada - Groundwater well OW334 metaG | ecosystem: Environmental > Aquatic > Deep...
AGACCTGCCTTATACCCTAAGATGGTCGCGGGAGCGGGAGGAGTACATCAAATTTTGCAACTGTTGTCCGCCGAATACCATCCGGACCATCGCGGAAATCAGCAATTATGTGTATAATATTTCAGATAAAGGTTTGTATGTCAATCTATATGGAGGCAATAAGTTGAGAACAAAACTAAGCGACGGGTCAATTCTGGCAATTAATCAAAAGACTGCTTACCCATGGGAAGGTCTGATTTCTTTCTTTTTTGAGGAATCTCCAGCCGTTCCATTCTCGCTTTTTTTGCGCATTCCCGGTTGGGCTAATAATGCGACAGTCCGCGTCAATGGCCGACTGCAGGATTTAAAAATTGTTCCCGGAACCTATATCGAATTATCCGGAAGATGGACCAAGGGTGATTTGGTAGAACTGGTTCTGCCCATGGAGGCGCAATTGATTGAAGCCAATCCCCTTGTTGAGGAGACCAGAAACCAGGTTGCCGTAAAACGCGGTCCGGTGGTTTACTGCATTGAATCTGCTGATATACTGAAGGGAAGGAATATAAACGATTATCTTGTCCCTACCGGGATATCCTTCGCACCACGAATCATCTCAATCGAAAACAGTAACGTTTGTGCACTTGAAGGAAAGGCCTTATTAGAAGTCAGTCCATCCTGGAGCGGAAAGCTTTACAGACCGGTTGCCGGGAACAAACAGCCTGTTACGCTGCGATTGGTGCCATATTACGCCTGGGGCAACAGGGGCAAAGGTGATATGAGCGTGTGGATGCCCGTCAGCAAATAAACTAATTTGATGTAGTGATAATCCTGACCGGTTCCAGCATTCCGAACGGGATATAATTGTAGCTGTCCGTCCATGTTTTGGTCTTCTTTCCACTCTTCCGCAGATCGTACCAGTCGGCTTCTCCCGAACCTCCGGGGAATCCACCGGCCCCTGCGAAACTATTTGGTCCAACCTTGACAAGTTCTCCTTCGACATTGTGGTGCGGACCAAGTAGATTCCGTAATGAGTTGACGATTGTGATTTTCAGATCATTACGGCCTTTCCTTAATACCTTTGTTATCTCTGTCTTGTATGGCGCCCAGCAGAGGGTGTCGATGACCGTACCATTGAGTTGAATGATCGATACGATCGACTCACAATCAGGAAGTTCCAGAAAATATTTCTTGCCATTGGTTTTTTCAGGCAGCTCAAAGCTTTGTTTCAGTTCGAAGGCCCCGGCATAAAAAGGGTAACCATTGGTGCTGATATCTCCGGGCACAACTTCTTTCTCCGTTGTTATGGAGAAGCTCCTTGCCTGATGAACCGGACGATTTTTGAAATTACCTGTTCGGTTCCGCTGACTGTCTGTTTTGTCGCTGGTTTGGTGGGCCGACACGGCAAAATCACCAATCAGATAAATACTTTCTATTTCTGTTCCGAAACGATCTTTGGCCACCCGGCTAGTATCGATGGCAGGTTTGAATTTTAGCTGAAGCTGGATAACATTGGCGCCTTTCTGCATGAGTCCGGTGATATCTGATGTTTTAAACTGATGGTCCACAAAAAAACCGTTCGTTTTAAAGCGGTAATTCTTCCGGTTAATCTGTATCGAATCGTACATGGACGGTTGTTCCAGCACGAGCTGGCATTTGGATGGCGGATTATCTACCTGAACCTGAAAACGCAGTTTGAGATTTCCGGAATACTTTTGTTTCGAGAGCCGGCTGAAGATACCGATAACAGGTTCCGGTTCACCGAATGAATTTCCTCCGTCTGTGGAATAAGTCGCAAAATCAAGGGTGATGGAATTAGCTTCCAGGCGCTTTCCCTGCCATTCGTTTTTCAGTTCCAAAATAGGCTGGCTTGCCTGTTGTAACTGATAGTATCCTGAAGGTTTAGCCGAACTGCTGAGTATTCCTGAACTGATCCAAATCATACCGGACGGCTCAATTTCAAGCTGGTAATCTTTTGATTGACTGCTTTTCAGTGTGAAACATTTTCCGGTCGCAGGATCCCATAGTACCGGATTTTTTCCTATCATACCCGAATGCAAAGTAAAACTTGCCGTGCTGGTATGTGATGTATTGTAAAACATCAGCAGGTGGTCTTTCTTCAGGGTACGCACCTGCGACCAGACATTTGCAGCATCTTTCCCGCTTAGAACAAGGTGAGCCAAGATATTCTTTCGCAGGATGGAAGCCAGTTGGCTTTGCTCCGGACGAATAATCACATTTTTTAGTTGCTCCAGCTTTTTGCCACTGGGTATGCCATCTACAAATTTTGGGAATTTTCCTGTGCTGAAAATCTTTCCTCCATTTTTCTGCAGTTTTAGCAACAGATCAATGGTTTTTTCCCGGATTGAAATCATGTTTGGAAGAATTACGAATTGATAGCTCATGGCGCCGATTACCAATTGGTTATCCTTCACAATAGCTGTATCAGCCATGATTTGCTCATCCCCCATATCATAATCGTAATGCTCTTTTTGAAGGACCTCCATCACATTCTGAACATCGTCTGAAAAATCTTTTTCGGCATCTGCCTTCATGTATTCACTTTCAAGCGGATTGATCAGCAGTATCTGGGGAGCATACTGCCCGATCGTGGCCGCGTATGAGATCCTTCCAAGGTAGGCTTCAATTTTGCTGTTGAAAGGCCAATAGGGTTGCTGGTAGGAAAAAGTGGGGGGATAATCTCTTTTGCGCAGCCCTCTCATGCTGTAAAGCGTCAGATGTGGACAAAAATGGTTGACACCCAATATACTGTGCCATCCGGCGATCCATTTTCTGTCTTCAAAATTCATGTTTTGTCCACTGATGCCAAATAGTTCTGTCAGCCTGAAAGGAATGGCATACTGGTTGGCCACACTGCTCAGACACTTTGGTGTAAATGGTTGTTTGTCAATATTTAATCCCAGGTGATCGACACCGGGTTGTTGCATCGAGCGATAGTGGAGCACGGCATTTCCTATCCGGTCGCGTACTTTCTCCAGTCCTTCTTCACCCAGGTAATGGCCGGTAAATTTGACCCCGTTTTGTTTGCAGTAATTGTTAATTTGTTGGGTGAAACTCTCGTCAAATTGTTGTGCGACAGCCCGGAAATATTTCAGTCGGACCTCACGCCAATCCCCCTTTTCTTCAAAAAGGAGGTCGACTTTATCCAAAATATCATATCCATACAACTCCCTGAATTTTTTGGCTACCCAGGGAGAGTAGGAGAGTACCCCTTCATTGGGTGTATTCTTATCAAAATATCTGGCATGTATGTGGGGCTCATCGGCGAAAATCGCGAAACGATAGTCTTTGATTTTAGTGGCATATTTCTCAATGTAAGGCTGATAGGACACTTTTATAAATTGTCTGACCATTTCCGGATTGAAAAGATCGACATAGCTGGCGCCGTTAAAAAGGGGATTGCCCATTGGTGCTGTGTGCTGAATGTATTTATATTGAGCATCTTCCTTTAAGAATAAAGATCCGGCAGGCATTGGCGTATCTTTTCGGATGCGTGCGAGTGATTTGGCACGGAAATCTTCACCCATTCGGGGAATGATCCCACCGGCAAATCCGCTGGGCCACTTATCTTCATCGTAAAACATTGCCCTGACACCTGTTTCCTGTGACTTTTTAACAGCCGCATCCATAATTTTCCACCATTCCTTTCCTAGAAACTCCGTGATAAGTCCATCGCGGCTGTGGAGATAGAAACCGCCAAATCCGGCGCTTTTAAATTCGTTGATTTGCAAGGCGATCTCTTTTTCTTCCAGCGAATCATTGATTGAATAAAAGGGATAAGAGCGAAAGCTTGCAGGTGGATTCAGAAATTTTTGATAATCCAATTCCTCTTCGAACCGGTCTTTCAATGGTTGCGCAGTCAGTTGGTTGTTCAGGGAACACAACAGAAATATATTGATGGTAAGAATCAGGCAAAGCTGAATTGCCGGTTGCCATAGGCTTGTCAGACGTTTCATTCTCTTTAATTATTTGGTACCGAAAATTTCTTCAAACAATATTAGAATAAAAAATTTGTTTTACAATGAAAACGTTTACATTTGTCGGAAAGTTTATTATTTTTGTTGAATCTGAGTTTTCATTTTCTCAATATAAAATAGGAAATATGGCAGGAATGAGTGACGTCGCCAAGCGGGCGGGCGTTTCTATCGCAACAGTTTCGAGGGTTTTGAATAACAGCGAGAGCGTTAACGAAGCCACCCGTATGAAGATTCTTAAAGCGATCAAGGAGCTGAAGTATCAGCCCAGCAGGGTGGCAAAAAGACTTCGTTCCAAGAGGGTTTCCAGCAATCTTCTGGGTGTTTTGATCCCGGATATACAAAATCCGTTTTATGTGGATGTGCTAAGAGGAATTGAAGATGTTGCCTACAAGAACAACTACGCCATCATCATGTGCAACTACGGCCAGGATGAGAAGAAAGAGATCATGTACCTTGATATTCTTCAGTCTGAGGCAATTGATGGACTGATTGCCGCACCGGTGAGCGAAAATGACCAGCGACTGAAAAGCATTATCAAGAACGGATTCCCTGTAGTTTGTGTTGATCGGGGACTTGCAGGAATTGACGTTGACATTGTGTGGGTCAACAATGAAGAGGGCGCCTTCACAGCTGTATCGCACCTGGTAAAATCCAATTACAAACGCATTGCGTATATTTCAGGACTTCCTTCCATTCCTTCCAGCAGGATGCGTGAGACCGGTTATCGCAGGGCATTGGAAAAAAACAAGCTTTTCGATCCTGAGCTGATCAGAAGGGGTGATTCTTCCTATGAAAGCGGTGTCAATCTTTGTGCTGAATTGCTCGATTTGCCCAATCCTCCGGATGCTTTATTTACTGGAAATAACCTGATTACCCTGGGAGCGCTTGAGACCATTCACAAACGCAAGAAGCAGATTCCTAATGAAATAGCTATTGTTGGATTTGATGATATGTTCTGGTCGAGCTCCCTGAATCCTCCACTCACGGCTGTCCGCCAGCCTGCTTACGAGATCGGGAAAAGAGCCGGAGAGTTACTTATTCAGCGGATCACCGACCCGCAACGTCCCTGCATCCAGATGACCCTGAATGCGGAACTGATGATCCGTAGTTCCTGCTGATTATTTTTACCCAAGCATTCGATAAATGGTCTGTATTGAGATGAGAAAATTAACGGACGAGAGAATGTAAACGATTACAAATGTTGCATAGGCTGTAGGACCTGCTCCGGATATTTCGGATGATTGGAAAGAATGGAGAGCGTTCTGGTTCACAGCATCTTGTTAAACTTATGGAGAATATTATTTTTTATCAGCCTGAAAGGCTTTTTTTCGGAGAGGGAAGTTACTCCCGGTTTGTTCACTATCTTAATGATTCGGGATTGAAGCGTCTTTATGTCCTTACTATTCCTTATCTGCGTGAACAGCTTAAGGCGGCTATTGGGAAAGGCCTTGATGGTAGCATTCAGTACGAGATCAATGACAGCCTCCATTCTGAACCTTGCATCAGCGATTATTGCCGGTTAACTGAAGAAGCCAAATCCTTTCAACCGGACGGTATAATTGGCATTGGTGGCGGAAGTGTATTGGATCTCTCTAAAATTCTGGCTGCCATGCTTTACAACAATCAGACAATTGACGAAGTTTTTGGAATTGGACTATTGAAGGAACGGAAACTTTTTCTTGCGTGTCTTCCTACGACATCCGGAACGGGTAGTGAGGTTTCATCGAATGCCATTCTGATGGATGAGGGTGACGGTATGAAGAAGGGAATCATCAGCCCTTACCTGGTTCCTGATATTGCCTGCATCGATCCGTTGCTGACCTCATGCGTACCGCCTGATGTTACTGCGTCAACCGGTATGGATGCCCTGACGCATTGCATTGAGGCATTTGCCAATCGGTTTGCTCATCCGATGGTCGATTTATACGCATTGGAGGGTATACGCCTAATCAGTGAAAACCTGGTCAGGGCTTACCAGGAAGGTTCGGACAGAGGTGCAAGAACGGCCCTTTCGATGGGCAGTTATTACGGCGGACTGTGTCTGGGGCCGGTCAATACAGGTGCTGTGCATGCGCTATCCTATCCGTTGGGCAGCAGGTTCAGGGTGCCTCACGGACTGGCTAATGCCCTATTATTGCCCTACGTTCTGGAATTCAACCTGTCCGCCGACCCTGAAAGGTATGCCCGGGTGGCTATAGCATTGGGCGCCAAAAGGCAGAAAACTGACGAATTGACGGCCCGTGCAGGGGTTTCTGTTATCAGAAAGCTGATGCTGCTGTGCAAACTTCCTGGTAAGTTGTCACAGATAGGAATTCCGGATGATGCTATTCCAGAAATGGCGGTTTCTGCAGTAGCTATTCAGAGGCTTATGAAAAACAATCTGCGCGAAATATCGGTGGATGATGCAATAACCATTTATCAGAAAGCGTTTTAATCATGAAGAATAATTTGGGCAGCGACAAGGTAATCGTACCCATGGTGAGTCCGTTTAAAGAAGATTACTCCATTGACGAAGAAGCAATTGTCCGCATTTGCGAAAGTTTTGTCAGGAGCGGCGTTTCCGTGTTCGCATTGGGTACAACCGGTGAAGGCGATTCCATGTCTGCCAGTCAAAAGGAGACGCTGTTGAAATGTGTTGTGAGAGAAGCAAAGGGTAAAATAAAAATATATGCCGGATTAAGCGGAAACTCCCTGTTTCAGTCAATGGAGGACGCCAGGAGATATACCGATCTCGGAGCAGAATATCTGGTTGCCAAATTGCCTTCCTACTATCCGATCGACGAGACCCAGATGCTACGTTACTTCGGTATTCTAGCTGATTCAGTGCAACTTCCGGTCTATCTCTACAATATCCCGTCAACCACACACAACTCTATACCTCTGGAGGTATTAGAGAAACTGAGTTATCATCCGAAAATTGCGGGCACCAAGGACTCTGAGCGCGATCTCGCCAGGCTGGTTGAATCGATCCGTCTTTTGGGAAAAAGAAAGGATTTCGATTTGCTGATCGGATGGGCGGCCATGTCGGTTTACGGATTGATCAGGGGTGCCAATGGGATTGTACCAAGTACAGGTAATCTGACACCGGATCTCTATACTCAGCTGATGGAAAGTGTCAGGGTTGGTGACGAAACACTGGCCTTGCAGTTTCAGGAAAGAACCGACCGGATTTCTGCGCTTTACCAGCAGGGAATGAACCTCAGTCAGTCGATAGCCGCGCTGAAGGTACTAATGAAGATGAAAGGCCTCTGCTCGGGTGAGGTGCTCCCTCCCATACAGACGATGTCTGAAACAACTGAGAATCTGTTCATTTCGGATGTTTCCAACGAATTCAAAAGTTTAGTTTTATAATGGACGAAAGTCAGAAATATCTACCTTGTCTGGCCATCACAATGGGTGATCCTGCCGGTATTGGGCCAGAAATAGCGGCCAAAGTCTTTGCCATGGAGGTGCTTTACCAAATCTGCAGGCCATTGCTGACAGGTAATGCTGTGATTATGCATTCCGCGCTGTCAGTTGCAGGAGTGGATCTGAAAATTCATCCTGTGAAGGCAGTGAAGGAGGCGCTGTTTCAACATGGTACCATCGACATTTTAGACCTTCCGGTAGAGCATCCGGAAAAGATAGAATCCGGTAAAATATCTGCAATCGCCGGCGATATAGCCTTCAGGTCGGTCACCAAAGCAATTGAACTGTCCATGTCGGGCGAGGTGGATGGAACGGTGACCAACCCAATCAACAAGGCGGCCATCCACGTTGCCGGTTACCCTTTCTCAGGGCACACAGAAATATACGCTCATTATACCAACAGTCCGAAATATGCGATGCTGCTTGCTGATGGTCGGATCAACGTCATTCATGTGAGCACACATGTCTCACTACGCAAAGCATGTGACCTGGTTAAGAAGGAGAGGGTTTTGGAGACGATCAGGCTGCTGTATGAGGGTTTGCAAATGATAGGCATTGAATCTCCGCGGATTGGCGTGGCTGGATTAAATCCGCATGCCGGCGACGAGGGTCTGTTTGGGGATGAAGAGATAAACGAAATAGTACCGGCCATCCTGCAGGCAAGGGAAATCGGCATTCTGGCAGAAGGACCTTTCCCTCCGGACACCCTTTTTGCCTTGGCTAACGGCGGACGTTTTGACGGATGTGTTGCAATGTACCACGATCAGGGACATATTCCGTTCAAAATTAACGGTTTCGTATGGGACGAGGAATCAGGCGCCATGGGAAGCGTCAGAGGGGTCAATATTACCCTTGGATTACCAATTATCAGAACCTCCGTAGATCATGGAACCGCGTTTGAAATTGCCGGGAAAGGAATTGCCAGTCCTGATGCCTTGCTCTGTGCAGTTGATTATGCGGTGAGATTGTACCAGTCAAAATTGAAAAACAAAAAATAAAGATATGATCGCTGTAATTGCCGATGATTTTACCGGCGCTGCTGAGATTGGGGGAGTAGGGGTCCGCTACGGACTCAAAGTCCTGATCGAAACAGTAGTTAATGGAGTTTATGACGTTGATTTGTTGGTAATTGCAACAGATACCAGATCTATGGGCGCGGAAGAAGCGTCCAAAGAGGTGAGTTTAGTCCTGCACAAGCTCTTAAAACTGAATCCCGAATTTATTTATAAGAAAATTGATTCGGTTCTTCGTGGACATGTAGCTAAAGAAGTTGAAACCCAGATGCTGTTAATGAATAAGAAAAAGGCGCTCGTTGTTGCACCTAATCCTTTGGTTGGAAGAAAGATAGAAAATGGAATCTACTTTGTTGATGACGTTCCGCTGGATGAAACTTTTTTTACCGGCGATCCGGATTTTCCTGTTCGCTCATCACTTGTAACCGATATCATTCGTACTTTCGAATTTCCTGTTTATTCATTGGATTTGAATGATAAAAAGCCTGAATCAGGTATTTTTATTGCCAACGTAAGCAATCATGAAGAGTTAAAACAATGGACGGCAAACATAACCTCGGACATGGTCGTTGCCGGTGGATCAGGTTTTTTTGACGCTCTATTGGAGACCAGGTTTCAATACAATGTTTCAGCCTACCAGCCCGAATTTTTATTTGGCGAAAACTCCCTGTTCATTTTCGGGAGTATGTTTCCCAAGAGTCAGGCTTTGTTGAAAAAATTTGACAACAAAATCGTAGTCAGGAGCAATATACCTGAAGAGATATATTATGCAACGGGTCAGACTGAAGCATTGATGAATGAATGGGCCAAGGAGGTTACTGACAGCCTGAACGAGGGCTTCAGCGTGATGGTGACAATAGATTATCAGCCATTTGAGGAAGAGGGATTGTCCTGCAGAATTAGGGAACATATTGGTCAACTTGTGGTCATGGTGACAGCCAACTTCGAGCTCACTGACCTTTTTATTGAGGGAGGCGCAACAACTTCCACTGTACTGAAATACCTTGACATCACTAAACTGGTACCATTTTATGAAGCTGATTTTGGTGTCATTCAAATGAAGGCGGAAGGGTATCCAAAACTTTGTATTACAACCAAACCCGGCAGTTACCTTTGGCCCGAAAAAGTTGAGTTCTAAAACTAATTAACCAGACTGATAAAAAATGATACAGGCATCCTCGTTACATATTATTGATTTTCTGATTATTATTATATCATTTATAATCTCGCTTGCCGTTGGATTGTGGTTTGCGAAACGTCAGAAAACGACAAAAAACTATTTCATTGCTGGCGGTAAACTTCCTTCATGGGCCATTGGGATTTCCATTCTTGCCACCTTGATAAGCAGTATTACTTTTTTGGCCTATCCGGGTTCGGGGTATGCTTCCAACTGGATTTTACTGGTGCAGGGATTAATGGTGCCAATTGTCCTTGTTTTCTTTGTCTCTTTTATTGTGCCTTTGTTCCGAAAAGTAATTAAACTGAGTGCATATGAGTATTTCGAGCGTCGATTCGGTGTTTTCGCACGAATGTATAGTTCGGTAAGTTTCGCCTTTACCCATTTTTCAAAAATGGGAACCGTTTTCTACCTGCTGGCCCTTGCACTTTCCAGGATGATGGGAATGGACACCGTTACCTTGATTTGGATTGTGGGAGTCGTAGTCATATTTATTACCCTGATGGGAGGAATGGAAGCCATTGTTTGGCTGGATGTTATCCAGGGATTCTTGCTGGTGGCCGGTGGACTTATCTCTCTTTTGATCATTTTGTTTACCACAGAAGGCGGACCTTCCGCCATTTGGAAAGTGGCTAGTGAAAACGGCCGCATCGGTTTCGGGCCTTTCGACTGGGACTTTGTCAATCTTACCTTTGTTGTGATGGTTCTGAACGGTATTTTTTATGCCATCCAGAAATACGGTACCGACCAAACAATCGTGCAGAGATACCTGACTGCCAAATCAGATAAGGAGGCAATAAAGGCTTCATTGATAGGCGTTTTACTGAGTGTTCCGGTTTGGGCCATGTTTATGTTTATTGGTACCGCCCTTTTTTCATACTATAAAATTTCCGGAGATCTGCTTCCTGCGGGTACTAAGCCAGATGAAGTATTTGCCTTTTTTATCATGACCAAGCTACCGGTCGGGGTGGTTGGTTTAGTGATCTCTGCGCTTATAGCAGCAGCCATTTCAACGCTGAATGCCGATCTTAACTGTTTGTCAGCCATTTGTGTAGAGGATTACTATAGCAGACTGAGACCCAAAAGCAGTGACAGACTTAAAATGATTTTCAGTAAAATCTTCATCATTCTTGCCGGAATAGGTGCAATCGTAATCGCGCTTTTTTATGTGCGGGTTGGTTCCAACGGTGTACTTGATACCATATTTACGCTGTATGCGATTTTCTCCGGCGGTATTGCAGGAATGTTCCTTCTTGGAATATTTACCCAAAGGGCTAATAAGCAGGGACTCTATTTTGGTATCGGCGGGAGCGTTTTATTTACCGCTTATGCATTGCTAACTTCAAATCCGGTCAATTTTAACGGTAAGAGCCATCTGCTTCTCGATTTGGGAAGTATGAATTTCACCCATCATGAGTACATGATTGGCGTATACAGCCATCTTATTCTTTTTGTAGTCGGTTATGTGGCAAGTCTATTTTTTAAAAGTGACAAGGAGACCAGATCGCTAACTTATTATGGATATCTGGATTTGAAAAGGATGCAGTAAAAAATATTTTTTATAGGATCGGAAATTTTGTGATAAAATGTGAAAATAAAAATGTACATTTGGAGGCTTAATAAAATAAATGTAAACGTTACCATATGTCTAAAATACATAAATACAGCTGTTTAATCAAATTTTAACCTTCTATAAAAAGGAATATAAATGGAAACGATAACAGTAGAATTTAGACCAGTATTGAAAACCGATCATAGAGATTGAAATTTTAACTTACCAGAATAACGCAAGAAAAACCAATTATAAACACATGAAAGATGAAAAAAAAGCTTAGAAAAATGTCATTAATGCCATGGTCCGACTTGAATAGTGGCATGGTGCGCCTGATCATGTTTCTTCTTCTGGGACTTTTTCTCGTTGGGGAAGGTCAGACTGCATTTGCGCAAAATAGTGGAGTCAGACTGACCGGAACTGTCAGGGATGAAGCCGGAGCTCCTGTTCCGGGTGTAACAGTAATGTTGAAGGGAGCTTCAATAGGTACAATTACCAACAATGATGGTTTCTATACCTTGGATTCTCCGCAGTCTGCCGGAACACTGGTCTTCTCGTTTATCGGGATGAAGAAAGAGGAAATGTCGTTCAAGGGTAAGTCAACCATTGATGTAATAATGGTCTCCTCCACAATTGATCTGGAGGAAATTGTGGCCGTCGGATATGGTACTCAGCGGATGAAGAATGTCACCGGAGCTATCGGATCTGTCAACACAAAGGAGATTGTTGATCTGCCAACAGGAAATCTAGCTTCCACACTTTCGGGTACTGTAAACGGACTTTCCGTTTCAGGCGGTCAGGCCCGTCCCGGTGTAGGAGCTTCCTTAACTGTCCGTACCCCGTTTTCCCTTTCCAAAGTGGGTGGGAATACCAGTCCGCTTTATGTAATTGACGATTTTATCGCCGATGAAACAGCCTTCAATAATTTGGATGCAAATGAGATAGAGCAAATTTCTATTTTGAAAGATGCTTCGGCTGCCATATATGGAGCACGTTCATCACAGGGTGCAGTCCTGGTAAGAACCAAGCGTGGCGCCGAAGGGAAACCAAAAATTTCTATCAGTAGCCAGTTTGGTACCAACGACAAAGTCTCAGCACCCGACATGCTTAATGCCAATGAATATGGCGTTTTCTATAACCGCTACATGGGCATAAGCGGTAGGAATGTGACCTCAAGTCCGGTGACATCATTTTTCCAACCCGATGAGCTTGAGACCATGAAAGGTCTGAATTACAACTGGCTAAACGACGTCTGGAAGCCAAATACTTCCGTTAAACAGAACATCAATCTGAGTGGTGGGAGCAGCAATGCAACATATTTTGCGAGCGTTTCCTATTTTAAGCAGAACGGTAACCTGAGTACCCTGGATTATAGCCGATGGAATTTCCGGGCAGGTGCAGACATCAAGGTGGCTAACCATTTTAAGGTTGGGTTACAGGTTTCGGGCGATTATGGCGAAAGAAAACAAACTTTCAACAAGATCGGAGGAGAAATTGATGAAAACGATTATCTCTCTCTGCTGACTACGCCGGGTTATCTGCCAGGTTATGTAAGCGGATTGCCGATACTCAGGTACGGTCCACTCAACAAAAGGACTGACAACGACATTATCTATTACAACTATTATGAAATTGAAAGGCTCGCCAACCTCAAAACGAATCATCCGGCTGAAATCCGTATCAACACTGTCGCAGAATACGATTTTGGATGGAATAAAATACTGAAGGGACTGAAATTCAAGCTGGCCTATTCGAAGGGCATTACGACCAATCTTTACAATCAGCTTGGTTCATCCTATACCGGCTACTATTTCACCTCCCGTTCGGGGAGTGGAAACCACCTGTACGAGGGTGACCTGACCAGTTCAGCCAAGACATATACAGTTAAAAACGGAAACCGTTTGCTCCGCGACGGTGACAGAGGCGACTCTTACCAGCTGAATATGAATGCTATATACGAACGTGCATTTGGAAAACATAACGTGAGTGCACTCTTCTCGATCGAAAAATCTGAATCTTCTTACGAAAAGGTTCGCTACTACAAAGATGACCCGTTGCCATTTACCAACGGACAATCCAACACTGCAACAGGTACTGCCGATGGTGAAACAACCCGTACAGAGTCTGGTATGTTATCGTATATCGGTCGTTTAAATTATTCATACGCGGATAAATACCTGTTTGAATTCCTTTTCCGCTCTGATGCATCCACCAAATTCGCTCCGGTAAATTACTGGGGAACCTTCCCTTCCATATCAGCTGGTTGGGTAATCTCGCAAGAGCCGTTTTTCAAGAATAAGGTAAATTGGATTGATTATTTGAAAATCAGGGCTTCGGTAGGATTTCTGGGTAAAGATAACACCGGTGCATGGCAGTGGCGTCAGCGCTACACTTTCCAGGGCAACAAGGGTATTGTTCTTGGCACGAATGCCGCCTCCAACGTTGGCTGGGGTCTGAAGATGGAAGCAGCGCCTAACTACAATGCCACCTGGGACAATACCACCAAGCTAAATCTTGGTTTTGATACCAAATTTTTGAGAAACAGACTCTCGGCCAACATCGATGCCTTCTTTGACCGTAATACCAACCTCCTGGTTCGTCGTGATGCACTCGTGCCTGTAACCATTGGTGGCGCTATGGCAGAAGAGAACTTTGATGCTATCGATGCGTATGGTATTGAGTTGTCGGTGTCCTGGAGAGACAAAATAGGCAAAGACCTGAACTATTATGTCAGATTGAACACCGGATTAAATAATGCAAAATACCGCAAGAAAGACTGGCCACAGATTTTGGATTACAACGATGTCTACCCAAATGGTCCGGTTGATATGGGCGTATGGGGTTACAATGCCTTAGGGATGTTCCGCTCACAGGTTGACATTGATAATTACGTTTCGCAAAATAATATCACCAAAGTATTTGGATCAGATATTTCCCAACTAAAGCCCGGAATGTTATATTATCGTGATGTTCGTGGAACGATGAATGCAGATGGTACATATCAGGGACCGGACGGGATCATTGATGACAAGGATATGGTTAGGCTATCAAAAAAATCAAGTAATCCATACGGCTTCTCGTTCACGCTTGGGGGTGACTGGAAAGGATTCAGCCTATCGGCCCTTATCGGTGCTTCCTGGGGTGGTTTCTCCGAAGTTCCTTCCAATGCCAGGTATGTTACTGCCAATCAGGCTGATTACATGAATGTGCCAAAATTTTGGAATGACATGTTTACCCTTCCTACCCTTGATGCAAGTGGCAACGAGGTAGCAGGAACCGGAAATATTACTGCTAAATATCCGAATATGTACTGGAATGCCTTTAACAATGTTACCTCAGATTTCTGGCAGATCAGTTCATTCCGGATGACCTTGCGAAACATGACCATAGGTTATTCACTGCCGCAAAAGCAGGTAAGACAGATCGGTTTCGAAGCCTGCCGTTTTACTTTGACGGGAATGAATTTACTCAGCTTCTACAATCCACTACCGGGTAAATTCATGGACATCAACAGCAATTATGGTGCATTCCCTAATCTGAGAAGTATTACACTTGGACTCAATCTTTCATTCTAAACATTAACGGCATACAACCATGAGAAACATTACATATAAAATTAGCATATTGTGCCTGGTGTTTGTGGCAATAACCTCAAGTTGCAGTGATCAGTTCCTGATTGATAAAAAGGACTTTTCCGGTTTCAATGAGCAGATATACAACAATGTTCTGACCGCCCAGGCTAAAGTGGATTATCTATATTATTTGTGTCTGCCACCTGCAA
>Ga0172379_10006958_pt1 | contig 14904 bp, 11 predicted proteins | sample GrowelOW334metaG_FD_119756 | JGI IMG/M metagenome (GOLD analysis project Ga0172379, IMG submission 119756) | Groundwater microbial communities from an aquifer near a municipal landfill in Southern Ontario, Canada - Groundwater well OW334 metaG | ecosystem: Environmental > Aquatic > Deep...
TAACGCATGGCGTGCGGCGATGAATCGCGCTAAGGCCTTCAGTAGACCAACCATTTAAGACAACATCCGAAGCCGCTCCGATTTCATCGGTGGTAAATTCGTCAGTGTCAACAACCTTAATTCCAGCATCGGTTAACATTTTTTTATAAATCTCATAGCTTACATTGTCTCTGGGGTGCCGGCGAAAAACAAAATAAAAATCACCTTTTACGCTTTTAAGCGCTTCGGCCATTTCTTCAATTTTTCCCAGTTCATCCATACTAGACATAAAAGTAACTATCTTATCTTCCTGTTTGAGGCCTAATTTACCCTTGACTTCAGAAGCTATCCCCGCGGTGTCTTCACGGGCAAATTTGTCAAAAGCCGGCTGACCGGTTATTTCAATCCTCTCCGCTAACTCCGGAAACCTTTCCGTTATTATCGCTTTAGCGCCTTTATCCATAACGCAAATTCTATCGGGCAAGGGTAATTTCCTTTTAAGCAAATCATCTAAAAAATTTACTGCCATACCATAATAGTCCTCAACTAAAACCTTGGGCGTAGCCGCGTATCTCTCGTAAGTGTGCATATCCAGACCAATCTCCGACCAGGACGTGGTTGTTATAACCGCGTCGGGAGTTCCTATCGCTTCGTCGGTTCCTAAAATAAGCAAAGGGGTTTGAGGCGTGATGTCTGCCGCTAAAAAGTTTTTTTCTAAAATTTCTTGTCCGCGTCCATCCGCCAAGGCTAAAAGCTCTAAGCCCTGATCTTGTTCTAGCTCTTTTAAAACCGGCATAATAGCGTTGCCGCTGCCCGGATCCCGCACGCCCGCTAAAACAGACTTCCTCTGATTTTCAATCTCTCTTCTCGGTGTCAATCTAAAAACTTTTGTTTCAAATAAATCGGGACGGCCTTCAATATAAGCTATTCTTCTTTTATCTTCCGGAGATAAGCCAACTAAATAATTTTCATTCATAAATTTTTACCAGGAAGTCCAGCCTCCGTCTATAATTAAATTAGCTCCGGTCATATAACTGGACGCGTCGGAGGCTAAAAATAAAATCGCTCCATTATAATCTTCTTTATCGGCCATCCTGCCTAAGGGCGCGCGCTTGCAAAACTCTTTAACGAAATTTTCTTCCTGGTTGTCAAACACTCCGGAGGGAGTTAGGGTATTGACTCTTATACCTCTATCTCCGTATAAAGCCGCCAGGTACCGGGTGAAGTTTAATATGGCCGATTTGGTGGTTGAATAATCCACCGGTTTTATAAAGCGTTTGGATTTATCATCCTTGGATTTAATGCCGCTATAGATCCTCTGGTCCGGAGCGACAACTCCGTAAGTTGACGAGATATTAATAATTGAACCTTTTATTTTCTTTTTAACCATTAATTTAATCATCTTTTGCGCGCAGAGAAAGGTCCCGGTTAAATTAACGCCCAGGCTTTTCTCCCATAGCGCCAGCGGATAATCTTCAAATCCCATAAAACAGCTGGCGGCCGCGTCGGCCGGACAATTAAAGGCCGCGTTGTTTATCAATATATCAACCCGTCCGAATTCGGTTTCAACCCTTTCGGCCATAAGCCCGACGTCCTGTTCGCTGGAAATATCCGCTTTGACCCCGATCGCCTTTATCTGATAATCTTTTTCCAAAGTTTTGGCCAGGCGATCGCCTTTAGCCTGATCCAGATCAACTATGACAATATTGGCGCCCGCGGCCGCCAAAGTTTTAGCGTATTCCGAGCCTAAGAGTCCGGCGCCGCCGGTAATTACCGCGACTTTATCTTTTAAGTTGAACAGCTTATCAAGAATGGACATATGTTTAAATTAATATTTAAGCTTGACTATCTTCCCGTCCTTAGCGGATTTTTTAACCGCCAGCGCGAACTTCATAACCTCTTTTATTTCTTTGAATTTCATTCGCGGCTTGCTTTTATTTTTCAGGCAATGTAAAAAATATTTTAACTCATCCTCATACATTTCATTTTTTTCAAAATTATCGGCTCTATAAATTTTTGGCTGGCCGTTCCGCCCGCTGAATAACCTAACCTCGCTGTTTAAATAATCCCATTCCAGCTTGCCTTTTTCGCCGACGATTTGGCAGCTTCGGCCCATCGGCCGCTGGATGCAATCCAAATGAATTTCTAAAATCACGCCGGATTTTGTTTTAGCGATAATCGCGGCGATATCCTCCGCTTCAATTTCCAAAGAACTGATTTTATCGGCGAAAGCGCCGACCGACTCAATCGCGCCAAACAGCCAATAAGCGTAATCTAATTCATGAATTAGGGTTAGAATCACGCCTCCGCCCAAATCTCTCTTAGCCGCGTAACCGACCCGATAATCTTCGCCCGGATGCCAATCAGGCAAATATTGTCCGACTTCAATCCTGGCGAATAATACTTTACCGATTTTTTTATTTTCAATCAATTTTTTAATCAGGCGCAAATTAGGATGAAACCGCAGCTGAAAAGCCACCTGGCAAATCGTTTTTTTCTTTTTAATTATTTTAAATAAATTATCCACGCCTTTTAAATCGCCTGAAATCGGTTTTTCTATGAATAAATGGCAGCCCTGCTTAGCCGCGCGCAAAGCATAGGGCAAGTGCCGGCTGGTAGGATTAGTGATAAAGACCGCGTCCGGTTTTTCGGCCAAAGCTTTGCTGAAGTCGCTAAAGACTCGCGCGCCGTGCCGTTTTATAAAATCCTTATTTTTTTTCGGATTAGTCCTGTAGGCTAAAATCGGTTCGTCCGTTAACTTTCTTAAATTTTTTAAATGCCTTTGCCCGATAGAACCTAATCCCACGAATAGATATTTCATTTAATTTTCACTTTCTAATTTATTACGGCGTTTTGCGCCAAAAATCAATATACTCTAGACGCCATCAACAACTTTTATTTTATTACTAAGAGTTTTTAAGGCGCCGGGAATTTCCAGAAAACGAATTATGCTTTTTAGGGAACAATCCTGCTTGTTTTTCTCGTTTAAATAAAAATTGCAAAAATAGACGAATTCTTTCGGACGATAGATCTCAACTTCAACCGACTCTTTGTTTATTAAGCCGGGATTTTTAACCGCCAGCGACACCACTCTGCCCGGGTATTTTCTTCTGACGCTGAATTCTTTCCGCCAAAAGTCTTTACAGATAAGAAGGTCCATAATATCAAGAACCTGTTCCATCAGCAATTCATCAAACGATCCGATTTTTTTTAATTCCTCTTCTATAATTCGCGTTAATTCTTCGGACAAGGCCGAAAACAAATTATGGTCCTGATAGAATATCGCTATATATTTAAAATTTAATTTAACGAAATTATCAACTAAATCGTGAAAATTTTTATTATTCTCGTAGAATTTAATCATTTCATCGGCCGTGTCAAACCACTCTTCACGGGATTCTTTACGAAAAAAATCAAAGGTTTTTTTTAAAAGAGGGTTAGTTGAACGCGCTAATTTATGTAAAACCTTGGCCGGGTTGGCTCCTTGCTCATGCGCCATCTTCAAAATTGGCTTAAAGATCGCCGAATTCCAGGTGAAATAAATCAACCAATGAAGAACTTTAAATTCATCCAATTCCTCTTCGGTCATATCTTTTGTGGCTCTAAGAGACTCTTCTATTTCAAAGACCGGTTCAGAATCATATACTCCATAAGCCCCGAAAATAGGCCTGAATTTTGTTTTAACGCCGTATTTTTTCCTATATTCGTCGCTCTCATAAAGCGAACCAGGCAATAATCTGATATTGACCGGCTCAATAACATCAAAACCCATCTTAAATGACTCTTCCAGGGTCTTAAGATGGCTGGCCGCGCTTTCTCCCGGCAGACCGATTAAAATATCGGTCTTTACATCCAAATTTTTTCTCTTATAATAATCTATCTGTTCTTTTATGCTGTTAACGTTTATCAGCCCTCGGCCGGAATTTTTAAGCACTACGGGGTCGGCTGATTGGATGGCGATATAGCCCGTGTTATTTTCCAAAATTTCCTCAATCTCTATATTAATTTTACCCGTATTCTTTGAATGCCAAAGTTCCACGCTTGAAGGATAGCCTTTTTTATCGCGTATCTCGCGAATTTTTTTCGCGATGGCGGCATCTCTGGGAAAAATTCCAAAATTAGCGTCACAAAATATCCAAAAGGGCTGACCGGCGCAATGTTCGGCTATATAATCAAGCTCCTCAAAAACCATCTCAATCGGCCTGACTCGCACTCTGGATAAGTTCGCGATGCCCCAGGCGCAATAAACGCAGGAAAAAGGGCAGCCCCGGTTTGACTCCATTAAAGGAATCATTTTCGGATCGTTTAAAAATTGATCCAGCCAGCCGGAAAGATAGGGACTCGGGAACTCTATCTCTTTCGGTTTCTTTTTAAAATCAACGGGGTGATAATGAAAGCCGTTTTTAATCGTGGCGCAACCTTCGGGAGTCGGCCGGTTATCGCCATTCATAATTTCTTTTATCAAGGCTCCAAAAGGCTCTTCGCCTTCCAAAGGAATATAATAATCAACTTCCGGACGCTTAGTTAAAAACGCCTCAAGATCGTTTGGCTCCAATCTGATGTTGGGCCCGCCCAGAACCGCCAAAGCTTTAGGATTTAATTTTTTAACTAAATTTATAAAAACGGAGTTCAGCCGCGTATTCCAGCTATAGTTGCTAAGCCCTAAAACGTCCGGAGCCTCTTCTCTAATCGCTTTTTCCAGATCGGTCGGATATTTAAAAAGCTTGATCTCCGCTTCAGGGCATTTATTTTTTAGATAAGCCGCGATACAGCCGATATTTAAAGGCGCGACATAGTTGGTTTTAATCGTATTGTAGACTAAATCCGCCAAGTATATTTTCATAAGGTAAACAACCTATTTTTTAAAAGCAGTCTGGCTAATTCTAAATTTTCTTCTGAATCTATGTCAATAAATTTATTTTCAGGCATGATAAAGGGCAGTATCTTGTCTCCGTAAAAATTTCCTTTCTTCATGATTGTGTCATACCTTAATAAATAAATATGGCCGTTTTGCCAGTAAACTTCCTTGGTTTTCTGCCGCGGCCGGCTGCAAAGCGGAGCGCCGTTGATTTTAATCAAAGGTTCTAAATACTGGCCTTTTTTAACCCACATCTTAAAGGGATTCTGGAATGGACGGCAAACCGCTCTTAAAGAATCGGCTTCGGGGTCGGCTAAAAATATTCTGATAGCCGCGTCAACTTCCGCGGCGGTCCTGAAAGGAGAAGGCGGTTCCAGCCAAACAATTATCTCCGGCCGATAACTTTCTTTATTATTTAAAAATTCTAAAGCATGTTTTAATACCGGTTCCGCCGGCGTAAAATCCCGGGCCAGTTCCTTCGGCCTTAAAAAAGGCGCTTCAGCCCCATACTTTTTCGCCACTCGAGCGATCTCTTTATCGTCCGTAGTCACAATCACCCGGTTAATCAGCCGGCTTTTTTTAGCCGCTTCAATGGCATAAGCGATTAAAGGCTTGCCTCCTAATTTTACAATATTTTTTCTCGGAATTCCTTTACTGCCGCCGCGGGCGGGAATAACGGCTAGTATTTTCATAAATTAATGATTAATTATCTTTGTTCATGAAAAATTTCTTTTGTATCGGCGGGTTGGCTTTTTTTAATACTGCCACGATTTGCCGGCTGGTATTCGGCTTATAATAAATTTTACTGGACGGATAGCGGCCTTTGGCTAATTGGCTCTTAATTGCTTCTATAATTTTTTTTGAATCATAATCAACATGAGCCACGCTCTCGGCGCATAAACGGCCGCTTTGCCGGGTGCCGATATTAACCACCGGGATGCCTAAATATGAGCATTCTTTAATTCCGGTTGAAGAATTACCGACAAAACAGCTGGCGCCCTTTAAAAGATTGATGAATTTATCGCCCGGCAAATGGACAATAAAACGTATATTATAGCCTTGATTATCCTCTCTGAACGTTCTAATCGCGTTGGAAGCCTCTTTGGTGCCGGCGTCAATATTGGGCCAAAACCAAACCGCCGGCATGCCAAGATCATTAATGGCTTCTAAGGTTATCTGAATATTTTTTAAATTATCCTCGCCGGTTGTCACCGGGTGCTGCATGACTATCAAATAAGGCTTGGTAATATCTATGTCCGAGCCAACGCCAAGCTGATTGACAAAATTCAAATCTTTTATAACCGGCGCGTTTTCTAAAAATTCAACGTCCAAAGAACCCACGTTATGAATATAGTCAGGATTCTCCCCCATCCGAGCGACTCTTTTGGCTGATAGGTCATTAGTCACGAAATGGATGTGGGCGAATTTGGTCACCGCGTGCCTGACGCTTTCGTCAATGGTTCCGGAAACGTCTCCTCCTTCAATATGAACTATAATTTTATTTAAATAAGCCGAAGCTATGGTTACGGCCAAAACCTCAAAGCGGTCGCCAATAATCACCACCATATCCGGATCAAGCCTTTGCAAAATATTGGTATATTCTAAAATAGTTAACCCCGTGGTTTTCGCCATGGCGACATTATCTCCCCCTTCAATAACAGTATAAATTTTTTCAATTGATTTGTAGCCATTAGCTTTCATTTCATCGGCGACTTCTCCGAATTTCGGCATAATCGCCTGGCCGCCCACGACGATTTGCAATTCAAAGTCAGGATCTCGATTGATAAGATCTATTAGCGGCCGGCACCTGGCGTATTGAGCTCGGCTGGTGATAATAAAACAAATTTTTTTAGGCATAAATTTTAATCTAAGTTAGCCGTTAAGCTCCCACTTCGGCCAAAAATCCCTGATGTTGCCGTCGCGGTAAAGTATCTGCAATGACAATTCCAAGTCCTTATTGGCTTTAACAATATTTTTAGCCCGGGCTTTAACGTTTTGATCAAACACAACCGTGTAAGCGCGCGGCGCGAAAAAATCTTCCAGCCGCGATTTTTCATTCGCGGACGAAAGCCATTTTGGAATATCATAATTAAGCTTAATCCGTTTGCTGATATTAAAATTAGAATTTTCAAAAATATCCCTTACCTCCCTCTCTTTCAAATATGAATTCATGTCGTTCAGAATGGCGCCGGACTTGTCTCGGCCGATCCGCTCGCCTAAGAGCCTGTCCGCTTCGGCTATAGCTAATTTAAGCATAGTTTTATAATCATAGGACAGCGTCAAGCATTTATATTTTCGCAAAAGATTGTCTCCCAAGCGGCCGGAGCGTAAAGCCTGAAAATTTTCCGCCCGGTCAAAAAATTTAATCAATTCTTCCCGAGTCGAAAACAATTCTTTTTCCGTTTCCAGCATAAATTCTTCATACCTGGCCTTAAGGTCGGGAAACTCTTTGAGCCGGCGATGCACGCCAAAAATCCAGTCGGACATTAAAACGCCGTATTCCAATAAAAGCCTTTTAAGCGGAATTAATTCCGTAGAACTGAAAAAAGCCGTAATCGTAAAGCAAAGGCCCCGGATATCCAGATAATCCTTAAAAGATAAAGTATTGGTGCCGACAATCACTTCTTCCGTGTCAAAAATTTTTACTCCGTCTATCAGGCTGAATTGCCTGGGCACTATCCGATGGCGCAAAAGATAGCTGAATCGCTCGCCGTAGGCGGCCGAGGCCAATAAAGTTCCTTTTAAATTCATTAAGGTGAAGACGCAAATATCCTGCACGCCGGAATTTAAAACCTCTTTTACCGTTTTAAGAAAACTCTCTCTGGTTTCGCCGGGTAAAGCTAAAATCAATTCGGTTGACGAGGTTTCACCGGTCTTCTTTAAAACTTCCCGCTGGAAAGCGATATAATCTTCAAGCGGAATATTTTTCCTTTTGACATTTTCCAGCACCGCGGGAGTAAGAGTCTGCAAAGCGAGCGCCGGCTGAAAATTTATTATTGACAGCATCTTAAGCAATTTCTCCGGATCTTTTCCCGAATTTACGTTAATAATTCTTGGCCAATCGTATTTTTCCTGCGTCTCTTTAATAATTTCGGCGATAGCGAAGTCTTCTTTAAAAAGGCTCATATTGGTATTGGCCAGATATAAAGTTATATCATGCCTGCCGGCTAACCGCTTGCCCAGATATTCCATGTCTTTTTTAAAAATTTCCGGGGATTGAAAAAGCATGCGGCAATAATAGGTGTCGCCGGTATGGCAAAAAGCGCAAGTAAAGGGACAGCCGCGATGGGTTTGGAGAAAGGGATGATAGCCTTGGTCCAGAAATTCGTCAAAAAAGCCGTCCGCGTAAACGGAGCCGAAAACATCAAGCGACTCCAGCCTGGGAAAACCTCCGGCCGCGGCGATAATCTTCTCGCCGGGCCGATCAAATGAATATGACCCGGCCGCCGGTTTTTTAATAATCTCCGCCCGATTTTCGCCTTTAAGCATTCGTTTGGCTATTTCCGCGAAAGGAATTTCCCCGTCATAAGCGACGCAAACATCCACGGCCGGATTGTCCTGGAAATATTTCACTCTGCCGGCTTCGGCCGAATCCAAATTCGGACCGCCGGCGATTACCAGGCAATCGGGATTAAGAGTTTTTATCAGCTTGGCGAAATGTAAATTTAATTCGCTATTCCATGAATATTGGGAAATTCCCAAGATATCGGGTAGCCAGGATTTCAGCGCGGCTGAAACTTTATCGGCTTGTTTAAACATTCTAATATCCAAGCCGGCGTCAACTTCTTTTTGAAGATAGCGCGCGATCAGCCCGATGCCTAAAGGCGCGGTATTAGTATGCACGCCGCGAGTTATATGGTTTAAGTCTAATAAAGCGATTTTCATATTGATAAATTACTCTTTTAAATCGTTATTATAATGCCTGCCTCCGCGAAAATCAAAATTTTTGCCCGAATACAAATCAGTAAATTGCCGGATTAAACTTTTAGCTTCCGCCATCTCGCCGCCAGTATGCTCGTAATGGTCTAAAATTAACTCGGTGTTGGCTTTAAGCAATAATTCATAAGCTTGGCTGTCCGGCATGTCCATTAAATTAACCATGATTAAATCAGAATTTTTAAATCTATCAAAAAAATCAGCCGGCCCGGCGATCTTACCGAGTTCAATCAATTTATAATATAAATCCGAACCCGGGTAAGGCGTCACCGGTCTGATGGTGCGGAGCTGATCATAGGTATTATATTTTTTAATCAGCTCAACGTCATTTTTTAAAGTCTCCCCGTCATCGCCGAAATTATTCCAAATAAAATTTAACCCCAATCCGATACCGCCATGATTTTTTATGGTCTCCAGCGCTCTGATATTTTTTTCAACGGTAGTATGCTTATTCATCAATTTTAATACCTTATCGCTGGAAGATTCAAAGCCGATATTAATAAATTGAGCGCCGCAACTGATTAAAATATCAATTAATTCGTTGTCTATTAAATCCACTCGGCCCTGGCAATAAAATTTAATTTTTAAACCGGCCTTGATTAAAGCTTGCCTGAATTCCAGCAGCCTTTTTTTACTATGGACAAACAGTTCGTCGTCAAAGAAAAAACAATTAACTCCGTAGCGGTTATATAATATTTTTAATTCTCCGATAATACTGGCGATATTTCTTAATCTTATACCTTTTTCCATGCGATAGCAAAAATTACATCGGTTGACACAGCCTCGGCTGGATAAGATGGAAAAACTTTTTTCGCCGGGCCGCTGATTAAACATTTTATTGCATTCCGTGTAGACATCCATCGGGAACGCCTCCCATAACGGCAGGGGTAAGCTATCTAAATCAATGATTGGCGCGTGCTCGCCGGTATATTTATAAACTCCGTTTTTAAGATAAGCGATGCCCTTGACCTTTGACAAATCATCTTGAGCAAGCTTGCAGCTTAATAAATCAACGACCGTGTTTTCCGCTTCGCCAATCGCCACTATGTCCGCCCCCGTGGTTCTTAACATAAATTCGGGAATGGGAGAAGGGCCTTGCCCGCCAAGCAAAAACCAAGCTTTCTTCTTATGAGCGTTAACCACTTTGCATAAATCAATTATCGTTTCCGTAAATCTGGCGGCTAAAAAGCCGACGCCAATCAAATCATATTCATTATCGGCCAAGTGTCCGGCCAGCTGATCGTTAGTGTAGTGGTACACATCCATTGAATAAACTTCCACTTCCGCTCCATTTTTTTTAAGCGCGGCCGCTAAATAACCCGGCCCCAAAGGAAAACGATTGTCTTCCTGATATAGATCGTGAATTATTAATAAAACTTTATTATTTTTTTTAAATAACTTTAGCATAAGACAAATCCGCTGGTTTATTAAAGTATTAAAGCCCGGGGCGAAACTTAAAAAGATCGGGCGAATTTTAGGCGCTATTTTTTTAAATTCTGCATCTTATAAAAATACGACCCCGGGTCGGCCATCATTTTAGCCGGCGCGCCCTGTTCAACTATTTTTCCGTCTTTAATGATTATCAATTTATCCGAATTGGCTACGGTGGATAAGCGATGAGCGATGGCTAAAACCGTAATTTTATTCTTTAATTTTTCTATGACTTTTTGGATCTGAATTTCCGACTCGTTATCTAAGGCGCTGGTGGCTTCGTCTAAAATCAATAATTTCGGCTGTCTGGCCAAAATTCTCGCGATAATAATTCTCTGCCTCTGACCGGCCGATAGTAAAAGCCCTCTTTCGCCGATCACGGTTTCAAACTTAAGCGGATAATTTTCTATCAAATCATAAATATTGGCCATCTTGGCCGCTTCCATCATATCGGCGTCGCTGATTGAATCATTATAAAATTTCATGTTGTTGGCGATGGTGTCGTTTTTTAAAAAGATGTCCTGGGAAACATAGCCGATATTTTTTCTCCATTCATTAAGATCAATCCGGTTGATGTTTTGGCCGTCAATCAAAATTTCGCCCTTGACCGGATCAAACAGGCGTAAAATTATATCAACGATGGTGGTTTTACCCGCGCCGGACGGGCCGATCAACCCGACCATCTCGCCTTTTTTAACGGTGAAACTGACATCGGTTAAAACCTGCTTGCCGTTGTCGTAGTTAAAACCCACATTTTTAAATTCCAAACTGTCCGTAAATTTAAAAGCCCCGGCGCCGGAGTTGATTTCCTTGTATTTTTTCACCTCGCCCTGGTATTCCAGCAATCGGTTGACGTAAGACGAGGACACGGTCATAAGATAAAGAGTGGTTTGCAGCTGTTTCGTGTAGTTGAAAATTCTTTGAATCAAATAAATTATCGCGGCCAGGGCGGCGAAATTAAAGGCGCTGGTTTTGTAGGATATGGCGAAGACGATGAAAAGAAAAATCAGGCCGATGGGCTGGACTAAAACATCGGTCAGGATGGTCAAAAAAGAAGTTTTGACCACCAGTTCTTTTATGGTTTTAAAATAGGCTTTGGCCCGGTCCGTAATCTGGCTGCTAGCCGACATGACTTTAATGGTTTTCATGCCTAAAATATTTTCGTTGACATGATGAGCGGTCTGCCGGTTGATTTTTTCATTTTCCCTGGCCAAAGCTCTGATTTTATATAAAAACGGCTTAAAAACAAAGAAGATTGAACCGCCCAGGATCAGAGTGATTAAAGTAATCACCCAGGAAATATTAACCGCCACCAATAAAAAAATGACCAGGCTGGCCATAATCATAAAACTGTCGCTGATATATTGCAATAAATTGCTGCCATGCTGGATATTGGTCACCAGCATGGTTTCTAAGTGCCCGAGTTTTTGTTTTAACAGATACTGCCAATTCGCCTTGGTGGTAAGCTCAAATAATCTGCCCCTGGTTTTCTCTTCATACTCGGCCGTGATCCTGATTTTAATGTAGTTTGACAGGAGCATGACGAAAATCCTCAAAATAATCAAAAAACAGATAAAAATAAATAAATATTTCAAGCTGTAGCTAATCTTAAAATAATCAAAAAAACTTTTAATTATTTTAGAAATCGGGTCATCGGCCCGATCGCCGCTTCCGGAGATAAAAGAAAAAATAGGAATGGCGACGTTAACGCCGATACCTTCCAGCAAACTGCTCATAAAGCCCAAGATCGTCAGCGCCAAAATCTGCTTTTTGTATCCCCAATAAGCCCGATAAAAAATACTGAAAAAATTAACTAACTTTTTTTTGGGTAAAATCATAGATTAAAATCCCTTAATTTTCCCTCTTACCATTTATTAATCCTGTCCACGACTTTCTGCTTTATTTTTAAATAAGATTTAATGGCTTTTCGCTCAACCTCTGGCGAAACCAAACGCAGGATTTCTTTGCCTAAAATCCGATATTGGCCGCCGACTTTATTGGCCCGGATCAGCTTTTTCTTAAGCATGCGCTTAATCGTGCTGTTGCTTATTTTTAAGAGTTCCTGCGCTTCGTTGGTCGTGTAAACGCTATTGTTTTTTATTTCTTGGTTCATAACCCTATAATATCATAAAGTGTCAAAAGGTGTCAACAGATACCAAATTCTAACTAAAAACAGCTTTTTCAGCTGTTTTTAGGCTAAACCATAAATCGCCATATTATTTAATATAAAATCTCTTGGGAGTATCAACGGAATGCCCGAGTTTAGCCTCCAGCTCCGCGTTTTCCAGATCAGCTTCCACCATTAATTTGGCCAGCGCGCTAAAAGTCGTTTTCGGTTTCCAGCCGAGAATTTTTTTAGCCTTGGAAGAGTCACCCTGCAAAAATTCCACTTCGGTCGGCCGGAAAAAAATCGGACTGACTTCCACGACTACATTGCCGGTCTTAAGGTCAATCCCCTTTTCTTCCAGGCCTTTGCCCCGCCATTCAATCTCCATGTCCAAATGCTTGGCCGCTTCCTCAACGAATTCGCGGACGCTATGGGTTTCTCCGGTGGCGATAACGAAATCGTCCGGCTTATCATGCTGTAAAATCTGCCAAATCGCTTCAACGTAGTCTTTAGAGTAACCCCAGTCCCTTTTTGAATCAAGATTGCCTAAGGCGATGGTTTTCCTCAATCCGACTTTAATCTGCGCCAGCCCCAGGGTGATTTTCCTGGTAACAAAGTTCAAGCCGCGTCTGGGCGATTCATGATTAAATAAAATCCCATTGGAAGCAAAAATGCCGTAGCCGTCACGGAAAATTTTAGTTATAAAAAAAGCGAAAACTTTTGATAAGCCGTAAGGCGACTGCGGATTAAACGGCGTGGTTTCGTTTTGCGGCGTGGCTAAAACCTTGCCGAACATCTCCGAAGAGCTGGCCTGATAAAATTTCGTCTTTAAGTGCAAATTGCGGATGGTTTCCAGGATCCGTAAAGGTCCGAGCGCGTTAGTGTTGGCCGTATACTCTGGCACGTCAAAACTTACCTGCACATGGCTCTGGGCGCCCAGGTTATAAATTTCATCCGGTTTGATTTCATTAATTACGCGCACCAGGTTGGAGCTGTCGGATAAATCCGCGTATGTAATTTTAATATTGGGCTGATCGGCGCCGGCGGACAGATGATCTATCCGGTAAGTATTGGGCCAGCTGCTGCGGCGCTTCAGCCCGTAAACCTGATAGCCTTTTTCTAAGAGCAAATCGGCCAGATAGGATCCATCCTGACCGGTGATTCCGGTAATTAAAGCTTTTTTCATAGATAGTGGGTTATGATAACTTATTTTTTAACTTTTCCAGCTGTTCTAAAATTATTTTCCGATAAGGCGCGTAATATTGCGGCTTATAAGACCCGGCCAGCCATTCCATCATGACGGTATCGGCTAAAAATTTATATAAATGAGGCGTGTCCTTTGGGATAACTATCAACTCGTTCGGGCCGTATTTTTTTAGAACATCCTGATCGTTCTGCCTTAAAGTTATTTCCACTTGGCCTTTTAAGATAACGCTGTATTGCTCGCCCGGATGATAATCTCCGGCCCGATAAACTCCGGCTTTGGTAAAAATCACGTTAAATTCCACGTCCTGAATTTTGTTAACATAGAGCTCGCCTCTTTGGTCGCTAAAAAATTGGCTGGTCAAATTTTTTTCTTCTTTGGTAGCCATAGTAAAATGTTTAAATATATTATTCAGTTTTCGCGGCCGCCGCCCTCATTCTCTTCTCCAGTTCTCCGATCCGGCTGATATGATTTAATTCCGGTTCGTTCATCCTGATATAGCATTCTTTAGACAGGCGCTCCCGAAGTTCGCGGTCGCCGGCCAACTGCTCAATTTTCGCGGTTAAATCGTCAATGTCATTATCTTTAAAATAGAGCGCGCACCTAGATCCGGCCAGCCATTCCAGGCCGCCGCCGCCGGGTAAAATTGACGGCAGGCCGAATAAAATCGCGGTCATTAAAGACATGGAAGTAAGGTCATTTCTCCAGCGCGCCTGAATAAACATATCGGCCTGGCCGAACCGCTTATAAAGCTCCTCTTTCGTCATCCAGCCGGGAAGTTCCACGAACGGCTCTAGGCGCAAATCTTGTACCATCTCGCGGACGAACTTTTCTTCCTGGCCGTCGCCGCCCAAAACCAGGCGAAAATTTTCCTTATTCTTTAAACGGGAAAAAGCGGTTAACAATAAATCAAAACCTTTGCCCGGCGCCATCTTGCTTGAATAAAAAATCGTAAACGGGCCATGAGTTTTATTCCTCTTTAGGTATGTATCTTCATGAATATCATGCTTTTTCATTAAGCCGCGGTAATCAAACGGGTCGCCGAAAATAAAGCATCGGTCGTCAATCCGCATGCCGAATTTTCTATAATTCTCGGTTAAGCAAGCATTGGCAAAGCCGATAATGTCCAGCTTATGAGTTAAAGGCATTAAAACTAACCGTTCAAAATAAAAACGGGCGATTTTTTTCAACCGCCTGAATACACTGTCTTTTTTATGGGGAAATAAATAAGAAACGTTTCCCGACCAGGCCGTAAGTTCGCGATTAAAATAGGCCGCCACCGGAACCTTCCCGCCCCGAAAACGGTAAAAACCGGCTCCGTATAAAAATACCTGCCCGTCAACGAAAAAAGCCTGGGCCTGATCAGAATATTTTTTTAAAATTTTATAA
>Ga0172379_10006959_pt1 | contig 14902 bp, 12 predicted proteins | sample GrowelOW334metaG_FD_119756 | JGI IMG/M metagenome (GOLD analysis project Ga0172379, IMG submission 119756) | Groundwater microbial communities from an aquifer near a municipal landfill in Southern Ontario, Canada - Groundwater well OW334 metaG | ecosystem: Environmental > Aquatic > Deep...
AATGCGCGCGTCGATCCGGGCCAGCCAGTGATCCGAGGCATAATATTCCAGGAGGTGCATCAACTTCCTCCTACCTTGCCGGAGGTCTCCGGTGACGGTTCCGCGCGTCCCCGGCACCGGGGCGACCCTTTTTCCGCAATCAGCACCCGCCAGTAATAACCGGCGGCAAAGCCCCCTACAGCCCCGGCGATAAGAAAAATAAAGAGGGGCAGATCACCCTGTTCCATATTGATCAGTGGTTCCCTGGATTCTCGTCCCTGCTCCTTGGCAATCTTTTCGATCACCGCTTCATCGACGCCCGTCCATTTAGATGCTTCCACAGGGGCAACTCCGGAAAAGAAAAGGGTGAGGGCAATTAAAACTGCCCCGATCACCGCGACTTCCCTGGCCTTGATGACCCGCATTTTGATGAGTAAATCCGGCCGTTTCTTATAGAGCAGCACCACCATCCCGGCAGTCATGGCCCCTTCGAGGATGCCGATGGGAAGCTGGGTGGGGATAAAGGCGATCAGGACCTTCCAGAAAAGAGGCAAAAAAGCCGCTTCTCCGCGGATTCCGGCGGCTAATTCCACGGAGGTCATGAAATAGGTAGCCCAGTCCGCGAAAAGTCCGGCCACGAAGGCTGCTGCCGCCATGTTCACCCGGACGGACCGGAGGGCGCGAAAGGTCAGGAATCCCGTAAAGGAACCCATGACACCCATAGAGACAATATCGGCACCCAGGGTGCTTAGTCCCCCGTGGGCCAGGAAAAGGGCCTGAATCAGGAGGGCGGCAGCGGTAATGACCACACTGATGGCCGGACCGACAAGGATTCCGGAGATGCCCGTGCCGCAGGGATGGGAACAGGTCCCGGCGAAGGGCACCGGGATGGGCATGCAGGAGATAATAAAAACCACGGCGGCCATCAGGCCGACGAGGGGTTTAAAGGAAAGATCCTCCGAACTGCGCCTGTTGAGGCGGTAGATTCCCCAGGCAAAAAAAGGCAGGGCCGCGGCAAACCAGAAGGCCGCCCAGTTGAAGGGCAGGAGCCCTTCGGCAATATGCATGGCCGCCGCATTCTTAGGCAGCGCCAAACCGCCAATAAGGACGATGACAAAACCACTCTTCACCCTTTTCATATAATGACCTCGTCATATTTGAGCCGTGAAATTCACAGAGAACGCTAACAAAAATAATCGCTGATGACAAGGCATGAATTTAAAAGAAGGAAACCTTTAGTGGAAATCATTCCGTAAGGTTCCACATCAGGGTAAAGGGCTCCTATTGGGGAAGATTGGCCATCGTTTCATACTCTTCAGGGACAAATCTGGGGGTACATATGCAAAGGAAGAGCAAATCTTTACCACCGGTATTGGTGATACGCTGGGGGGTGCTCCGGGGGATGATGACGACATCCCCCGGGCCGACCTCCGTCGGGGGAAGATCTCCAACCTCGACCAAGCCGGTTCCTTCCATGATGACATAGCGCTCAACCGAGCCCTTCAACCGGTGTAAGACCGTCGTGACGCCGGGACTGACCCGGGCCCGGGCAATGGATACCTCTCCATCTTCCGGCGTATTCCACATCTCCAGGATGAAGCAGCCCTCTTCAATGAAAAACTCATCCTTCCCGTTTGCCTTGATCAACAATTCCTTCACTTAAATATTCCCTCGCATATACATGTATTAATTAATTGTTTAACTATTCAAGGCCATGATCACCCCCAAATCAACATGTCGATATAATTTCATCGAAGGTTAATCTTGGTGTCACGAAATTGCAACATTGTTTTTGTATTATTACTGCCTGAGACAAACTGAAAGCATGAAAGATCGAAATCCGCATGTGCAGATTATTTGTCATTTTCTGTTAGTATTTGTTGCTTTATGTTAATATTAACTTGAATTATTGAGAATCATCCGCTAAGATGGCGCATTGTTGGAGAGATGATTCGCATCGCGTGAGATAATAAGCGGGAAGGAGGTGATCTCCGGCGTAGGTTGCTCAAAGGGGAAAAATTTATGTAACATAAAGAACCACTGAATGTTTTGTCTTTATGAAAATTATTCCCGGAAATGCCCGTTCGGGAAAAGCAAGAACAAGAACTATTCACAGGAGGAAATAAATGAGAAAATTTTCGTTACTTTTACTGTCCGTCTGTTTGATTATAGCTTTCGCCATGCCCGCCGCGGCTGTAGATGTCAAGTTCAGCGGTTCGTACTATGCTATGGGCTGGTACGTGGATAATCCCTCGGTCCTGGACAAGTCTGAAACACCAGGAGCCCCGTCCTGGACTAACAATTCCAGGCGTAGCGCCAACGCATTCTATTCCCAGCGCTTCCGCCTGCAGACGGAATTTCAGGTCGTCGAAGGCTTGAAACTCGTGACCCGTCTTGACGCCCTGGAGAAAAGGTGGGGCGATCAGGCCTGGGCCGGCGGCGTTGGTGAGACCCAGAGCCGCACCAGTGTATGGGCTGGTACGGCAAATCAAGCAAAAATCCAGGAAAACCTTGAATTCGAACGGGCCTATCTGGATTTCAACGTCTCCTTCGGCAAGTTCCAGGTGGGTTACATGGAGTATCTAGTGTGGGGGACATCATTTCTCAATTCCACCCTCACGGCGCCTGGCGTCCGTTACCTGTATAATCAGGGCCCCTGGCAGGCCATCGCCGCGGTGGAAAAGCGAACTGAGCAGTTAGGACTTACCGGTGGAAAACTTGGCGCTACCGGCACTAGTGCTACTACCGGAGGTTCCGGTTACATCGGTCAGGGCAACGACGCCGACCGGGATGTTTATGACCTCGGCGGCATCTACAAATTTAAGGCTGGCGAGGCGGGCCTTCTCTATCAATACATTCGCAGCTCTCAATTCAAGACCCAATACAATAACGGTTATCTGACCCAGCTTAGCGGCTTTTACCCCTATGCGAAGCTGACCTTCGGCAAACTGTTTCTCGAAGGCGAGTTCATGTATGGATTTGGCGACCTGAGATCTTATGAGAACAACGGAGGTGTTACCAATGCGAGCCAACCCACCGCGGGTGTAAATCTGAACAAGGCGCAGAATGTCAGCTTGACTGCCTTAGGGGCCTATGCTCATGCCAAGTATGACCTCAAACCCGCCTACATGGGGGCGAAATTCGTCTATATCAGCGGCGACGATCAGTCCAACAGTGATAAGGCGACGGGCTCCATCCTGCAATCTTTGCAGATGAACCGTAACTTCTATCCCACCCTGATCCTCTGGAACGACGACTATCAGAACAACATGGGAAACATCCAGGGGAACACCCCCGCGGGGGCCACGGGGACCAACCGCAGAACCGGCCAGAGCTACGCCGTCAGGCAGGAGATGGACAACGTCTGGTTCTATCAGGTCTATGCCGGTGTCAAGCCAACGCCCAAAATGGATGTCATGGCGGCCCTGTCTATCGCCAGTGCGGACAAGAAACCGAAGAGCGATGTGGGTGCCGTCGGTAGCCCCGGTTATTATGGCGGAGCTAATGTAACCGAGTTCGTATCCGGCCAGTACGGTACGGAACTCGACCTTACGGCCTCCTACAAGATCTACGACAATCTGACCTACATGATCGGCGCCGGTTACCTCTGGACGGGTGACTATTTCAAGGGCTATGACAATAGCGCCGTGGTTAGCAACAATTACCTTCTTTCCCATAAGTTGACGCTGACCTTCTAAACTTATCGGAATGATCTGCATGCAAAATGCCCCTGTCATTCCGGACAGGGGCATTATTTTAAGGATCGGAAAATGAAGAAACCAGGAACTGAAGAGAACTATTGAGAAGAGGGAGATGCACATGAAAAAGAGATTATTGCTGCTGCTTTTGATCCTGATGATGGCGCTGCCGGGGCTGCTCGGGGCAAAGAACAAAAACTTCATCCTCGTGTCCTCAACCATCGGTCCTATTGACGCCGGCATCGTCGGGGCTCTGGAAGCAGGGTTTGAGAAAGATACCGGCATCCGGGTCCGTCACGTCGGCGCCGGAACGGGGGCGGCTTTGAATATCGCCAGGAAATGTAATATTGATCTGGTGATGGTCCACGCCAAGTCCCTGGAAGAAAAATTTATCGCCGAGGGATATGGGACGGAACGGATTCCCCTCATGTACAACGATTTCGTCATCGTAGGGCCCGCAAGCGATCCTGCCGGGATCAAGGGGATGAAGACGGCCAGGGAAGCCTTGAAAAAGATCGCCGACGCGGGAGCCTTGTTTATTACCAGGGGGGACAAATCGGGCACCCATATCGCGGAAATGGACCTTTGGAAGGCGGCGGGAATCAAGCCGGCCGGTCCCTGGTATGTAACTTATGAAAAAGGCACGGAGGGGAATGCCCCCACCCTCCGTTTCACCGACCAAAAAGGGGCCTACACCTTTGTTGATAGGGCAACATTTTACGCCCTGCAAAAAGAGATCAAGCTCGCCATCCTCGTCGCCGGCGACGAAGCCCTGCTGAACCGCATCTCTCTGATCCCGGTAAATCCGCAGAAATGTCCCCAGGCCAATCTCAAGGAAACCATGATATACGTGAAATGGCTGACGGACCCGAAAAAAGGGCAAAAGCTTATCAAGACCTTCGGTGTCAAGGAATATGGGGATTCCATGTTCTTCCCCGATTCGATTCCATGGCGAAAAAGCCAGGGCATCAAATAGGGATATTCAGAACGAAATGTAGGACAATCAGGAGATAGTGAATTTTGGGGGACAGATTTCAAAGCTATCCCCCCTTAATCTGATACGGAGGACAGCACATGAAGAGATTAACAAAAGTGATTTGGGCATTTTTCTCAATTTTCGCCCTATTGATGCTTGCCGGCGTCACCACGGCGGACGCTGCAAAGGCCCAAGCCAAACAGAAAAACATTATTCTGGCAACCACCACCAGCACCCAGGACACGGGCCTGCTGGATGTCCTCATTCCGATCTTTGAAAAGAAGAGCGGTTACTTCGTCAAGACCATCGCCGTCGGTTCCGGCCAGGCGATGACCATGGGGTCCAAGGGAGAGGCGGATGTCCTGCTGGTCCACTCCCAGGCGGCGGAGAAGAAATTCATGGCCGCCGGCAACGGCGTCGATCGCCGCCTGGTTATGCACAATGACTTTATCATTGTCGGACCGCCGTCAGACCCGGCAACAATCAGGCAATCAAAAAAGGCGGCGGAGGGATTTAAAAAGATCTCCCTGAGCAGCGCCCTGTTCGTCTCCAGAGGCGATAATTCGGGGACCAATGCCAAGGAAAAGGAGGTCTGGAAGGCCGCCGGGGTCCAGCCGGAAGGGCAGAAGTGGTATCAGCAGACGGGCCTCGGCATGGGACAGACCCTCGCCGTGGCGGCGGAGAAGAAAGGCTACACCCTTGCCGACCGGGGAACCTATCTGGCCATGAAAAAGAACCTTGGCCTTGACATCCTTCTGGAGGGAGACGGCGTGCTCCTCAATATCTATCATGTCATCGAGGTAAACCATGCCAAATGGCCGAAAGTGAACGCCGCCGGGGCCAAGGCCTTCGCCGATTTCATGATCTCCAAACAGACGCAGGCCACCATCAAGACCTTTGGAATCGAGAAATTCGGTTCCCCCCTCTTCTTCCCCGATGCGGGAAAGAAGGTAGAAGATTTGGGGAAATAAGGGACAGAAGCCCCGAATCTCACCAGTGGAAATATCGGCAAGATCATTCACAAATTGCGAGTTCACAAAAAGTGGTCACCCCGGCGAAAGCCGGGGTCCAGTGCCTTTGCAATCATCGGAAATTTCGGGATACCGTCTTTCGCCGGTATGACGTTTCCGATGTATTGACGCTCTTTAGCAAATATGTCGCAAATAGTTGTTTGAATTTGTCATTATTAGTTGCCTTTCGTCTTGATAATCTCCCGAAGATCATTTAAGATGCCCCCGCTTCAGGAAAGGAGACCTGTATGCCCGCCGAGATGATGAACACCAAAGAAGTCGCCAAGTATCTTAATATCAACGACAAACAGGTTTATGCCCTGATCCGGGAAGGGGGAATACCGGCGACGCGCGCCACCGGGAAGTGGATTTTCCCGAAGAAGCTGATCGATGAATGGATTGAAACAACGGCCCGCGATGGTTTGTCCCAGGCCCGCCAGAAAAGCGCCGCCGTCTCCGGGGCCCTCCTCGCGGCGGGCAGCAACGACCCTATTCTGGACATCCTCCAGACCACGCTACGGAGACTGCATCCCGATTTATATATCTTTTCCGCCAATACAGGAAGTACGGAGGGACTGGCGGCTCTGAATATGGGCTATACGGACATTGCCTGGTCGCACCTGTGGGATCCGGAAAGCGGGCAATATAACACGCCCTTTCTCTCCTCCCGTCTTCCCCGTATCGACGCCGTCGTGGTCAACCTGTTCCACCGGGATATTGGTTTGCTCTTCACCGCTGAAAACCCAATGAACATCAGGAATATCGAAGACCTGCAGCAACCTGGTATCCGCTTCATCAACCGCCAGGAGGGATCGGGTACCCGCCTGCTCATTGATTATCATCTAAAAAAGGCCGGAATCAGCACGGATGGAATTATTGGTTACGAAAACGAAGTTTTTACCCATATCGAGGTCGGCCTCGCCATCCTCTCCGGCCAGGCGAATGTGGGAATGGCCACCGGGTCTGTTTCCCGGATGCTTGGGCTTTCGTTTTTTCCCGTCACCAAAGAACGATTCGATATGATCCTTGATAAAAAAACCTTCTTTGGAAAGGGCGTTCAAAGTTTCATCGACACGATAAGATCCAATCCATTCCGCGAAGGCGTCGAAAAGCTGGGGCATTACGATTTTTGCGAATCAGGAAAGATTCTCCATGCAAGTCAATAACATCAATCTTTCAGAAAAACTGATTCGCAAAAGATAGAAGGCCTGGAGAAATATCATGGATATAATTTTCGAGGGGCTCAAGCAGGCCCTTTCCCTGCTCATCAGCTTTGATCCCGAGGTTATGGGCATCACGTGGCTGTCCCTGAAGGTCTCGGGGACGGCCACCCTGATCAGCCTTTTCATCGGCATCGGCATCGGAACGGCGGTGGCCCTGACTTCGTTTCCCGGGCGACAGATCGTTGTCGGCCTTATCAATACCGGGATGGGCCTGCCGCCGGTGGTCGTCGGGCTCTTTGTCACGATTTTCCTCTGGCGGAACGGCCCCTTCGGCGCCCTGGAGATCCTCTACACCCCCTTGGCCATCATCATCGCCCAGTCCATCATTGCCACCCCTATTGTGATGGGCATCACCCTGGCCGCCATGCAGCAACTTCCCCGGAAGTTACGCCTCCAGATCCTGGCCCTGGGGGCAACACGTTTTCAGATGGTCTGGCTCCTCATCAAGGAAGCCAAACTATCGCTCATGGCCGCAGTCATGGCCGGTTTCGGAGGCGTCATCTCCGAGGTCGGGGCCTCCATCATGGTCGGCGGCAATATCAAGGGCTATACCCGCGTCCTGACGACGGCCACGGTCATGGAGACCAGCAAGGGCAATTTCGACGTGGCTATTGCCCTCAGCGTGATTCTCCTCCTTTTCGCCTTTGCCATCAACATGGTTTTGACCCGGGTCCAGCAGCGGGAGCGGCCGCGATGACGGTGAATGAGCCAAGGACGCCGATCCTGCAAGGAGAAAACATCCAGGTACAGCGGGGAGGGAAGCGGGTACTGGATGTCTCCTCCCTTAAAATTGTCCCCGGGGAAATTCTCTCCGTCATCGGACCCAACGGGGCGGGAAAAACGACCCTTCTGCAGGCCCTCTCCCAGCTCATTCGTCTCGGCCAGGGGAATATTTATTTCCAGGGAAAAAAGATCGGCGCCGACATGCCCCCCCTTGAGTACCGGCGCTGCCTGGCGATGGTTTTTCAGGAGGCCCTCCTCTTCGACACAACGGTTTACGCCAATGTGGCCTCAGGGCTGAAGATCCGCGGCGTGAAGTCGTCAGAAATAGTTTCGCTCGTAAATACCCGTTTGCAGCAATTCGGTATCGAGCACCTCCGGGACCGCTCCGCCAAAACCCTCTCCGGCGGCGAGGCCCAGCGGACAAGTCTTGCCCGGGCCTTTGCCATCGAGCCGCAGCTCCTTTTTCTTGACGAACCCTTTGCCGCCCTCGATCCCCCGACCCGGGAAGCCCTTCTCGAAGATCTCAATCGCATCCTCCGGACATCGGGAACGACGGCCATTATGGCCACCCATGACCAAGTGGAGGCGTTGAGATTGTCCGACCGGATCGCCGTGATGAACGAGGGTCGGATCGTCCAGATCGGCCCCCCGGCGGAGGTGATGAATCATCCCGTCGATGAATTTGTGGCATCATTTGTAGGGATGGAGACCATTTTCGAAGGAAAGGTGCTAAATTGTGAACGAGGCACAACCACGATCGCCGTCAGCAGGAGCGCTTACCCGGCTACTGCTGACGCCCCGCCCACAAGCATGACCAACTCCCCATCCTCCATGGCGGAAGCATCAGGTTTAGACGTGGGTGCCCTGATCATCGAAGTCGCCGGTCAGGCCAAGGCGGGGGAGCAGATTCTCTGCTGCATCCGCCCGGAACACGTCACCCTCTCCCCGGGCGTGCGCGCAGACCGGAGCAGCGCCAGAAACGCCTTTCCAACCGTCATCGCCCGGATTAGCCCCGCCGGCGCCTTCTATAAAGTTCATCTTAATGGCGGCTTTCCCCTCGTGGCCTATGTGACCGTCCAATCAATAGAAGATCTGGACCTGCGCGTAGGGACTATAGTCACCGCCTCCTTCAAGGCCACTGCCGTCCACATGATCCGGCGGGGCTAAGGGTCGTTCTTCTTAATATTCAACATCTTGACTCTATTTGACAAGATGGGTTTAAAATACGGTTTGTCCTCACTCGTAAATCTTCTCTTCCTCTGCGAAGGCCTCCTCGGCGTCCGCCTCGTGATCCCGGGGCCGGGTGTGGATCTCCTTGCCCAGGAACTCCCGGTACCATTCGTGGGCCGTAATCATGGACATGACCTCGCTCGTTCCCGTCCAGATGCTGGCCAGGCGGATGTCCCGGTAGATCCGTTCCAGGGGAAAGACGTTAGTATAACCGATACCCCCTACGACCTGCATGGAGTTGTGGACTACCTTCTGGCAGGATTCGGTAATGAACTTCTTGGCTTCGGAGACGGCACGGCGGACACGGTTCATATCCTGCCCCGTTTCCACCGCCCGAGCCGTAGTATAAGCCATGGACCGGGCGGCATCGAGGAGCATGACCGCCTCGGCTATCTGAAAGCTCACCCCCTCGAAGGTGGCGATGATCTGGCCAAAGGCTTTGCGCCGGGCGGTGTATTTGGTGGCAATCTCGATGGCGGGCCGGGCGGCGCCGATGGTCATCATGGCCGTCCCGAGGCGCTCGGGAATCATCATGGTGTTGAAGACGGCGTAGGCGCCATTGACCTTCCCCACGACGTTCTCCCTGGGAACAACGGCGTCCTTGAAGACAATGCGGGCGGTGCCGCCACCCCGGCAACCCAGAAGGCCATAGAGGTATTTTGTCTCCACCCCGGGTCCCCGGTCAACGATGAAGGCCGTTAGCGAATCCTGGGGCTTGGCGGCAGGATCGAAGTTGGTCCTTGCATAGACCAGAAAGTAATCCGCCCCCTCACCGCCCACAATGAAGCGCTTCTGGCCATTGAGGACGAAGTGGTCTCCCTTGTCCTCCGCCTTCGTTGTCGCACCGAAGAAATCCGATCCGCCCCGGGGCTCCGTCAGGCACTCGGCGGCAAAGATATCACCGCGCAGAAGTGGTCTGACATACTTTTCCTTTAGGGCATCGGTCCCGTGCAGGATAATGGCGTCACAGACGAGTTCCGCGCCTACGCCGAAGACACAGGCAAACTCGTAGCCCAGGGTGCCAATCTCCTCCAAGATGGCCGCGGTGGTGACCCAGTCCATTCCCCGGCCACCCCATTCCCGAGGGTAGCGGCAACCGAGGAGGTTCCGTCGCCCCGCTTCGGAGAGAAATTCCTTGGGAAAGCGGATCTTATCCTGGTCCATATCCAGGATCATCTGGCGAGGGACCCATTTGACGAGGTCCCGGGCCTCGTCCCGGATGGCTAACTGTTCCTTCGTAAGCAGATAATCAAACATTTCAATCTCCTTTCTCTTCCGTTACTAATACTCCCGATTCCGGCGGAACCCGTACATCACTTCCTTGATGCAAGATGCTTGGACAGAGTGATTTTCATGGCGGCCTGACTATAGGGGTATGGTCACTACGTGTCAAGATGGAAAGAGCTATGAGGGAGGTGGCGGGAAGGAAAGAGATCGGTATTTGTCTGATAAGCCATCCTTTTCCCTGGCAGCAAGAACGCGGGCAATTGACAATGGGGGCTGTTCTGTATATGCTTTACGGAAAGTATAGAACCTGCCTTCAGAAGATCGTTTTGATCGAAAAGCGATGACCGGGAGATAAATGGTTATGGTAAAATCCGGCGACCTTTCAATGCGCCTGTACGAGCTTCTTCGCAACGACGCAAAAACACGGACAATCGCAGACATTCACCTGGGGCGGGCCTATATAGCTGTCCGCCTTGACGACGGCCGTCTTGGGCTGTCCGGTTTTCCTACTCATGGCACCGGGCTCACTGCGCCGCTCAGCCTCCCTCATGACGATGGTTGTCCCGGCCTGTCCGACGTTCACGCTACGGAACCGTCCGGGGAAGGGGCGATATTTCCACCGTCCACAACGCTTATCGGCGCCAGCGCCGCAGCATCCCTGCAATGGCTCACCGAAAAAGGCGCACCTCTGAAAAAGGCCTTAGCCCTGGCGACGGCCAATGCCCTGATCCACCAGGATCACAGCGATATGGGAGGAGACTCCTTCGACCTTTTCCATCTGACGCCTCAGGATAAGGTCGCAATGGTGGGGCGTTTTACGCCGCTTGTGGGAAGGATAGAGAACAAGGGGGCATCCCTTACCATCCTGGAAAAAGACGCCGCCAAAGGTCTGGTCCTCCCGAAAAAGGAGCGTCGGACCGTACTGAAAGGCTGCACCGTCGCCATAATGACCGCCACGACCCTCCTTTACGACGACCTTGAAGATATCTTGAACGATCTTGGCATCCCCCGCCATGTGGCGATCCTTGGCCCCTCCACCCCCATGCGGCCCGATCTCTTTACCGACACCCCCGTAACTCACTTGGGAGGCGTGAGAATCATCGACACCGCCCAAATCATCCCCATAGTCGCTGCCGGTGGGGGAACGCGAGCCATGCGCCCGTATCTGGAGATGACCAATCTTTTTATCAGAAAATAAGGGGGACGGTCCTATTTGTTACCATAAGCAGATAGGGCAATCAGTCGGGAAAAAACATATACCCATTGAGAAAGTTGATTACAAAAAAATAACAGGCTTTTATGGGATGAGCTGCCTGACCGCAACTTCCTGTTATCAATAAAAGGCCTACCTCTACTAAAAAGCACGATTTCAAACGATAATCATTGATGTTATTTCCTCCTGATACCACATTTTAGAATCATCATGTGACCTGCACCTTGCATTGACACACGAAAGACCTTACAGTATGCTATTTTCGTCCCCTAAAAATGTCATGTTCATGCGATAGGAATGATTTACTTAATCATAATAAATATTCGGAGTGTCATTGATGGAAAAGAATTATAAGGGATTCTATACTTCAAGACCCTTCTGGGCGGGCGAAAAACCATCGTTTTCGATCTTAGAGAGTCCGATACATTATACGTGGATATCGGAAGATAAATTATCATTTTCGATATTAAATCGTTCAGAACATTTTTCAAAGATAATGGAAGAAGATATTTTTAAGTATGAATCCGAACTATATCAATTAAAAATATGTAAGGATGGAATGATACTTTTTAGAAATGAAGAACTAGAACAAGATGTGAAGAATGAATACAAAAAATGTGAAGGTAAACAAATAGATATTAAACAGCATGTCAATTGGTGGTCAACTTATTTGGATTACTTGAATTGTATATATCTTTTGTTGGAATCCGCCACTTTATCAATCAAAAGACATGCATGGTTTGAAATCTCTGAAATCACGAACAAAGATGTTTTTCAAATATCTTTTAAAGATGGAAAATTTTCAGGTTGTACAGTTCCCGAGCTAAGCATCGTGAGCAAATTTATAACGGGCAGAAATTTATCAGATTATGACTCCGATTTTTCTCGTGCTTTAAAATTTGATCAAAGATTATCATGGCGATTGGAAATTCAGAATGACGTCTTTGAATTATTAAACGATAATTTTGGAAAAATATTTCCACATTATGATCATATAAGAACCTTATCTAATTTGTTAAAAAGCTTAGCCGAGTATAAAATAGGCAATTATTCGGTCTCATTTATTTTAGCTTGGTTTATAATCGAATCACATTTTAGTCAATCATGGAGATCCTTTTTGAATGATAAGAATTGTGAAATTGAGGCTGGCGAAAAGAGAATCAATAGAAAAAGAATGGATATTTTCAAGGGTAGGGATTATACAATAAGCGTAATTCTGAGTATGCTTGAGTTAAGCGACAAAATTAGTATTACAGATTACAATCAAGTTGAAAAACTGAGAAAAATAAGAAACGCCATAGTTCATGAGAATGCTGAATGTTCTAACGATGCCTGTATCAATGCCTTTGAATTTATAAGATCTTTAATCAAAAACGCCATGGGCCTCGACCTTATGCTGAGTACCGGATATTCCATTTCAGGGCTTTTAGAACCTCAGGATTAAGGGAGTCTGAAGGATTGTAGCCATGACCAACACGACTAAGAATTGTCGCCATTGTAAAAAGCTTATTCCTGCAGATGCAAGTGTTTGTTTTTGCTGCAGGAAGCCTCAAGGGTCTTTTTTGGCAAAGTTGGAGTCTGTTGCCTCTTTTGTTGGTATTGCTTCAATCATTCTATCAATAGCGCTCGTCACTCTCTCTTGGTTTCAGTTCCGCGAAGCAACCAGGCAAAGAAATTCAGCGGACAAGGCCGTTATGTCAGCAAGCGATGCTCTCAGACAGGCCACCGTGGCAAGAGCAGACATATTAAAGGTAACAGCAGAAACGAAAGCCGCACAAATGGAGGCGGAGCGAGCAAGAGATGAAACACGTAATAACCTGGAAAGTCTTCGGGCAAATACTAGGCTCCTACTTGAGATGGATCACCTGACTCCGAAGATTGTCATGAAGTTATCTGACTATGCAAAGGCAGAAAAAGTACGTAAAAAGCTAGAAGAGTTCGCTGTACCCGATGTGAAAGAGAGGAAGAAGTGGTTGGAGTCTCTCAAATAGCCATGTCGCTCTTAGAGAAGACCAGTTCTTGCCGAGTTAAAAAAAAGAGACCAATAGCCGAAGGCGTCTAACCGGATCGCTTACGCTCTCGGTGAACTTAGTGTACTCTCTTTTCTTCAGTAATTCTTAGTTTTAAAATTGCCTATCATTAAGCAGTCGTAGATGCAGACCGCAAGATACTGAGAAATTACAAAGCTAATATTTTTCTGTGATCTCGGTTATTTTCGCAGGTTGTACTTGATCATTTTCAATTGGAGGCCCTTGCGGCTGAGGCCCAGCTGCTGGGCCGCCCGGGTGACGTTGCCGCCGCATTCATCGAGGCAGCGAGCGATCATCTGTTTTTCCACATCCTCCGTCTGTGACCGGATGAAATCCTTGAACTGGCTCTTCTGTTTTTCCGGCGGCAGCAGGGATTGTTCATAGACGGCCGCCTTGATTTCTCCCGGAACATCTTCAAGGGCTATCGTCTGTCCCCTGGCCATCAGGACGAGTCTTTCGAGGAGATTTTCCATCTCCCTGATGTTGCCCGGCCAGTCATAATCGACAAACAGCTCCATGACCTCATCATCCAGACCCTTGATATCCATTGATAACTTGTTGTTGAACCGGTCGATGAAAAAAGCGGTCAGGGTAGGAATATCGTCTTTTCTTTCCCGCAGGGACGGCAGCTGGATGGGGAGGACATTGAGGCGGTAGAAGAGATCTTCCCGGAAACGCCCTTCCTTGACGTCCTGGAAGAGGTTCCGGTTCGTCGCCGTGATGAGGCGCACATCCACCTTGATGGTCTTCAATCCTCCCACCCGTTCAAAGGACTGTTCCTGAATGACCCGCAGCAGTTTCACCTGCATCTCTTTGGGCAGTTCCCCCACTTCGTCGAGGAAGAGGGTCCCCTTGTGGGCCAGTTCGAAACGTCCCGGTTTGGTGACGACGGCGCCGGTAAAGGCACCCCGTTCATAACCGAAGAGTTCGCTTTCCATGAGGTTTTCTGCAATTGCCGCACAGTTGATCTTGATGAGGGAATTGTTCTTCCGCGGGCTATTGATATGGATGGCGTTGGCGATGAGTTCCTTACCCGTTCCCGTTTCTCCGGAGATGAGGATGGTTGTCGTCGTGGGGGCCACCCGCTTGATGGTATCGAATATCTCGATCATCGGACCACTGGCGCCGATGATGCCATAACGGTCAATTTCGTCGGAACTGGCGACGAATTCCTCGTCGCTGAGCCGTCTCGTTTTGATCGCCTTGATGATCACGTTCTTGAGTTCATCCTGTTCGAAGGGCTTGGTGATGTAATCGAAGGCCCCCATTTTCAAGGCATCTACCGCCGTGGCCACCGTCCCGTGGGCGGTGATCATAATCACCGGGGTAGCCGGATAATCCTTCATTACCCGTTCCAGCAGCCCCATGCCATCGAGATTGGGCATCTTGAGGTCCGTAACCACCACATCGATGTTGCCCCTTTCCGTGGCCAACACCTTGAGGGCCTCCCGTCCGTCCGGGGCCGTCAGGACCTCGTATCCCTCTTTTTTCAGCATGGCCCGAAGCACCACCTGCATGTTGATTTCGTCATCCACGACCAGAATCTTGCTCATAGAAACCCCGCTAAGATAATGCCGCCCGCTGTCGGCGGAT
>Ga0172379_10006960_pt1 | contig 14900 bp, 17 predicted proteins | sample GrowelOW334metaG_FD_119756 | JGI IMG/M metagenome (GOLD analysis project Ga0172379, IMG submission 119756) | Groundwater microbial communities from an aquifer near a municipal landfill in Southern Ontario, Canada - Groundwater well OW334 metaG | ecosystem: Environmental > Aquatic > Deep...
ATTTCTGAGCTGCTACCAAAATCACGTCTCCTGCCTGGAGATACAGAGTCTGAGCTGTGACAGTCAAGTTTCCGCCGTCTGGGTCAACGTTGCCCGATGCTGTCAGGACTTTCTTCTGGTATTCGTCCTCGAACCACTTGAACTGCGGATCGGTCGTCTCTTTCTTTTTCATTGCCTTGCCCTGCTTTGAGACAGGGTCTTTTCCTGCGTTCGTTAAGATTCCCAGAAGCGGATATCGGTTTACATCCAAAAGCGAAATCACGTCGGCTACATCGTATTTGCGGGTCACTCCTAATTGAGTTGTGCCTCTAATTCCTGTTGCTGAAGCCATATGTTGTTTTGCTTATTTTGTTTATTGCTTTTGAGAGATTCGACTACTTCTCCCAAGAGACTTTCACCCCCTGGCTTGCGGAACTGTCTGCAGTGTGAGCTGGCAGCGTTCACGGCTTGGAAGCTGGGCGACTGCTTTTCCCAGTTTGGTTCTAAAATCCGAGCCCGCCGAGCGGGGTCTTTGAAGATCCCTGCCCGCCGAATATCTTCTCGATTTTCTCTTTCTCCTTGTCTGGTTCTTCGCCGGATGCCGGCGGACCGCCAGTTCCTCTTTCGACTTGGGCTTTGGCTTTTTTTAGGCGGACCTTTTCTTCGTCTGAAACTTTGGTGTCTCCTTTGACCTTGCCGCTGAATGAATCGACTTTCGCGCAGGCTTCTTTAAGCGGCATCACGACGCCTTTCTGGGCGGCGGTGTCGATTAATGCAAGCACGAGTTCTCGGTATTCAGAACTGGTCTTCAAAAGCGGATGGTCTTTTTGTGCTTCTCTGATCTCGTTCGTGACGGCGTCTCTTACCTTACTCCTGCTTTCGTAGGTCTTGCTGACCATATCTCTTACGTTCTTAATCATCCAGGCGGCAAAATCCTTCGGCGTCATTTTGGCGAGCTCTTCGTCCGTCGGGACTTTGATTTCGCCTTCGTCAGTTTCTTCGCCTTCTTCTTTTTTTGGAGAAGGCTTTTCGGGTTTTGGTTTCGCGAATTCCTGGTTTTTCTTTTCCAGCTCATCGTAGGCCTTAATGACTTCCTCTCTGCTTTTTCCGTGCCATTTGTCTTTCTTGGACGCCTCGCCTTCTGCATCTTCTTCCGCTTCTTCTTCGGATTCCTCGCCTTCCTCGTCGTCGGTTTCTTCGATGTCGTCTTCCTTATTTTTGTCTTCCTCGTTTTCTTTATCTTTTTTTTCTTCGTCGGTTTCCTCATCATCGGTTTCTTCTTCCTCGTCTTCAGGAGGAGTGTTGAGAAGAGCGTCGAGCTCCTTTTTTCTGTCGTCGTTTGGCATAAATAATAAAATTTATTTTTATTGTGAATTCGTATTAGGTTCGACCTTTTATCCTAATTTGTTTTTGAATTCCTTCGATCTTGAAATTGAACTTTTGCAGACCCTGATGGCTGCTGTCTTTTTGTCTTCGCCGTCCCTGGACTTAAAGCTTTTATCTGCCATCAGGCTACTGACGCAGGACTCAATCCTACGGTCTATCGCCTGACCCGTATCCGATCCTTCTTCCCAGTTTTTTGTTTTGCCTTTTATTCCGTATGGCATAAATTTATTTTCCCCTCATGGCTTCGGCTGCTTCTTCTTTTTTCTGGATCGCATCCTCGACCATTGAGAGAACTTTTTCGTAGGCTCTTACGTTGGCTCGGTGCTGGAGATAATCCGAAGCGATCTGCTCGGCGGTCTTGCCGGCGATCTCGATGTCACGAAGTTCGTTATACTCCAAGCGGAGCTCCTCTCGGATTTTCCCTTCGAGCCACTGCCAGCCTTCGGTTCTGGTCATCTCCAACACCGCCAGTCCAGTGTCAAATTTTTCTTCGCTGTTTTCTGGCATGTTATTGCTGGATTTCTCCTTCGCCCTGATCGGGTGGCAGATTCATTTCCTGTCCGCCTACTCCCAGTCCGCCCATCGGTTCGGTCTTGAGATTCTTCATTTCTCCGAGCGTGGCAATCAGTGTGTCAATCACGTCGCTGAACGTTGAGCCGTTAAGATAAGACTCTTTTGCTTTGGCAAACACCGCATCGACTTTTTCCCATTCGGCGTTTTTGTCTTCTGCGGGTGCGGGCTTAAATCCGACTTTTTCAGTTCCGTCTCCGGTGTCTGCCGGAAGCTCGTCTGCTTTCGATTTCTCTTTTAATTTTTTCGGCATAAGTGTGAAGGTTTATCTTGGTTAATTAATTTTCGACCTTTATAAAATCGGGAACGGAATGTCCCAGTTGCACAGGATTCCGCTCACATGGACTTCGGCTGTCGGCGTTGCTCCTGGCGTGGTGAACGTGACCACTGCCCGCAGGTATCTCTTTGCTCTCTTAATCTGGAATGAATAGACACTGTCGGCTAAAGCAGTGATTTCTTCTCCGCCTTCAGCTGTGGTTGGCGTGCCGAATGCTGAATCGCTGTCTTCCTGAATCTTCACTTTCGTGGTTGCCTGTGATCCTAAGTCTCCGATGGCTGCCTTAATCAGTGCCGTGTCAAATGATGATCCGTCTGCGAGATAAGTGTCGACTCCTGCTCCGTTCGTAGTGACGTTAATCACCTGAATCGGAATGAGTTCGACGGGGCTGATGTTTTGGTTTAATTGTTTTGGCATAGCTGTTTGCTTAAATTTTTTAATGAATTACTTTTCGACCTTTTCCAAAGTAATTTTTACGGAATCCCCCAGATCAATCTGGGATGACTCCTCTTTATTCAGGTAGAGTGTATGAACTTTTCCCTGACCTTCCTGAAGCGAGACGATAAATTCGTCTCCGCTCAGGCTCTTGCTGATCACTTTTGTCTCTGCTGTTTTGATTGGGTTTGGTATTTTTGGCATAGAAGTAAATTGAATTATTTTTTTATCGACCTTTCCCGATTGCAGGAATCTTTGAAAGGATTCTGCTCAGGAAGTTCGGCTTAACTTGGGGCGTTACTTCGGGAGGATTGCCTGCTTCGCCTGCTGGGAGCTGTGGAGGTTCTGGTGCTGCGGGAGGCTGTTCTTCGGTTGCCTGCTTTGTCGGCTCAGCTTTTTCTTCGCCCAGAAGAACGGCTATGTAGGCGGACTTGCCCATTTCCTCAAGAATCATTTCCTGCAACATCCGCTTGCGCCTTTTCCATTGGGCTGTTTCTTCGGCATTATTCGGATCGGGCTTGTCTTGCGCTATAAATTTATCATAAAGAAGCAGCACTTGGTTCAACCTAGTTTCCTGATCAGGCGGTATTGCAGGGTCAACAGTCACAACAGCGTCGACCTTTACTTCCTTGTCCGCCATTGTGAATTCCTTAAAATCAACATCGCTACCAACCACGCGGCAAAACTTGTCTTCTGAAATAAATTCTTGGTTCATTTCAACAAGCATTGAGGCCAATCGCGTCAGAGCTTCAGATAAATTTTGGGTAAAAGAGCTCAGCCGCAGATTACTTTGGCCTATAAGCATCGCTACTTTGCCAAGTGGCTCGGTTGAAGATTTCGGCATGCCCTGCACATATTCTGAAATAGCAAGCGTTCTTTCAATTTCATTACGAAGCATGTTCTCCTCATTCACTCCCATCAAGCTTATATCGGGCAAACGCTCCACAACCACGTCATCCATCTTGCGAAGTTCCCATTGCGCTCCAGGAGCAAAAATAATCTTATTTCTTTCGACATCCGCGTCTTTTCTGATTTTGACCACGGGATCGAGCATTAAAATCACGTCATCCATGCGCTGATTTCTCAAATCGGCAATTTCCATAATCGTCATTTCAACAGGCTCAATATGCCCAACGCCCCATAATTCCCAATTGAGCTTATGGTCCGGAAGGTCTATAAAAATTCTACCGCGATTTACTTTTTTATATTGGCTTTCATCGTTCCGTATTAGCACGTCGCTGTTTCCGATAGTGATGATTTTCCCCTCTTCAAAGTCATAACACTCCCAAAGTTCAATGCCTTTTTCCCGCTCATACTTTTCCGCGCCTATTTTTATCACCGCATCCCCCGCATCTTCTCTTGCAAGGCTGCTCTGTATCTGACCCATCTTTTTAAAATTCACCTCGTAAAGCTCGGCTTTCCAATCGTCTATTAATTTCGGCTCAAGGAAATTAACGTTTTGATATAGCTTGAATTCCTCGCCCCTGTTTTTTTCATCACGCTCAATTTTTTCCTTTGTGGTAAGAATTCTGCGTATAAGCCACGGGCAGTCGTCTTCAAGATCTTGGGTTTCGGGCGCTGGCAGAATATCCCAAAGGTGGCAAATGGTAAAAAACGGATCATCGTAGTCAGTGCTTAAATCTGAAAGCCACGTGACTTTTGCGATTCCGTTTCCGAATTTTGTCGTCGCCTTCAGCCATTTCGGAATTTTTTTGTCGAGCTTGATTGCGTCAAAGTCGTAGTTCACCAGATCGTCCCATGAGCCGAGCGATTTTGAGTTCACGTCTTTTTTCTCTCTCGGCAAGATTCTGGTTTTTCTTTTTGCCGTTGCGAGACGTGATGCCACGGTTTCTATAATTTCAAAAGCGATCGGGGGCATGAGCCTCGTTTCGTAGGCGTAATTCTCTTTATCCTGGTATGCCCGGTAGAGCTTATACATTCTCAACCACTTGGCTCTATAGGGTCGCAGGAATTCGTCCGCCCTCTTGAATCTTTTTTTCCATTTCTCAAGCAATTTCTGCTCGTCTTCGGACGGCGAATAGACCTCGCTGGAAGTTTCGTTTTTTTCTTCGGTTGTTTTTGTTTCTTCTGCCATAAAAATAAAAGCCGAACCTCATTTAAGGCTCGGCAAAGTTGTTTCCAATCGAGTACCAGTCGGATCACTGCGAGGCCGAAGCCTCAAAGAGACAAACAAAAAACGGGACCACCACTTCTCGTCATCAATCTTCGCCGAAAATTCGGCCGTTGATGACAGAAGTCGTAGCCCCGTCTCGTTTAGTCCGGAATTCCGGACGCCGTCAGGCAATCGCTTTCTGTATCTTTATTGTAGCAGACTGGGTAGGGTGGTCAATGTGGATAAGTCAATTCTTTCAAGTCGGCAAAATCTCTATTGGTTTTTATTTCTTATTTTAGGCAGTTTAAGTGGGGTAATGATGAGTTCTTTTTCAAGACGCTTAGCTGGAGAGTTTATAGAGTACGGCATACTAACATTGATTCTTGTAAAAGCGGAGTAAAGATTTTGTATTTCCTTTGCTCTATCATAACTCAAAATCCACGGCTGTTTTAGCTTCATCAACCCGTCGCGCAGGTTTTTGTGGCTTTCACTATCAAAATGGTGTCGGTAGAGTTGGTCTGCTTTTTTGTAGAAAGGCGGGTCAAGATAATACAACAAACTCGCATTTTTATATTTATCTTTTTCAGCTACATATTTCAGAGTTCCCTCCCAATCATAAGGCAAAACTACTACTCTTTTTTTTAAGTTAGAGATGCTCTCGATTTTTTTAATCAAGTTTTCTTGGCCAAATCTACAATCAATTTTATAAATAGATTTTTGCTCTCGGCCACCAATTGGGCCTGCACTATTATTTAGAATCCCTGAAAAACTTGTGCGGTTTAGAAATAGACAGGCTTCCGCTAACTTTTTTCTGTTAAACTCGGATGGATGAGATGAAATATATCTACACTTGTCGAAAGTTTCCAGATTTACCTTCACCTTTCTAACAAAATTCGTTAAGTAAGATGGCTCAGTAAAAAGTACTTTCCAAAAACTATAAACGAGTTCATCTTTATCGGCTATGATCGCCCTGCTTTTCTTGTGGCGATATAGAAAATTAATAAAAACACTTCCACCACCGACAAACGGCTCAATTAAAACTTGTGGAGAAGAATTATTGTGGGCTAAAACTCTCTCAAAGTAATTAAATAGTTTTCTTTTTGAGCCAGGATAACGTAGTGGACTAACTGCTTTCATAAGAATTATTTTGAGGTTACTTCAAACAAAGGTAAGCCAAAGGTTCTCCAGATATCACGGATGGCCGTAGCAGTAGCCTTGTAATGAAGATTGTGAACAAACTGGTCAAGCTCTATCAGGAAGGGTTGATTGCTACTTTTGTCGACATAGAGATTAAATGATTTTCTTAATTGGGGGTCGCTAATGTAACCGCTAATTAAGTGCTGTAACATTTGTTTGAAAGTCGGCGTCCAATCATTTGGTAAATTCTGTTTTATGCGCCTTTTCTTTTCGGCGGCTACTATCTTTTTAATTTCGCCTTTGTCCTCCAGAAAGGCATAAGTAGAAAGTTCAAGAAGAACCCGAAGCGAAATCGCACAAGCGTTCGGTGAATCTTCTGGCTTCAAACTTTTTAACTCATTGAGTATTTCCTTTATGCGGTTCTGTTTGGGGTAAAGAAGGTAGTTGTCGCTTGTAACCCAATCAGTCTGTAATTTTGTTTTCTTTTGTTTGCTCGGCTGAATTAAAACCCTGCCTCCGAGTTTTAACTTTTTCTTAGTAACTCTGGCAAGGTTAGGCTTATCTCTTTTTTCAATCTTATCTAAATAGTTTTTCTCAATATCACTGGCCTTACTAATCAAGCGGGAATTTACCTTTCCCAATGCAACATCACTCACTATTCTTTTAAATCCTTTTATAAACTCGGCGGGGTGAATGTATGGAATGACTTCTCCTTTCTCGTTTATATCGTAGCCCAAAAAGTTCTTACCAATGCTACTTTCTACAATCCGGTAGAGGGTAGTTATTTTAAACTTTTTGTGGTCTTGAACGACTTGAGAAACTTGCTCCGGCAACTCTAAATTTTTAGCGAGTTCATAAAGATTTGCACGGGCTATATTCTTTTTATCCTCTGCTTTGAGGATTCCCTTTGTTTTGGTTCTTGTTCGTTTAACAAAGTTGTTACGCATGGCCATTGACCACGGCTCAAATAAATATCGGACATGCTTTGATTCCAATACTGGTATGGCTTCTGCGCGGCTTGGGGCAATAAAAACTTCCAACTTTTCGCTACCATCAAAACTGGCTTGGGCGGCTAATTTCTTAAACTTTTCACGCTCGGATTCTGGGACTATGCCCGGATCAACAAGGCATTTGTAGGCCGCGAGGCGGCGGTTGCCTTCAAGAACTATAAGTTTTCCATCCTCCTCTATTGCTATGTATCTCTCAAGCTCAGGATAGTCTTTGTTTTTTACTATCTCATTAGCCAACTTAAAAACATTGTGTCTCTTAGTCAATTCTTGAATGACCTCGGTTTGCGTTGCTTTCTCAAACTTATCAGCCATCCTCGGATTCAAGGGGTCAAGAAAAAGCTGAGCTATTGCGATTTCTTTTTTTGGCCAATTTTTATAATTCATAAATCTTTTTCAAAACTACTTCAAAAGTTTTTTCAAATCATCAATAAATTTATCGAACATTTTTACTTTGTCGCTTTCCTCAATGTCAGTTTCGCTTAAAACATAACTACCGTCTGTATCAACCTCAACAATTGCCCTGCCTTTCTTTGTCGGTTTTTTGACTGTCAGCGTTCCGTCCTCATCTGGCGTTACGAAATAAACTTTAATGTGTTTTGTTGCCTCGTCGGAAGCAAGTTTTATTTTCCAATAACCCGTTTGAGCGATTCTCTCTCGTAGAGTAACTTTGCTGGACAACACGGCAACAACTTTGCTTGTTTTTGGATGATAAATAATCAAATCAACATCTGGCAAATGTGAGCCAAACTCACCATAATCAACAATTAAGTTTCTTTTTACCAAACTCAATTCTTTTGAAAGATTTGATCCATTTGTTCTTTCAAGACTATTTCCATTTACCACTTGCAAACCCAGAGCATTAACTTCGTCCGTGATGATGTATTCAATCAATTTCTCCAAGTTTTTACCTTTGAACGCTCGCCAAGATTGCTCGTGGTCATCTCCCTTAAAATCTTTTTTGTGTTGTTCTTTTGCTTCTTTCAGAACATTTGAAATATGCCTGTATGCTTCCGCACCATGTTTTTTCTTTTTCGTATCGTAAATTTTGATGAGGTCTTGTATTGTCATAGTTTTATTTTTCCATTACTAAAATATACTCTGTCGGATAAGCGGAGACTTTATTTTTGTCAGTTATACTTGCAAACTTGCCAGTCTTTTCATCTCTAACAGAGGGTAAATTTTTTGAGGGTATTTCTCTCTTGATAATATCGGCGATCTTTAATCCCAAGTTTTGCAATTGTTCGACAAATACTTCGGCATTAAGTATCTCAACGCCTTTCAAGCTCGTATTGCCGATAACAATACAAGCTTTGCCACCCTTTTTTAGCATTCTTTTCATTTCAATGAATACTTGGTTCATCTCGCTAAAATACGTAGAAACTTCCTCGGCGGTTTTCTTGTCCTTTTCTAACAATTCTTTTCTGATATTTTCTGCGAGTGTGCTATTGAGAGTCAAATCTTTTTTGTTGTGATAAGAAGTGCCAATAAATCGCTTTCGAAAATCACTTAAATCTTTTGTGTATTCTAACCACAAAGCGGTGAGCTGGTGCAAGTCGGCGTATTCGTAAGAGGTAACATAGGGCGGTGAGGTAACGATCAAACTAACACTGTTATCTTTCGCAGGAATTGTTCTTGCGTCTGTGCAAATTACTTTACTTGGAACCTTCAAATAACCTTTTTCTGATAGCATTTCGAATAATCGCGCGTTGCCTCGTAACATCATTCTTATCTGCTTCAAAAATGTTTTGATTGGTTCTGATGGCTTCTTCTCAAAATCTCTTGTCGGTTTATTGCTTTTTTGCAGCCATATTGAGCAATTTTTGAGAATGTTTGAAAATCCACAAAAGAAAAAATCTTGGACGTCTTGATCTTTTATTTTTGAAATCTCGGCAAAGATAAAAGCAAGTTTTCTTTTTTCTTCCGGTTTGAACCAGTAGTCAATCCTTTCGTGTTCGGGGGCTTTCACTCTCGTTTTTTCGTTGTAGATTTCCAATTTCTTTTGGAAAATTGCGGATTCTTTTTCAATTTTGGCTGGGTCAATCGGTGTGATTTTTGCCTTCGTAATTAGAACAGCGACGGGGTTAATATCAACAGCAATTGAAGGTCGTCCCATTACTTTTGATTCAACAAGCGTTGTACCACAACCACCAAAAGGATCGGCAATAAAATCGCCCTCTCGTGTGTATTTCTCTGCCAAGCGAGAAACTATTTGAGGAATGAACTTTGCAGGGTAGCGATGATAGCCGTGCGTAATATACGCCGTGTCTTTTCGTGTCTTGTCAGAAAAAGACCATGATGGATCAATTTTAGTTTTTGCAAGTAATGTTGTTATTTGGCTCATAAAATTATTTATTGCTGTTTTTCATTACAAACCGATTGAGGTCGCTTGGCTTAATGCGCCATTGCCCGATCTTTGCGGCTCGCAATCTTTTAGCTTTTATGTAACGCATCACCGATCTTTGGCTGACGCGAAGCGTTTTCGCCACTTCGCTTACTGTCATATAATTTTTGGCATTCATAGGTTGTATTTATTATAGCACAGGTTGTCCTGTTTTGTCATACACTTAATTTCCAAAAAGACCGATTCGGAAGATTTCCTGCAACAGACATTGAGATTTTCTTATTTCGTGTCATTTTTTATTTTCTCAACCACCCTGAAGCTGTCCGTGTTGTCTCCATATTGGATAATCTCTCCGCTTGAAGCCAAGAGCAGATTAATCACTGGGGGCGTGTCCACCATCCAGCCCTCTGGCACTTCTGGTTTTTCGCCCGTCCATCTCCAAAAGCGTTCGTTTGCTATTGTGTTTCCACTTTTTGCCGTGCTGGGACGGTAGACAAATTCGTCTTTTATCTCATCAAAGTTTGCCACGTTTTTTTTCAGAAAGTTCATCGCTATTTCTTCCAGTTGCGCTTCGGTGTATAGCGGTTGGTATAGAAATTCATCGGTCTTGTCACATTTTACCTGTTCTTCCTGGCCGAGCTCGTATTGGTCGTATCCTGCGGGATAGACGATTCGCATCTCCACGATTTTATTGGTCTCAACGTCAACCTCGTATTCATAGACCTCGCACCCGCCACCGATCGGTTCTTTCTCCTGGTAAATCTCCACTGGCACTGAGTATCCTTCGGGGATTTCCGTCTGGGTCGAGTTTTCCCCTTGGCTCACTATTTTGCCGATGCCGAATTTGGTCGGTTGAGGGTAAGTTTTAACGTAGACCAGTTCCAGTCCTGGCTTTTCCCTGAATTGCCTTATCGCTTCCATTGCTTTCTGCTGGTCTGCTTCTGGTCTGGCATTCAGCAGGTCAAGTTGCCTTCGGTAATCGCTTATTTGTTTTGAAAAGTCATCGTGCAATCTCTGTCTTTCTTCATCTAAGTTTCTGCAGGTTTCATTGACTGCCAGTATCTCCTGCCTCGCTCTCATCTGATCTCCGTATCTGCAAGTGTCTTCAAAGTATGTCATGTTCGAATCCGCTTCGTATTTTCCGCCCTCGTCCAATGTCTGCTTTATTCTGTCGATGGCTTCAGTGTCGTTCGCTCTTGAAGCAGGGATGAAGAATGTGAAGACGTAGTTCTTCTTTGAGGTGTATTCCATCGTTGAAAATCCTTGATTTTCTTCCCGCCAGTTTGCGTTTACCAGTGTTTCCTTCCCCTTGAGGACTGCCAAGATTTGAGGCATTTCTTCGCAGTTCGGGATTGATACAACAGAACACCCTGCCTGCCTTTCTTTCTCCCAGATTTCGTCTGTTTGCCTTTGCTGCTCTTGCTGCAGTTCCTCGATTTTTGATTTAAATACTTGCTTTTGATCTTGTTGGGAGGCGGTGGTAATCTTGGTGTTTTTTATCTGCTGTAATCCGATAATCGTTCCGACGCCTAATCCGATTATCGCCATCCCTATAACTATTAAATTTTTCTTGTTCATAAATTTATTTAAGCTTAATTATTTTAAATATTTTTCGACGTTTAATTTGTGTTCTTCGTAGGTTTTGGCGCAGTGAATCTGTCCGCTTGAGTCGTGAAGATAATAAAGGCATTCAGTTTCTGCCGGATTCAGCACTGCGGATATGGCTTCGAGTCCCGGGTTGCAGATCGGATGAGGCGGGAGACCTTTGTTGAGATAGGTATTGTAGGGCGATTCGATCTTTATGTCTTCGGCTTTGATCGGCTTCCACCAGTCGCCTTCGCTTGAGTAGCCTGCCAGCTGGACGTCGTTAGGTTCTTTGCCGTAGTGAATCACGCTGTCTCTTATGTATTGGACGGTGGCGTCAATCTCCAGCTTCATCGGCGGATCACTGAGAAGTCTGTTCCAAATAATGCCTGCGATGATGGGCATATCTTCTTTACCTGCCGCTTCTCTCTGGACGATTGAAGCGATCTTCAGTGCCGTATTCCATTTGATGTTTGCCGCGACGAACTTGTCGGCGTATAGCTGGAACTTCTCATTGAATTTTGCACGCAGTCTGTCTGCGATTTGAAGACCTGTTTCGTCTTTGGGCAGAAGATAAGTGTCAGGGAAGTAAACACCCTCGATCTCGTCGTAGTTCATTGCAGTGTAATTACCAACCCATTTCCTTTTTGCTTCCTGATCCCAGCCGAGCGTGTCTCCGATCAGCTCTGCGATTTGCTCTTTGCGTAGTCCTTCGGGAATCACGACCCATTTCATGTACGGCTCTTTCATAGCATCGGCGATCTGCCATGCGGTCATGCTTTTTGAAATTTTGTATCCGCCCGGTTGGATTTCAGTTCCCTTAAATGCGTATTCGAATGCCCACTCGCTTTTTATAAATCCGTCATCGTGAAGTTTCTTGATTATGTTTTCCGCTCCCAACGGAACGATGAAGCGTTCGGCTTCTGCCTGTTTCTGCGGAGCACCGAATAAAAAATTGTAAGCGATAAAGCTTCCCGCTCCTGCGAGTATTAAAATTGATGCGATTGCGATGATTGCGATTTTTATTTTTGGGTTCATACTTTTTCTACTAATTGTATTATATCAAATCTTTTTATGGTTGTCATATTTTGTCCACTCTACATACAACATGGTCCCAAGCGTTTTGGAAGTCAAGCCTCAGGGGGAATCCCTTTGATTTTCGCCCAAAAACCGCGGGCCGTTCGGGAAGCCACTTTCCACCAGGTGACGATCTGATGATTCTGGACTTCAACCACAATCCGGCCGAAGCCTTCTTCCTCGACTGCAGTCAGGTCTTTAATAATCTCCACAAGAAGCAACGCGCGTTCCTCTTTTCCCTGCGTCTTTGATTTTGTTTTAGCGGTTTGGTTCATACTTAAGACGTTTTTTTAAAGCGACGTGCCAATAAATCAATGCCGTCCAGAAGTGGTCCGCTCCGATGTTCGCCCACTCCCTTCTCTCCTGCCCGAATCTGTCGGTGACCTTTCGGGCGTAGACAGTCTGGGCGTGCTTGATGAGAAGCTTGAATGTCGGGCTGTCTTTTGGCATCGCGAATTTTGTCGATCCTCTCTGGAGCGATGCGATCGTGTCGTCATAGATTCTGTTTCTCGATGTCAGGACTTTTATTTCTTCTTTGAATTCCGCTTCCTTCTTTTTTTGCTCGTCTCCGAATCTCGACACTTCAAGCATCTTCGGATCGTCTTTGAAAAAATTCAGGTAGATTCGGTATGGGAATTTATCCGCCAGCGATTGGGATTCTTCGGTGTAAGGCAATGCGTCAATCACTCCCACCCGCACTTTGTAAAAATTTATCAGTTCTTCCATCTGCTGCCATCGGGTCTGGTTCGGTTTATCCTTCAGCACTCCCATCCAGAAGATTCCTTTTTCGTTTCCGATGATGACGTGGTTCTCGTCGCCCGTGTCGGCTCCCATGATGTTCCAGTCCTCGCCGAGCGCTTCTTCTGGGAGAACGATGTTCTGATAGAAGAGGCTGGCTTCGATTTTCTGTTGAGCCGACAAGTGAGGCAGGCCCAAGATAAAATTGAAAAAATACTGCTCGTCTTTTCCTTTCAGATTCTGCATCGCTTCGTTGTATTCCTGAATGACGTGTTTCGCTTCCCAACACATCATCTGGCTGATCCAGTAACCGCTTATCGGCTCGCCAGGGAATCTCGCTTCCCAACCCGCTCCGCCGGACCACATGATGTCTTCCGGCGTTATTTCTTTCCGGCACAGCTGGCAGACATAAATCTCCCGCTTGAAGTCTATGTTCGCGTCCCATTCCATGTGCTGCCTGAATTTGCAGTGCGGGCAATTAAATCTCCAGTGCTTCTGGTCGGAGGACTGCCAGATGGCATCAATGCCGAAGTCTGGAATGGTCGGCGTTGATATCCAAATTTCTTCTTTGAGCTGGGAGTTCGACATTCTGGAAGCGTAGTCGCCGATCACGTCCATCTTTGACTTGTCGACTTCGTCATAGATGTTTCTGTCGCTGGAAATAATAATCGGGGCTTTCTCGGTGAACGTTCCTTTGTAGTAGACGAAACTTTTGCCGACGCCCTTGATTTCGGCGCTGTCCTTTTCCAGTTTAAAGCCGTTCACTTTTATAATCTTGTCGACCTTCGTCGGCACGAATCCCCAGACGTCCCGATCGCTGGGTAGAGTGTGAATCTGGTTGATGCCCAGAAACTTCATGCTGTGAATTTCCTTAAGGATGGCATAGGTCGAAGCTCCGACCTGCGACGGCTTTCTGATGGCAATAACCTGACTCGGATCGTCGTATACGGCCAACAGGAATCTGTGGCGTTTGAATTCTATCAGCTCGCTTTTCTCATTTTTTATCTCGTTGGTGAGTACCCAAAAAGAAAGGCAGCTTGCGTCGTCTCTGCTCCCGCTATCTGCTTTGTTTGTGTTGTTTTTTAAGGACTTCATTGATTGCTTCATGGAGTTTTTTACCGTGTTCTTTTTCTTCGGGCGTCAGCGGTCTCTGGTCTTCCACTTTCAGCTCTCCTCTGCTGGACGGTTTGCCAAGCTCGACCTGAAACATCTCCCAGACCTGCTTGAGGTCAAGCGTGGTCACGACTTCTCCTTCTTTTAGTTGCTTAATCCGCTTGTTGACGATTCGCTCGAAGGCTTCGGCAATTTTATGTTTTTTGCCTCTGATTATCTTTTTGGTTTTCTCCCGCAGAGCTTCTAAGTCTTCTGTCAGCTTGAGTTCTCGTCTTTCGACCCAGCGATATTTCTTTGACCAGTTTCCGAGTGTTGTATGACTGGGCTTCTGCTTAAGCTTCTCGCCGAAAACCATCCAACTTTCATCCAAGCTTTGTCCAACCCTGTCCCAAGTCTGAAGCAGTTTCTCTATGCTTCCGATTTCGCAATATAAAAGCCACGCCGTATATTGCTGTTCGGTTTCTTCCGGCATCTTTGATGTTGTGACTTTTGTTTCCGCCATAGATTATCTTCTCGGCTTCACTTTTTCCCAACGCTTCCTGATCACATCGCACCAGATCGGGTCGAGCTCCATGAGACAGCAATTTCTTTCCAGCTTGTGCGATGCGAAGAGTGTGCTTCCCGATCCGCCGAATAAATCAACGATGAGATTCCCGACTCGGCTTGAGTTCTTGATTGCCCTCATAATGAGCCATTCCGGTTTCTCGGTCGGGTGAGTCATTTTGGTTATTGTTTTTCTGGGCATATCCCAAACGTCGCTCTCGTTGTTGTCGCCGTAGAAATAATGCCTCTGCCCCTTTTTCCAGCCGTAAATGATGGGCTGGGCCTTGGTCTTGCCCTTCGGCTTTTTGGATTTCATGACCTGCTCGTACTGCTTTTTGTAGTCGCCCCAGCCGATTGAGAAGGACGGCTTGACCCAGACGATCGTGCTTGAGAATTCGAATCCTGCGTTCAGGATTTCAAAATACCAGAGCGGATAGCTTGAGTAGCCAGAGCAGATATAGATGGAGCTTCCCTGCTTCAGCATGCCGAAATAATTCTTCATGAACTTCTCGGTGAAGGTTTCGAAGTCTTCCTGGCTCTGGTCGTCTCCCATGATCATTCCTTTTGCCGTCGGGAACTTTCCGCTTTTCTCGTGGC
>Ga0172379_10006961_pt1 | contig 14900 bp, 9 predicted proteins | sample GrowelOW334metaG_FD_119756 | JGI IMG/M metagenome (GOLD analysis project Ga0172379, IMG submission 119756) | Groundwater microbial communities from an aquifer near a municipal landfill in Southern Ontario, Canada - Groundwater well OW334 metaG | ecosystem: Environmental > Aquatic > Deep...
ACCGGACTCTGCTGACGCTTAGCATCAGCAATCCGAGTGGATTCGCTTCTGAGCGCAGGGCGCGGTTCGTCGACGCGACGCGAAAGTATGCGAAATTGCGCCGTGCCGCCCGATACCTCGCGCTGATTCCGTGGATCGACGGCGTCGCAGCAGGGAACACGCTCGCCTGGTGGAACACGCGTCAAGATTCCGACATCGACGTGTTCCTCGTGGTTCGGCCTGGGACGATTTGGCTCTCCCGACTGGCCGCGGTCGCGCCGTTTGCCCTCGCGGGAAAGCGTCCTGGTTCGTCAAAGACGGACTCGTTCTGCTTCTCGTTCTTTGCAGCCTCGGACTCGCTCGATTTGTCCGGGCTGCGTCTGCCTGGCGGCGACCCGTATCTTGCCTATTGGGCAAGCTCGCTTGTCCCGGTCGTAGATGATGGAGGTTTGTTCGAGTCGTTCGTCGAGTCTAACGCATGGACCTCCACGATGCTCCCGCATGCCAACGCTAAGCGTCAGCAGCGGAACGAGCGGGAATACTCGCAAACGCGTCGTTTCCCCCGGTTGCCAACGCTAAGCGTCAGCATCTTGGAGCGCGTCGCGAAGGTGGTGCAGATGCGGCGGCTTCCAGTGCGGATCAGACGCGTTATGAACGTCGGTACTAGCGTGGTTGTGACGGACAGCATGCTCAAGTTTCACGAGAACGACCGGCGCGAAGAGTATCGAAAACGATTAGCATCCCTCCTGTGTCTATAGATCGCTTTTCCAATGCGGCCATGCTTGTCGCGGTTTTTCTCCTTCCGTGGCAGTCGCGGTGGATCTATCAGGATTTGACGATCAACGGGTCTTCCTGGGAGTACGGACGGCTGAGCCTGTATGCAGTCGAGCTTCTCATCCTCCTCGCATTCGTCCTGCGCGGACGTCCTCGCGTCGCGCCAAATCTGTCCCCTTTCGTGCGCTGCGCGGTCCTTTTTTGCGGAACCCTACTTGTTTCCGCGTCCTTTTCCCAAAATGCCACGCTCGCGCTCGCGTCGCTTCCGCATTTTTTCTCGGCAACCGCCCTGTTTTTGCTGCTCATCGACGAACGAACGAACCTGCGACATGCGGCATGGGCGTTTGTGGCCGGACTCAGTATTCCTTGCACCCTTGCCTGGTATCAGGTCGTGTCCGGAACGTCGCCGGTCTCGTCCTGGCTCGGACTTGCGCCGCATGATGCCGCGACGCTCGGCCAGTCCGTTGTCGAGACTGTTTCCGGGCGCATGCTGCGTGGATACGGGACGTTTCCGCATCCAAATGTCTTCGGAGGCTATCTCGCGGTCGGCCTGATCGCGCTCACCTGGCTGACGCGCGGCATCAGGACGCGGGGAACGCGTCTAATGGTCGCGGCCTTGGCCTGCCTGCTCGCGTCCACGCTCATCATCACATTTTCCCGATCCGCCTGGCTTGGCGCCGCGGTCGGGTTCGCCCTGCTTGCGGGTATGACCATTTGGACGAGACGGACAGTTTCTCGTCGAGCAGTCCTCTTTGTTTCTTTTATACTCACAACCATGCTCCTCACCACTGTCGCGTTCCATTCCGCCGCGTTTACGCGGCTTGGTGCCCTCGACGGACAGACGGGTTCGCGACTGGAGGCGAGATCCATCGAGGAGCGCATTGGATCGTATGCCGGATTTCGGGACATTTTTCTCATGAATGCCATCATGGGCGTTGGCCCCGGCAATGACACCGCGGCGCTCGCGACGATCTATCCGGGAAGGGAAGCCTGGTCGTACCAGCCCGTGCACAACGCGATCTTGCTCGCATTCGCGGAAATCGGACTCATCCTCCTGTTCCCAATCATTAGATTTCTCATCACGTTCGTCCGGCTCGTCCGGATGAACACAAGTTCGACAGGCGCCCTCATCGCGCTCTCGCTTCTCATCGTGCTCTTCCCGATCGCCTTGCTCGACCACTATCTCTGGAGCCTGTGGCCGGGCATGGCTGTTGCCTCGTTCACAATCGGTTTTTCGATGAGAGCGATTCTTGACACTTAGCACTCTCGACGATAGAGTGCCAACACGATAAATACTTAATTTCGCAACGCGTATGCAACTCCGTCCCGTCGGCGATCATCTGATCGTCAAACCGCTTCCAAAGGAGGAAACGTCCGCGTCCGGCATCATCATTCCGGACACGGTCGACAAGGAACGGCCGGAGCGCGGCGAGGTTATCGCCGTGGGTCCGGGCCGCATGCTCGAGAACGGCCAGCGTTCCGTCATGGACGCGAAGGTTGGTGACAAGGTCGTCTTTAAAAAGTACGCTCCTGACGAGTTCAAGCTCGACAACGTCGAGTATCTCGTCATCAAGGCCGACGACGTGATGGCCGTAATCGAATAACCCTATGGCAAAGCAAATCGCATTCAACGAAGAGGCACGGCATGCACTCAAGCGCGGAGTAGACGCGCTCGCGAACGCCGTGAAGGTGACGCTTGGTCCGAAGGGCCGCAACGTGATTTTGGACCGCGGCTACGGCGCGCCGACCGTGACCAAGGATGGCGTGACTGTCGCGAAGGAGATCGAGCTTGAGAACAAGCTCGAGAACCTCGGCGCGGAGCTCGTGAAGGAGGTCGCGTCAAAGACCAACGACGTGGCCGGCGACGGAACCACGACCGCGACGGTTCTGGCCCAGGCGCTCATCGCTGAGGGACTTCGCAACGTGACGGCCGGCACCAATCCGCAGGCCCTGCGCCGCGGAATCGAAAAGGGAGTGGACGCCCTGGTCGCGGAAATCAAGAAGATTGCCACGCCGATCAAGGGCGATGAAATCGAGCAGGTCGCGAGCATTTCCGCGAACGACAACGAGATCGGCGCCGTGATCGCGCAGGCCATGAAGAAGGTAGGCGAGAACGGCGTCATCACGGTCGAGGAAGGGCAGAGCTTTGGTATCGAGGTCGACGTGGTCGAGGGCATGCAGTTCGACAAGGGCTACATCGCGCCGTACATGATCACGAACACCGAGCGCATGGAGGCCGAGTACCACGACGCGCACGTCCTCATCACGGACAAGAAGATTTCGTCGATCCAGGAGATCCTCCCTGTGCTCGAAAAGGTCGCGCAGACCGGAAAGAAGGAGCTTGTGATCGTCGCGGAGGACGTGGACGGCGAGGCGCTTACCACACTTATCGTCAACAAGCTGCGTGGCACGTTCTCGACCCTGGCCATCAAGGCGCCGGGATTCGGCGACCGCCGCAAGGCCATGCTCGAGGACATCGCGATCCTCACGGGCGGCAAGGTAATCACCGAGGAGCTCGGGCTCAAGCTTGAGAACGCGAGCCTCGACGATCTCGGCCGCGCCACAAAGGTCGTTTCCAACAAGGAGAACACCACCGTGGTCGGCGGGGCCGGGGACAAGAAGGCCATCGAGGACCGCGTCGCGGCGCTGAAGAAGCAGATCGAGAACACGGAATCCGATTTTGAGCGGGAAAAGCTTCAGGAGCGCATGGCGAAGCTTGCGGGCGGCGTGGCCGTCATCAAGGTCGGCGCCGCGACCGAGACAGAGATGAAGGAGAAGAAGCACCGCATTGAGGACGCGGTGGCCGCAACCAAGGCCGCGGTCGAGGAAGGAATCGTCCCGGGCGGCGGCGTCGCGCTTATTCGCGCCATTGCTGCGCTCGACACAACTTCCGTTGACGGAGACGAACGCGTCGGGCTCGACATCCTGCGCCGCGCGCTCGAGGAGCCGATGCGTATGATCGCGCAGAACGCGGGGAAGGACGGCTCAGTCGTGGTTGAGCGTGTTCGCCACGAGAAGGGAGGCATCGGGTACAACGCAGCGACGGACGTTTACGAAGATCTCGTGAAGGCCGGCGTCATCGATCCGGCGAAGGTGACGCGCTTTGCGCTTCAGAACGCCGCGTCGATCGCGGTCATGGTCATCACCACCGAGTGCGCCGTGACCGAGATTCCGAAGAAGGAAGAACCAGAGGCCGGACACGGAGGAGGAATGGGCGGAATGGGAGGAATGTACTAGGAGGGAAAATAAAAAGATACAAGAGACAAAGACGAGAATTTGTTTCTTGTATCTTTTAATTTTCCCTTATTTTTGTCATACTGCTCCCATATGGACCAACCAAACCAACCAGACCAGACCTACGCGCAGGATGAACGGTTTCTTTCGGCGATCGGATATCTCGGCATCCTTTGTCTCGTTCCGTTGCTGCTCAAGAAGAATTCGGCGTATTGCCAGCATCACGGCAAGCAGGGGCTCGTCGTCCTCATTGTCTGGTGCCTGCTCTGGGTGAGCAACGTTGTTCCAGTGCTCGGCCAGATCGTGTGGGCCATCGGCGCGGTGATGCTCGTGATTTTGATGATCCTCGGCGTGGTGAACGCCTCCAACGGGAAAATGTGGGACATGCCCGTGCTTGGCGAGTATGCCAAGCAGATAAAAATGTAATGTGAAGGAACTTCTCTCCGAAATCCAAGACCTCCGCGACCGTGCCGTACGGACGTGGGGGTTGCTTTGACCTCGACCGCGTCAAGACAGAGATCAAGGCGCTTGAGGTTGAGATGTCGGATGCAGGATTTTGGTCTGACGCCGCGCACGCGCGCGCCGTGACAAAAAAAGTGTCGGACCTCCAAAAGGAAGTCGGGGAATGGGAATCGTTTCTGAGGGAGCTCGACGAGCTGAAGGATCTTGTCTCGATCGACGACGATTCGATTGAGGACGACGTCCGCGCGAAGATCGGCGATCTTGCAAAGGCATTCGCGCGCATGGAGTTTGCCACGCTGTTTTCCGGCAAGTTCGACGCGGCGAACGCGATCGTGTCGTTCCATGCCGGACAGGGCGGGACCGAGGCGAACGACTGGACCGGCATGCTCATGCGCATGGTGATGCGGTTTTGCGAGGGAAGGGGTTGGGAAGTCCAGATGCTCGACGAGTCGCGCGGCGAGGAGGTCGGCTACAAGAGTCTGACCATGCGCGTCACCGGCCGGTACGCCTACGGCTATTTGAAAGGCGAGGCCGGCGTGCACAGGCTCGTGCGCATCTCGCCGTTCGACGCGGAGAAGATGCGCCACACCACGTTCGCGCTCATCGAGGTACTTCCTGAGCTCGACGATGTGGATGAAGTCGTCGAGATCCGTCCCGAGGATTTGCGTATCGACACGTTCATGGCGGGCGGGCATGGCGGGCAGAGCGTCAACACCACGTATTCCGCGGTACGCATCGTCCATTTGCCGACCAAGATTTCCGTCCAGTGCCAGAACGAGCGCAGCCAGCAGCAGAACAAGGAGACCGCAATGAAGATCCTGAAGGCAAAGTTGTTTCAGATCAAATTGCAGGAGCAGCAGAAGGAAAAGTCCGATCTGCGCGGGGAATACCAGAGCGCGGAATGGGGCAACCAGATCCGCAGCTACGTGCTCCAGCCCTACCAGCTTGTGAAGGATCACCGGACCGAGCATGAGACAAGCGATACGCGCGGTGTGCTCGACGGCGACCTCGAGCCGTTCATGGAGGCGTACCTGCGCATGCGGCTGTCCGAATCAGACCGCTTCGCGAAGGCGAATAACGAATAAGTATGGGAAAATACAAAACCGCGCTCGTGACCGGCGGGGCCGGATTCATCGGAAGCCACGTGGTGGACGCGCTCATTCGGCGTCACATCAAGACGTACGTCATCGATGACCTTTCGGCCGGAAAAAAGTCGAACCTGAACCCGAACGCGACGTTTTTCAAAACGTCGATCCTGCATCCGGGCCTTCCGGCCTTGATCGCGAAGCTCAAACCCGACGTGGTGTTTCACCTTGCCGCGCAGATCGACGTGCGCTGCAGCGTGGACGATCCGCCGAAGGACGCGGAGGTCAACGTGATGGGGACGTTGCGCCTGGCGCACGCCTGCGCCAAGGCCGGGGCGAAGAAGTTTGTTTTCACGTCGAGCGGCGGCGCGATGTATTCGGATGCGGTCCGTCCTCCGTATGCTGAGACGGTTCCAGCTGATCCGATTTCCCCGTACGGCATCGCGAAGCGGTCCGCGGAACTGTATCTCGACTTTGAGCGCCGGATTCATGGGTTGCCGTGCGTCGTGCTCCGTCTTGCCAATGTCTACGGCCCACGCCAGTCTATGGGCGGGGGGTACGCGGGCGTGATCTCGATTTTTTCCCAGCGCATGCTTGCCAACAAGCCGTGCGTCATCACCGGGACGGGAAAGCAGACGCGTGATTACGTGTATGTCGGCGACGTGGTACGCGCGCAGATACTGGCGATGGAAAAAGATGTGACCGGCATCTTTCATGTGGGGACTGGCGTGGAGACGAGCGTCGTCAAGCTGTTCAAGGCCATCAACAAGTTGACCGGAGGAAAACAGAAGGAAACGTTCGTTGCGGCATGCCAGGGCGAAGTAATGCGTTCCGCGCTCAATGCCCGCAAGGCCGAACAGGAACTCGGATGGAAGCCGGATGTAAAATTGGATGAAGGTTTACGCCGAACGGTCGAGTGGTTTTCGAGGGAGGGAAAATTAAAAGAAACAAGAAACAAAACCTAGTATTTGTATCTTGTAGCTTCTCATTTTATGTCCAATGGACAAGATCTACAGCATGCCGTCGAGGTTCTGAGGCGTGGCGGCGTCGTGCTCTTTCCGACCGAGACTGCGTACGGGTTGGCCGCGGACGCGACGAATCCGCGCGCCCTGCGGAGAGTTCTCGAAATCAAGGGACGCGAGCCTGGTAAGACGCCCCCGCTCATCGTGGCCGACTTCGCGACCGCAAGGGAATACGTGGAGATTCCGGACATTCTTCTTCCGCTCGCGAAGGCACATTGGCCAGGGGCGCTCACGGTCGTCGGCAAGGTGGGGAAGGGGCTGGCCCGTGGCGTGGTGCGCGACGACGGAACGGTTGCCGTCCGCGTGTCGTCACACCCGGTCGCGCGCGGCCTGTCGAGGGAACTCGGACGGCCTATCGTCGCGACGAGCGCGAACGTCTCGGGATCTCCTCCTTGCTATTCGGTCAGGACATTTTTAAAACAACTACAGGCTGCCAGCCATCCGGAACCGGACGCAATCATCAACGTCGGCGCAATCCCCCGCCGCCGGCCCTCGACGATCGTTGCTGTAAAGAAGGGAAGTATTGTCGTGCTGCGGCAGGGGAGCGTTCGTCTGGGTGCTTGATGTGGCGTAGCTAAGAAAATTTTCAAAGCCACTTTAGTGGTGTGAGCATGTGCTGCCGCGCGCGAAAAAAAACTATGGGCAGAACTTCCTTGTCGACGCGGGCGTCGTGCGGAAGATCGTCGAAGCCGCGGAGATTCGGCCTGGTGAGAGTGTGCTTGAGGTTGGTCCCGGAACCGGGACGCTGACCGAGGCCCTGGTTGCCGCGGGAGCGAAAGTCGTCGCAGTCGAGGCGGATCACGACCTGATTCCGGCGCTGCGCGAGAAGTTCGGCGACTCGATCGAGCTCATCGAGAGTGATATCCAAAGCTTAGCGTCAGCGCGCCTGCTGCTGACGCTAAGCTTTGGATACAAGCTGGTCGCGAATATCCCGTATAACATTACGTCGGTCCTTATCCGCCGGTTTCTGACCGAACAAAACCCGCCCTCGCGCCTCGTCCTCATGGTTCAGCGCGAGGTTGCGGACCGCATGCTCGCGGAGCCGCCGGACATGTCGCTGCTTTCCGTGGCCTGCCAGCTGTATGCCGACGTCTCGCGCATCGCGAACGTGCCGGCCGGCGCGTTCCGTCCGATTCCCAAGGTTGATTCGGCCGTGGTTCGCCTTGATCCTCGCTTGCCGCGCCCCGACGATCTCGAATCCGTGATCCGTTTTGCCAAGGCCGGATTTTCTTCCCGCCGCAAGCAGCTGCACCACAATCTTTCCGACGCGGGCCTCACGTCATCGGCCAAAGCCAAGCTTGCGCTCGCCTCGTTGGGGCTTCCGCCGACCGCGCGCGCGGAGAACCTCACGGTCCACAATTGGATGGAGCTTTCCAGTCTGATATAATGCGTACGCATCCTATGGGACTTCTTCAACGATTGCGGCAAAAGGAACATGAGCTGTCAACGGAACAGAAGGCGGCCTTTGTGCTGCTTGTTTTTTTGGGACTCGGAGGCGTCGTGATGGGACTCTTTTCGTTTAGCGCGAATATCCGGCGTCCCTTTGACATCCAGCTTGCCAAGTCCGCGGCCGAGGAGCCGTACCTGACCCTGACCCAACGCGAGGAAAAGGAGAAGGAGCTTCAAAAGACTCGCGACACGGATTCGGACGGGCTTTCGGATTACGACGAGCTGTACGTGTTCCGCACGTCCCCGTACATCGCGGACACGGATTCCGACGGCATCGACGACAAGACCGAGGCATACGGCGGGACCAACCCCAATTGCCCGGAAGGGAAGACGTGCAGCGGAACTGCGGACGCGTCCGGCACGAGCACAGCCGCCTCGGACCTTGTTGGCACGCTTTCCTCGACCGGCCTTACACGCGACCTGTCGCAGTACGATTTTAAGTCCGAGGCCGACGTGCAGGCTTTCGTGAAGTCCATTACCGTGGATGAGATCCGCAAGGCCCTTGCCAACGCCGGCGTGCCAGCCGAACGGCTCGACGCGATCACGGATGAACAACTGAAGACCTTGTTTGAGCAGACGCTTTCGTCCGCCTCCCAAAACGGGGAGCTCGACGCGCTCGTAAAGGCCATGGGCGACAGCGCGAACGCTGACACCAAGTCTGGAACGGATACAGCCATTCAGCCATGAGTATGAGATTCAAAACAACATCCCACCGGCTCGTTTCGTCACTGATCGCCTGCGCGCTCGTCGGAGCGTACGCGGGTTCTTGGTTTCTGACGGCAAGGCCCGCATCCGCCGAGGGGTCTGCTCCGTCTTCCCTTGCGGCCGGCGTGATTGAGGTCTCGACGGCCGGATGCCGTGGCGCGAGCACGGCCGTGACGCCTGACTTGTGCGAGGGCGCGAACGAGGCCGCGAACCAGGTGGATGACAAGCTTGTGAAGCCGGCCATGCAGGTCGCGCTTCTTTCGTCCCTTCTTAACCTTGCGACCTACACGTTTGACCGGCTTGCCTATGAGGCAGCGATTTGGGTGGCATCAGGCGGGGAAGGCCAGACCCCTCTTTTTAATGGAGACCCAGCAGACAAGGCATGGAAGAATTTCGCGCTCGACATTGTCGGGGACGCGATTGGAGAACTGAACCAAAACGTGCTCGACGACCTGAACATCCAGTTCGACGTGTGCGCGCCGGAAAGCCCGCTTTTGAAGCTTTCCCTCCAGCTTGGGCTTAAGCAGGCCTATCAGCCTCAGGCCCCAAAATGCGATTTTCAAGACATTCGAAAGAATTGGGATGCGTTCATCAGCACGACGAACCAGCAGGCGCTCGATCCGACGCAGACCGTGTTCAAGGCGTTCGCCGAGGGATTCAAGCCTGGGCGCAACGAGTTGTCCGCGGTGGTTGGCCTCAACCTAAAGGTGCACCAGCGCGTGCTTGAGGCAAAGACGAACAATTTGTACGAACAGGTGAACTCCGGCGGGTTCAAGTCCGTCACGGACGTCATAACCGGCAGCGTCAAGACGCCGTCTTCGATTCTTGAGAGCGAGTTCAAGCGCCAGATCGCCAACTCCAACGAGGAACCGACCAGGCTTCAAATGGAGGCCGCGATCCAGAATTCGGATTTGCTCGGCAACATGTTCTTGCAGGTGGCCGGCGTGTTTACCAACACGCTTTTGTCCACGCTCATGAACAAGGTGTACACCGGCATGTTCGATGTGCAGCCGCAGGTGGACCCGTTCAGTAATGAGATCGCGAGCATTTCCACCACTGAGGATGCGGCGAACCGGTTCGCGTCCCTCATTACCACCACGCCGTCGAGGCTCGACAATTACAACGTACTCGCGGAGTTTGTGGCCTGTCCGGTCGGCCCGGTCGCCGTGCGAGGGTTGAACAGCTGCGTGATGGACTCGAACTTCGTGTCCGCGGTGTCTCGCGCGCAATCAGGCGAGCCCATGACCGTGCAGGATGCGATCGACGCCGGGCTGTTGAACGGCGACTGGCCGCTTATCCCGAACGAGGGCGACGGCATCCCGAAAAACCAGGATCCGCTCTGCTATACCTACGGCTACTGCTACGGCAACATCGTGAAGATGCGCAAGGCGCGCATCATTCCGGTGGGTTGGGAAATCGCGACCAGCCGCAACAATTCCTCGAATCCGTCCACACTCCAGGAGATTGTCGACGGATTTGATAACTGCGGCGACCAGGGCGGGGGACTCGATTATTCGCACCAGTGGTGTCATCTCATTGATCCGAACTGGGTCCTCAAGTATCCGGAAACGCAATGCCGCGCGCTCGTGAATGGCGAGCTTCAGATCTCGACTCTTTCCCCGGGCCGCGCCGGCGCCTGCGTGGATACTCCAAGCTGCATTTCGGAATCAAACGACGGATCGTGCGACGGCGGGTTCGGCTACTGCACCCAGGAAGGCAACGTGTGGCGGTTCCGCGGGGATGATTGCCCGGAGCAGGATGCCTCGTGCCTTTCGTTTGAGAACACGTCTTCCGGAGATACGGCCAGCTACCTGTTCAACACCGTCGACCAAGGCAACTGCAATGCGGACAATGCCGGATGCCGGTGGTATCGCACCAACAAGTACACGGACGACAACGGAACGCCGTCCGATACGTCTGACGACGCGTTCGAATGGCTCCCGGGCAACGAAGGAACGACCGCGAACCCGTACCTGACGGCCGATCGGTCCAACGACGCGCTGCGGTATGACGCGGCCACCTCCTCAGTCCTTTCTCCGGGCGCGTATGGCTATGACACGGACAGCGACGGGATCAACGACGTTACGTACGAATCGTACTCGTATCAGGATCGCACGTATTTCAACGGGAACGTCGAAGCCTGTTCCGAGGAGGCGGCCGGATGCTCGGAGGTGTATCAGTTGGGAAGCTCGCTTGCGCTCAACGTGATTCAGAATCCCTCGTTTGAAAATGACGGGGACGCGGATGGGATGCCGGATTCGTGGTACTCGTTCGGAACCGGCGGAGCAATCAGCAAGACCGCGGGGTTGTACGGGTCAAATGCCTATTCCACGGGCACCTCGGCCGTGTACGAGCCGAACGTGCAGATTGCTCCAGGAAACTTTTATGCCTTTTCTTTTTACGCCCGCCAGGCGGCTTCCGGGGACGCGGATACGGTGAGCAGCAGGGTCGTGCTCAAGGACGCCGAGGGCAATTACTTGGACTTGGCCGGCACAAGCATTGCCGGGGACTGCGCGGTCGGGGACTGGCTGACCGGCAAGAACAACTCCGTGCTTCTCGACAGAAAAACGCCTTCCAGCACCTCTTACGAGCGGTACGAGTGCACGTTTACGGTTCCGGACGACGGCATGGGAGCCATGGCCGAGATTTGGTTGTACTCAAACGACGCGTACGTCGATGCGGTGCAGCTTGAGCTTGGGGAAGACGTCACGTCATATACAGAAGGCTACAACTCGTCATCTCCCTCGACCGCGTACCTGCGGCTCCCGCCCAGCTATCTCGGCTGCACGGGCGCGAGCACGGACGCGGCGGAATGCGCGAACTATGCCCAGGTGTGCCAGGCCCAGGACGTGGGATGCAACCTGTACACTCCGGAAAACGGCGACCCGTCGGTTCCGGCCATTGCGTCGGACATTGATGCGTGTCCGGCTGAATGCGTTGGATACGCCGCGTATAAGCAGGAGGCCACGGACCGCGAAACCGAATCGTTCCCGCTGTACTTTATCGCGGACCGTGCTTCGTCCTGCTCCTCGCAGAACGTGGGATGCGACGCGTTTACAAATCTCGATGCCGAGGCGTCGGGTGGGGAAGGCAGCGAAAGCTACACCTACCTGCGCGCATGTGCAAAGCCGGAAATGGCCACGGGAAGCGACAGGAACAATAAGAGCGCGACGTATTTTACTTGGGAAGGCTCGGACGCCTCCGGATACCAGCTCATGACCTGGTCGTTGCTCGAAAGCGACGACACGAACGCGCCATGCACGGATTGGGACGTGAAGGATGCGGACTCAATCGTTTGCGCGGAAGACGCGTCGGTCGACTATGAGACAGACGTTTGCGGCAAGCACGACGACATTTATGTGAATCCCGACTGCCGTGAGTTTTACGATACGTCCGGAGCCATCCATTATCGCGACGTCACGCTGACCGTGGCCGTGGACGCGGATTGCCATCCGTACCGGCTTGATGGTTCCGACAAGATCGATTGTGAATCCTCCGGCGGATACTGGACTGATGCGGGCGACTGCCGGTACTTCGGGCTCCCGGACGAGTCCGCAGAATGCCCGTCCTCGCAGGCCGGGTGCCGCGAATACACCGGAGGCGCCGGACGCAACGCAACCACAATCCTGAGTGAGGAATTCGAGGGCGGCAGCCTGGCTGGGTACATGACCAGCAGCGGAGCCGTCGGCAACGCGACGATCAGCAACGAGTCCGTGGCAACCGGCGGACATTCCCTGCGCTTGGTTCCGTCTGGAAAATCAGGTGCGATTTCAACGTACTGGTCATATCTTGATGCATCGAACAAGTCCACGACCTATGACGCGGCCAACGCGTCTACATGCACGAGCCACGGCTGGACCGTGGGAACCAACGGCATGTGCGACATCGACGCGGATGCGGACGGTTCCGTCGATTGCTCCGTCGAAGACGGGGACAACGGATGTGGAACCCTCGACGACCTGCTTGTTCCGGGGAAAACGTACATGCTTTCGTTCTGGGCAAAAGGATCCTCAAGCGTGCAGGTATTTTTCCATGATGAGGGAGGAACCGGAACCTTGCACGACTTCGTCGTTCCATCCACGCCAACAACGCCCGACGATCTTGCGCTTGAAGGCGCCTGGCACTCGTACGAGCTTGGGCCGCTCGACACCACGGATTTCGCGACGTTCGACGATGCTTCCGTGCTCTCGTTCCTCGTAAACAAGGGCGAGACCCTGTATCTCGACAATGCCCAGCTGAAGTCCGCGGAGGAAAACGTGGACCTTATTAAGGATTCCTGGGTGGTCCCGTCCACCTGCGACCTCACCCCGGACGGCGCCTCGAGCCCGCAGTATTACCTCGGGTGCGACGCGTACACGGACCAGAACGGGGACGACGCCAACCTGTATCAATTCTCCGACCTGTGTTCCGAGGATGTGGTGGGATGCGAGGCTGTGTATGACACGCAGAATTCGGATTCCGCGTTCGGTGGCGCGTACAACGCCAGGTGCCGGTACGTTTCGGACGTCGCGGGCGACGACGACACGGTCGGGTCCAACACCTCGTGCGAGCTCGACGGCAAGACCATGTGCACCATTTCTGCCGGGGAAGGGTACTGCCTCTTCGATTGGTCCGGCGCGCTGCCAATCCCACTCCCATATACGTCGGTCACGGGCGGCAAGTTCTACCTTGAGCTTGGTCCCGAGACCGCGGTCGTGGACTCAGACTTGCCAGTGTACGTCGTGGACAACGGATCCGCCTCCTGCACGTCCGAGAATGTCGGATGCGAGGAGATCGGCGCCCCGACCTTCAACCAGGACAAGACCCAGGTGATCGGATTCGAATCCGAGTATCTCATCAACGATCCGGATACGTACGCCGACACCCTGTGCGCGGACAAGGAGCTGTTCTGCGAAGAATGGGCCTCGACCCAGGATGGCAACTTCTATTTCAAGGATCCGATCGACCAAACCTGCGAGTACAAGACTGGTGTGACCCTGGACGGCACGTCATCCTATGGCTGGTTTAAGACCGGAACCACAGAGCCGTGCTATGAGGACTACGTGATTGCCGGGGACCAGCTTGGCATGTGGCGCAACGGCGATGCCTCGTACGCTGGATGGGCCGGAACCTGCCCGTCTTCCTATGATTTGTGCACGGAATTCCGCGATGAATCAGACACGTCCGGCACCACCTATCCGGCCGGAACGCCGTACTACTTCATGGATAACGAATCGTTGTCCGAGGATTCACTGACCGCGAGCGACCAGTGCCAGGGACAGGTGAGCCAGCGTGAGGGATGCGGCCTGTTCTACGACGCGAACGATTCGCAACTCACGTACAACGCCACGGCGTCCTACGTGTCCTCGGAGCACGCGGACGTGCTGTTCGGTGACGCTCCGGGATCCAAGCAAAGCCCGATTTCCTGCGAGGGCGGCGGGGAGGAGATAACCACGTCGGGCGGGGACAAGGTGAACCTGTGCACGAGCCGCTGTTCCTACACGCTCGATGCTTCCGACTCCATGTCGCGTCCGAACGTGGAATCCGTTAGCTCGACCCTGTGGTACGACGGTTCCTGTTACGATAACTCGGACTGTCCCGAAATCCAGACAGACATGGGCAACGCTGTTTCCGGCACCTGCGTTTCCGGCCTGACCGACCATCCCCTCAAGAATGATTCGAACCGCGTCATCAAGGTGTACCGCGACCGCGAGTGCTCGGCCTGGCTCTCCTGCCAGTCGTCCCAAGTTTCCTGGAACGAGCGCACGAGCAAGTACGAGACCATCTGCGACAAGGTTGGATTGTGTACGCGCTATTCCCGCAGCGGGGACAGCAGCTTCTGTACGGAATGGGCCGAGACGGACCCGACAGTCCTCGATGTGACGAAATACGCGGGCCGCGATGCGACCTGGGACGGCTCGGATTACTCCGGCTATTCGATTCCGGGCACGCTGCCCGTGGACCAGTACGACCAAATCAACGTGGCGCCGGCAGCGAACGACTATATCTGCGTGGAGAGCGCGTACGACAGCGGGTCCCTTCCGGTTCCTCTACTGAACGGAAGTGGCGAGTTCACTTCATGCGACGAGCGTGACCCGTGCATTGGCGGGTATGTCTGCCGCGAGGTCGACCAGGAATATCGGCTCGGATACGCGGCTGGCGGTTGCAACCTGGCGGAAACCGGCTGGCTTGGCGCGTGCACGGTCGGCCA
>Ga0172379_10006962_pt1 | contig 14894 bp, 14 predicted proteins | sample GrowelOW334metaG_FD_119756 | JGI IMG/M metagenome (GOLD analysis project Ga0172379, IMG submission 119756) | Groundwater microbial communities from an aquifer near a municipal landfill in Southern Ontario, Canada - Groundwater well OW334 metaG | ecosystem: Environmental > Aquatic > Deep...
AGTTCCTAAGTATCTTTGGATTGTTCTTACCATAATTGGTCTTTTGCTTTATGGGCACATTGAAGGAATATTTTTCGTTGTTTGTAGCTATTTATATGTTTTGAAAACAAAAAAATAAGTGAACGGAAGATAAAAATAAAATGGCAAAAATTAAGAATAAAAAAATAAATAGGCTTTCAGCCATGAAAAACCCTGAATAAAGGACATAACCAATATGAATGCTACCGTAAATGCCGGCAGTTTTTGCAATTAATATATTTTGCGGGAAAAGTATACATCCGAGTAAAAAAATCAGAAGCGGAATTAATGCGGCCATAAAAATTTGCAACCATAAAACATTTTTTGTATCAGGTCCAAATATTTTATAAAATGCGGACAGGAATAAAGAATATCCTGGAAGTCGATAAAAATTAGGATGTCCTGGATCTGTGCATATTCCATGCCCTTGCGAAATTTGTTCTGCGATTAGATGATATGTATTTGAATCAACTTGCCAAAAATTTTGATTTTTACCTAAATATCCAACGAAAATTGCAGCGCGTATAAACAGTGCAAATGCAAAAAGTCCAATCAAAAACCACTTGTATCTTTTTATTACTTCAATCATCTCTTCTCCCTACTTTTATTATTTTTTACATTTTTTTAAGTATTAGTTCCCATTCATAAGCGCTTTTTAAAATATTTTCTAGATCTGAGAGCTTTGCTTCCCAGCCAAGTTCTTGTTGCGCTTTATTTGAATTTGCAACTAAAATAGGCACATCTCCTTCTCTTCTTGGCCAATATTTGGTTTTGATTTTCTTTTTACAAATTTGTTCAATTTGTTTAATTAATTCTTTAATTGTATTACCATTTTGTGAGCCGAGATTGAAGCTATTTGATTTTCCGTGCTTTTCTAGGTAGTCGTACGCCAATATGTGTGCTTGGGCAATATCAAGAACATGTACGTAGTCTCTTACGCATGTGCCATCATGTGTTGGATAATTATCGCCAAAGATAAAAAATTCTTTGTCTTGCATTGCTGCTCTTATTAGCAGTGGAATTACATGTGTTTCTGGGGAGTGTTGCTCGCCTAGACCTTGTTCAAAGTGTGCCCCCGCTGCGTTGAAATAACGTAATGATACATAGTTTAAATTATATGCTGTGTGGTAGTCTTGTAAAACAAATTCAATTGTTAGTTTATTTTTGCCATAAGGATTAATTGGTGCCAGTGGATGCGCTTCATCAAGTGGAAGTTTTTGTGGTACGCCATAGACGGCGCAGCTCGAAGAGAATATAAATTTTTTGACGTTATATTCAAGCATAGTATCAAGCAACGTTAATGTTTTAGTTACGTTGTTATTATAAAAATCTTTTGGTTTTTTTACTGACTCACCAACTTCGATAAATGCTGCAAAATGCATTACGGTATCTATTTTGTAATTAGTAAAAATGGCTTTGAGTAGTTTTTGATCTGCAAAGTCGCCTTTTATAAGTTTTGCCCAGCTATGGGTAAATTTTTGATTGTGTAATAATGCGTCCAGAATTACAACTTCGTAACCCTGTTCGTGTAAAAGCCAGCATGCGTGTGATCCGATGTAACCGGCGCCGCCAACAACCAAGACTGTTCTTTTTGTCATTACTATCCAATCGATTAAAATTTGTGATCCAAATATTTGACCTAAAGCTCAGTGTATTTTTTGGTCTGCCCTTTGGCTTTTTCAATTGGATATTTTTGTGCAGTTTTTTCAATTTTTGTTATCACGGCAGATGCAAGATCTATATCTGCTGAGTTGGCAAACGCTAGGCATGCGTGTACAACATCTGCAAGTTCATCTGAAACATTTTGTTTAAAGTTTGTATCAGAAATTAGCTTTTCTGCTATTTCTTCTTTGCTTTTCCATAAGAAAAGTTCTAGGAGTTCACCTGTTTCAATCGACATGTCGATTGCTAATTCTTTTGGGCTGTGAAATTGAGCCCAATCTCGGTCATCTCTAAATTTTTTTGCAATATCTTTTAAGTTTTGAATAGTAATATTTTTATCTGATTTTTTCATGAAACACCTTCGTTTATTTTTAGGAGTATAACAAATTTAAAATATTTTTGGATGGAAAAAGGCTTGATTTTTTTTAAAAAAAGTATTTAATTGCAAGCACTCTTGTTGGGGTATCATAAAGTTTTTGTAAGTGTGAAATTTTATATTATTATTTATATTATTATAGGGGTTTTATGAAAAGGTTAATAGCACCTGCTGTTGTGTTTTTGTCGTTGAATTTATATGGAGGTCATGATGAAAAAGTTGGTACAAAGTTACCTATGCCCGATGGTGGCGTTGAGAGATTTTTTTCTCCTTTGCCAGAACAAGATGGGCCTAAATTAGATTTAGCGGATGTTTTGAAAAAAAAACTTGATCAAAATCATGTTTTAGCAGAAAAATTAAAAGAAGATTTTAAAGTGGCTTATAAGCGATATGTAGACTCTTTTAATCCTTCAGTCGCTATTGTGACAACAGCTAGCGGGGTTACGCATTCTGCTATGGAATGCTCCTATTTGGAATATAAAAAATTCATGTATTTTTTACTTTCACAATTATTACAGCTTGGATATGGCGTCGGAGACATTTATGGGATTGATGAAGATGCAATACATGACAATCGTCAAAACTTATTATGGTGTTGGCTTGAAGTGAATTTGTTAAGCAAATATGAAAATAGATTTTTTGAGCAGAAAAGCGAATACGAAGAAGCTTCATCTGTAAAAAGTCTTTTCCAATTTGTGTTGCCTGGCTTTTGTTTGATTTTAAGTCAAATAATAAGAGATGGCGCTGAAGTTAGAGTTGTTGATGGTAAGATGGTTAGGCTTTTTGGTGATGGAACTGTAGAAATTTTACATGCATGAAAAGTAGTTAAATAAAAAAATTTTACAAATAAGCCGCGGTAAGCGGCTTATTTTATTAGCAGCGTAATACAATTTTTAAAATATAATTTTTTGTTTTTAATTTTAAAACTTGATTTTTTTTAAAAAACGTTTTTAATAGCATAACACTAAGGGGGTACGTTTTTGGAGTTTTTAACTAAATTTATAATGTTTTTTAGTGTTAAGGATTTTTATGAGAAAATTTGTTATAGCGATTGTTTTTTTTGGTGTATCTAGCTTATCTGCAATGACAGAATCATTTGAGACAGCGTTTGCTAGTTTTATAAGATCTTCTTCTGTAAATGCTTGTTACAATGTTGCATCGATTGAGTCATTAGTTGATCAAATTAAACCCTCTGAGATTCCATATAATGTCTATGTTGAATTTTCGTATTTTTTGCTAGACGAAAGTTTAAAATCGTATGAATTATCTTATATTGCTAAACATAGAGTAGAAGTTTTGAAAAATATTATACTCAAAAATTTAATGCAGATATGTCGATATGACGTGTGCACAAAGTCCGCTATGGCTGATTTATGCCATCAAGTAGAAAAGTTATATCGTGTTATGGTTACGGGTTTTTGTGTCTGCTTAATGAATGCTATGGATAAACAAAGGGTTTTAAGTCAATTGGTTCCAAAATTGTAATAACAATGAGAGAACGCAACAGCAGAATAAAAGAATTTTACAAATTAAGCCGCGATGAGCGGCTTAATTTATTAAGAAAGTTTGCAGGACTTTCCGAGCAAGATCTTTTGTTATTAAATTTAAAAGATAATTTGGAATTTGGCGTTGCTGAGCAGATGATCGAAAATATGATTTCTGTTTTTCCTGTGCCGCTTGGCCTTGCTACAAATTTTATAATTAATGGCAAAGATTATTTGGTTCCGCTGGCCACTGAAGAGGCCAGCGTAATTGCAGCTGCAAGTAATGCGGCAAAATTGGCCAGAACCTGTGGTGGATTTACTGCAAGTGTAAGTCGATCTGTGATGATTGGGCAGGTGCATGTTTTAAATATTACGAATATTTCTCAGGCAAAGCAAAACATAGAAGAACATAAAACTGAAATTCTTGAATTTGCAAATGCTCAAGATTCTGTGCTTGTAAATTTGGGTGGGGGAGCATTTGATTTAAATATTCGAGAAATAGAATCAATATCACTTGGAAAAGTTTTAGTTTTGCATATTTTGGTTGATGTCAAAGATGCAATGGGTGCAAATGTTGTAAACACAATGTGCGAAGCAATAGCGCCTGTTATAGAAAAATTAACATGCGGCACTGTGTTGTTAAAAATATTATCAAATCTTGCTGTTAATAGAGTTGTAAAAGCTCGTGCCATTTGGTCAAAAGAAGAGCTTGGTTCTGATTTAATAAATAAAATTATCCAGGCAAATGAGATTGCAAAAATTGATATATTCCGTGCCATTACACATAACAAAGGCATAATGAATGGAATTGATGCAGTTTGTTTGGCAACAGGCAATGATTTTCGTGCAATCGAGTCTGGTGTTCATGGATACGCGGCTATGCACAATTCTTATAAGCCTTTAACAGAATATTCAAAAAATGAGAGTGGTAATCTTGTTGGAACAATCGAAATTCCACTTGTTGTTGGCATCGTTGGTGGCGCTACAAAAAATAATCCTTTTGCTAAACTTTGTTTAAAAATTCTTGATGTAAAATCTGCCTCAGATCTTGCACAAATTATTGCAAGTGTTGGCCTGGCGCAGAATTTTGCAGCGCTTAAAGCCCTGATTGGGGAGGGAATTCAAAAAGGGCATATGCGATTGCATCTGCGAAGCAAGTAATTGATATAGTAATTATTAATTCATTGACAATTTGTATTAGATATTGGCAATCTTGAGCTAGTGCATTAATTTATTGCACTGATGCTTGAATATGGGGAGTGTCGATGAATTACAAGCAAATTTACAGATTTAGGGTGTTGTTTTTTGTATTAATTGTTTTATGGTTGCCGTGGATAAATTCTGCCTCCAGGCTTCCAATTTTATTGGGCGATTCTTCTGCTGACAAGAAACCGTTAAGTTGGTTTATCCAGCAAATGGATAATATGCCTGAGCAAAGGCGTATGGATGATTTAGTCGTGGAAGATCAGTTAAAAGTGTTCAGTCATCTGCCACAGTTGTTTATCCCATTTTCGTGTATCAGTAAATTAATCGAGGAGTATTTGAGTCTGTTTCGTGCGCAGTTTAATTTTGCGACAGATGTAAATCTCTCCTATTGTCAGAAACAAATTGTCCCTCTTGGGGGTGAAATAGTTTTTGTTGGGGATATTCATGGTAGTGCTCATTCTTTATTAAAAATTATAAAAAAATATGTAGCTGATGATTTTAAAATTATAAAAAATAATTTGTATATTGTTTTTACAGGTGACTATGTTGATCGTGGTATGTATGGTGTTGAGGTTTGGTATACACTATTGCGCTTAAAGTTGGCAAATTGGGATAAAGTTTTTGTTTTGAGAGGTAACCATGAAAATTTGTTGCAAAATAGTGATACTCCAGTCGGTTTTTTTGCTGAGTTAGTTGCAAAATATGGGGTGGATAATGGGGCAATTTATTTGAAAAAATTTGATGAGTTGTACAAGCGGCTTGTGCTTGTTTTATACCTAAAATCCGGAGATAACTGGATACAGTGTTGTCATGGGGCTATTGATCCATGTTGTGATATGCGATATTTTTTAAATAATTCGGAGATGGTTAGTTATATTGATTTTAACAAGATTGGTTTTGGTCGTACTGATGCTGTGAATGGTTTTGTGTGGGGGGATTTTCAAGGAAATGGATCTACTATAGAAATGAATTTAAAAAGAATTAGTTGGTTAGAATATTTATCCACATGTGATATGGTGAAGTGGTTTAAAGATAGCGGTATTCTGGCAATTTTTCGTGGGCATCAACATCATGCAGGTGGTTTATCAATATTTAAAGATCAGCTACAACAGGGGGCGCCTATTCAATGGGATGGGGTTGTCAGTCAAGATGAGTGGGCAGCTGGTCAAATAGTGGTGGCTCATCAGAAAATTCCTATTTTTACATTTACTACGGCAACAGAATATGGAATAGTAGACAGAGCTGTTTACGGAATTTTAAAAACGGATTTGCGATTTGAAGATTGGATTTTGAATCCGATAATTATTTAAGTTTATGCTAGCTCTTAGAATCAATACTATTACTCTAAATTTAAATTAACATTTTTTTGCATTTAGGTTATTCTGCAGGACAATAAATAGTTTTAATTGTCAAAATTGTTCTTAATCTTTATAAGGTCCAATGCATTATGAAAAAATTTAGTTATTTATTTTTATTATTGTTTGTTATTTGTTGTTCAGAAAATTATTACGCTGGTGCCATGAGTTCAAAGTTGACCCCGTGCCTTGCAAAGATAGCATGTGATAAAATAGTTTCTGATATATTAAGATCACATAATCCTGTTGATATGTTTAGAAAAGCACAATCAAGTTTGCCAGTTGAGTTAATACAAGAAGTTGAGAATGAATTATTTAACATACTTTCGTTTGACTGCAAGCAACAATATGATTTATTTCAGACAATTCAATCTCATAACGCCATAGCATCCGTTTGTATTTCAATGGACAACCAACTTATTGTAACAGGAGGGAATGATTCTTCCGTAAAAATATGGCGATTTAATGGGAAGGGATATGAATATTTTCAAACACTGCCAGGACACTTTGCTAAGAGGGGCATGTCAAAAAAAGATTATGCATTAATTTCTTCGGAGCAGGATTTTTTTTCTGTGCCAAATATGGATCGAGTAGATTCCGTATTAATTTCTTTAGACAATAATTTAATTATTACTGGATCTATTGATGATGATTCAGTAAATATTTGGAAATTTAATGGATCCGAATACACATATTTTCAACAGTTAGCCTGTAATTCTTTGGTATTATCTATCTCTATCTCACAAGATCAGCAAATTATCATTGTTGGATGCGATGATAATACAATACGGTTTTGGTATTTTGATGGAAATAAATATAATGAGGGGCAAAATTTTTCTGATCCTAATGTATATCCGGAAAATCTAAAATTTTCTTCAGATAAGAGAACCGTTACATGTTGTTCTATGTTAGGAGGGACTCCTAGTATTCGAATTTTGAAATTGGACGAGATCGAGCCGATCGGAGTTCCGCAATATCGATTAGCTAATACAATTGTAAATTGGTGTAGTCATCTCAATGCCGCGGATTTGTCCGAAGATAGAGATATTATTGTTGTTGCATCCGAAGATTTGAATGTATTGAGACTCAATGGAGCTGATTATAGTTGTAGCCTATTACAACAACTTAGCACAGGAGGGTGGGCTCAGTTTGTTAAAGTTTCCTATGATAAATCTTTAATAATGGCGGGTAGGCCAAATGATAAAATTGAGATATGGAAATTTATAAGACAACAAGATAAATATGTTAAAATTCAAGAAATAGATTGCCAATTTGGAGTTTCTAAGGGAGATCTTTCTGTGAATGGGCATGTTGTTGTTTTAACCGGTGACAACGGGTGTATCAATATTTGGAAAAGAATATCACTTGAAAAATTACTTGAAATTTATGCAAAGAAATGCCAGATTCTTGCTGTTGAATAGATGATAAAAAGAATCATTTAAATAATTAATAATGCTTGGAATCTTATGAAGAATATTAGAAAAATATTTTTTTTATTTATCATTATTTGTTGCTCAAAAAATAATTATGCAGATGCAATGGATTCAAATTCTGTCCCAAGTCTTTTAGCTTTGTCATATGATAGAATAGTTTCTGATATATTAAAATCATCTGATCCTGTTGCTAGGCTTGGAGAATTACAATCAAGATTACCAGGCGATTTAATTCAAGAAATTGAGGCGAAATTATTTGATGTGTTATCATTATTCCTCAAACAATATTATGAGTTATCGCAGACAATACAAGCAGATCGTTATGTTGAATCTGTTTGTATTTCAAGTGATAATGAACTTATTGTCACCGGTGGCGGTGATTCTTGCGTGAAAATATGGAGGCTGAACGGTGAGAGCTACCAATATTTTCAAACACTGCGGGGGCACTTTTTTAAGAAGGGGAGAGCCAAAATAGATTCTGTTTTAATTTCCTCAGATAAAAATTTAATTATAACGTCATCCATGGATGATGATTCAGTAAATATATGGAAATTTAATGGAACAGAATATACTTATTTTCAACGCCTGGCCTGTAACTCATTTGTTTTATCTGTTGCTATTTCGCAGGATCAGAAGCTTATAGTTATTGGGTGTGATGATCGTACAATAAATTTTTGGCATTTTGATGGGAATGTATATAATCAGGTAAGAGAATTTTATGGTCATCAGTTATATCCAAAAAATTTAAAATTTTCTGCAGATCAAGAGGTTTTTATATTTTGTTCCACGTTAATTTACACCCCAAGTATCTATGTCTGGAAAATGGATCGCATCGGATTAACTGATTTAGAGTTAAGAGATATAGCACATCGTATTGAGTTAAGTGAGATGCTAGAGATACCACATTATGCACTAGCTGCTACCATTACAAGTGAAGATAGATTTCTTCATACTGCGGCTCTATCAGAAGATAAAAATATTATTGTTGTTGCATCCGAAGAATTAAATGTATTGCAATTCAACTCAACTAATTGCAGCTATAGTCTGTTGCAAAAGCTTAGCTCAAATAGTTGGGCGGAATTTGTTAAAATTTCCTATGATAAATCTTTGGTAATGGCAGGGGGCTTAAATACTAGAACTAAAATATGGAAATTTGTACATGGCCAATATATTAAAATTCAAGAATTAGATCCTGAATCCGGAGTTTCTTCAGGAGAACTTTCTGTTGATGGAGCTGTCATAGCACTGCCGTGTTGTAATGGGCGTTTAAATATCTGGAAAAAAATTTCACTGAAAAAATTACTTGAGACTTATGTGTTGAATAGATGATAAAAGGTGGTAGACTTACTTCTCAAGTATGCGCAAATGTGTCCTAAAGAACTTGTTAATCCATTGATCCTGAATCAAGTTCCCAGCCGTGGTTCGACTGGCTCACCATGAGCGCGAAGAGCTATCAGCCGTCGCCCAGGTGGCTATGGCCGACACGTGGCGGACAGGCAGGATTACAAAAAGAGTTGATAATGAATGTTGGAATTGTCGGATATGGTTTTTATATTCCGGTCTATCGAATAAAGGCTGAAGAGATAGCCAAGGCTTGGCAACAAAATTTTCATCAAATTAAATCTAGCCTCTTGATTGAAGAAAAATCTGTTCCCGGTATTGACGAGGACTCCGTAACTTTTGCAGTTAATGCCGCAAAAAATTCTCTTTTACAGTGTGGTTTAAATTCTAAAGAAATTAATGCTATTTACGTTGGTAGCGAAAGTGCTCCATATGCAGTAAAACCAACGGCAACAATTGTTGGTGCAGCTATTGGTGCAGATAGTTTTTGCATGGCTGCAGATATGGAGTTTGCATGCAAGGCAGGTACTGCGGCATTAGGCGTTTGTCTTGGTCTGGTAAAATCAGGTTTTGCAAAATTCGGAATGGCAATAGGAACTGATACAGCTCAAGCCTCTCCTGGCGATATTCTTGAGTATAGTGCCGGTGCCGGTGCGGCTGCATTTATTCTTGGCACAGATGACTCTAAGATTATTGCAAATATTGAGGATACAATTTCAATTGCATCAGATACCCCTGATTTTTGGCGTCGCAGTATGCAAAAATATCCGGAACATGCAGGACGTTTTACCGCGGAGCCGGCATATTTAAAACACGTCAGTACAATTGTGAAAAAAATTTTTGAAAAACATTCCTGTGGTCCGGAAGCATTTGATTATGTTGTTTTTCATCAACCTAACGGCAAACTTCCGCTAATGGTTGCAAAAAGTTTAGGTTTTAAATCAGAACAAATCAATCCAGGGTTTGTCGTGCAGGATATTGGAAATACTTACAGTGCAAGTTCTTTATTAGGTTTGTGTTCCGTTCTTGATCAAGCACAACCTGATAAAAAAATACTGTTAGTTAGTTATGGAAGTGGGAGTGGTTGTGATGCTTTTATTTTAAAAACTACTCAGAATATAAAAAAGCTTATCAATAGTGGTGTGGGTCCAGGATATGATTTAAAAAGTCATTTAAGTTATAAAAAATATTTAACATACTCTGAATATCGAAGAAATATTGATTTATTATATCAGGATATGAAGTGAAGGTGTGCATGAGATGAAAATTTCGGTGCTTGGCGTCGGATGCACAAAATTTGCGGAATTGTGGGATAAAAGTTTGCATGATTTAATTGCGCAAGCACAATTCATGGCCCTTGATGACGCAGGAATTGCTCCTGCGCAGATAGAGTCGATTTTTGTAGGGAACATGCTTGCTCAACAATTCAACGGACAGGCGCATTTGGGTGCGATTGTTGCGCAGCAGCTTGGAATAAATGTTCCCAGTGTTAGAGTGGAAAATGCTTGCGCCTCCGGGAGCTCTGCCCTTATATGTGGAGTTCAGGCAATACTTTCGGGTGCTGCAAATGTTGTAATGGTGATTGGTGTTGAAAAAATGAGTGATGTTGCAATTTCGCAGGCAACATCGGCTTTGATGGGGGCCGGAGATTATCAATCAGAGCATTTTGCGGGGGCAACATTTCCGGGACTTTTTGCCATGGTTACACGTCTTTATATGCAAAAATATGGGTTGACTAGTAAAGAACTGGCTGCCGTCAGTATCAAAAATCATAATAATGCAGCATTAAATCCAATGGCTCAATTTAACAAAAAAATAACATTAGACGATTACTTTAATTCTCCCGTTGTTGCTGACCCGTTACGTTTACTTGATTGTGCACCGATTAGCGATGGAGCTGCTGCAGTTATAATTTCGAGTTATGATTTTGCAAAAAAATATGGCAAAACCGGTGTTAATATAATTGCAAGTACTCAAGCGACAGATACACTTGATCTTGCAAGCAGAGAAGAGATAACAAGTTTTAAAGCAACAAAAATAGCCGGTAAAAAAGCTTTTGAAATTGCGGGGATTACGCAACGCGATATTAGAGTTGCAGAAATTCACGATGCGTTTAGTATGGCAGAAATTATAGCGCTTGAAGATCTGGGTTTTTTTAAGCAAGGTACCGCTGGGTTTGAAACGGCACAAGGTAAAACTCAAATTACTGGTGAGTTGCCAGTTAACACTTCCGGTGGGCTTAAAGCAAAAGGACATCCGGTTGGGGCAAGTGGAATTTCACAGGTGATTGAAGTTGTAAATCAGCTTTTGGGTCGATGTGGGCAACGACAGGTAGAAAATGCTCAATATGGCCTTACTCACAATATTGGTGGAATTGGAACCACGGCTGTTGTTCATATTTTTGAACGAAAATAAGGAGAAGTAGTGTTTAGTTCAAGTTCAATTCCCGGATGGAGGCAGTACCCCAAGAGATATACTCTTGAGGGAACAAAATGTATCGTTTGTGAAAAAGCTTATTATTTAAAATCTTTTTTATGTTCGTGTGGATCAAGAGATTTCAAAACTTTCAAATTTAGTGGATTTGGTAAATTGATCTCTTTTACCAATATTACCAGTTCTTGTGTGGAGTTTAAACATATGCCTACTTATTGTATTGGCATTGTGCAGCTTGACGAAGGTCCACAAATTACAGTTGCGCTTGCAGATGTTAGTCTTTGTGACTTAAAGATTGGAATGCGCGTGCAGTCGACATTCAGAAAATTTTATTCGCATGGCAATAACGGTATTATTGAATATGGTTTGAAGTTTGTGCCTGCTTTATGAAGTTAGATAATTTGGAAAAAGCGCATAATTTTGGATATGGAAAAATCATTTTGCTGGGTGAGCATTTTGTTGTGCATGGGTTACCTGCACTTGTCGCATCGCTTAATTTAAAAACTTACGCTGAAATTCAAGATAACTCTCCAGATAACTTTCAAAAAACTTCTTATAACCATTTAGTTTTAATTGACAACAGGCCGAAATCCCCTGGTTTTATTTCCAGCAAAAAAGCTGAATACAGGTGCATGTGCGAGAATATTCTGAATTTTTTTGAAATAAAAGAAAAAAATTTTACTGTAACGTTTACGGGTACATTACCTGTAACGTGTGGTGGCATTGGCGCAAGTGCTGCAGCGGCAACATCTTTTGCTCGTGCAATAAATTCTAAATTTAAACTTAATTTGAGCGACGAAAATATAAATCAAGCGGCATTCGTTGGAGAATCTGCAGTTCATGGTACTCCAAGTGGCATTGATAATACAGCGGCAGTTTTTGGGGGTGTAATAAAATTTTCCCAAAACGCTGCCCGTCGCCCGCTGGGCGGTGGTTCGATACACGTACAGGCACGAGCGGGTCTATTTACTCCCGCCTTTTCTTATTCAAAAATTCAAATTTCTAACCCGATTAGGATTGTAATTATCGATAGTGGCAAGCAAACAGATACAAAACAAGTTGTGTTGGCTGTGCGTGATTTTATTGAAAAAAAACCGGATAAAACCAAAGAAATATTTAATAAATATAAAAGTATTTTTAATCTAGGTATTGATGCACTTGAGCGTAATAATTTAGAAAAACTTGGCGTGTGCATGAACAAAAATCATAGTCTGTTACAAGCGATTGGAGTTTCGTGTCCGGAGCTTGATGTAATTGTTGATAAAGCTCTCGCACTTGGTGCGTTGGGTGCAAAACTTACCGGAACCGGTCGAGGGGGATTGGTTTTTGCGCTTACTCCTGAAATTGACTTGCAGTCAAAAATTGCTGCGTTTTTTGACGATCGTGGATATTTTGTTATAAAAACGCAGATTGATGCTACTAAAAGTGATGTGGATGCCAAAAGTAGCTTTCGATTAGAGATCTGTCATCCTGAACTTGTTCCAGGCCTGCCCGCCGAAGCTATTTCAAAGCGAAGGCTGGGATCCATGGATTAGTTGCTTCATCGTTCTAATGCTTCAAAATTTTTATAATATCAGGATCAACATATGGGCGTTCAACTGAATATTCACCTGTTCTCCAGTTGATATTGGTTTCTTCCAGGGTCGGATCGAGCCGGAAATGTTTTTTATCGCACTTGATTCTTTTATTTATTTCAAGCCAGATTGGAAAAGCTGTTCTGCTTGCAAAAACGGACTCTCCCATTGGTTTATTATCATCTCGACCAATGTAAACGGCAGTTGTTAGTTCAGGAGTTGCGCCAACAAACCAAGTAGACATGGCGCCATTTGTTGTGCCGCTTTTACCAATCGAATCTGCTTCAAACCAGTTGCTCTTGCCTAAAAAATTTTTGTTCAAAATCATGCGTTGGCTGAGTGCTGAAATCATGACTGAATTAATTTTGGAATCAAGCACTTTATGGCTTTCAGGTTCATTTTCCCAAATTTTTTCCCCACGTTCATTTTTAACCCACTCGATAAGATAAGGTTTTACATAAACTCCATTGTTTGCAAACACGTTAAAAGCGGCACAGTTTTCATCAGGGGTTACCTCTGCCGTTCCTAGCGCCGATGATGGGTATGGTGGGACGTCCGCTGTTATTCCAAATTTTCTAATCCACGGCATCCAATCGAAATGTTTGTATATTTCGAGATAAAGTTTTACAGCAACAATATTTTTTGAATCAGTGAGTGCTTTGGCTAGAGTCATTTGACCATCAAATTTTCCATCCCAATTTTTTGGGGTCCATGTTTGTCCGTTGGGCATAGTCATTTCGATCGGTTCGTCGACAAATGTAGTATCAAGCTGGTATCCCTTGTAGATTGCAAAAGCGTATAAAATTGGTTTAAATGATGAGCCCATTTGCCGTTTTGCCTGAAGCGCTCGATTAAACTGAGATTTTTTAAAATCCATTCCGCCTATCAAAACTTTAATTTTTCCGGTGCTTGCTTCAATCGATATTACCCCACCATTTAGTTTATTTCCATGTTGCTGTTGTAAGCCATAAATAACTGGGGCATAAGCTTGTTCTGCAATGTTTTGCATTTCTGGATTGATGGTAGTCTTAATTTTGAGGTGTGTTTTGTATAGTGCTTCTTTGCCAAATTTATTTTCTGCCCAGGCTCTAACCCATTCCTGAATATAAAGTTTTATTGGACTTCCCGGCATGTAATCTACAATTTTTACTTTTGTTTTTGAGCATTTATCGAATTGATCTTGGCTTATAAAGCCTAGTTTTAGCATGCTTCTAAGAATCATATTTCTACGACGGCGTGAATTTTCTGTCGAATTTAGAGGTGAGTATATTCTTGCAGAGTTTGCAACTGCCGCTATTGTTGCGGCTTCGTCAATTGTTATATCACTAAGTTGTTTATTCCAAAATCGTTTGCATGCTGCTTCAACACCATAAATTCCTCGTCCGAAATAAATATTATTAATATAGAGTTCAAAAATTTGTTGCTTACTTAACTGTTGCTCAAGTTGTAATGCTAAAAATAGTTCTTGAAACTTGCGATAAAAAGTTCGTTCGTACGTTAAATACATGAGTCTTGCAAGTTGTTGTGTGATAGTGCTTGCGCCTTGAACGATTCGATGATGATATAAGTTTATTAAAAATGACCGGATAATACTTTTTATAGATATTCCGGGGTGATTGAAGAAGTCATGATCTTCCGCTGCTATAAATGCTTGAACTAGAATTGTAGGTATTTTTTCAAAAGGGATTGGAGTGCGTCTGTCACATTCAAATCGTGCGAATTCTACGCCTTCATCATCAAGAATGACTGATGCCGATGTGCTTGAGTAAAGCTCAAGCATGGAAAGGTCAACCCACTCACGCTCGAGTAGGAAAAAGCAGATTCCAGTGATAACGGTAAAAAATGCAAAACCTATTATAAATAGGCGTTTCATTGTGATGCGTTTTAGCATGAATTGCTTTTTTGTCCCCAAATACCTAAAACTTGTTTAACGAGAGATAATCATATCACAAAAAGAGCCAGGGACAAACTTTTTGTGATAAAAATTACTATAATAAAATAATAATGCTTTA
>Ga0172379_10006963_pt1 | contig 14893 bp, 13 predicted proteins | sample GrowelOW334metaG_FD_119756 | JGI IMG/M metagenome (GOLD analysis project Ga0172379, IMG submission 119756) | Groundwater microbial communities from an aquifer near a municipal landfill in Southern Ontario, Canada - Groundwater well OW334 metaG | ecosystem: Environmental > Aquatic > Deep...
CTGGATTTAATTCATGATTTTCATCAACAGGAAGGTATTTTGGAACGCCATATCTTGCTCCGCCTGTTGAAGTATAAACTATTTTTTTTACCCCACTTTTTCGGCATGCCTCAAGCACATTAATTGTTCCAAGAATATTTGTCATTGCATCAAAAACTGGTTCTTCAATTGATTTTCTAAGCATAATTTGTGCAGCAGCATGAACAACAAGTTCGGGTTTTTCTTTTAAAAATATACTATCAAGCCCTTTAGAATTTGTAATATCCTCTACATATAGAACTGCTTTTTTATTCAAGAATTCTTTTTTTCCAGCACTTAAATTATCTACTACAACAACGGAATAATTTTTTTCTACAAGTTTATCCACTAAATGGCTTCCCACAAACCCGCATCCACCAGTAACAAGAACCTTCATTTACTTCACTTCCACAAGTAAAAGGTTTTTTGTGTTTAAATGGTTTTTAGTACAAAATTGTGGCTTATTTTCTTTTAAACTAAAAATACTAACTTAAAACCATTAATTAAAAACTCTTTTGCCCTAATTTCTGATATGGATTTTAAGGAAAAAATTGCACAATTAATTGCAAAACAAACAGGGGTTAGTGGAGAAGAAGTGGCTCAGTTGCTTGTAGTTCCACCCCAAGGATTAGGTGACTATGCTTTCCCTTGCTTTATTATTGCTAAGGCTCAAAAGAAAAACCCAGTTGCGGTTTCAAGTGAACTTGCGAGCAAAATTAGTGCTCCTTTTATAGAAAAAGTTGAATCTAAAGGGCCTTATGTTAACATTTTCTTAGCAAAAACTTCTCTTTCTTCAAGCGTTCTTGATGGGATTTTTGATGAAAGTGCGTTAAAAGTAAAACTTGGGAGTGGCAAAGTAATGGTTGAATATTCCGGACCAAACACAAACAAGCCGCTCCACGTAGGACATTTAAGAAATAATGCCTTGGGACTCGCAATTTCAAATTTACTTGAAGTTACTGGGCACGAAGTAATTAAAGCAAATTTGATTAATGATAGAGGAGTACATATTTGCAAAAGCATGCTTGCTTACAAATTATTTGGAAATAACCGCGACCCCGTAAAAGAAGGAATTAAAACTGATCATTTTGTTGGAGAAATGTATGTTTTGTTCAATACAAAATCCAAAGAGGATCCTACTCTTGAAGAAAAAGCTCAGGAACTTTTGGTACTATGGGAAAAAGGAGACAAGGAAGTGATAGCACTTTGGAAAAAAATGAATGCTTGGGCAATAGAAGGACTTAAGAAAACTTATTCTGAATTTGGGACAGTTTTTGATAAATGGTTTTATGAATCAGAAATGTTCAAGAAAGGAGATAAAAATGCATTAATCGAAGAAGGCTTGAAAAAAGGGGTTTTTAAGAAAGAAGATAATGGAGCAATATCCGCTTTGCTTGAACCCTCGCTTCCAAACAAAGTAATAATTAGAGGAGACGGAACTTCTCTTTACGCAACAAATGATTTAATGCTTACACAAAATAAATTTGATGAATTTAAACTTGACAAAGCAATTTGGGTTGTTGCAAACGAACAAGATTTGTATTTTAAACAATTATTTGCAATATTTGAAAAACTCGGAAGAAAATGGGCAAAGAATTGTTACCATTTGAGTTATGGGTATGTTACCCTACCTAGCGGGAAAATGAAGTCAAGAGAAGGAACTGTTGTTGATGCTGATGATTTAATTAAAGAAATCGAAGACTTGGCGGTTGAAGAAATCTCAAAAAGATATCCTGATTTAAGTGAGAAGAAAAAACAAGTGCGCGCACACTCTATTGCCTTAGCAGGAATAAAATTTCTTTTACTGAAAAATGATTCTAAAAAAGACATGGTGTTTGACAAAGTAGTAGCACTAGCTTTTGATGGAGAAACTGGCCCATATGTGCAATACACATTTGCTCGAGCAAAAAGTATTCTCCGAAAAGCCCAAAGTGAAGGATTAGATATAAATAAAATTACTAAAGCTGACTTTTCTCTTCTAACACACGAAAAAGAAAAAGAGTTAATTATTGAATTAGCCAAATATTCTGATACAATAAAACGTTGTTGGGAGGATTTATCCCTTCACCCATTATGTCACCTATTAATTGGGCTTTCTGAAAAATTTAATTCCTATTACCATGAAGTCCAAGTACTAAATACTGAAGATAAAAAAAATACTCTTGCACGTTTAGCACTAGTTTATGCAACAACAATTGTAATAAAACAAGGATTAGAAATGCTTGATATCGAAGCAATAGAAGAAATGTAAAATTTTTTCCACAAACAAAAATTAATTTTGTTTTTTTCTTTCTTCAAGCAATTGAAGCGCAGCATCAGAGTGCCTTACTAATATTTGATCAAGTTGAGTTAAAAGTTTTCTTCTATTTTTTGGTTGAATTAAAGGGTCTTTGAGTATTTGTTTTCTAATTTCTGCTACACGCAATGATTCGGCAGTTAAAAGTGGTTCTCTTTGAAGAAATCTTTGTTTATGAGCTCTAATTAAGATTTGTGCTCTTTTTGCATTTTGACTTAAAATTGGCATAAAAAAACACCTAATTACTAAGAGTTGCTTTTATTCTTCTTATACCTGCCGCAACAGCTTCTTGTTTTACAATCTTAAATTTACCCATTACTTTTGTATTTTCTACATGCGGTCCGCCACAAATTTCTTTTGAAAAAATAGTATTACCGCTTTTAATAGTATAAACTTTTACTTGTTCACCATACTTAGAATCAAATACCCCATGAGCACCGGACTTCTTTGCAGCATCAAGAGGAAGAACTTCCATTTGTACCTCGCACTCCTTACTAATAGCATTATTTACCCAATCCTCAACTTTATTCACTTGTTCATCAGTAAGTTTTTCATCAGCATTAAAATCAAACCTTAATCTTTCAGCAGTAATATTTGCCCCTTTTTGAGAAATATTTGGATTCACAATTTGTCTTAGAGCTTCATTCAACAAATGAGCAGCAGTATGAAGTTTTGTAGTCTCAATACTTGCATCAGCAAGTCCACCCTTAAATTTTTGTTCAGCACCTTTGCGTGAAAGTTCTTGGTGCTCTTTAAGTAATTCTTCAAATCCTTTTATATCAACAGTAAATCCTTTTTCCTTGCACATCTCTTGTGTCATTTCAATTGGAAAGCCAAAGCTTTGATACAAATCAAAAGCACCTTTTGAATTCAATTGTTTAACCGGACTCTGTCCAAGTGAAGCTGCGGCTTCACGGGAGCCGTAAAGCTCTGCTTTACTTGCTCCAAGAAACTGTAACTTCTTTTCAAGGACTTTTATTCCATTCTCAAGAGTTGAAGAAAATTTCTCTTCTTCTTTTTGTAATTCTAAATAAATTTTTTCCTTGTTTTTTTCAACCTCTGAATAAACTTTTCCCATTACATTAACTACTACTTCAGCAATAGCTTTAGAAAACACAGTGTTAATTCCAAGTAGTCTTGCGTGCCTAATGCTTCTTCGAATAAATCTTCTTAGCACATATCCTTGGTCAACATTACTAGGAACAATTCCTTTATCATCACCCAAAATCATTACAGAAGCACGCAAATGGTCAGTAATTATTCTAGCACTTTTAATTTCTTGTCCATTTAAAGTTTTAATATTTTTTCCAGCTGTTTCAACCACTTTTTCAAGGATTGGTTTTATTGAGTCACATTCGTATGCATTTGTGAAACCATTCATTACAGCTATTGTTCGCTCAACCCCCATACCCGTATCAATATTCTGTTGTTTTCCTTCTTCATATTTCCCAAGTGCATTCTTATTGTACTGCATTAAAACATCATTCCAAATTTCACAAAAAGCACCTTGTTTGCAAAACTGTAAAAATTCTTCAGTATTTTTTTCCTGAACATCTTTCACATGGAAAAACATTTCTGTATCAGGTCCACAAGGCCCAGTTTGTCCAGCCGGCCCCCACCAATTATCCGCCTTTGACAAAAAATGAATTCTATTTTTTGCAATCCCCAAGGTTTCCCACAAATTCGCAGCCTCATTATCTTTTGGGCAATCATTATCCCCAACAAAACAAGTAACACTAATTCTTTCTTTTGAAATTTTAAGCTCTTTTGTTAAAAATTCAAAACTCATTGTAATTGCTTCTTTTTTGAAATAGTCCCCTAAAGACCAGTTCCCCATCATTTCAAAAAAAGATAAGTGCCAAGAATCTCCAACATCATCAATGTCCCCTGTTCGAATACATTTTTGGATATCCACTAATCTTTTTCCCAAAGGGTGCTTTTCGCCAAGTAAATATGGGACTAAAGGATGCATTCCTGCAGTAGTAAACAAAACAGTAGGATCATTTTCAGGAATAAGAGAAGCACTAGGAATAATTGCGTGTCCTTTTGATTTAAAAAAATCAAGGTACTTTTTTCTTAATTCTTTAGTAGTAATCATTCTTTCACTTGAAAAGATTGGAGCGGAAAGTAATTTAAATTAATTATTTGGCGAGTTTTGAGAGAATCCACCTTTGTGCAGATTCATTTGAGTCAAATTCCTTAGTTAACAACTCTTTTCTAATTGCAATTCTTTCATCCTCAGTTAGTTCTCTTTGCATTCTTCTTGCAAGAGCTAAACCATCAATTGTGTTTGTAACCAAGCTCCTAAATATACGTTTTATTATTCTAACAAAAAAACTAGGAGTGCGTTTAATTGCTTTTTCATAGCGTTCTTCATTATTCTTTAAAGCCCACTCAAAACAAAGACTACTAGCAATAGTTTCATCAGCTAAATCCCAATTCTTCATACCCCTCAAAGCCCTAATTTTTTGATATGCTACATGGGAAAGTTCGTGAACTGCTGAAATAGGATCTTTTTTTGCCAAGTAAATTAGATGCTTTCTTTGCTTTGCATCAAGAGAAACATGTGCCCCACCACATTTTCGAAGTACAAACCCTAAAAGAATTGGAACTTTTTCTCCAGCATTAACAAAAGCTTTTTTTACAGGCCCTCTAAAGGATTTTAAGTTATAGGTAACTTTACTAGAAGCAGTCCCTGTACCAAATTCATCTTCAACAAATCTTCTTGCATTTCTCAGCATTTGTGTTTTAGCTCTAGTTCGACCAAGCGTTTTCATAGTAATCAATATATTGTGATTAATTGTCTTTATTTAATTAACTATAATTGGCAGTGAGAAGTAAGCCACTTTTTGTTTTCCCTTTAGCGACGAGAAAGCTCGTCCGGGTTGGCATTAACCTAAGCCTCCTTTCGGAGTTGCACCACAGCCCCCGTTGCATCCCCTATTTCTAGAGGTCATTGCAAAACCTTGCGGTTTTGCGATGCTTCGTAAACCTTTTATGGTTTACTCAGTCGTTTCTGTTGAGCTGCCCAGCCTTTCGGCTTTTTCAAACAAAACCTTACGGCCTTGTTTTTGTGGGATTCGCAGGTGAGCGGACTTTCCTCAGTAACCCTTGCAGGGCACCGTTAGCCAATCCCTCACTACCATAAATATTTCTTCAAAAGAAGTTTATAAGGATTTGCAGAGGGTTAAAACTAAGTATTATTGCTGACCTTCTTCCAATTTAGTAGTTATTTCTTCAATAGCTTTTTCCATTACCCGTGGGTGAACTCCCCTATTATTGTTCAATTCGTTTATTATGTAATTCAAATTTGCGCTTGAATGAAACGCTTTGTGTAGTTCCTGTGGCTCAACTTGAAGAATTGCCTCAAGCCCTAATTTTTCAATTAATTCTTTTTCAAGCAGAGCTGACATTCTGGAGTGAGTATTCATATGCAAGGAGGCTAACATTTGTCTTATTCGCTCTGAGGCTTGTGATAGAAGTTTTTTCTCTTGTGGAGTAGCATATCTTTCCTTAGAACCCATTTTCATGTTTGATTCAAATTCACGCAATTTAACCATTTCTCTTACTTCTTCGTGGTATTTGCGCATAGCCCTTTCTTGCGGATCCATTTTGGATTCAATGACCCTTTGTTCTAGTTCTTTTAATCCTGTGCCAAATTCTCTTAATTCCTTTCCAACTTTTGCAACTTGACTAGCAGCCCCCCTAAAACCCATTCGTTGAGCGGGCGCCTTTGGACCAAAACCAAAAGGGGCTTTTCCAAATCTTTTACTAATGGCCATAAATACATACACAATTAGTAATATATTAAAGATATGGTAGTGTTGTTTTTAGAGAAATAATTTTGAATAATCAAAAATTTAGTTAATATAATTTTTCTTTTTTTCTTTTATTATAAAACACTATTCCAACTATAATTAGTGCAATTAGCACAAATAGTGCAAGGTAAGTGGGCGGTAAAAACCCTGCAGAAAATAAGCCTGCAAAAGTGTTATTTTGCTTTTCTTCAACTAATTTATTTAAATCAGTGCTTATTTTATTCAAAGACAAATTTTTGTCAACATCGCTTTGTTGTAAATTTGAAATACTTGAATTTATTTTCTTTATAGAATCAAGTGTTTGAGCATTATTCTTTTTCAAATCAGAAATTTCGTTTTCTTTTGAGTTAAGATCTTTTTTTAAATCACTGATAAGTATTGATTGAGAATTAATTGTTTGTGCTTGAGAAGAAACTGTATTTTCTAAAGCATTCACATTTGCTTGTAAATCAACAAAAGTTATTTCCTTTGAAGCTGAATCAATTTCATTGTTACTAGAAAAAACTCTTACCAAAATTATTGAGTTCCCAGTTGGCATTCCTTCAAGTGAAAGAGTGATTTTGTTTAAAGTTACATTGTAATTTAATATTGAATCAGATTTTTGTGCTTCATCAACAAATACTTTTCCGCCGTGCTCAAATGCACTAATCAAAGGATTATTATTCAAAAATATTTGAATCTCCCCAGATGAATTTAGTGAATAATCAATACTAATAGTCCACTGAGTCCCACTAGGGATATTGTCCTGTGCATTAATGCCTAACGCATTAACACTAACTAATAGTGCTAATAGTAAAATCAAAACCCAAAAGTACTTGTTCATACACAAAGAACTAGAGAAGATATATTAAAAGGTTTTGTTAAAAAAAGCTCATACAGGCGACTTTATGAGTAAACAGGAGTGCTTATTGAGGATGGCGTTTTAAAAAGTCAGCAAATCTTTTTTTCTCAACAATTTTTTGTATTACCCCAAGCTCGCTTCCTACCTCAAGCCCGATTTTTTGTGCATTTTGTAGAAGTGAAAAAATATTCTCTACTTCATCCAGAGACATTGTCACAAGTCTTTGTGCTCTTTGCTCTGCTCTTGCCCCAAGTCCATTAAGCAGTTTATATCCTTTAGAACTTATACTATAAAGTCTACTACCGTCATGATCTTCTTCAAAAATCAATCCTTGTTTTTTAAGTAATTTTATTGCACCAAACGCAACTGGCTTTGTAGAACCAGTAATTTTAACTAATCTGTCAAAACTAAATACCCCTACTTCAGGAGAAGTAAAATATCCCAGCAAAAAAAGAAAATTTTTGCTTATTTTTTGAGTTTTATTTCTAACACCTATTGCTTTACCTCTAGTCCAATTATCTATAATATAACTTTCCTTCAAACCTAATCTTTGAGCCATTTCCCTAACATTTAATGTGTGTCCGGTTTGTATGTCAAGTGACTGTATTGCTCTTACCCGAGCTGCTTTTGTTTCTTTTTTAAGCGTAGTTTTGTATTTTACGAGTATTCGTTGAAGTTCACCATAACTAATCCCAAGTTGATTTAATATTTGCGGAGTAGTCAAATTAATATTTGCTCTTAAAATTTCTCTAAATTTTCCAATAACTTTTCCCCTTACTGGATCATAGCCTTTTCTAATATTAACTCCTTCTGACCTTGCCTGAGCAACAATACCCCTATTAAGTTTTTTTAACTCCCTAACTGAAATAGGATGTTTTGGGTTAGAAACTTTTTTTGCAATGGTTTCTAGAGAAACTTGCGAGTAAGGGTCAGAGCGCATCCTCTCTTGAAGAAGCGCTATAATTTGGTCTTTTTTTGAATCAGAAATATTTAATCTTGACGCATTAGAAAGAACTGCATCTTTAACTTGGAGAGCTTGAACAGGAGTTAATTGAGCAGATTCTTTATTTTTTGATCTGCCAAATAAAGAAGCACGAGCACTATTTAATGCCCTAATTCCTACTTGACGCCCATATCTTGCAGCCAAATGTTTTTGTATATCAAATGTTGAAAAACTTTTACGCATAACAAAATATGTTTTTACTTGAATAAAAATGTTTGTCAGGCAAAAATCAACAACATTATTGTTTTGTTTTTGTTAATTTTTCCTGAACAAGCACAGTTGCCCTAAACAAACTTTCAAATGTTCCTGCATCTGACCAAAAACCTTTAACAAAATTGGCTTTCATTTTACCCATTTTTATATAAGCATTATTTACATCAGTGATTTCGAGTTCTCCTCTTTTACTTGGTTTCATTGTTTTAATTATTTCAAATACCTTTGAATCATAAACATATAATCCAGTTACTGAATAATTGCTTTTTGGCGAAATGGGTTTTTCTTCAATTGAAACAACATTTTTTCCATTAAGTTCTGCAACACCAAATCTTTGTGGATCAGGAACTTCTTTTAAAAAAATCATTGCCCCTTCATTGAATTCCGAAATATCAAATTTATCTTCATAAATATTATCCCCTAGAATTACCGTAACAGGTTTAGCATCAGAAAAATCTTCGGCCAATGCTAGAGCTTGCGCAATTCCGCCTGCTTCTTCTTGAATAGCATAACTTAATTTTACACCAAATTCTTTTCCTGAACCAAGTAAATTCAAAAAATGGCCCGCATGCCCAGGTCCAGAAACAATTAGAATTTCTTTTATTCCCATATCAATAAGGGTTTGTAATGGGTAGTAAATCATCGGCTTGTTATAAACTGGCAATAAATGTTTATTTGTTACTTTTGTTAATGGAAGCATTCTGCTTCCTGTCCCGCCTGCTAAAATTACCCCTTTCATCCTAATCAACCCCCAAATATTCTGCTAATGCAATTTCCCATTTTCTTAATTGTGGTAATTTATTGTTATTTAAGACACTAAAAGTAGGCCTTTTTGCGGCAGAGGGAAATTCATTTGTCGCACAAGGTTCTACTACACAATTAAGTTTTAATAAATTAATAATTTCTTTTGCAAATAAAAATCGACTGCATTTTCCAGAATTTGTTATGTGATATATACCAAAAGGGGTTTTGTTTTCAATTAAATAAATTATTTGCTTTGCTAAGTCAATTGTGTATGTTGGACGCGCTGTTTGATCAGTAACTACTTTAATTGAAGATTTGTTTTGTGAGATAGATTTAATAATTTCAATAAAATTCTTACCATTTTTTCCAAATAACCATGATGTTCGCACTAAATAATATTTATCAGTATTTTTTATCAGTTCATCTTCACCAAGCGATTTTGTTAACCCGTAATAATTAATGGGATTCTTTTTATCTAATTCATCATAGCCTTCTTTTTTCCCATCAAAAACATAATCCGTGCTAATATGAATTAATGTTGAACCCATATTTTTACAAGTCTTTACAAGATTCTTTACACCAGTTACATTAATCGCAAAACATTTTTCCTTATTAGTTTCAGCCAAATCCACATTAGTATACGCAGCACAATTAATTACAAAATCCGCTTTTTCCAAAACAATTTTTTGCAAAGATTCCTCTTTAGTGATATCAACTTCATTAATGTCCAAGGCCACTATTATATTTGATTTATTTTTTTTTAGTTCATAAACAAGATCTGTCCCAAGCATTCCTTTTGAACCAATAACAATTATTTTCATTAAGCAACCTTCTTTGTTATATTTTGAATTACTTTTTTCTTTAATGGTCTCCACCAAGATTCGTTTTCAATATACCACTTAATTGTTTCTTTTAATCCGATCTCAAAACTGTGTTTTGGAAACCAATTAAGTTCTTTTTTTATTTTAGAAAAATCAATAGCATATCTATAATCATGCCCTTTTCTATCTTCAACATGCGTAATCATTTCTTCTCCAAAACCAAACTCTTTCAAAATAAGTTTTGTAATTTCGATATTAGTTTTCTCCGCATCCCCTCCAATACAATAAGTTTCACCGAGTTGTCCTTTGTGCAAAATCAAGTCAATAGCTTCAACATGATCTAACACGTGAATCCAATCTCTAATATTTAATCCCTCGCCATACACCGGAACTTTTTCCTTATCAATTAAATTTGTTATAAAAAGAGGCAAAAGTTTTTCAGGAAATTGAAATGCACCATAATTATTTGAACAATTAGAAATTGTTATTGGGAGCGAGTAAGTTGCAAAATATGCTCTGACTAAATGATCAGAACCAGCTTTTGATGCAGAATAAGGTGAGCGTGGAGAGTAAGGCGTATTCTCAGAAAACTTTCCTTCTGCCCCCAGTTCTCCAAAAACCTCGTCAGTAGAAATATGATGAAAACGTTTCTTTCCATTTTTTAATGCACTTTCAAGTAACACTTGTGTTCCAAGCACATTTGTTCTAACAAATTCGCTTGCATAAATAATACTCCTATCAACATGACTTTCTGCAGCAAAATGCACTACCGCATCAACTTGAGGCATTATCGAATTTACTAAATCCGAATCACAAATATCACCTTTGATAAATTTGTATCGAGGATTATCCACAACACTCACTAAGTTTTTTTCATTGCCTGAGTAAGTTAATTTATCTAAATTTACTATTTCATAATCAGGATACTTGTCCAACATATAGAGTATAAAATTACTTCCAATAAATCCACATCCCCCAGTAACTAACAGTTTCATCATAATCACTCCATTTTAAATTTAGTATTAATATCTTTTTCATGTCTAATTTCATCCACAACTTCTTTTTTTCCTTTTCCTGCATAAAGTTTATTTGGAAGATTTGTTGAATAACTTCCTTCTTTACTAATAGAACGATAGCCGTGTACTACTCCGGGCGGAACAAGCACCGCAACCTGATTTGTTTCACCCACAACAATTTTTTGAAATACCCCATAAGAACTTGATTCTTTTCGGTTGTCCCACAAAAATAATTCAAAATTTCCCGGCCCCGCAAAAACAAAATAATCTGTTTGAAAAGAATGCTCGTGCGGCCCCCTCGAAACATTATATTTAGTAAAAGAAACATAAACCATTTCAGGCTTGTAATCTATTTCATCACCCCTAAAAACTTCTGCAAGCCAGCCCCGTTCATCAGAAAAGACAGGCAATTTTTTTATTATTACATTATTAATCATTTTACTCATATTAACCCTGTTCCCATTCAATTAAAATTCTAACTTTTAGCCAAAAAATTAAACCGATTTATTTGGATTCTTTTGTTCGCCAAATATTTTGCAAATCTTGTTATAATCCTCAATATTTCCAATATCATGACAATATTCCTCAAAAGGAAAAGCAAAAACACTTTCTTTTGAAAAAATACGCTCCAACAAATGCTCATTTTTTCCGCTAGTTAACAATTCTTGAACAATTTGTTTTGTTGATTGAGGAAGAATATAGCAAAGAATTGATTTTATTGTTGATTTTGGTTGAATAGGTTTTTCTTCAAAAGACTTTATTTTGTTTCCATCAAGTTCAACTATCCCGTGCCTTTTTGCTTTTTCTTTATCTTTAATGTCAGTAACTGCAATCAATGGTTTTTTATTCAATTTAATAAATTCAGCCGCCATTTTGTTTAAATCAAACCCAAATATATTATCACTTGAAATCACCAAAAAATCATCACTTACATTTTCTAACCCAAGTGCAAGGTCTTTTGTTACCCCTTTCGCTTCCTCTGAAGAATTTGTCCCATTATTGAGAATAGTTATTTTTATTTTTGATTTAGTTTCCTTTTTCCACTTTTCAAAATCAGCACAAAATTTGTTATTTGACACAATAATTATTTCATCAAAAAAGTTAGATGAAATTTTTTCCGCTATAAAATCAAGAGCTTTTCTTTTACCTATGGGGAGAAGAGCTTTTGCACAATTAATTGTCAGAGGATACATTCTAGTGCCATACCCTGCCGCTAAAATAATTGCTTTCATTTAACCCCTTCTGTTTTAGTTTAAATAATTAACAAAATTTGAGTTTTTAACTAGTTTTGGTACAAAAAGTTTGAATTAAAAAAATAGAATGGGCGAGCAATTGCTCGCCCAATTAAATTAGATTTTTATTTTCCAAATTTTACTTGCTTCTTCTTTGAAACCATTACATAGCCAACTATTACAATTACAACTATAACTATTATTACAATTAATAGTGTGTAATCCATTGGTGCTGCAGGAGCAGATGTATTTTGTGTTCCTGTACCAGTACTAGTTGTATTTGTATTATTTGTTCCTGTACCAGTGTTATTAGTTCCAGTACCAGTTCCTGTATTAGTACTTGCTGTTACTACTGTTTCCCCAGCAACTGCTGGTGAAGCAAACTTAGCCGTAGTATCAGGCTTTGTACTTGTACTCAATGCATATGAAACTGATGCAGTTTGACCAGCTTTAACCATTGGTACAGTGAATTGTATTACTGGATCAGCAGCTAAAACTTTGAACTCCAAAGCTGAACTAACTTGTGCCGCAGTAATTGTCGCAGCCACAGCTTTTGAAATTGTTTCAACAACCAATACATTACTCATATCAGTAGTATTGTTATTTTTCACACTAATTGTGAAAGTTGTTTTATATGAAGTAGATATTACTCCAGTTGTTGAATTAGTTGTTTTAATTTCTTCAACTTTTACTGCTTTTGTGAAACTATAGTCAGTACTTGTTTGTGCAATTGCAGCTACTTGTTCAGCTGTGTACAATGGAGTACCATCATTATTAGTTGCAGCACTCAAAACACTTTCAACATCTGCTACTGTTGGAGTATACTCTTGAGTTGACTCTGAAACAGTAGTTGTTGTTGAAGTCCCTGTTGTCTCAGTTGGAACTGTGCTTGTTGTAGTTGTAGTGCTACTTCCGCCAGTTGCACCCGTAAGATTATTTTCTGCATTAGTTCTAAATGAGATAGTTGCATTCGTGTCATGCCCTACAGGATCACGACATTGAACATACAATGTTCCTGCGTTATATGCACTATATCCTGTTCTTACAGGCATTGAAGTCGCAACGCTTGCAGGAACAATCTGAGTCCCATCAGTCATTGAATCGTATCCAACAAGTGTAGTACCATATTTGCATGTCACATACTCATCTGAAGTAATAATTGGAGTTACTGAAGTAGTTGTAGTTGTATATGTTACATTGAAATCTGGCGCATTATTATCAGCAGTGTATCTTGAGAAGTGTAGAACATTAAAGTCTAATCTTCCTCCCGCATAAGTTATTCCGAAACAATTTGTGCTTGTACAATTAGCATCATCCATTTTAATTGGAGGAGTTGTTGCATAAGGCAAATTGTAAATTGTTACTTGTGCAGGATGATTTATATCATTAAATGCTGCTGAATTCAAATCTAAATATTTATTTCCAGCTGCATCAGAACCCATTGTTAATGAAGTACTTAAAGCTAGCAATTTTCTTCCGGCTGCCCCAGTAGTGTCGGCTAAATTAATATCTTGATTAAAATACAAGATCCTTCCTCTATTTAAAACATCTTGGAATGTCAAGAAATTGATATCCGCGAAATCAGTTATATCTTGAAAGTTAGTTGTATTTGCATCTTGACTTGTTCCAGCTGGATAATTCATATCATACAATATTACTGGATTAGTCATAGTTACAGTTCTTGAGTTTGTTGCATTATCAGTTAATATCATTCTTAGATATACTGCATTGAAATCCCTGTTAATTGTCCCTGTATTTATTGTATAGTTTCCGTCTGCGTGTGCAGTTATTGTTTTGTTTTGATCTGTATCATTCATATCATAGCAAATTACTTTTAATGTGTTCAAACCTGAAGTTACCGCAGTATTAGTATCCGCATAACCGAATGAAGTTGTAGCCATTGTTACTCTGAAGTTTATATCCTGATTAGTTCCGTAGAAATAATCTTTTCCAATTGTTAGTGCAGTTGTTATATTTGGCGCATTTGTATCCAAAAGAATACTTCTAACAATACCATTAGTATCATTTCCTGCGTTATCTCTTAACCAATACATTAAGACATAGTTACCATCACCAAGTGCTGTTGTTATTGTTGTGTAATATGTACTGTTTGCATCACTTGCAACTGTTCTACTAAAATCAGTCCAAGCTCCATTCCAATCAGTGCCTGCAGTAATATACCTGCTTAATTGGTATTTAGCAATACTTTTCCCAGAATAAATGAAGTTAACATCATGAATTGCTACATTGAAATCAGCGTTTCTCCAAGTAGTTGAATTGCCATCAATATAAACAAGGGTTGGTGCATTGCTATCAATTATTACTGATGCAATATTACTATCTATTGAACCACCATCATTGTCTTTCACAGTTAATCGAACAGTATAATTGTTATCTCCAATTACTTGTGTATTAATAACAAGTCCACAAGTCCCTGAATTCAAATCAGTTACTGGACAAACCATGTTTCCGGCACCATCCAATAAATTAGTATCAGTTACACCATAAACCATAGTTGAAGCTGGATTAAAGAAATTTATATCTCCTGAAACCCATGTGTGAACAGGAACATTTACAGCAACAAAAGAAAAGTTTACATCTATTGAATTTTTGTAAAATCCTCCCGTAGTCGCTCCACTCACAGTAAATGCTGGTATTGTTGGCGTGGCAAAAGCCCCAACTGCTAAAAAGCAAATTAATACTAGCGTTAAAATTAAACTCATTTTTCTAAACCCCATTTCAATGCGCCTCCATAAATGCACTTTTTGCATAAATCTGAACCAAAATATTTATAAACCTAGAGAAAATATTTTTTATGCAAATTTTTGGGAAAAATACTAATTTTTAGATTATAAAAAAAGTTTTTTTAATTAATTTTAGATTATTTTTTA
>Ga0172379_10006964_pt1 | contig 14893 bp, 13 predicted proteins | sample GrowelOW334metaG_FD_119756 | JGI IMG/M metagenome (GOLD analysis project Ga0172379, IMG submission 119756) | Groundwater microbial communities from an aquifer near a municipal landfill in Southern Ontario, Canada - Groundwater well OW334 metaG | ecosystem: Environmental > Aquatic > Deep...
CCGCTTGGGACAGCCTGTTCTGCCGGTGCTTGTTGATATTCGCAATGCCCGGGAACTGACATTAATCGTCGAAGATCCGCATGGCAGAAACTCTTCTTACGCATGGTGGGGCGAGGCACGATTAATCAGAAAATAACTGATAGGAAATTGCTTTCCGAGCACATGAGGTAGGTTAGAGGAAAGGCTCTGGAAGGTCAAGAGAAGAAGTGGATTCGGTATAATGAAGTCAAGGGCGGAGAAGGCGAGACACGCCATGCCTGCCGAGCAGACGGAATACGCAACAGAGGAGTCCGCATGATGAGATCCGCTGGAAAAATCAATGTAGCTCTCGTGGGACTCGGTTTCGGTGCCGAGTTCATTCCGATCTATCAACGACATCCAAACGCCACGCTGCATGCGATCTGCCAGCGCTCGGGGGAAAAGCTTGACGCGGTCGGCGACGCGTTTGGCATCGAAAGGCGCTACCGCGACTACCATGAACTGCTGGCGGATCCGCAGGTCGACGCCGTCCACATCAACTCGCCGATCCCCGACCACGCGTGGATGTCGATCGAGGCGCTCAAGGCCGGCAAGCACGTCGCCTGCACGGTGCCGATGGCGACCTCCATCGAGGACTGCGGAAAGATCGTCGAACTCCAGAAGGCGACGGGGCTCACCTATATGATGATGGAGACCGTGGTCTATTCCCGCGAGTTCCTTTATATCAAAGAGCTTTACGAGAAACGCGTCCTGGGGAAACTCCAGTTCCTCCAGGCCAGTCATCAGCAAGACATGGACGGCTGGCCCAACTACTGGCCCGGCCTTCCCCCCATGTGGTACGCGACGCACTGCGTCGGCCCGGTCTGCGCCCTCGCCAGCGCCGACGCCGCATACGTCTCCTGCTTCGGCTCCGGCACGATCCGGGAGGAGCTTGCCGTGAACTACACGTCACCGTTCGCCGTCGAAACGACCCACATCAAGTTCAAGGACTCGGATCTTTCCGCCCGCGTCTACCGCTCGCTGTTTGACGTGGCGCGGCAATACCGCGAAAGCTTTGACGTCTACGGCTCGAAGGCCTCAATCGAGTGGCCGCTCATCGAGCATGAGCCACTGATCATGCACCGCGCCAAACTTCCCGAAACCAAAATCCCCAAAAGGCTGCACACCCCCGACTACGCGAAACGTCTGCCCAAATCCATCCGCCAGTTCACGACAAAGGGAGTGTATGACCTCGCCGGCACGCACACGCACTTGAGCTTCACCCAGGGCGGCGGACACGGCGGGTCACACCCGCATCTGGCGCACGAGTTCATCTCCGCCTTGGTGGAGAAGCTCCAACCGTTTCCGAACGCGCGCCAATCGGCGAACTGGACATGCGTCGGCCTGTGCGCGCATCAATCGGCCATGAGCGGGGGACAAATAGTTCAATTGCCAACATTCACACTGGAGACAAGACAATGACAAACAGGAAAAAGGTTCGCGTCGCGGTAGCCGGTTTCGGCTTCGGGAGTTTGTTCGCCAAGCTGTTCAAGGCTCATCCCGATGTGGAGTATGTCGGGATATGCGAAACCAGTTCCGATAAGATCGCCGCGGCGAAGGCGGCGGGCTTCACGCGCATTCTCGAGGACTACCGCGAGGCGCTTGACGGAGACGCGTATGACGCGGTCCATCTCGCCCTTCCCGTCGAGCACCATGTCCAGCCGACGCTTGACGTGCTCGCCGCCGGCAAGCATTGCGCCTGCGCCGTGCCGATGGGATTCACCATCGACGAGTTGCGGCAGGTGGTCAAAGCCGAACGCAAGTCCGGCATGAACTACATGATGATGGAGACGAACGTCTACGTCAAGAGCTACCTCTTCCTCAAGGATCTGTTCGAGAAAGGCGAGTTCGGACGTGTTCAATATCTGCGAGGCATCCACAGCCAGGCGATGGAGAACTGGCCTGGGGCGTGGCTCGGACTGCCTCCCATGTGGTATGCGACGCATGCGGTGGGGCCGCTGCTCGCCCTGGTGAAGTCGCGGGCCACGCGGGTGGTCTGCCACGGTTCGGGGGACATGTCCGACGAACTGGTCAAGAAGCACCACAACCCCTTCCCTGTTGAGACGATGACCTTCACCGTGGAAAACTGCAAGGCTGTCGGAGAGGTTGTGCGCACGCTGTTCGAGACGGCGCCAATGGGAGGAGAGAATTTCGAAGTGTATGGCAGCAGAGCCAGCTTCTCATCGATATATGGGACACTCAGTGTCATGGGCGACAAGCTTGCCACGCCTGGAGGCAGGGGGCTTCCTGTGACTTTCACCCGACCCGAAATCCCGATGCGCTGGGACTTGCTGCCGGAGGAGTTCAAGCAATTCGATATGCGAGGACATGGCGACGCCGCCATGCATCTTGTCCATGAGTTTGTGCGCAGTACCGTGGAAAAACGCAAATCAGCCATCAACGCGGTCACCGCCGCCAACTGGTGCGCGGTGGGCATCCGCGCGCACGAATCGGCGATGGCGGGCGGGAAGCTGGTGGATGTGCCGAAATTTGATTGAAGCGATGAAGGAAACGCAGTATGAATGAAACAAGAACAAACACCCAGTTCACGCGGCATGAGCCGAGCCGGCTGCAGAGCCTTCGGTCTGAATCCGGGATGCCCATCCTTGTGCAGGACGCCGGCTGCCGGCTGGAAGACGAAGTTAAGAGTAACACTCTTAGCCATGACAGCTTCGTGATGAAGAAAGGGGGTAAGGGTATTCCTGGAAGAATGTTATTCCAATAATACGGAGGCTTTTGTCAGAATTCAAATTCTTGGCGATAAAGGCGGAATCATCCCCGTATGGGCGCACGGCGGCATTAACGAGCATATTATTTTATGGGACGGGGCGAATTACGAGGAGCAGAAGATCGAATTCCAGGCCAAAGGCAAATCAACCGGCGAACAGATGAAAAAATTCCTTAATGAGATAGAAAACAACATTGACACCAGCCGACATCTTGAAGATGTGAGAAAATCAACGGAAATGACTCTTGGCGCACTTTTGTCTTCCGTAAGAAATGAAATCGTGAAATTCTCACTGGTGCAAGATGATATTGGAGAAGTTCGTAGACTGATAACACGTGAATGATGAGATGAAATATGTTTAAAGTAAAACATCTACTGGCAGTATTAAGGGATCTGGAAATTACTAATGTACCGTTTGGCGCGGCGGGAAACCACCGAAGGAGGACAGATGAAGAAACTATTCGTTATCGGTGACAGCATTTCGTGCTATTACGGCAAATACTTGAAAGACATGCTGAATGGTTTTTACGGGTATGACCGCAAAGGCGGAAACCATAAGCTTGAGAATCTTGACGACTGCACCGACGGCATTAACGGCGGTGACAGCTCGATGGTGCTGACTTATTTCCGCGAAGTGTTGAAAAAAGATTTCTTCCATCCTGATTATCTGTTGTTAAATTGCGGACTGCACGATGTCAAAAAACATGGCGACACGCTGCAAATCCCGCCGGAACAATACCGTGACAACCTGAATCAGATATGTGACCTGGCAAAACAGAACGGAATTAATGTAATATGGGTTCGCACTACCCCTTTGAACGAAAACAGTCCCCACATAAGCCATAGAGAGACTGTCAGACATAAAGGAGATATTGAACGGTACAATCAAATTGCCGATGCCGTAATGTCCGCCCGGGATATTCCGGTCATTGATCTTTACACATTTACAAAAAATCTCGGTCCCGGTATTTACCTTAACAATGCCGACACGGTGCATTTCAACGAACATGCCGCCCAGTTGCAGGCGAGTCATGTTGCCGGAGCGGTGGATGTCTTGATAAATAAAGGGAACCTCTGATTTATGCAATTCCATTCATTGAAAAACTGAATAAACCGTGAATTCAGGTCTGGGAAAATATTAGATCTTCGCGCAGAAGTTTCTGATTCTTTCGGCGGATTTTTCTATGGTCTGTTCGGAACACGCATAGGACATTCTTATATGTCCTTCGGCTCCGAAGGGCTGGCCGGGAATGACCGCCGTCTTCGTTTCAGAAAGAAGTTTTCTGCAGAAATCCCAGGAATTCAGCCCGTATGAGGATACATCGCAGAAAAGATAGAAAGCTCCCTGCGGCCTGATGCATTTCACACCGGGAATGGACGAGAAGAGGCTGTAAATCAGATCCCTGCGTTTCGCAAAAGCCTGTCTCATCGTCTCAACAGGGGCCTGGTCGCCCCTAAGGGCGGCGAGAGCACCGAACTGGGCGAAGGTTGTCGGATTGGACGTGGTGTTGCTCTGAAGGGCGCAGATGCGGTCTGTCAGCCATTTCGGGGCGGCAAGATAACCTAGGCGCCAGCCTGTCATGGAATAGGCCTTGCTGAACCCGTTTACTGTAATTGTGAGATCGGCGACTTCCTGCGAGAATGATGCGATGCTTACATGCGGGAACGCCGCATCGTATGTGAGTTTCTCGTAAATCTCGTCCGAGAGGATCATGAAATTTTTCTTTACTGCGAGTTTCGCAATTTTCTCAAGGGTATCCTTCCTGTAAACTGCGCCTGTGGGATTGCTTGGCGAGTTGAGGATAAGGAGTTTTGTCTTCGGATTTACGGCGGCTTTAAGTTCGCCGGGATCCAGTTCGTAATTATTTTCAGCCTTGCACGGAATGATTACGGGTTTGGCGCCGCTTGCCTTGATCATTTCGGTATAGCTCACCCAGTAGGGGGAGGGGAGGATGACTTCATCTCCTTTTCCGCAGAGGGCGGCGATTGCCGTGAAGATGCTGAACTTCGCCCCGGGGGCGACAACGATCTGATCGGCCTTGCAGGGGACATTGTTTTCCCTGTTGAGCTTTTCGGCGCAGGCCTCTCTGAGATCGGGTCTTCCGCTTTCGGGGGTGTATTTGGTTTCACCTTTTTTCAAGGCTTCAATTGCGGCGTTTTTGATATGTTCGGGAGTGTCAAAGTCGGGTTCTCCGGCGCAAAGGCTTAAAATATCCTCTCCGGCCGCCTTCATGGCTTTCGCTTTTGCCGTGATTGAAAGAGTTGCGGACAGTTCGAGACCGCCCATTGTTCCCTTGGTGACGCTCAAATTCTTCATTTATAACCTTTCTCCGCAAGAAATTCCTTGATTATCCTGCTCAGATTGTTTTCCTGGATTTTAATAATCCCCATTTCCCTCTGGGCGTTTTCCGGGGAATCCGAGGCATGCGCAGTGTTCACCATGACATCCTGCCCGTATTCCTTCCTTATTGTGCCGCTGGGGGCTTTTGTGGGATCGGTTGGACCGAGAACGTCGCGGATTTTTTTCACCGCCTTCTTGCCTTCATATACAAGAACCATTGTTTTCACAAGGCCCGGGGCGTTGAGTTTGTTTTTCGGGCAGGTGTCGGGTCTGACGCCTGACATGAATTCGACAATCTGGAAGAACTGGTCGTCCGCGAAAGGAACCCCTGCCAAATCAGAAAGTTTCGGAGAAGCGTTTTCACCGAGTTTGATTTTAAATTCCTTTTCAATCATGTCCTTGATCCTGTCGCCGATTTTCGGGGCGAGTTTCTCCCTCAGGACACCCTGGACGGGCCCGTAGAATTCAAGGGCGTCGGAAACAGACATCTGATAGATTTTTGTCGCGATTATCCTCAGTCCGGTTCTGCTGAACATGTCGATGATGTTGCCCGGCTTAGAGCTGGGATAGCGCCAGTTGTCGGGCTTGATGATCACGAGGGTGCGTTCAAGGTCTGTCTTGTCGTCGTAGTGGAGGTCGGCGATATTCTCCTGCGTGTCTGCGAAATCCGCAAAAAGTTTGAGTTTTTCCATGGCGAATTCCTGGTCAGGGGGTAGAAGGACGGCCGGCTCGAAATATTTCAGGCTGCCGTCCCTGTCGAAGACAAGATCGGCGTAGGTGTCGCGGACAGTTTCACCGGTGATCCTCATTTCTCCGGCGCCTCTCGATTCCGGAGAGAGTCTTCCGGCGATTGTGTAAAGTTTTGAACATGCGTTCTCACCTCTGAAAAGCAGCATCAGGACGCGGCGCTTGGTGCCGTCTTCCGAGGGTGTGAAATTGTTCAGGACATAATCCGAAATGATGTCGGCGGCCTTTGAAGAGGCGGTTTTCTTCAGAAGCTCGGCGTATTTCTCGGTGAGTTCGCGTGTCGGTGTGAGCATTTGCGCGCCCACGAGTTCGAGATCGGTTCTTGCGAGAAGGCGTGCAATCACGCCCCCTGTGCGGGATTTCAGAATAGTGTACGGTGTAATGAGAATATATGAAAGTTCCAAAGCCATTGATCTGTCCTCCATGTTTGACATCTTTGAAATTATCAAGATTTAAAAGATAGCTTCTTTATTCGAAATTTCACGGAGGATTATGATTATTTTTCATACTGGCGGCAAAGTAGCCGGAGATGAAGGATAAATCAAGTGAATCAGGATAAAGGGCAATGTTTTCCCATCTGCGGGATGACTATGAAAGATTTTCGATATCCAATAGATCTTTGGGTCTGCCTGCGGCCTTCTTCATTTTTAAAAGCCAATCCCTGTTTACATATTTGAAGCCGCCTGATTCCAGGGACGAATTAAAAATTTCCCTGGGATCCAATCTTGGATATCCCGGAACATAATCATAGATGTCCAAGAATCCTAAATCGGTTCCAAGCATCATCAGATTCGTGGTTTTGATGAACGACAATGACACAGGAAACGTCTTCTCCATTCCGCTTGACGGCTCCTTTTCGTCGCCTATCCAATAAGAATTGATACTTTTCAACGCCTTAAACAAGGACTTTTCCGACAAAGCAGAACGCAGGAAAATAATGTCGGCATCCTCCGTTCCCCTGATATATCCATGAAAATTGACTGCAAATCCTCCAATAATCAGAAAAGGAATATCATGGGACTTAAGGACATCATGTATTTTGTACAGGCTTCCAGCCATCTTCAGTTTTCCTCATCTTGCGAATTTTAAAATTCCTAGACATGAATCTGCTTTTCCCTTCGGCAGACATGTTTTCCCATGCATTTTCAATCAGTCTGCACGCCCTGGCAATTCTTTCTTCGCCTGACAAAGCTACATAGGAACGAGCCATAATTCGCCTCTTTCCCATATGTCTTTTCGTTTCATTCATAAAAACCGCCTTTTACAATAACTGATAGGAATCTTGATTTTCATAATGAAGGGAAAATAGCCGGAGATGGAAAATAAATCAAGCAAACCAAGACAGAAGGCATGTGTTTCCCATCTCAACTCGTGCAGATGAAGGAGTGTTCAATAAGGAATATCCCATGTCCAAGTTAAGATTTTCCGATGGAAATTGGAAATTGAGTGCTGTGCCATGGCATAGTTCCAAACGAAGCCTGGTTGGATATTGGATATTCAAAAAATCCTTAACTTTAAATTGAACAAGACAGGGTTGTTTATGCGGACAAGCGTTCCTTGACCTGTTCCTTGTTCTTCTGTTTTTTCTTCAGCTCCGGGGGGGCTCCCTTGACCGTTTCCGCCGTGATTACGCATTCGGTGATATCGGTCTGCGAGGGAACCGAATACATGATTTCAAGCATGAGCTCTTCGAGAATTGATCTCAGGCCGCGGGCGCCGGTGCCCTTTGAAACGGCCTTGTCGGCGAGCGCCGAAAGGGCTTCAGTCTCGAAAACCAGTTTTACATCTTCCATTTCCATTAGTTTTATATACTGCCTGATAAGCGCATTTTTGGGTTCGGTCAGTATTCTTACGAGATCTTCTTTCCTGAGCGGCGAAAGTTCGGTGACCACCGGGATTCTTCCGATGAATTCTGGAATGAATCCGAACTTTATGAAATCTTCAGGTTCCGCAAGCTGGAGGATTTCTTCGCTGGTTACGGGAATCGGCCTCTTGCTATCCTCCTCCATCTGCCTGAATCCAAGTATGTGTTTCCCGACTCTCCTGCGAACCATCCTGTCAAGTCCGACAAAGGCGCCGCCGCATATGAAAAGTATGTTCGAGGTGTCAACCTGTATGAATTCCTGATGAGGGTGTTTGCGTCCGCCCTTCGGGGGGATATTTGCAATGGTGCCCTCCAGTATCTTCAGAAGAGCCTGCTGTACGCCTTCACCCGACACGTCGCGGGTGATTGAAACGTTCTCGGTTTTCCTGGCTATCTTGTCTATTTCATCGATGTAGACAATTCCAATCTGGGCCTTCTGCACATCGTAGTTGGCCGCCTGAAGGAGGCGCAGTATTATATTTTCAACATCTTCTCCGACGTATCCGGCTTCCGTCACGGTTGTAGCGTCGGAAATGCTGAACGGCACGTCAAGGAGTTTCGCGAGTGTTTTTGCGAGAAGGGTTTTCCCCGAGCCGGTAGGCCCCATGAGAAGGACATTGCTCTTTTCTATTTCAACATCGGCCTCGGTTCCGTTGAATGCCGATTTGTTCTTCTGGCAGACAAGGCGTTTGTAATGGTTGTGCACGGCCACGGAAAGGACTTTCTTGGCATGATCCTGCCCTATGACATATTTGTCCAGATCCTCTTTTATCCTCTGCGGATTGGGGATTTTCAGAGGGGGTATGCCCTGGGCGGTTTTCTTTTCGGAGGGTTTCTCCTCCTGCTTGTACATGCCCGTGCATATCTCTATGCAGTTCCTGCAGATTGTCGAACCCGAGGGGCTTGAAATGAGAGCCCCGACTTTTTCAGCCTGCTGTCCGCAGAAGGAGCAGCGCGTCTTGCTGTGGTTTGTGCGTTTTTCATTCATAGTGGTTGTTTTTATTTCCTGACAAATACATGGTCTACAATTCCGTATTCCTTAGCCTCTTTGGCTGACATGAAGAAATCACGGTCGGCGTCAATGGTGATTTTTTCCAGGCTCTGGCCGGTATGTTCCGACAATATCCCCTGGAGGATATCGCGGAGCCTTGTGATCTCCTTTGCCTGGATGTTAATGTCCGAGGCCGAGCCTTCGGCTCCTCCCCACGGCTGGTGGATCATTATCCTTGAGTTGGGAAGGGCGTATCTTTTCCCCGCCGTCCCTGCGCAGAGAAGAACGGCTCCCATGCTGCTGGCCTGGCCGAGACAGTAGGTTTTGATCCCGCAGGTGAGGATTCTCATCGTGTCATAAATCGCAAGGCCGGCGGTGACCGACCCTCCGGGAGAATTTATGTACAGATCAATATCCTTCTTGGGATCTTCGGATTGGAGGAAGAGGAGCTGGGCGACGATCACGTTGGCCACATTGTCGTCAACAGGTGTGCCAAGCAGGATGATTCTGTCTTTCAACAGGCGGGAATATATATCATACCCTCTTTCGCCCTGGCCGGTCTGTTCAACCACCATAGGAACAAGTACTGACATTGGTAAATCTCCTTATATTGTCTCAGGTGAATTAGGCAGCCGTGGGCTGCGGTTAAAAGTAATCAGTTATCAGTGTTCAGTTTAAATCCAAATATGTCTTACTGGTTATACCGGTGACTGACCACTGACGACTATAAAATTCATGCCGGTTTCGAGGTGTCCGCATTTTTAATGAGGAAATCCGTGACTTTCGCCATCAGCATGTCCATCTGAAGATCTTCCATGCCGCCGGACGAATCAAGCTGGTTCCTGAATTCCTTCTCTTTCACCCCGTAATATCTGCTGATGCCGCTGATGTGGCTGTCCATCTCGCCTTTTTCAATGGATATCTTTTCAGCCTGGGCGATTTTGCGGAGCACGAAATATCTGCGCATCCTGTCGGCGGCCGACTTCTTGGCCTCTGCAAGATGTTTGTCTTTTTCGATTTTGAATTTCTCCACGTCGGACTCTTTTTTCACTTCTCTTGTCGCGATTTGGCGGAACTCCTTGTTTTCAGCTTCCGAGAGAACTGACGGGGGAAGCGGGAATTCACCGGCTTCTGCAATCACTTTTTCCAAGATGTGTTTTTTCGCTTCGCCTTCCGATTTCTGCTTCTCCTGGAATTCAAGGCTGGACCTGATCCTTTCACGAAGCTCCTTCATGTCTTTCGCATTTACTTTCTTTACGAGATCCTCGTCGGAGCCTACTGGCACCCTTCTCTGGATTTCCATGGTCTTGATAGTGTATTTCACCTTTTTGCCGGCAACCTGTTTTTCCCTGAAATCATCGGGGAACTGGGCTGTCAGCTCGTAATCTTTCCCGGTGACGGCGCCGTCGAGAACCTTGTTGATGCCGGGGATTACTTCGGGGTCTGAAAGCCAAGCCCAGGTCTCGGGGGTTTCAAGGAGAAGCTTTAGCCTGCTTTCGGCGCCTTCCGGAATTTCAAAATCGGACTTGTATGAGATCTTCACCATGTCGCCCTTGACGGCGGGGCCTTCACTCTTGCCGAAGTCGCCATACATTTCGCGGAGGTTTTTTATCTCCTCATCTATTCTGCTTTCCTCGACCTTAACTTCCGGAACCGATATTTTAACGCCCTTGTATGCCCCGAGCCGTATTTCAGGGGAGACATTGAAGACTATCGTGAAGCTGTAGTCTTTCCCGGCCTCCAGTTTTTCCGGCTGGGCCTGTGGGAAGCTGTAGCTGACAACGTCGAATTTCTCATCGGAAGATATTTTTTCAAAGGAGGCGGTGAAAAAATTCTTGACAGTTTCCGCCTCTATGCGGGGAAGGAAGCGGTTCCTTATGAGGGAAAGCGGGGTTTTTCCGGCTCTGAATCCGGGAACCTGTGCGAATTTTGAAAATTCCTTGAGCATTGAATTGGTTTCGCTTTCAACCACTTCGGCGGGAACTGTGAACTTTACACTTTTTACGCACGGTTCTGAACCGCTCACTTCGGTTTTTATCAGATCCTTGAGAGTTTCTTTGATTGCTGTCATGTGATTTTTCAATCCTATGCTATCTTTTTGTTTATATTCAGCATTGCAAAATGCAAAAAAACGACACGATCACACATGTCTTCATTTATGCTGTGAAACTGTATTAAGATTCAAGAAACGTGTATTTTATCACGTAAACTATTAAATTCCAGTGCATATGGATAAGGATTTTAATAATTCAGATTCTTTAGGTTAATGCGGATGGAATTAAAAAAAATAAAAATATTTTTGACTTTTAACCTCTCCCAAAGTATATTCGCGCTTCATTTAAATAAAAAAACCATATTTATCGGGCTTTTCTATAAAATGGCAGGCGTACCCAAATTAATCATATTGTCGGAGCAGTTTCGAGGGAAAAGTTTTGAACTGACCGGCGATAAATATTCTGTCGGCCGCGTTGAACAGAGGGAAATCTGCATCAAGGATCCCACCGTCAGCACATATCACTGCGAATTCATTAAAAAGGGAGGCACCTACGTCCTCAAGGATTGCGGCAGCACCAATGGAACCCGGATCAACAATATTCCCATATCAGGAGAGCAGGAGCTTCAGAGTAGCGATATTCTTCAGGTCGGCGGAGTTGAAATTCTTTATGACTGCGAAGATAAAACCGTTACGACCGCCCTCAAAACACAGACCGGAATAAACCTTCAGGGTGCGCAGGTCGGAATATCAACCATAAAGGAAATGGCCAACTTCTCGCCTTTTGCAACCGACAAGAAGAAAAACGCGAAAAACCAGAAAATTATGATTATATTTGTAATAGTACTTGTTCTGGTTATTATTGCGTTGCTTGCCTATCTGAGCAAAATCATGTTTTTCAAGTCCGCCAGTCAGCCACGCACCGAGATTTCACAGCTAGCCGAGAAGGTGGTTTAGCTGTGTGATTTTGAATCAGGCGGCCAAGAGCCGCAACACAAAATATCCAATCATTATACTGTCACCCGGAGAATTTTTACCATGAACGAAAAAAACAGCAAGAATATCAATAAGGACGAATATAAGAAAGAGGAGAAAAAAAAGAGGCCCGGCATTCAGCCGGTGAAGAAAGCCGCACCCCAGATGGCCATATTTGTCTGGCTTCTTATTTTCCTCTTCCTCGGAATTCTTTTCGTCTACAACCACAACAAGAAGGATTTCGCAGAATGGGACCAGTCAGGTTTTGAGAAGGAGCTTGCCGCAGGAAACATACTGACAGTCAGCCTTTCCCCCGAGAACGACAGAGTCTACTACGTGGAAGGCAAATACAAGGCGGCTGCCTCCGTAAAAGATGCGCCTCAGGCTGAAAACGGTGAATACCTCTACAGGTCAAAGGTTGTCTACACTGAAAAACTCGACGAGATGCTGAGGGCCAGTTCCGTAATAGTGAGGAAAATAGACAACAAGGATCCGTGGCTCAAGAGCCTTGTGCTTACAATACTTCCCATAATTATCCTGGTCGGACTCCTGTATTTCCTGTTTTCACGGCAGATAAAAATGGCCGGCAAGGGCGCCATGCAGTTTGGAAAAAGCAAGGCCAGGATGATTCTGCCAAGCGACAAGAAAGTGACTTTCAACGACGTGGCCGGAGCCGATGAAGCCAAGGAGGAGACAAAGGAAATCATTGACTTCCTCAAGGATCCCCTGAAATTCAAGATGGTCGGGGGAAGAATTCCCAAGGGAGCTCTTCTCATGGGGCCTCCGGGAACCGGTAAAACGCTCCTGGCGAAAGCAATTGCCGGCGAGGCCGAAGTTCCGTTTTTCTCGATAAGCGGCTCGGATTTTGTGGAAATGTTCGTGGGTGTCGGCGCAAGCAGGGTTCGCGACATGTTTGAACAGGCTCGCCGCTATGCCCCGTGCCTCATTTTCATAGATGAGATTGACGCGGTGGGACGCTCCCGTTTTTCGGGTATCGGCGGAGGCCACGACGAAAGGGAGCAGACTCTCAATGCCCTTCTTGTTGAGATGGACGGGCTGGAAACACAGGAAGGTGTCATAATTCTCGCGGCGACAAACAGGCCGGATGTTCTTGACCCGGCTTTGCTGAGGCCGGGACGGTTTGACCGACAGGTCGTCCTTGATCTTCCGGACATAAAAGGGAGAAGGCAGATTCTTGACGTGCATTCAAAAAATATAAAAATCGAACCGAATGTGAATCTCGACACAATAGCCAGGGGAACCCCGGGTTTCAGTGGTGCGGATCTCGCAAATCTTATTAACGAGGCGGCTCTCCTCGCCGCAAGACTCGACAAGAAAGCCGCCGGAATGTCTGAATTGGAGGAGGCCAGGGACAAAGTCAGATGGGGAAGGGAACGCAAAAGCAGGAAAATCAGCGAGAACGAGAGAAAAATCACGGCCTATCACGAAGCCGGACATACGCTTGTTTCCCTTTCATGTCCTAAAAGCATGCCGATACACAAGGTTACAATCATACCCAGGGGGATGGCATATCTCGGCGCGACGATGCATCTGCCGGAAGAGGACCGCTATACGCAGAGCAGAACTGAGCTTATTGAGGAGCTTGCCGTTCTGATGGGCGGGAGATCGGCCGAGCAGATTGTTTTCAACGACATAACGAGCGGCGCCGCTTCCGATATCGAGCAGGCGACAAGAATTGCCAGATTAATGGTCTGTTCCTACGGGATGAACTCGAAAATGGGGACAATGCAGTATGGCGGACGCGATGAGCCCATCTATCTGGGCAGGGACATGGTCAAACCCCAGGGGTACAGCGAGGAAACCGGAAGGGAGATAGACGTTGAAATAAAAACCCTTATTGAGGATGCCAGGAAACGTGCGGACAAGATTCTGCTTGAAAACAGGGCGAAACTCGACATCCTCGCCAATAAGCTTCTCGAGTGTGAAACCATTGACGGACCCGAAGTCAGAAAGCTTCTCGGTTTCGAAGAGAAAAAGATTCCGGCAGTTGTCGCTCCCGAAGTGAAGACCGCTGAATCCAAACCTGAAGAAAATAAAACAGTTTAGGAGCCGAGGTAATTTCAAAACTACCCTGAGCCGATTCAAAACTAACGGAGGGCGGACTTTCCAGTCCGCCGCTTGAGTTAGATTTCCGCGGGTAAAAAAAACCGCGCTCCTTTAAATTTGAGTTTTGAAATCGGCTCAGCCGTACAGAAATAACTTTTGTATTTTCCGCCAAATGTAAAGGTTATTTCTTAACGAACCAAAGCGGGAGGGGGAGGCACTCCGACATCCGAATCAGCGTCAAGGTCGTCAGTTTTGGCATCCTTTTTCCGTTTGGCTCTGGCAATCTGGGGTTGAAACGGGCTTGTGGAAGTGTCCAGGGCCGACTTTTTCAACTGCTCCTGCAATGCGGAACTTATATCGGCCTTTATTACAATGTCGTTGCCCTCGTTGGAAAATTTGATTGCATCCATAAGCGCATCGTTAAGCTGGCTGTTTCCCTGTGAAATCATCGGGATGTAAGTCATAACCATCGCCTGAGCCTGCATTGTCAGCATCTGCGCCTTGTTTTTCTCCCTGCAGTTTATGTGAGCATCGATGTTGAGGTTGTCCCTGTTCTGTCCGGTTAAATTCAAATTCATGAATCCGCCCTGGATATTGTCAATCGGAATCAGCTGCAGCATTCCCCTGTTTCCTTCCTGATTCTGCTTCTTACGCATTCCCGAAAAACTGTCTTTTGCATCAAAAACAAACCACATCACCGAGCTCTTGTTGGCTCTTGCAGAATAATCCATCAGCTTCGTATTGGATGCGGCGGATTCTTTTTCAGTCATTGAAGCCAGCACTGCGACATCTTCAGGGAGTTCGGAAATCCCGATTACGTCCTTTCTGAGATATACAAACGATGATTTCCTGCCGCCATTGTCAATTGAATAAACGGTTTTGCCGTTGACCGCAGTTTTATTGACATGTCTGCCCTCATTGTTCTTGCTGTTTGACAGCATGGTGTCAAGGGTGTTCTCACTGATGCTGGTTTTCAGGACGGCACCGCCCTTTTTACTTTTCGAATTAAAATAGAACACGCCGGAACTGAAGGCATTGTAAATATCTATGCCGTTCAATTTCAGGTTCTCTTTAAACTGGCTGAGTTTCGGATTCTGGTTTGTCTCGACAAAATCCTTGAATTTCGGATTTGCGGCAAGCTCCTTTATGTTTACATTTCCGAACCCGTC
>Ga0172379_10006965_pt1 | contig 14891 bp, 15 predicted proteins | sample GrowelOW334metaG_FD_119756 | JGI IMG/M metagenome (GOLD analysis project Ga0172379, IMG submission 119756) | Groundwater microbial communities from an aquifer near a municipal landfill in Southern Ontario, Canada - Groundwater well OW334 metaG | ecosystem: Environmental > Aquatic > Deep...
ATTGGAATTATAGCTTTCTTTAAATTCAAGATTGAATCCCTCACCTTCCTGGATTAAAAAATCAAGTTCTTTATTATTCATAGGAATAAACTTTAGCGATATTTTAGTCTATTGTAACAAAAAAAGCGCCCGCAGACAACTGTCCGGCGCTTTTGCTACTCGAAAAGAAAATTATCAACCTACCCATTCCTCTCCAAAGTCTCTTTCTCTGGCTCAAGGGGTAATTCGAGGATGAATTTGGTGCCCAGATTGGCTCCCGGGGATTCAATCCAAACTTTTCCGCCATTGGCTTCGGTGATCATTTTCACCACATAGAGGCCAAGACCGGTGCCTCCGGTGTTGAGTCTGGTGGTGTCTTTGCCACGGGAAAATTTGGCAAACAGATAAGGAATTTCATCGGCCGGAATGCCAATGCCAGTGTCGGAAACAGTGATGCGCAAGTGTGGTTTTTTAAGGCAACCGCTTTCTTTTTTAGCGCAAAGTTCCACATACAGCGTCACTCCGCCTTTTAGGGTATATTTGATGGCGTTGTCCACCAGATTGGAAATCACTTCGCGCACTTTCGCTCCATCAATCGTAATCTCTGGCAACGGCTTGGCCGGAACTTTATAGTCCAAATAGAGATTTTTGTCTTTGGCTTTGAGCGCCAAATTATCAATCACTTCTTGGCAAAATTCTTCAATGTGACATTTTTCAAATTGGAATTTGAGACTGCCCGATTCGATGCGCGAAACACTAAGCAAGTCTTCCACAAAAGCGATTTGTTGGTTGTTGGCGTTGGAAATATTCTCAATCGCCTTTTTTTGCTCCGCGTTCAACTCACCATAAGAGCCTTCCAAAAGCATTGACGAATAACCCTTGATTGGCGTCGGCGGGGTACGCAGTTGATGGGACGCCATGGAAACAAATTCCGTTTTGGCCATATCCAGCTTTTGCAACTTATCATTAGCAATCGCCAAACTATCAGCCATTTTTTGCAACTGCTCCTTTCTTTCGCTGATTTCCTTGTTGGCTTTTTTTAGTTTGTCATTGCGCTCCAAAATCGCCTCATTACGCTTTTCAATCTCACTGTTAGCGATTTCCAGCTCCTCTCTTTGTTTCACTTCCCGCTTGACCGAACGCACCAAAATCCAACCAAAAACCACCGCAATCGCCAAAGTGATGGCGGTGAGAATCTTATTAGTATTATTGCGGATAAAGGCGAATTGAGAGCCGATGAGAATAACAAGTGCGACCATCATCGCCTGCGTGGCGATCAATTTTACATTAAATGCTTTATACCTCACAATCAAATACGCCAAAAATCCCACAAAAATAGGCATACCAAAAAGTTTGTATTGTTCATATTTCCAATCGAGACTAAACACTAAAGTAAGATTTCCTAGTGAAAAAAGGGTTAATAACAGCACCACCCCAACGACAAGCAACAAACTTTTAATCCTATCTTCTCTCGTAATGTTTTTGTAGTTTTTAATGAAGAAAAATATTATACAAAAAACTATAAATGCTTCTACTATGTATATATATTTCCAAAGCAAACCTTCGAACGCTCCTAGCTCACAGTTAGTATAATCAAAAGCGGCCAGATTATACTTCGTATGCATGAAGAATAGCAAAGGCAAAAAAAACAAACTAAAGAAAGCTTTTAGTTTAAATGGAGCGTCTGTTTTTTTAATAAAAATATATGTAAGATAAAAAGCTAGAAAATAAAACAAGAGTTCTATGGGAGCCATTATTGCCCAGAAAAACATCACTTGGCTCGGATCTCCAGTTGCCCACAAAATCATATCAAAAAAAACCCAAATGGCAAAAGTTAATGATAAAGATAGCAAAACCTTGTTGATGAGAGATTTTCTTTCGTTCAAAAATACGAACACGCCAATAATAAGAGCCGCGATTGAAGAGCTAAAATGGGAGTAGTAAATCAAATTATCAGTAACATTTCCAGAAAACACAAGAAATCTTACTGCGTCCCAATCACATTGAAGTAAATTCATATTTTTTATTTATTTACATTTAATAAGAGAGTTGCACTTATAATCTAAACATTCTTTTTCATAAATTTTCATCCACCATTTTGGAGGATTAGCTACCTTCCAAGACTTCACTGCTTTCTTTATAAATTCTTTGCAAATACTATTACTTTTAACCAACGGGCACTCCTCACTTAATCTAGCGCTTATTTTATTATTTTTAAAACATGGCACCACTGGGTAAGTTCTGCAATCCAGCGGTCTAATTTCTCGCTTCATACATCTCCCGCATTTATAAAAATTACAATCTTTTTCGTTGTTTCTTATCATCCATACAGTCTTTCCATTTAAAATATGCTTGTTAGCAATTTTAGTTTTTGAAATCTTGCATTGATCACTTAAATACTCAATCTCTCCTGGTAATAGTTGCATAAAATTATCTTCGCAAATACTGCATTCCGAAGGGCAATCCATATTATATTCAACAAGCGCATAAAGCTCACCGAAAGATAGTTTTTTCTTTCTATTCATAGATGATGCATTCTTATCTATTTAATTATAAAACTAATTTTAAAAAAAAGAAAGCACCACTTGAGATTTATAATCTCTCGCGGTGCTTAGCCGATCAACCACCGGGCATACTTGAAGCCCATTACGGCCAGCTTGTAGACAGCTGACCAAAAAATCATCCCCCAAATAACCGAGGGAAGAGTGATTCTTACGGCAGCTCTGCCAAATGTTTCGTTCTCTTTTCGCAAAAGAAGCGTAACAATGTCCGAGTCAAGAAAGAACAATGTTCCGAAAATAAAAATGGTGGATCTTCTTCGCATCACCCACCTGGTCGCCCTTTCGCATGTTTGGTTCCTCTTGAGATCTTTTTTCTCCAAACTACGAAGATAATCAATCCCCAAGAGATCTTGCCCTCTGCGAAGACAAAAATCATAGAGAGCAACAACGCCCAGAGCAAATGCAAGATACACTGGGGTTATGAGTAAAAAAACTGTTACCACGCTTTGGCCTTTCTCAAAAAGCCAAATCATTGGCACATCCACCACTGCCCGACCCACGACAGTGATGGCTCGTTCAGTCAGCACTGCTCCGCTGACTTTCTCGATCCATCCGCCGTTTATCTGCCAAAACTTCCGTATCCAAGGCATTTTGCCACCTCCTCATTTAGGGTGAAAAGAACTGTAGTCAAAATTGACTAACCTACTATTATACACTAAAAAAACCGCCTTGTCCAGTGGTCAAAATTTTTTTGGCTTAGATAGGGCATTTTATCAAAAATATATCCGCCAATGAACTTTTTTAGGCCGAGAATAAGCCACAAATAACAAAAAAACGTCACAACGGCGTTTTGGGAAACTATTCAATTTAATGCTAAATTCAAACCATGACTATTCACCGGCATAACCGGTGATTCAAATATTGTCTGCACATTATTCGGATTTTTACGAAAAACAAACATACGGTTTTTCTGTCCCCCTGTCTATAAAGGCATTGTAGCAGGGAAATTGGGGGAATACAAGGGATCCCCAAAAAAAGTAAGGGGCTGTTAACAAGTAACAGCCCCCAGGCCCGATATCTATCTGGCACATTTTTTTTGCGATGTTTATCGCTGGTCCGAAGAGACAGGAAAAGCCCTGTTGCCGCCAAAATAATAATTAAAAGAGCAACAATTAAATACGAGTTGGGAGCTTCACGAAGACCTTCTTGCATATAAGGTCCAAGCCAGAAAAGCCTTGCTTCAAAACTATTCATACCACCACCTCCTTTTACGTGAAATTGATTCACTTCTATCTTTAAGATAACAGCAGCAAGAAGCTACCGTCAAGCAAGCCACGCCTCAACAATCCCAAATTTTTTATTCTCACAATCAATCTCCGCTCTGGTGCCCAGTGGTAAAACAAATTGTGGATCGGTGTGTCCAAAGTCCATGTTAGCGATAATTGGCAAGTCCGCTCGGCCAAACTCATCTCGGACAATCGTGATAATTCTTTTCTCCAGCTCTAGTTTTTCTTCCGCAGAATAATCTCGCGCTCGACCAAAAATAATTCCATTGATTCGATCAAATATTCCTTGCATTCCATAATTTCTAATTTCGTGATCTATTTCATGTATCGTTGGTTTTTCTTCTGATGTCTCCAAGATTAAAATCTTGCCATACCAAAATTCCGATTTTGGCCAAAATTGGGTGCCCTTTATCATTTCCAAAACTTCTATGCAACCACCAAATAATTCGCCTTTTACAATCCCCTTTCCTTGCAAAAATTTCCAACCATCATCTTTTTTAAATTCCTTTATTTTTCCAAGATTATTTTCATCTCTCCAGTCTAAATAGCCTTCAGCATATTCTCCATAGGGAATATATGCATAAGTAGCTTTTGGTTCAAATAGCATTTCTTTGACTTGGCGTTCAAAACTTTCTGGCAAATTTTTCATCTGCGAAAACCCCGCCATAATTGATGGGCCATAGAAAGTAACTAGTCCCAATTGATTGCAAAATGTGTGAAGTGTTGTTGTGTCAGAAAAACCCAAAAGTATTTTTGGATTGTTTTTGATAATTTCCTTATTGAGATAGGGCAAGATCCGTACTGAGTCATCTCCCCCGATTGAAGTAAAAATAGCTTTTACTTCTGGATCAGAAAAAGCATCATTAATATCTTTCGCGCGAACTTCTGGATTTTTGCGTAAATAATCAGCATCCGCTCGAGCAGTTGGATATTCTTTAATTTTCAGCCCCCAGCCTATGAGAATTTTCAGTCCGTTTTCATAGATATGCGGAAAAACACTTGGACCACCCCAGGAAGGAGAAACAATTGCGACCGTGCGCCTGGTTTTAGCTTTTGTGGGATTATATATTTACGATCATACACACTCATACATTGGAATAATTCAAATTAGACTTAAAGAATTACCTGGGAAAATCTTCTAAAAGTTCAAACGCCTTACTTGACATCATTTTCAAAAAATCAATATCGTTATTTTTCAAAGGAAAGCTACCATTCTTAAGCATGATTTGAATTATTTCCGCGTCAAAAATACTAAGCTTGTCTGCTACTTGAAAAATTTTTCCCTCCGTTGTTTTAGGAGATTTGCCATTTCCGTGATTCAAAATACAATCCTCTAATACATCATTTACTCCATAATCCAGCTCTTTTAAAATAGGAATGGCAAAGTCGGCATGATTTTCAAAATTTTTTGCATAGCCGATATCATGCACCCACCCCGCAATTTCAAAAATATCGGTATTTATTCCTAATTTTTGAGCAATCATTTTCGCGACTTGACCGACTTTTTCTGAATGAACCGATAAAAATTCTCCACGATCAGCAATATCTGCTTTTGCAAATATATCTAAAGCGATTTTCTTGGCCTCTGATGAATTTAATATTTTACCCATAGTTATCATTTCTTTCTAAGCAGTGCGACGTTATCTAATCTGTAAAAACCAGTATAAACTCAATGCAAATCTTTAAAACTATTCAATAATATTTTTTGCATTTTTTCAAGCTCTATCCCTGAAGCCCTTTTTGCTCTCTCTGGATTTAATTCGTTACCTTTATATATAGGAACGAGGTGGATATGCGCATGAGAAACACCCAATCCCTCTATTGCAACCCCTATTCTCTTTGCTGATGTCACCTGCTTAAGCGGTTCTGAAAGTTTTTTTACTACTTTAAATATTCTGCCAAAAAGATCATCGGGAAGAACAAAAATATCTTCAACATGGATTTTTGGAATTAGAAGAATATGACCAGGATTAATAGGAGCAATATCTAAAAAAACAAAAAAATCCCCATTTTCCCAAACTTTAAACGAGTGCGTTTTATTATTCACAATATCACAAAATAAGCATTCCATAGCAATATTGTATCATTCAAAAATAAAAAGGGCAAGATTCATGCAGAAATACTGCAGAATCTTGCCCTCTAATCAACCAAAGAGCTATTTCTTACCGAAAGCAAACCCTAAACCATGTTCGTTTTCCTATCCGAAACACATCTCCATCAGAAAGGATTATTTGTTCCATGGAATTAATGACCTTTTTATTGTTACGACTAATCCCTCCTTGCTGAAAGAGTCGCCTAATCTCGCTCTTGCTCTTTTTGTCACCAAAAAACTTCTGAACGACATCGAAAGCAATAGTGGTCGCATTGTCCATGATAACATCAGGGATGTCTGTCGGTGCTTGATGATGAGAGAACGTTTGGTCGAACCATTCACGTTCTTCTTTTGCCATATGATCACCGTGATATCTCTTGACAATCTCCGAAGCAAGTTGTTTTTTTGCCTCAAGCGGATCAGACTGAATTAAGTTCGCCAAACCTTTCAAATCTGATTCGGACACCAATGTGTAAACATTGAAGTAAGTATAAATCAGTTTGTCTGGCAGACGCATTATTCTGCCGAACTTATCGCGAGGCGAATGACCAAGCCCAATATAGTTATTGAGGCTTTTGCTTTGCTTAGTAGCTCCATCAATGCCCGGGGTGATCTTTGTGGTAATTATCACCTGAGGAGTCTGGCCAAATCGTTCTTGATAAAATCGACCCATCATCTCATTAAAGAGCTGATCGGAACCGATAATTGTCAAGTCGGCCTTCAGCACAAACGAATCATACCCTTGAAGAATCGGGTAAATCAACTCGTGCATATAAATGTCAGCCTGATCTATGAGTCGTTTCTGAAACATATCCCGAGAAATCAAACGGCTATGAGTAACCATAGAAAGAATCTTCAGAAACTCCCTCATAGGCATTTTACCAAACCACTCAGAATTCTTCCTGACTTCAAGAAGCTCAGGATCATCGAAACGAATAACCATCTTGGCTTGTTCGATGAATTTTTGAGTGTTTCGTTCGATTTCTTTCTGCGATATTACTGGCCGAGTTTTGTTTTTCCCTGTTGGATCGCCAATCTGGGTTGTAAAATCACCGATCAGAAAGATCACTTTATGACCACAATCCTGAAGTAATCTCATCATCCATAGATTGACTGCGTGTCCAATGTGGAGATATGGCGCTGTTACATCGACTCCGTACTTGATCCGAAGTTGTTTGCCGCTACTGAGAAGTTTTTTCCACTCCTCGAGTGAAAAAATTTCATCTGTGGTACGTGCAAAAGCACTTTGGATTATACTGACTATATCCTCACTCATGATATTCACCTACCTTTCTTTTTGTTGAATTTTGTCGATTATGCCCGGCAATTTTTCAATACTGTTTATCGCAATAACCCCTCCATGACTATCAGACAATAAAACACATACGTATCCCTCTTTGTAAGCCGCCTCGAGATCAACAACATAATTGTCTCCAACTATACATATTTCGCTTGGAAACAGTCCGTACTCATGACGTATTGCTTCGTATACATCCACTTTCCGACAAGTATGCCAGTTAACCCCAGGATTATAAATCCCAGAAAAGTGCTGACCCACGCCCAACACCTCAAGCATTCTCTTGGAATATTCTTCGGATGAAAGCGTAACTAGAAATTTCTTTCCAAGTAATTTCGAAAATGTCCGTTGAAGATTTTTATCTTTCTTTAGATGTAAGTTTGGTTTTAGATTCCCAAAAACACATCGATGAAAAGACTTCAAGCTTAACCCATACTCCTCAATTGCTTCAAGTGCGGATGGGTAAGTATACCTGAGAGTTTCGAAAAATCTATCTGCACATTCATCACTAATACGCAGTTGACTTTTAAACCAGTTTCGTATTAACGCTGACATTGCAAGATAAAGACTGTTGCTCCGCGGATAGAGGGTGCCATCAAGATCGAAAATGAAAACTCGTATCATAGCAGACCTCCTGGCTTAAAAACAATCTTTAATGTTAATCCGCATTTACGACGCATTGCGGTTAGCGCATCCGAGAATTTAGTTAGTGGAAAAGTGTGACTAATAAATCCAACGAGCTCTTTCTCATTGTCACGTATAAGATTCACTGTTTCCCGAAACTCATCCTGAGTGTAGGCATTTGCTCCAATGAGACGAGATTCCTTAATAAATAATTCCCGAGCAACGAGAGGATAAACATAATCAGGAGAATAAACCCCTAGCACCACCACAACTCCACCCGGCTTAATCGCCTTAATACATTCGCTAAGAGTCTGTGGCTGTTTTCTCCCGACAGTTTCATATATTTCGTCATACGATCTAGAAAACACATCGGCATTCTGCAAATGAATCCCCAAACTTTCAACGAAACGTAAATTGTCAGAATGTATCCCTTTTATTGATACATCCTTGCACTGCTTATGCAGAAGCCACGCTAGCAGACAACCTATGCTACCATCACCAACAATAAGTGCTTTTTTACCTGATGATTGCGTTCTCGCAAGTCTAATGGCATGCAAGCACACAGCCAATGGATCAGCGAGAACATAGACATCATGGCATGCATTATCAACCACCTTGATCAAGTTTTTGATTGGGACGTTCACATATTCTGCAAACGCCCCAGGAACTGTTCTGCCAATTGCTTCTGCTTTTACACACAGATTATCCATACCGCTAAAACACGCTTCGCAATCACCACAAGGAAGTATGGGCATACAAACCGCATAATCCCCCACTGCGACAGCATTGCTCGGACCATTCATATCAACAATTTTACCAATAAACTCATGCCCGAGTATTTGAGTGTGGTTGGGTGGAAAAGCGTGTTTCCCTAATTTCGCCACATCCGTACCACAAAGACCTGATACTTCAACTTTTATCCTCGCCCATTCTTGAGGCAAGTTCGTTAGGGGCAGTTCTCGATACTCCGAGGACTGTTCCATAAAAACTATAGCTTTCATGGTCCACCTCCTCGCAATGTATTAAGTGCTTTTTTGCTGCCACCAGTCGCCTCAATAAATTCCTCGAGCTTCCTGATGCCCTTTCCGCTTCGAATAATATCAAGCGCTTGTTTATATCCTTCTATGAGATTATTAACTTTTCCAGCCAGCATGAGAATCGCCCCCGCATTAAGAGCAACGGCATCTTCTCTTGGCTTCGAACCCTTTCCGTCCAAGACCTTAACTGCAAACTGGATGTTTTCAATCAGAGATTCCCCAGGACGCAAATCAGTCGAATTACAACGAGCGACATCAACAAAATCAGCAAACGGAGATTCTTCTACGCTTGCGATAACACCATTTTCTATTTTTCCAATCAGGTTTAGTGATAATGGGGTTAGTTCATCAACGTAATGAATTCTGTCATCGCTTGATGCGACAACCATCGCATCTGTATACCCAAGTCCTTTTAGCACCTCCAATGAAAGTCCTACATTTGGATGAGACAATCCATATAGAAGCGCATCACAAACAATCGGATTGGCGATGGCTGGAAGACCAAAACTCAACGGAGTAGGACCGAAAGTTTTACCTCCATACACTCCATCAAATTTCGGTATTAGGTTCTCGATAGAAAATAAACCAAAGCCTGTGGAGAGAAGGACTTCCGCCATTTCTTGGTGAGTTATAATTTTTGCCCCAACTACAGTTGAAAAATCTATTGATCCGCTTATTGATGATGTCGCACCAGAACCAGGCTTTGCCACATATGCACCCGCAGCAACCGCCACAATACACGCAGGAGTTGAAATATTAAAAGTTTTCAAACCCTTTTTTCCCGATCCTGCAACAGCAACTAGTCTTTCGCCATGATGTATAGACGGCTTAAATCGAATTAGACCATCTACATTAAGTGCGGTACGTATAAGAATTATGATTTCCTCCGCTGTAGGACCCTTGACCATAAGACCGCTTAGAAACGCACCGAGCTGAGTATCACGAGCCTTAACTTGAGGATGCATCAGAATTAGCTTAAATGCCCTTTCAAGAAGGTCGTTTTCAATTGGAACTCCTACATTAAGACGATAAAACACTTCAGCAATTTCACGATTAGGCATATAATCCTCCTTTGGATTTTTTCAATTTAGATGTCATTCCATCGCTGACAGATCTGCGACAGATGAATTGCATATTCACACTTAATTTTCTTCCATCTTACAGACTGCTTTCCGCATTCGATATAAGCCTCATTTATGCGATTATTGTCATAAAGACTTACAGCCGCAATCATTTGATAGACAACGTTTGTCTCTGGAAACTCTGTTATCGCTTCACCACTTTCAATGAGCCTGGCAATATCATTCGACGACATATCAACAGTAATTCCGGAATCCAAAAAGCTTTTGGACATTTTTGGATATCCATGAAAACCTCGAATAATTCCAGAATACATTGCCGAATAGCTCTTTCCCATAAACATGCCTGGATTTTCAGTTGACATTTTTTCAAATATCTGTCGCCCAAATCTCACATATTTATGTTCGTCAATTCCCAAAATCACCATAACAGCTTCAAATCCATCATCTAAAATGAGTTCGAAGAAATCGGCGATCATTAGATTGAGAGAAAGTTTCCGCCGATAGGTCATTAACGAGTCAACCTTACCTTCCTTGACATAAAACTCATGTAAATCTTCTTCGGCTTGATTAAACATCTCATCGTCCATATAATGGCCAATTAAATATGACGCCCGAAGAGTTGTTAACGAATCAAATTGCGATCGCAACCGACTTGGCGGATCATCTTTAAACCCAAGGTTCAAAATGAATTTGCGATAAGATTCTGACAATTCCCGAGTGCGTTCGAGCGAAGTATTTTTTCCGTTGTGTGCATCAAGGTCGCCCAAGACGATTTGGACAGGAATTCCTGCCTTCTGCAAACGTAAAGATCGCAGAATTTGCGACAATGTTCCCATATGTGGGACGCCAGATAGCCCAAATCCTGTAGTTGCTATTACTCGCTTACCAATATTCGATGCATCAGCGAAATTTTTTCCATTCATATGACACAACCACTGCTTTTGAAGATCCTCCTTTGTGAGATTTTTTAGTGAGTAAGAGATCGACTCGAACTCCAATGGACTATAGCCAAATTCCTTCATAAGCCTGTCATAATATTGCTGGTCAAAATTCGGGTTATTCATATCTTCCTCCAATATTGAGTTTGGGTTAATATTTCAGTTTATACAGAAAAACTCTTATTTATCGCGTATTATTCAATTGTCAAGGAATATTAAAGAGTACCACATTTAATAGAAAAGTCAAATTCAGCAAGCGTAGCGCATCCATTTTTTACGCTTTTTCCCCAAACAAAAACGCGTCATTTTCTCCATAGCTCGGGATTGAAATATCAGACCTCGTCACATTTATGAATTCCTTTTTAAGCAAGTCCTCCAAGATTCCGGCTCCGTCAATATATTTTTCTTCCACATCCGAATCCCCGGCTTGAACGGCGATCCAGCCACCTTTTTTAATAACTTTTTTTGATAGTCTTATCACTTGCTTGTAAAAACTCTCGAATTTCTTTTTTTCTTCTTTTGTGATTGGCTCGCCCGTGAAATCACAAACTAAACCGTCAAATTTTTCCGCGTCTCGGCCATTGGACATTTTCAAATAATGCAAAGCGTCTCCGATGTAGAGCTCTAGATTTTTATGATCAAAAACTTTCTGCCCCAAATATTCCTTGCTTCCAAAAACAACCTCTGCGTCAAGTTCAAACATCCTGACTTTTAATTTTGGATTTAGCTTCAAGGCTCTTTCCGCCACATAGCCATCACCACCGCCCAAAATTAAGATATTTTTATCGGTTTTTCTTAGCTTGCTTAGCATTTCCTTGTCATATAAATCATGATCTTTTTCGGCGCATTGCATAATATCATCCAAAACTAAGCATTTTCCAAAATCCTCAGTATCGGCGATAACTATTTTCTGGAAATGAGACTCTTTTTCAAACAAAATATTCTTAATTTTCACTTGCATCATTTTGCCGGTAGAAAAAATTGGCAAATCCAAAAACTGGTACCCTCTGTTAATTTTACGTACATTGGTATGATTGCAAATAACCGCTTTTTTCAAGCGTTTGAAAGCGAGATCGGTTTCTTTCTCGCAGGCACAGGTAAAGATATCGCAAGCGGCATAATTTTTGTCTGGCCAAGTATGCACGGAGATGTGAGAAGATGATAGTAGCAGAAAGCCGGTTAGCCCTTGTGGTTCAAACTTGTGAAAATGACTATGTAGCACTTTCATCGAAGTGCCCCTTACTGATTCGGGAAGAATTTTTTCCCAGAATTCCAGTGAATCAAGTTGCTCAAAGTCACAACCAAAAAATTCGATCAGATAATGTATTCCGTTGGGATTTAGATTTTCCATAAAAATCGAGATTGAATAAACTCAAAATAACTTACTAGCCTAGCACAAAATAATCCGCTTGTCAATAGAAGATGGCCACTTCCTTTCGGGAAAATTCCGCCCTGACCGACAAAAAAACGCCACAATCGGCGTTTGGGGAAACTATTCAATTTAATTCTAAACTTAAACCACAACTACTCACCGACATAACCGGTGATTCAAATATTATCTGCTCATTATTCGGATTTAGTCGAAAAGCACTCATATGATTCTCAGCTTATCCCCCTTTTTTTCTTCTGAGGGTATTGTAGCATGGAAATTGAGAGAAAGCAAGGGAAATAAAATTCATGTAACGGGAAAATAAAATCCGCAACCTATTCATCTCTCTCCACATTTACTTGAGACACCAAAATTATATTTCCCAAATTCTTTATCCGTTCCTTCTATTTTTGCTAGTTCACCACCTCCCAAAATCCACCCTTGTCTGGTCCGATTCTTTTTATGAGCCCTTTCTCTTTCAGCATTTTTATATTAACAGTTGCTGTTTTTCTGGATGTTTTCATCTTTTCTACGATCTCCGGAATAGTTATATTTTTATTTTCTTTAATATACCCAATAATCAGTTGCTGTTTTTCAGTCACCTTTTCAGTCACCTTTTCAGTCACCTTTTCAGTCACCCTCTTTTTATATTCTTCCATTCTTTGCTCCACGCTCATTTTTTGCAAATCCGGTCTTTCGAAAGTAATGCTGAAGCGCACATCACTGACATCCAGCAAGGGATGCGGTAATAAATATTCTTCCATCATTTCGTTCATTCGCATGAGTCCCGAGCCAATTTTTTCCACCAGCTCCATCCTATGCATCAACCCGAAAAGAAGATTGTTTCTGGGAAAACTCTTTTTATATAAATCTTCAACTTTAATATTGCCAATCAAACTTCCCGGGTTATCAATTTCTACCCGATCGGAAAAAATACTAATCTGAATGTTGCCGATGGAAAAATAGTCCCGATGAGCGATTGCGTTGAGAAGCGCTTCCCGCAAAGCTTCCGCAGGCAATTCCAAAACTTCTTTTCTTGGACCGCCACCCTTGATAATATACTCAGTATTTAATTTTGACTGCAAATAGTTGAGGGCTTCTTGGTAATTCGCATACAGGTCTGTATCAAATTCTTTTCTGTCTATCACTTTGGTTTTTGTTTTTCCCAGGAACAGGGCGCAGGTGATCGTAGCACTACTGATAAACTTTGAAGCTTTCCGACAAAACATCAGCACTCCGGCATTTTTGATTTTATTCTCTTCATCCAAAAGTTCCAGGTTGTACAAGACCTCATCCCGAGTCAGCTTGGTTTCAATACCTATTTTCTTCAGGAAATTACCGTAAGCTTCGTAATTAAAATCATTATCTAAATTGAATTTCTTGCTTATCTTTTCGTCGAAGCGAATCAATCCTTCATCCATAAAAAGATCTCTAATTTCATCTCGGGAAAGTTGCTGACTATTAGCGCCTTGGCGCATATAGAATTTTCCTCCGGTAGAATATGGTTTCTTTTTGCCTTCGGGAACATCAATAATCACCACGCCTTCAAATTCGCTTATACCCACCGAGAAGCTTGGATCAAATTTTCTGACCAGATCTTGAATTTCCGATTTCATCCGATTGCTCAAGGTGATCGGTTTTATTTTCCCATCATCAGTAACCCCAATCAAAATCTTGCCTCCATTGGCATTGGCCATAGCGCAAATTTCACGAGCCAAATTGGAATTATAGCTTTCTTTAAATTCAAGATTGAATCCCTCACCTTCCTGGATTAAAAAATCAAGTTCTTTATTGTTCATGGGGAATAATAAATTTTATCTAACCTTAATCAGATTATAGCAAAAAAATTATCCTCAAACAAATGGAGGCTTTTTGCCTTTCGTTTTGGCGTCTTATTGATCATTTGTATTTTTGGAGATATTTTTCAATCCCCAGCATCAAAAAATTCGCTCTTTTTTCTGTAATCTCAACTGGTTTTTCTTTCCAGACCGCAAAAATATTTTCTCGGTTGACTTTTTCTTTCGCCCGTTTGCAAAGTTCTAGCGCGGAAAGCTTGGCGCCACTCTTGAGGCCAAAAATATCAAGTAACCTTTGATCAATTAGCTTATTCCACTCATCTTTGGAAATTTCCTTGGAATCTACCAAAGTAACGCCTGTGCAAATTAGCCCACTACTGAATTTACAAGGAACGCAAATAGCATCATTATCCAGCGTGAGCTCTAGCTGAACATTGGGATTTTCCAAAATTTCATTGCCGACTTTCCAAAAATCATGCCCGTATTCCACATTTGGAACGAATTTGTCAAGGCCAGAACCAAAAAGTTTTATTATATCCAGAAAATGATGTGGTTTAATTGATAGTGTTTCTTTTTTTATTGTCATATTATTTACCATAGCTAATGCGACGCCAAACATGGACTACCCTCTGTTTTGAATCAAAAAATAAATAAGCTCTTAAAATCCATTCCAGAAAAATTTTCCTTTCGTATTCCGTAGAATTTAAGTATTTTTTTACTTCGTAACTTTGTTTATTTTTTGAAATTAAAATCTCTTCTGCCGCTAAAATCGTTGCTCTTAATTTAAGCTTACTGGAAATTTTTTGCAATCTCTTTTTGTGATACAGGCTACTGACAATATTAACTTCGGAAAAAGAAATATTTTTCTTTGCAAGAAAACTTTGCACCTC
>Ga0172379_10006966_pt1 | contig 14889 bp, 4 predicted proteins | sample GrowelOW334metaG_FD_119756 | JGI IMG/M metagenome (GOLD analysis project Ga0172379, IMG submission 119756) | Groundwater microbial communities from an aquifer near a municipal landfill in Southern Ontario, Canada - Groundwater well OW334 metaG | ecosystem: Environmental > Aquatic > Deep...
AAAAAAGACTCAATAATCGACCAAGAAAAACCCACAATTATTTGACACCAAATGAGATTTTAAGTAATTATTTAAAAGTAAGATCACTATGAAAGTGTTGCATTAAATTCTAGAATTTTCAAAGCGGATGATTTAATGATGAAAATATGGTATAATTACTCCAAAGATATACTCTTAATAAATTTAAAAAAATAATTGATCTCCATTATTAATGAATGCTTATTTTAAGAGCCTTAAAAGGAAAGTCTAATGAATTCACTTTCAGAAAAAAGGCCGAATCAAATTAGCGGTCCTATTTCCTTTAATTACTCTCACGGGTTAATTGATCAATTTTTAGTTAAACTTTTTAATACTAATAATGAAAAAGATATTATTGAAAAAGAAATTGAGTCAAAAACGTTGGGAATAAATTTATCAAAACCAAAGATTGTCGTTATACTAAACATCAATGGGTTTTTGAACCGTCTTACCGGTAATCAAAATCAGGCTGAAGAGTTAATCGAAAAATATAAAAAACAAATAGCTGTTCATTTTAATAGTTTCTTTACTCTTAAAAAAGATATTATTATTGCCTACCTTGGTTTTGAAGAGTTTGCGATTCTTAAAACAATTACCGTAAACGAAGAGGAAAACTTTAAAAAAATCTTCAAACAATCTGCTCAGCTTATCTTTTCCCCTCTTCTTAACAATATCGAAAATGGGATTTCTATTGGCTTTGGACATGCTTACACTGAAACTCGGGGGGTTCGAGAAGCATACCGAGAAGCTCGAATGGCTTTAACTTTAGGAGAAAAAATTCTGGGTAAGCCCGAAAGTTGTTATTATTTTGATGATCTTAAGGAATTTAGAATTATTGCCGAAGATAATAATCAAAAAAAAGAGACTTACGCAGAAGAAGTCTTAAGGGGTTTGTCTAATAAAAATTTAAGTTTAACTTTAGAGGTATTCTTTGAAGAAGAACTAAATGTTAGCAATGCAGCTTCACGTCTTAGAGTTCACCCTAACACCATACTTTATCGCTTAAACAGGATTAAGCAAATAATTAATTTAGATCCACGCCGATTCAACGAGGCATCGACAATTAAAATCGCGATGATGACTAAGAAAGTATTTTCTTAGATTCTAATGAAATAAAAAATCCCACCATTTTTCATAATTAGTTTTTTGGGGATCATCAACCAATTCGACAAAATTTTTTTTCTCTGACTGAATTTCCGCGGCATAATTTTCGTATTTTAATGCCGGAATTGGCACTGCTGTCTCCCCAGATTTTTTAAGTCCTAACTTTTTTCTGGCTTCGACTTCTTTAAAACTATCAGATTGATAATAAATTACCAGATTCTCTAAATTTTTATTCTCTTTTTTAACCTGCTCAATCTGCGTCTGAATCAACTCAATTTGTTGATTCAATTTCCAATTATACCAAATTGAACGTCCAAGAATTGTAAAAATATAGGCAATCAGTAAATAACTGATTATTCTATTGCTCGCCGCGGATAAATTACTTTTTTCGATTAATTTCATATTTACTTTATTATATTACAAAAATCGCCCAACTTTAAATCCTAAAGTGGGCGATTTTTTTTACCAACGGTCTTTTGACTTTGCTTTAACCTTATTATTACCCCTACTCTCAGTCAACCATTCGTAACCATAGTAACCACCAATGGCTGCACCAGCGGCAATAATTAGAATACCAATCGATAATAATATCCGATTAGCACCTTGAGTTGTACTATTTTGAGTTTCCGAAGAATCATCTTTCTTTTCTGGTTCTAATACTACTTTATCTTTCTGCTCATCCAATAACTTGTTTGCTGAAATAACTTCTTTTTTAGGTGCATCAATTTTCTTAACCGTGGTAGCCGCAACTAAATCGATTCTTTTTGCCGTAACTTCATTTTGAGTTTTTTCGGTAATCTTAGTTTCAACTTTTACTGGCGGCATCTTAACATTAATTGTTTTAGCTTCACCAATTGTGCCAGAAGAAGTCTGACCAGCAATACTGAAACTGTAAATCCGGCCATTCTTTAGATTCACAATACTTTTCCCAGTATTTTTCGCTGGTACAACTAAACTACGATTTTGTCCTTGATCATCTTGATAACGAATAACGATGTTCTTGGAGTTATAAATTTTACTCCACCATAGAGTCACTTTACCATCTTCAGCTTTAGCACTCAATCTTACCGGTGCTTTCAAATTAGCGCCGCCGATAATGTCTCTTTCTTGAAGATTAACCAAATAACTTGATTTAACAGTCAAGAAACTAGTCGTATTTTCATAAATCTTAAAAGGTACAGCAATATTACGACCAAATTTCATTGTTTCACCTAGCAAAACCGGACTCAAAAGCGTATAAGTACCAGTCTTATTATCTGTAACAATATATTCACTCGAAAGAGTTTCGTCAATTACAGATAAATCCGCTGTCACCTTTAAACCAACTTTTGCCAAGTTGAGATCAATTTTTATTCTTTGACCGTCATGATAAGTATTTGATTGATCTGTTGAAGAAAAACGAACAATAGAGTTTTTAGGCGAAATTTTGGCGGCTTGTGCTTTGGTTGGAGAAATTAAAGAATTCAACGGCAAGAAACCGATTAAAGTAGCTAAAATCAAAAAGTTTATAAACTTTTTTTTCATCTCTCTCCTTTCCCGTGTTTGTGGGAATTAAATTTTTAAACTGCCTTCGGAATCACCCCTCGATTTTTTGAAAAAACAAAAGGGCCTGTGCCCTCCCTATGAGACCCTAACCTAATTAGGCTAGAATCGCCGTCCGAAATACGGTAATAGATTTACTTACAAGATACCAGGAAAACAAAATATTTACCAGATGTCAAGAGGCTAAATGGAGTATAGGTTAAACCTTGATTTAACTATAAAACCAGAGTAAAATAGACTTATAATGAGCTTTTATAATTAAATATCATTATAAAAGTCTTATGATAGCCATTCAAAAAACAGTGTCTTTTGATTTATTGAGTGCGCGAATAGCTCAGTGGAGATCCGCTAGCGCGGAATCACTTCGTGAAAGAGCGGTCGTCTTTTCTTTTACAGTTTGCGAGTATAGCTCAATGGAGATCAATTAAAAATTGAATGGCCCCTAGGGCCAAAGAGCAGACGTCTTTTGGTTTATTGAGTGCGCGAATAGCTCAGTGGTAGAGCGGTCGTCTTATACACGATTGGTCGTAGGTTCGAATCCTACTTCGCGCACTTAATAAACCATCGCAAGCTATACGTCCGGTTTCTAGTTCGAATCCAGATGCTCGCAAATTTTAAATTATTCCTATAGATAAGTTAATAAACACAAATTACTCATTCAAATCTGGTTTTTAAACGAGTAGATATTTAATTATTCCCTAAAATAAGCGAAAATAGAATAAAGGGAAAAATGTCAAAAAAAATAGAAAAAAAGGTAGAAATGTCAGGGCCAAACAATAAAAAAAGGCCAATTTTATTTTTGATCATTATAAGTCTGATCTTAATTTTTATAATAATTTTGACTTTTTGGGCAGAAATTTTCCCAAGGAAATTTGTTTTAGGCTTAAAGATTGGCAACTTACCGATTGGAAACCAAGATAGTGAAAAAGTTAAAACTTTTTTAGACAATTATTTGGCCGAAATTAATCAAACTGCACCAGAACTTGTTTACCAAGAAAAAGAATTTAAGCCGACACTATCAGAGCTGGGCATAGCTTTCAATAGAGATAAAACCCTAAAAAATGCTTTTAATTATGGTCGTACGGGAAAAATAAGTCAAAAGATAAATGAAAGATACACCTCATTACTTTGGGTAAAAAAACTAAATATTGAAATGACATTTGATGAAGCAAGATTAGAGAATTATCTAAAAAGTATTTCTAATTCGGTCGGCAAAAAACCAGTCAATGCCAGTATAAAAATTGTTGATGGCGAAGCCACCTTATCTAATCCAAAACCAGGATACGGAATCGATAGCTCTAAGCTCAAACAGGATTTGCTCAGCGTCATTAATAATCCAAACTCTCAAGAAAAAATCATCCTCCAGGAAGTGGCTCTAACTCCAAAAATTAAAGAAGAATCAGTAATTCCGGCTTTAGAAAGAGTCTTAAAGTACTTATCTAGCTCTCCCATCAAATTAACTACCCAGAAAACTGAATTTCTAATCAATCAGATTGATATTGGTAATTGGATCAAGCTTGAAGAAGACGGTTCATATTTAACCGCCAGTCTTGATGATAAAAAAATTAATGGATATCTAAAGAGTGTTATCGAGAAGGTTGAAATTAAACCAGTTGATCGCGAAATCATTAATGGCACTTCTCGAGTTTTAGTGGAAGGAAAAGATGGTTTGATTGTTGACCAAAAAAAATTAAACGATGATCTTAAAGATGCAATTTTAAATAATAAGAGCAGTCAAACTATAGAAATTAAAACTTACGCAGCGCCAAGAAAAGAAAAAACTGTCTTTCCTCCATTCAATCCAAGTTATTACGATGGAAAATACCTCGACATTAACCTGACTGAACAAAAAATGAGATTATATGAGTCACAAAAGCTAATAAACGAATATGTAGTTTCCACTGGAAAATGGTCAATGCCCACACCAATCGGCACTCGTTACATTGAAAATAAAAGCCGAAAAGCCTGGTCTGATAAATATAAATTATATATGCCTTACTGGAACTCAATTGGCAACGGTTATGGCATCCACGAGCTTCCAGAATGGCCCAACGGCTACAAAGAAGGTGAGAATCATCTTGGCACCCCTGTTTCCCATGGTTGCATAAGGCTAGGGGTCGGACCAGCTGAGTTTGTTTATAATTGGGCGCCCATCGGCACTCCGGTATATATCCATAAATAAAAGATTAGCTTTGTTGTATCTAATAAACCTACCACATTAGTGTGGTAGGTTTTTGAAGAACAAATCCGGACATACTCTTAAAATATATTTGAAAAGCAAAAGCCTTTTAGAATAGTATTTGTTTGGCCTAATTATTCAATCATCAAACAGACAGTATATCTATAACCAGGATAACTCTAATAAAGCCAGGGAAATCTCTCTATTCAAGCTCTTTAAGCTTCATATTTGAAGAGACTGCGGTTTTTTCTTTTTCCAGATATGTAATATGTGATTTGAAGTCTATAAAGCCTGGCTTGCTGGCAGTCATAAAGTAGACTCCAGGATTGACCAAGAAACGGAATCGACCATCAATATCTGTCACATCTGTACCAGCCAAACGACCAGTTTTCTTTTCGTAAATTCTTACAATAGCCATTTCTATTGGATGATCAAAGACATCAGAAACAACGCCATAAGGTCTGGACTTTAATGATCTTAAGAATTGCAAAACAAATATCAAGGCGTAAAGTACCAATGCTAGAACATAAACAATATCGTAAGAGATCATGAGCATCACGACGGCAAAAATCGTTCCGGCGATTAATAGTGGAATACTTATCCGCTGAAAGAAACGGTTTAACTTAATCATGGCAATCATCATATTTAAGCCCAAAGAAATCTTTGTTTCCGGATCTAATGGAATATTAGCTTCAATAGTACTTTGTTCTTTAGTCTGTATATCAATAATAGATCCAGTGTACACATTATCAAAGAAACTGCTAACTTTATACCTCGAAGGAAAAACGAAGCCGTTCTTTCTAACTTTCACAATAAATTTACCAGGTCTAACTAAGAAACCAAAACGACCAGCACTATCAGTTATCACCGAATCAAGCAAACGGTTATATTCTTTGTCATAAATTTTAACAGAAGCAAAAGCAACTGGTTGGCCTGTCTGAGAATTAAAGACCACACCCCATGGTTTACGGCGTTGTTTAAGACCGAAAAGTTGAAGAAGATTTGAAAACCAATAAGCTAATTGTGGCATTAAACTACCAAACCCAATAGCAAGGTTAATAATGATAGGAATCGCCAAAAGAGCAGCTGTTGTAGTGGCAACAGTATCTTGAACCATTGTCGTGCTATTAATTGAATCTTGAACTTTATGCAAAGTGCCGACAGCTTTTGATTCACCTTTAACTAAGATTCTTGCTTCAGCCCGACTTTGACCATCAGTAACCCATACTCTTTGTTCGCCGGAAGTATTAAAAACAATATCGCTCGCTTCAAATTCACGTTGACCAGCATTTTGTTCGGTAAACTGGTATGGATTATTATTGTCCCAAACAAGTCCTGCCTTCTCATCGGTGGAATCAAAATAAACACTTCCCCTATAGTCTTCGGCGATTGATCCACCACCGTCCGTTGCCAAGACCTTAAACTTTTGACTAAGCGCCTGTCCGACCCAAGCTTCGTTAGGCATATTAGCAAAAACTAGGAATGTCTGTGTTTGTTCATCTCCCCCATCGCTTGTTGGCAAAGTTGTTACTGTTAAAATATTTGACCTGGCGGAAACATTTCCTGCCGCATCATACGCAACAACATAGAAATGATAAGTTGTAGCAGGAGTTAAATTATCAAGGCTATAAGTAAGGCCTGATGTGGCTGCGATCTGGATGCCGGTCTCAGCGTTATAGAGTTTATATCCAACTACACCAACATTATCGGTTGAGCCATTCCAGGCAAGAGAAATATTGGTTTGTCCAATTGCAGTAGCACGAAGAGTTAACGGAATTGTAGGTGGTTCGTTATCAATCAATACTGTTGGCGTCAAAGCTAATTGGGAAGTACCCGATGATTGATTGCCAAATATATCCACTGCTTTTAAAGTATAATAATAAGTCGTATTATTAGTTAAACCTCTATCGTTATATGATGTTGTACTAATATTATCAGCAACCAATTCTCCAAGCTGCCCTGCAGTTAATGAGCGATAAATATGAATATGGGAAAAATAAGCCGAAGAAGGATTGCGCCAGCTAAGGTTAGTTTGTTTGTCACCGGCAGTACCAGTAAAATTGGTTGGGTTAGCAATTGAAGGAACTGTAAATTGAACAGTCGGATGAGTTGCCAAAGTAATACTACTACTGGAATCAGTTATAGTTATTGAAGAGGTATGAACTAGAGCCGAAGAGACGTAAACCACTATTCCACCCAATGAACTTGTTGCAGACGCAGAGTAAGTAACAACATCACCTACCTGATCTGATACAGCCGTCACTAGATGATTAGCAATTACATTAGTGTAGGCATCTTTCAAAAAGATTGTGAAGGCTGCGGTCTGTCCGGCTTGAACAGAACGACTTGTTGGACTTACTTGCGAAACGGTAGCTGAAGTAATAGCTGGGTCTACTGTGAAGATTGAACTCGATCCTAAATTGCTATTAATATTAATTAAATGATTACTACTGGCCTCGTAAAATTTACAACTCGTTGTCGCCGTACCACTAGATAGAGTAGTATTCGTACAAGGAATGCCGCTACTATTTCCGTAAGTCGCAATAAAACTATCGGTTGGAGTCGAGAAAGTAATAGCATTATTATAGCTAGTATAAATTTCATTACCACTTGTAACCGCATAAATAGTTGCTGTAAAGCTCGTTCCTGCAGTCTGATGGCTCGGCGTACCAGTTACCCCAACTCCACTGGTAAAACTTTGGCCAGGCAAAACCATAACTAAATGATCTGCTGACCCAATTGGTGCTGCCTCGGTAGCCAAAGATTCTACAGCGCTCCAAGCACCAGTACCATAAGTGTTGGTTGCTTTAGTTTTGAAATAATATGTAGTTTCAGCGCTTAATCCAGATTTAGCCAAATTGGTTGCACTAATTGCACTTGTTTCACCAAGATTTGTTGCTAACGCGTCCGTACCAAAGCTAACTGTGTAAGTGGCCGATGGTCCCGCTACTTCCGCCCAAGTAAGATTAGTACTTGAACTTGTCAAAGAACCAGCCACTAAACTTTCCGGAGCACAAGGAGGAGTAGTATCGGAACCGGTTGATGTAAGAGTAACTGTCCCATCACCATTTCTAGCTTGAACTTTATAGTAGTAAGTTTGGTTACATGTTAAGCCAGCCGGTAAATTAGTATGAGTTAATACTGCCCCATCAGTGTGAGCGGTCCAATCTTCTAGAACATCACTAAAACTTCCGCCAACAGCAGTATCATAAGTTGTTTTATAATTTGTTGTAGCCGGATTACTATTTGCCCCCAATGTTATAGTGGCAAAATAACTATTTAACTCAGAATAATTAGCTGCAACAGTTGGACTTGTTGGAATGGCCGCTAATGTATATTTTGGTAAACTATAGCCGGCAGCAGCATCACCAATCGTATTAGTTGTAATAATTTTAGCACAATAACGAGTGTTAATTGCCTTACCAATAACAGCTTGAGTTGTTGCATTGGCCGCTGCAGTATAATCAGCTGCTCCTGGATATGTTGCGCCCGAACAGTCGTCCGTTGCAGTAGTGGAAACAAAAATCTTAAAGCCAGTTTCACTAGTTGAATTATCGGTCCAAACTACGTCAAAACTAGTCGTACCAATATTGGTAATTTGTACTCCGGAGGCGGCTTCTGGCAATTCATCGTCATCATTAATAGTATAAGTGTGCTCGGTACTAGTGCCAAGTGTAGCATTTGTAGGATTCGAGATCGTCACAATAATGGTACGGTCGCTATCATCAATAGCATTATCAATAATTACTGGTTGGATATTGGTAGTCGTCGAACCAGCGATAATCGTAGCTGTACCTGAAGCTAAAGTATAATCAACTCCGCCACCCGTGGCTGTACCACCAGTAACCGCGTAATCGACAGTTACGGTTTTACCTGAAGAGACTGAAAGGGTTAATTCCAGATTAGCAGGTGTAGCTGATTCCGCACCGTTTGATGACAAGGCGGTAAAAGCAATTGTTGGGGCATTATCATTATCATTAATAGTGTAAGTATGAGTGGTATTAGTACCAAGAGTAGCATTCGAAGGACTGGAAATTGCTACTACTAAAGTCTCATTTTCTTCATCGAGGGTATCATTAACAATAATCGGTTGAATATTGGTTGTAGTCGAACCTGCCGTAATCGTGGCTGTGCCGGATGCCAAAGTATAATCTGTGCCAGATCCAGTAGCCGTGCCGCCAGTAACCGCATAATCAACCGTCACATTTTGACCTGAGGCAGCCGAAAGGGTTAATTCAAGATTAGCCGGCGTAACTGATTCGGCGGCGTTAGAGGAAGTGGCGGTGAAAGCTACGGTTGGAGTCGCATCGTCATCGTTAATCGTGTAAGTGTGAACAGTATTAGCACCCAAAGTCGCGTTAATTGGAGTAGCAATTGTCACAATAACAGTTTCATTATCTTCATCTAAAGTATCATTAATTATAGTTAGAGTGATATTCTTAGTAGTTTCACCAGCCGCGAAGTTTAAGTTATCAGAAGCAAGAGTATAGTCGGTACCTGTACCTGTAGCAGTACCGCCAGTTGGCGCATAACCAATCGTCACAGTTTTACCAGAAGCAGCTGAAAGAGAAACTTCTAGGTCAACGCTGGTTGTACTTTCATTATTATTGGATGAAATTGCAGTAAACTGGACGGTTGGAGCACTGTCATCGTCATTAATAGTATAAGTGTTGACCGTGTTTGTTCCAAGCGTAGCGTTCGAAGGATTAGAAATGGTAACTTCAATAGTTTCATTGTCTTCATCAAGCGTATCATTAACAATTATTGGTGAAATATTAGTAGTAGTTGAACCCGCCGCGATTGTGGCGGTACCAGAAGCTAAGTTGTAGTCTGTCCCAGTTCCCGTGGCTGTGCCGCCAGTAACAGCATAATCAACTGTAACTTCCTGGCCTGAAGCTGCCGAAAGGGTTAGCTCAAGATTAGCTGGTGTCACTGATTCTGCCGCATTAGAGGAAGTGGCGGTAAAGGCGATGGTCGGAGTGGTATCATCATCATTAATTGTATAAGTATGGACAGTGTTAGTACCCAAGGTTGAATTAGTTGGGTTAGAAATAGTAACTATAATTGTTTCATTTGTTTCATCAAGCGCATCATTAACAATGATTGGTTGAATGTTGGTTGTAGTCGATCCTGCCGTAATCGTGGCTGTACCAGAAGCTAAGGTGTAATCCGTCCCAGTTCCAGTAGCTGTTCCACCAGTAACCGCATAATCAACCGTGGCATCACCAGGCTGAGTTGCGCCTAACGAAACCTCTAAATTTACACTAGTTGTTTCTTCGGAACCATTTGATGAAGTTGCAGTGAATTGAATTGTGCCGCTACAACTATCGGTTTCAGAAAAATTCCAGCCAGTATTATTTAGACCATCGGTCGAATATGTAGCACAAAATGCGACGCCAGTATTGGTTGAACGACTAACACTTGTGTAACTTACAATTGCAGAAGTTGGATTAACTGTCCAAGCATTAGTATCAGTTGATTGTAGAGTTAAAAGCTGACCAGACGAACCCGTGGCAGTCCAAGCATTCATATTATTAGTAGTATTACCCTCAAAGGCAATTGTTCTAGCGGCTGAAGCAGTCATTTCGATATCGTAGAAGGTAGTACCGTCGTTAATAGTTTGTGTACCAGAGGCTTTATCAAAGACAACTTTGCCTTCTCGCTGGGTAAATGAGCCTGTTCTTACCCAATCGCCCGCGACATTAATTTGGTAATTTGAGGCCGAAGCATCAAGCGTACCAGCGGTAATATCTAGGTTACCATCAACATTAAGGGCTGCGCCTAAAACAAAGGTGGCCTTAGTACTATTTGCATCATTGATCTTTAAATTAAAGTAATCAACCGCACTCGCACCGACATTAAAGTCTTTGATGGTAATGTTTTCCGCGACATTGTAGCCCGCGTACTCCACCACACCCGAATTAACATCCATAGTAGTAATCGTCGTAGTTTCTTTACCTTTAAGTTTGAAGAAACCATTGTTTACCAAAGTTCCGATTGTCGTATTTTGACCGTTGATATCTAATACAGTACCAGAACCAATTGTCGCTGTGCCGGCGGCAGTTAAAGCACGATTAGTAACCTGAATTGTTCCTGTACCGGATTTAGTAATACTATTTAAACTAGATGCGGCTTCCAGTGTTTGGTCGCCTGATTTGGTAAAGTTAATAGCGCCGGAATTATGGGTCAGTGTTCCAGCTGATTGAGCAAAGTTACCGGAAACCGTCATGGTAGTTGAAGGTGCAGTAAAGGCACCAGCAGTTTGAGTGTAGCCTAAAGTAGTAACTGTATTTGAACCGGAAACTAAAGTACCACCTGATACTGTCAAGCTATTTGTTGCAGTAAGGTTATCAGACAGATCCCAATGAGCAAGAGAATTAGCATTGTAAAGATCAGCAATCTCCGTCGTCGAAAGTTCCCTATTATAAACACGAGCTTCATCAATTAAACCGTCAAACCAACCATTATTTATTCCGGCAGTAGTACTAGCTGAGAGGTATGAAGTAGAGGTATTAAGATCGCTTGTCGAACCACCAGTCATTGTTTGCAGGACGCCGTCTAGGTAAAAATCTACTTGATTAGATTTGGTTGCCCCAGCAGGCAAAGTAAGAGTTGCCTGGTGCCAGTTAGTATCTGGCGTCCAAACAAAATACGGCTGACCAACCTCATGAAGATTAGCACCCATAGTATAAGTTCCGCCGACGTTTTGCATTTGAACTTGGAACCGATCAAGAGAACCTGTATTATCACCATATCCAAAAACGTTTTTAAACTCTCCGACTGGCCAAGTGGCATTATTTAATTTAAACCAAACATTAATTGTTCTTGAAGCAGAACCACTTGGTAAATTTGTTGGTGAGGTCTTTTGTGCATAACCTGAACCAGGAAAAGATCTAGCATAAGTTCCAAATACACCATTAGATGATACTGTTCCTGGAGCTTCAGTAGTACCATCATTTCCGCTTGTACTTGAATCAGCAACGTTTGTACCAGAAGTTTCATCCATACGCCAATATGTGACTAATCCATTTTCAGAAGAACCGTTTTGTCCATTAATAGTGATATTGTAAAAATCTTGATTACTGGATGTGATTGTTTTGCCAGTATTATAACCGTTAAAATTAATAGTTGATGTTCCCTTAGTAAAAGTTCCACCTGTCGCATCCCAACTTCCGGCAACATTGATAGTATTTGCTTCAGGGATAAATGTACCATTGATATCAAAGTCACCAATAGAAGTTACAGTTCCTCCCGGAGTATAAGTTTTTCCTGTTTGAATAAATAATTCATAGGCAGTGTCAAAAGCACCACCATCAGTATAATGAATGTCATCGTCCGCAGAATTATTGGCCGTATTTAATAGAGTATTGGTCATTGGGCCAGCGGTTTCGTGAGTTAAAACTATTTTATCAGTATAAAGCTTAAGACCGGTAATATCTGAACTACTATCAACGGCTTGAGTTACAAGATTTGCTTCCAAACCAGTTTCATCATCAACGAAAATAGTTAGTGTATCATTAGCCGAGAGGGTTAAATCTTTAGAAAAGGCCCCGCCAGCAGTTGTTTCTACCGTTGTTTTAGCACCGCCATTAACGGATAAGCCGATTGTTTTATCGGCGCCAATATTAGTAGATTCATTTTCTGCCGTGAAAACATTTCCAGAAACGGTTAAACCAAACCAATTAGTATTGTTGCCACCATTAGTTGAGTTAGTGGGCTTAATAAAAGATGAGGCTTGGTTGGTAGAATAAGAAACATTAACATAGGAAACAGTCCAGGCAGCAGGATTAATATTCCAAACCGAAGTAGTAGATGATTGCAAGGTCAGAAGTTGATCAGCAGAACCTGTTGCAGTCCAAGTGCCAGCAACAGTTTGCGTAGTACCAGCCGTAAAAGTAATAGTCCGCGCCGCAGCAGCGGTCGAAGATAAATTATTAAACGTCGTTGATCCAGAAATTACCTGAGTGGACCCACCAGCCCCAGTTAAGTTAACTGTGCCTGAATTATGCGTAAAAGTACCGGCGGAATGTGCAAAATTTCCCGAAACATACATATTGGTTGACGGTGCAGTCAGAATACCGCCGGACTGAGTAAAATCTTTGGTCGTAACAGTATTTGCTCCTGAAGTTAAGGTTCCATCGGAAACCGCCAAAGTATTAGATACTGTTAAATTATCCTGAAGAGTCCAGTCAGAAGATGCATCGGTATAATAAACTGTCATTTCGATGGCATCGACGTCTGCCGCATTATAAAATTCACCTCCAGTTGTACCACAACCAATTACAACGGAAACACCAGCCCCAAATGAAGCGCTATTTACTTTAGACGGTGTTAAGCTAGCGGTCCAGTTATCTGCAGCACCACCATACTCTGACCAACCAAGAACGCCGGGCAATGAACTACTAGCCGATTTATCATCACCAGCCCAACCAGAATCATCATGAATCCTAATTGAGCTTTCCGTTGCTCCAGTTGGCCCCTGCTGAGTTTGACTCATTTTCACTCTAACCTTAACACCGTCAATTGTGGCTGTGGCCGGTACGTTAAAACTAAAACCCGAACCATATAGATATTTTGAGGTTATTGATGAAGGCGTTGCTCCATCACAATAAGTAGTAATATTACTTGCAGTACCATCTTCTGCCGTAGCATTTTCTGGACCAGTCCAATCCGTATCTCCCACAGTGGCGTCATTAGCACCCGATCCGGCGATAGTGGCACTAGTATTACCAGAGCCGACTCCGGTTACACCGTCTATAGTCAAATTATAAAATGCCTGAGCATTTGTCTTAATAGTCTTACCTGTCGATGCACCATTAAAATTAACGGTCGAGTCTCCCGCTGTAAAGGTTCCACCTGTCGCATCCCAACTCCCCGCTACATTAATAGTAGTAGTACGCCCCCCCGCAGTAGAGGCATCAAGTGTTCCATTAAGATCAACGTCACCATTTACTGTAATATTATAACCAGCGGTAATCAAAGAATCACCCAAAGCAATGGTCAAATTATCGGTCGTCAAATTAGATGCTAGCGTGGTAGTATCAGGCGAAGTTCCAATTTGAAGATTACCAAAATTTATGTCTGCTATTGCTGAATAATTTAAATCACCATCGAGTATTACTGTTCCCGATCCCTTAGTAACCGTACCGCCAGAGATAGTAATACCGCCAGCAATATTTACGTTCGGGTCGTTAGTATTTAAATCTAAAACACCTTCAGCTTGACTGAATGTGCCATTAACATCTAAGGCATCTGCGATAACTTTAGTCGCCCCACCTGAAAGAGCAATATTTGTTAAAGTTTTACCGCCAGAAGTCAAAGTTTGACTGCCAGAAGTTTTAGTCAAATTTAAAGTTGAAGTTGCCGCATCAACAGTAGATCCGGTTAAATCAATATCACCGGTTACGCTCAAACTGTTTCCTTCTGGATTAAAAGTTCCATTAATATCCAACGCACCAATTACACCGATAGCTGCTCCTGGCGTGTAGGTTTTACCTGTTATGATAAACAATTCATACGCTTCATCAAAATTAATCTGGCTGCCGGAAGGATTCGTGTAATGAATATTACTATCTGGCAAAACACCGAGAGCAGTCTTTAAAATTGTATTTGTCATTGGTCCGGCCGTAGCGTGCGTTAAAACGATCTTGTCGGTATAAAGCTCCAAACCAGTAATATTAGTAGAATTGTCTACCGCTTGGGTGACTAAATTTGCTTCAACACCGCTTTCATCTTCAACATAAATCGCCAAACCAGAATTAGCAGAGACAACCACATCAGTCATTGAAAAGGCGCCGCTACCATCAGTCTCAACCATTCTAACGCTTTCCGTACCATCAACAGTAACAGCGATTGTTTTATTAGCGCCAATATTAGTCGCTTTACTTTCTGCTGTATAAACCGTTCCTGAAATAGTAATCCCTGCCTCTAAAGTCGAAAGTGTACCACCAGTAGAAAGTGCGGTTGCCGTATTATCGCCATTTTTAGCTTTAACTTTGTATGTATAAGAAGTATTAGCGGTTAGACCGGTATTAACAATGCCAGAA
>Ga0172379_10006967_pt1 | contig 14889 bp, 5 predicted proteins | sample GrowelOW334metaG_FD_119756 | JGI IMG/M metagenome (GOLD analysis project Ga0172379, IMG submission 119756) | Groundwater microbial communities from an aquifer near a municipal landfill in Southern Ontario, Canada - Groundwater well OW334 metaG | ecosystem: Environmental > Aquatic > Deep...
AATTTCCTTAACTTCGCCCATAGGTAAAGCCGTGCATAATTCCAAACCGACTTCAATTATCCCGTCCGGCCAGGACATAATCTGCCCATACATATTTTCCGGGGTGGCGTCCAGATTAACCATGTTGCCTTCACTCTTGCCCATTTTCTTGCCGCTCGAGTCAACCAATAATTTTAAGGTTAAAACAAATTTTTCCTTATTCTTCATGGCCTTCATTAAATCCCGGCCGCAGAGCATATTAAAAGTCTGGTCATTGCCGCCGATTTCTAAGTCCACGTCCATGGCCACGCTATCATAGGCCTGGGCGATCGGATAGAGAAATTCATGAAAATAAATCGGCTTGCCCTGTTTTATTCTTTCCTGGAACATGTCTCTTTGCATCATCTGCTGGGCCGTGAAATTAGAGGTGATTTCAATCAAATCTTTAAAACTTAGTTTATCGCTCCATTTACTATTGTACATTACTTTAGCCGGGTTGGCGCCGGAAAATTTTAGATAAGCGCTGGCCTGTTTTTTATAATTCTTGGCGTTAGCTAAAACTTCTTTTCTGGTCAGTTTTTTTCTGGCCGCGGTTTTATCCGTCGGATCGCCGATCATGCCGGTAAAATCCCCGATTAAAAAAATCACTTCATGCCCCAATTTTTGAAATTCTCCCAGCTTGGCCAAAGTAATGGCGTTGCCTATATGCAGGGCCGGCGAACTCGGATCATAGCCGCAATAGAGTTTGATTTTTTTGCCGGATAATAAAACTTTTTTAAAAGCCTCGCGGTTAGGATAAACATTCTCCACTCCCCTGTTTAAAACTTCATCAATTTTGTTTTCTTCAATAATAATTTTTGCCATACGATTTATAAGCCTGTCAACCGGCAGGCAGGTTACGAGTTATGCGCTATGCGTTACGAGATGCTTCGCGGCGTCTTTATCTAAAATCACGGTTAAATTTTTATGTTTTTGTAAAATTGAAGCCGGAACAGCTCCAGTAATTTTTCCGGTTAAAGCTCGTTTGATGATTTTAGCTTTTTTCTCGCCGCTGGCCATGAGAATTATTTTTTCAGCTTTCATAATCGTACCCAATCCGATAGTAATTGCTGATGACGGCATCTGCTCCGGTTTAGTAAAGTTCACGGCGTTAACTCGCCTGGTCTCCGCTTTCAGTTTAACTACTCTGGTTTTAGAATCAAAATCAGATCCCGGCTCATTAAACGCCAAATGGCCGTTCAAGCCTATGCCTAAGACCAATAAGTCAATTCCACCGGATTTTTTTATCAAACTTTCGTATCTTAGACATTCCCCGGTCAAATCTTCGGCCTGACCGTCAGGCATAAAAATATTTTCTTTTTTTATATCAACTTTGCCGAACAGTTTGTCTTGCATGAAAAAATGATAACTGGCTTTATCATTTTTAGCCAAACCGACATATTCGTCCAAAATAAAAGCTCTGACTCCTTTAAAACTGACGGCCTCTTGCTTAACGGCCCGAACCAACGCCTTATAAAGCCCGATCGGCGTCTTGCCCGTAGGCAGTCCTAAAACCGTGTTTTTATCTTTTTTGATTTGCTGAATCACCGCTTGAGCGGCCGCTTGAGACATGGTTAAGTAATCGTCGACGATGATAATATTTCGGCCCAAGGCCGACCAGCCTCGGGCTGGCATTCTTTTATCCATATTTTCCTGTTATTTATAGACGTCTCACCTTGCGCGCGAGACCGACTAAGTCGTATTTTTATTCTAACATATATTAAGATTAGAGCAAATCCCCGGGTTTGCCAGTTTCCGGGGCTTTGGTATAATAAACATACTATATAATCCATAAATAACTTCATGGAAAACCAAACTCCAGAGAAAAATCTAATCATTATTGACGCCGGCGTAGAACATATTCATATCGGAATCTTCAAAAATGAAGAAGTAAAAAGCCTCTTAATCCCGAATAACGATAAAATTGAAACCTTATTTAAGAATTACGATGTTTTTAAGTTGGCGGAAAATCCGGACAATGAAATATATTTGACCGGAAAATTAGCCGAAACGGTCAAAAAAACTCTCAAGCGGCTTGTCCCGAGCAGAGCCGAGGGGGGCCAAATTATAATCCCCGGCGCCGCGCTCTGGTCAGCGGCTGTTTTTTTGTTGGAAAAATTGAAAAAACCGGCTTCTCTGGGCGTGATTGACCTGTCTGCCTCCGGCTACTTGGTCGCGGCCGTGGGCCGGGACGGAGATTTAATTGACGACTGCCTGATCGCCAATCCGCATTGCGGCGCCGGCAGCGGCATAAATCTTAACCGAATTTTAGAAAAACTGGCCATCGGAAAAAACGAAGTTGATGAAATTTTAAAAGATTACCTCGGAGAAAAGGGCAAGGCCGAGAGAGAAAAAATCAGCGTTCGGGCTGATCGTTGCGGCGTCTTCAGCTCCTCGGCCACCATTTCCGATAAAAACCAGGGCATCCCTCTCCCCTTCGCTTTAGCCGTTACCATGAAGTCAGAAGCGCTTAAAGCCTGCAAAAAAATGCTTCCCGGAGTGGAAACTGTCTATCTTACCGGCCGGGTCTTTGAATGGCGGTTTATCCGCGACTGCGCCCGCGACTATTTAGAAACCATCGGCGTTAAAGAAATCGTTTACGACCAAGAGCAAACTTTAATAATTCTGGGCGTAAAACGCTTAATAGAAAAAATCGGACCAAAAAATTTTAAAAAACAGGCTGAAAATAAACTTAGCCGGGAGAAAAAATTATTGGCTTTGCCGCCTTTTTCCGAACTGAAAGAAAAATACTTAGCCGGCGGTTTATTCAAGCGCTTGCCTGATCCCCTGATCAGGCAAATCGGGGCCGTGGCTTTCCAGACCAGACCGGTTAACCTCGGCCTGGACGTTGGCTCAACCATGGCTAAAATCCTAATCGCCGACGCCGTAACCGATGAAATTCTTTTTAAAAGTTCCTGCGACAACCATGGCGACACCATGGCCACGATCCAGCATATTTTCTCCGGCTTGAAATCGGCCGGCATAAACAGCCTAAATCTCCAGCAGCTTGGCTTAACCGGCAGCGGCCGCTACCAGGTGCAAAAAATCTTGCAAAAAGTCTACCCTAAACTAGCCGATAGATTTTTTGTTTTGGTGGAAAACTACGCTCATGCCCGCGGCTCCCTGGCCTGCGCTAAAGAGCATATCCAAAATTTAAAAAACCAGGGGCAGGCCGTCAATGAAGATTTTTGCGCCCTGGTGGATATCGGCGGCGAAGACACTAAGGTTTCCATAATCTCGCTAAAAAAAGAAGAGCTGTTTGATAACGCCATGAACATAAAATGCTCGGCCGGCACCGGCAGTCTAATGGACACTTTAAAATCTCTTTTCGGGATTAAGGATATTGGCCAGGCTTGCCGCCTGGCTTATGACGCGGATAGAGCCTACGAAATTAACGCCACCTGCGCGGTTTTCTTAATGGAAAACGCCAGGATTATGCAGGCGCTCGGCTACACTAAGGATGAAATTCTGGCGTCGGCCAATTACGCCATCGTGGAAAATATGTCCAGAACTCTCTGGCAGCAGGTGGAATTTCCTAAAAACGCGGTCGTGCTACTTCATGGCCAGACCATGTTGTCCGATCCCCTGCCTCTGGCCGTAACCCGCCGCCTGGAAGCTTTCGGAAAAATGTACGCTTTAGTGCCGCCCTTGCCCGGACATCGCGCCTGTTTGGGATTAATTAAATCGGTTTCAGACAAAACCATAACCAATAATAATTTTGTCCTGGCTGATTTTATCAATCTTAAATTTGATAAAAAAATCATAACTTGCCATGGCGCCGCCTGTGGCGATAAAAACGCTTCCTGCTCGCGGACCATGCTGATTTCGCGCGGCTCGGCGGAAAAATTATCCCTGACCTTGGGCGGCTGTACGGCTGTTAACGAACTTATCGGGCCGGAAAAAACGGCCGCGGTTAACGCTCCGGACGCTTACAAAGAAATCTGGCGGCTGATTGACGATGCCCTGCCAAAAAAACCGGCCGCCAACCGACTGGTCATCCCGCGCAGTTTCGCTATCTCCGAGCAGGCGTTTTTCTTAGCCAAAATTTTTGAAAAACTCGGTCTGCCCGTATACGTTGATAACGTCAGGGAAAATGACATTCTTGAAGCCCAAACCTTGTTTAATATTGACGTCTGCGCCCCGTTAATCGGCGCGACCGGACAATTCAGGCGCTTGGCCGGCGAGCCGCACGGCGTGATCCTGGCGCCGCAAATTGATTTCTTGCCGACCGCGGAAGGCGCGCTGGGCCGAACCTGCACGACTAACCAGGGCGGGGTGATAATCGCCATGGAGATGGCTAAAATCAAATACCCGTCCGCTAATTTTATTTCTTTCGCCTTAAGTTTAAAAGATCTTAACCCCGAAGCTTTGGCCGATCAACTTTACCCGAAATTAGCAGGCCTGTTTAAACACTATGATTTAACCGTCAACCTGCCGGAATTTAAAAAGGCCATTAATTACGCTCTTAAGGAAAATCAAAGCCTGCGAGATCGGGTGGCCGAAAAGACGGCCCAATACGTGGCCGAAGCGATCAGACTGAAAAAAAACCTCACCGTGGTTTGCGGCCGAGAATATATTTTAAACCCGGGAATTTATGACAGCCATATCGGCAAGCTCTTAAAAGATAAAGGCGTTTTAGCCCTGCCCTCTTACGCTTTTATGAGCCGGCTGGATAAAAATTTTTCTTACATCTACTGGCGCAATCCCCATGATTTGCTGACAAAAATCAACGCCATCACTAATAAAAAACTGCATACTTTTTTAGAACATCCTGAATTAACAAAATTGATTGAAGACATAGAAACCGGCTTAACCGATTCCTCTATTTCCACGATCAGGGTTTCCACTTTTAGGTGCGGACCTGATACGGTGATCATGCCGACTATCGCCGAAATTACCAAAAAAACTCCCAACCTCTTAATCCAGTCCGACGCCATGATTAAAGAACTGGCCCACCTGGAAAATCGAGTTAACACCTACATCAACCAGTTAAACAAAAAACTGCACGAAGAATTTTCTCAAGAGCATTTCTCTATCGGCTTAGTGGAAGAATTCGGTTTATCAGGCGAACAGCCAAACCTAAATAAAGAAACCGATGTAATCTATTTTCCGACCGTGCACGACAATCGGACCGTTACCTCGGTTTTCCGCGCGGCCGGCCTGACCGCCATTGATAATTACGAAGACGCCACTTACGACCTGGAAGAGAAAGTTAAATTAGGTAGAATTTACGCCGGCGATACGGTTTGCGCGCCTCTGGCCGGAGTTTTTGCCGATATGATGCTGGCGGCCGAGGATTTTATTAAACGAAAAAAAACCGGCGATCCTCTCTTGAAAGGCAAAACCAGGATCTTGGTTTTTGACAACAAGGGCACCGGTCCCTGCCGTCAGGGCCAATATTACGAAATGCATAAACTGCTCCTAAGCCAGCAATTTCCCGGCCAGCGGGCCTGTGGCGGCTGTCAAAAACCTGAACAAACTTTAACCGCCCAAATTAAATTACTGGTCGGTCAGGAAAAAGACGGCTTTAACGTTGGCCTTGACGAATGGGCCTTGATCCAGGCTTTCCAGGGCGTAATCATGCAAGGCGTCTTACACGCGATTCTCTTAAAAGGCGGCGCGGCTTCTCGGGATTACGCCGAATATGAAAAATTTTACGAGGCTTATCTGAAACTAAAAGCCGAAGTTTACGCCAGTTTGGAAAAAAACAGCCAACCCAACCAAACCGTCCTGGACTTAGCTAAAACCATAGGCAAAAAATCTTTAATCGCCGGAGCGGTTTTCAAATATTTTGGTTACGGACTGTACAATAACAACGGTTTAAGAAAAATCCTAAAGAAATTTTCCGGAAAATGGATAAAAAATGCCGGAAAAAATATTCGCATAAGCCCCATTCGTAGCGGGGCTCGCCTGAAAGGCGACAACATTAAAATTCATCTTGAAGGCGAAGCCTACATGCGAGTCGCCCAAGTCCAGGAAATTTTTAACTCCTTGGTTGACGCTCTGGGCTTTAACTCTTTCACCGTGACCTACTCCCCGCTCTGGTGCTATCTGGAATTACTCCTGGAATTCGGGATTTTGGAATTAGAGGAAAAAAATCAGTTGGGCCATGGCAATAAGATAGTCAAAAAAAATAAAAAACATATTTTCTTGATCAGACAGGCGGTAAAAATTCTTCGGCGGATTCTTTCCGGACCGCTCTACCGGGCGGCCGGAGTGGAAATGCCCGGCCCGATGAGCCAAGTCTTGGATTATTCAAGGCAAATTTTACCCTCGCTTAAACCGCATGGCGAATTGCCACCCTATATCGGCGAAGCGATACTGAAAATTAAAGAAGGCGTGGACTTATTCATAAATATCGCGCCCGAGGGCTGCATGGTTTCTTCCATGGCCCAACTTTTCTCCGATCCCATCCTTAAGCTAAGCGGCCGCAATGCTAGGATTCAAGATCTTTTTACTTTGAACGGAGAAGTTAACGAAGAACAACTGAAAACCGCCCTCCTAAAAACTCTGGGGCCGGAGGGGTATTATCGTAATTAAACACAAAAGAAACGAACTTAGAACGAATTACACGAATTCTAAAAGACATTCCGTTTGAATGGAATGCCTTTTAGAATTCGTTAACTTCGTGTTCTTGTTCGTTTCTTTTGTGTTTTTTCGTGTTTACTTTAAATTTTTCATCTGCTCCTTGAATTTTTCCAATTCCGTCCGCCAGCCGGCCAGTTTATCTTTTTCTTTTTTCACGATCGCCTCCGGCGCCTTATCAACGAATTCTTTATTTCCGAGCCTGATTTCAGCCGAGCCGATTATTTTTTCTAAGTTGGCGATTTCTTTTTCCAGCCTGCCTTTTTCTTTTTCGCTGTCCACCGCGCCCAATAAATATATTTCCACGCCGCCGGCAGCTGAATAAATCGCGCTATTGCCCCCCTTGTAAAGGGGGGATAAGGGGGGTTTATCTTCTTTAATTTCCAGTTCACTGATGCCAGTGCGCAAACCCTTGATTAAATGCGCCTGCGATTCAACTAATTCTTTTTTATCGCCGGCGTAAATCACGGCCTTAACTTTTCTGGCCGGTTCAACTTTATTTTCCGCCCGCGCGTTGCGGATAGCGACGATAATTTCTTTTATTAAATCAAAATTTCCGCTTTGGAATAGAGGTTTGCCCAAATTTTTGTCAATATTTTCTTCCGCTTTATACAAACCATCCTTAGGCCATTCTTCCACCATCAATAATTTTTTGTTACCAATTTCCTGCCAAATCGCCTCTGTTACAAATGGAATAAACGGATGCCAAAGTTTTAAGAGATTAATAAGCAAATAATTCAAAATTTCTTTTTTCTTATCTGTTTTTTCAAATTTACAAACTTCCAAATACCAATCCGCTAAATAATCATAGGTAAATTCTGATAACCCTTCAATGGCTTGAGAAAACCTGTAATTTTCCAGGTCTTCTTTCACCCCAGCGCTCATACTATTGAAATTTGTTATAATCCAATCATCGGAAATCGTATCAATTAAATTTTCAGTTTTAATTTTCTCATTCGTAATTCGTAATTCATAATTCGTAATTATGTACCTCGCCACATTCCATAACTTATTAACCATATTCCTGGCCCCCTCCACCTTCTCCTCGTAAAATTTTGAATCATTCCCCGGCGCTATGCCAGAGATAACGCTTAAACGCAGAGCGTCTGTCCCGAATTTGGCGATAACTTCTAACGGATCAATATTATTGCCGGAAGATTTGGAAAATTTCTGGCCACTTTCGCTCCTTAACATGCCATGGATATAGACATCCTTAAACGGAATCTGATCAAGCGTATAAGTACTCATTAAAATCATCCTAGCCATCCAGAAAAATAATATTTCATAGCCCATCTGCATCCAGCTGGTCGGGTGAAAAGTTTCCAAATCGTCTTTGTCCCCCTTCAAAGGGGCATTTGTTCCCCTCCTTACGAAGGAGGGGTTAGGGGAGGTTTTAGGCCAACCCAGAGTGCTAAATGTCCATAGCCCTGACGAAAACCAGGTATCTAAAGTATCCTCGTCCTGAATCCAAAAATATTTTTTCAGCTCATCTAAGACCTCCCGAGATTCATCGCTGTTAAAATGCGGGGCGGAATTTTCAACCTTAATAATTTTCGCGTCTAAAAGACCGGCCATTTCCGCGATTTCTTCGGTCTTGCCGGCGCGGTCTTTACTCGCCTGGAAAATTATTATTTCTCCGATGTTCTTTTTTATTTTTTCAAAGTCAACCTTAAAATTTTTATATTCTTTAAGTTCTTCGGTGGGCGTGCCGAGGGAAGGCGCCAACATAACCAGTTTTTTTATTTTAATATTTTCGCTCTGGATAATTTCTAACGCCAAAGCGCTGCCCAAAGAATGAGTTACAACTATGGAATTTTTAATTATCTTGGCGTTCTTAAGGACGTATTTTTTCTGCTCATCCCGATTTGGTTTATCCGGATTAGGTAAAATCTGCCAAAAATTATTTTGATTTGGCAGTTGTTTATTTAACCAATTTAACGGATCTTTAACTTCTCTGGTGCGATAAAAACCATGTAAAAAAATGAAGTTGGGATTCGTCGGCTCTTCCGCGCCAACATATATTTCTTTGTCTCCTTCAGCAATAGGTGAAAAATTATAATCATAAATAAAAACCGGGGTCTTTTTGGTTATATTTTTTTCTTCCGGATGCATCCTCTTAAAAGCCTGGATCAATTCGTCCGTGGTTTTATACTTGCCGCTATGGATCATGTCAGGCAAAGCAATTTCACCGATCGTTAATTTTTTAACGCCGGTGATGACCGCGTAACCGAGCAGACTGCCTGAACCGCTGTCTTCCATAGCCACCCGATCGCCAACCGTTAAATTATGGTCATGAATCCGATAAGTCCGGCTCTTGCCGCTTAAAAGCTCCGGCACTATCCTCGGATGAAACCCCAGTTTTTTTTGCTCTGGCAAAACAAAAATTGTTTTTTCAAAAATATCCGCGTGATGTTGTTTCCATTTTTTACGGTATGAACAAAGGTCATAATTATTTTCGGAAACAGCGAACAACACCGAATTGAATGTTTGGTGTCCGACAACCAAAATTTTTTCCTCTTTTTGGCTATGGATGATATTCCATGCTCTTTTGGCTCGTTCAATAAGTTCGGCCTCCGTTTCTCCGGTTTTTTTATCAAACATCGCGGCAATAATCGGTTTTTCATTTATTATCGGTTTGCCTTCAACCTCGCCGGCATAAGCTTCTCTCAACTCCGAAATACACTCAATTTTTACTTTAAGATATTTATTAATAATATCAGCGGTCTCTTTTGTTCTTCCTAAGTCCGAACATAATATTTTTTGTATTCCTTTTCCGGCAAGTTTTTTCCCGACTTCTTCCGCGTCGCTCCTTCCCTTATCCGTCAACTGATGATCTTGTTGTCCGCCATATATTTTTTTCTCATTATGCTCCGACTGTCCGTGCCGGACAAAAAATACCTGCTTTTCGGTTTTCTGATTTTCTTGCCCCATTATCTCATATTTCCAGCCCGCCTGCCAGGCCCATTTCTTGCGCCAGTCCTCGTCTATGGCCTCTATCCAGGTTTGCTTCTTTAAAATCACGCCCAGGGCCAGTTGCGGATACATATGAGAAACTATGGCGATTTTCTTGCCCGCGTATTTTTCTAAAATTTCCATTAAAAATTCCCTGACTCTTTTTTCAACGTCCTCATAGCTTTCCCCGTTCGGGAACTGGTTTTTTATGTAATGTTTTTCCGTTTTAAACTTGGTTTCAGGCTGGCCGTTTAAGTCGCCGTAGTTACATTCTCTTAAGCGCTTGTCCACGATTATTTTAACGCCTTTAAAAACCGTTCGGGCCGTTTCCGCGGCTCGTTTTAAATCAGAAGTAAAAACCGCGTCATATTTATCCCCTCTTTCTTTTAGGGTTTGTTTTAACGCCAGGTTTTGCTTTTTGCCTAAAGCGGATAAAACGCCGGGGTTCCAACCCGTACGTTTACCTTTTTCATTGTCAGTCGTGGTACCATGCACAAAATATGTTATCTCAATTTTGCTTTCTTGCCTGCCCGCCGAAGCTTCAGCGGAGGAGGGTTTTCTTGCTTTCTTGTTTTCTTGTTCACGGTAGTAAACCGGAATCCGGTGTCCCCACCAAATCTGCCGTGAGATACACCAGTCGCGCAAATTATTAATCCAATGCAAATAGGTTTTTTCAAATCTTTCCGGCGTAATTTTCACCTTTTGCTCTTTATCTCCATTATGCCCGGTCGTGACGGCTTCGCGCATCAGGTCTTTCAGGCTTTTATCTTTGCCCGGAATTTTTTTATTAACCGCCACGAACCATTGCTCTTTTATCTGCGGTTCAACCAGGCTATTACTCCGGTCGCCTTTGGAAACCCGATGAAGATAATTTTCTTCCACCTTTACGACTAAACCCTTGGCTTTTAATTTTTCCACGATTTTCGGCCTGGCCTCTAAAATACCCAAACCGGCGAATTCGCCGGCCACTGGCAAAAGTTTGCCGTTAAAATCAATCACTTGCTCGCCTTTCAGGTTATGCCTTTCCGCGATTTCAAAATCAACCATAGAATGCCAGGGCGTTATGGTCATTACTCCGGTACCGAAAGACGAGTCAATCGCTTTATCTTTAATTATCGTGGCCGTAACTTTGCCGTTGATCCATTCGCAGTCAAACTTTTCGCCATGCTTATATTTTTTGTACCGTTTATCGTCCGGATGCATCACCACGTATTTATCGCCGAATTTTGTTTCCGGCCGGGCCGTGGCGATAACGAAGGGGCCGTATTGCAAATAGTAAAACGGCGCTTTTTCTTCCTGCCAGACGATTTCGTCGTCAGAAATCGTGGTTTGCAGTTTAGAATCCCAGTTAACGATTCGCCTGCCCCGATAAATCAAACCGTCATTATACATTTTCGTGAAAACCGTATTGACGGCTAAGTTTCTTTCCGCGTCAAAAGTATAGGCCAGCCGCGACCAATCGCAGGACGTGCCCATTTTTTTAATCTGTTTTAAAATCGTGGACTTGGAATTTTCCGCGTATTCCCTGATTTTTTCTAATAATTTTTCCCGCCCTAATTCCCGGCGAGGATTTTTTATGCCGCTCTCAATTAAAACTTTCTCCACTTTGGCCTGCGTGGCCACGGCCGCGTGATCAGTCCCGGGTAAAAGCAAAACTTTTTTGCCGTTCATCCTCTGGTAGCGCGCCATGATGTCCATTAAAGAATTTTCCAAAGCATGGCCCAAATGCAAAACGCCGGTCACGTTAGGCGGCGGCATCATTATTGAGTACGGTTCACCTTTAAGCGAATCAGGACAAAAAAATCCCGACTTTTCCCATTTTTCATAAATCGCCGCTTCATGCTCGGCCGGGTTATAGGTTTTTGGTAATTCCTTATTGGACATATTACAAATAATTTATAATTTTTAGTAAAGGAACCCCCTTAACTGTCATTGCGAGCCGCCCTGTAATCAGGGCGGCGTGGCAATCTCACGAATGACTTTTTGAATTAATAAGTTGTGCCTGAGATTGCTTCCCCCGGGTCAAGCCCGGGGCTAAAGGCGGTCGCTCGCAATGACAACACTAATGTTTTCTACCTTTACCATATCAAAATTAGCCTGATTTTGCAAGAAAAAAAGCCCCGACTGATCGCAGTCGAGGCGGTTGATTTTGGGCTTGTTTAAACTTGCCCGTCGCGAGAGCGCTTTCTCTCCTGAAGGAAACCGAGATCAAAAAGCGCGCTCTTTAATTCCTCCAGATGATCTGTGCTCATAGGTGCTAGGGGCAAACGGAGCACCGGCCAAAAAACGTCCGGATACATCAGACTCAGCGCCGCTTTCACCGGCCCGGGGTTTGTTTCAACGAACAAGGCCTTAAACAACCAATAAAGTTCCTCGTGGAGACTTAGCGCCTTCTCCATGTTACCCGCCGAGCATGCCCTGACCATCTGCGAGACTTTTCTCGGCGCGATATTCGACGCCACGCTAATGACGCCTTGGGCGCCGACTGACATAAACGGCAAAGTGAGAGAATCGTCCCCGCATAGGATAATAAACCGCGACCCGAGCGCGGCTCGAAGCTGGCTCACCCGATCCACGTTGCCTCCCGCTTCCTTAATACCCACGATGTTCTCGCAATCCATCACGAGCCGGCTCACCGTGTCCACGCCGATCTCCACGCCGCAACGGCTCGGAATGTTGTAAAGTACCATGGACAGCCGAGGGCAGGCTTCGGCGATTGCTTTGAAGTGCCGATACAACCCCTCCTGCGTGGGCCTGTTATAGTACGGAGCAACTTGAAGTGAACCGTTCACGCCAGCTTTTTCCGCTTCTCGCGTTAAGTGGATTGCTTCGTTCGTGTTGTTAGAGCCGGTACCGGCATGAACCGGCACTCTTCCGGCCGCCGTCTCTACCGTGAACTGAATCAATCGCTTGTGCTCGTCCATGGTCTGCGTGGACGATTCGCCCGTAGTGCCGCAGGGCGCTAAAAAATCCACCCCGCCGGCGATTTGAAGATCAACGAGCCGCTTTAAGGCGGCCCAATCAATCTCTCCCTCAAGGTTAAACGGCGTTATCAGCGCCGTTCCCACTCCTACAAACCTTCTTTTCATGCTTTTACTCCTGTATTTTTTACCTATCCACTAAATTTTCCCATTCAAAACATCCTAACATAACAGGCTGAATTTCGCAACCCGTATTTATACCCCCTTTAACAAAGGGGTCCGCCAGCTGGCGGAAGGGGGATTTAACTGTTCCTTCCCTTGACACCCTGAAGCATTTAATATATATTAATTAATTGCTTTGTAGCCCCTCATGTAATTAAAGTAAAATCAATCATGTTAACCCAAGAACAGCAAATTTTTGAACAGATTAAAAAAGCCAATAATATCCTAATCACCTTTAAGCAGAGCTGGAGCGGCGACGCCGTGGCCTCAAGTTTGGCCATGTTTTTATTTTTAAAAAAATTAGGTAAAACCGTGGAAATCGCCGCGGAAAAAATGGACTTAAGCAAACTTTATTCTTTTCTGCCCGGTTGCTCGGAAATCAAATTTGAACTGAATAATTTGCGCAAGTTCGTTATTTCCCTAGATATCTCCAACACTAAAGTCAGCCAGATTAAATATCAAAAAGAAGATAACAAGCTGAATTTCATAATTTCTCCCAAGGACGGTTGGTTTACCGAAGACGATATCGCCACCGACACCAGTGGTTTTAAATATGATCTGATAATAACGGTCGGGACGCCGGACCTGGAATCTTTAGGCAAAATTTACGATAATGACACCGAGTTTTTTTACCGAACGCCGATTATCAATCTTGATCATAGCGCCGGCAACGAAGCCTTCGGCCAGATTAATTTTATCGAGCTGACGGCGGTCTCCACTTCGGAAATAATTTTTTCCCTGTTTGAAAGCTACTCGCGAGAGCTTATAGACGAAGATATCGCCACCTGTCTGCTCGCCGGCATGATCGCGGAAACCAAGAGCTTTAAAACCAACAACGTTACCCCGCGCGCGCTTTTAACCGCCTCGCGGCTTATGTCCTTGGGCGCCAGGCGCGAAGAAATCGTCAATCATTTATACCGCTCAAAAAACCTTAACGTGCTAAAACTCTGGGGCAGAGTTTTGGCCAGATTGACCGGCGCGATGGAAAATAAACTAATCTGGTCAACTCTCTCGGCCACGGATTTCTTAAAAACTGATTCTACGGAAGAGGAGCTGAGCGACGTGATTGACGAATTGATTGTCAGCATACCGCAGGCAAAAGTTATCGCCATAATCTACGAGAACCAAGCTCCGGTTCAAGTGGCAGATCAAACACCGCCCCAAACCACCAGTCTCCTGCTCTACGCCGTAAAAAATATTAACGCTTTGGCCTTAATTAAAGAATATAATCCTTCGGGCGCGAAAAACCTGGCCAAATCTATAATAGAAGCGCCGCTCTTAGACGCGGAAAAAACCATCATTGAGGCTCTAAAAGATAAATTAGGCAAGCTGTCGCTCTAAAACTTGAAATAATCCCCGACTAATGTTAAATTGATAAAAAGGGCTAGGCCTTTTTTATTTTAAGTTAGGGCATGTAGCTCAGTTGGTTAGAGCACGGCTCTTATAAAGCCGGGGTCGATGGTTCGAATCCATCCATGCCCACCAAAAAAGTCAAATTACAGCTTGCGAATTCGTATCAAAGATGATATATTGTATACATGACATCAAAGTGGTACGAATTAAAAGACAGCGCCATTAAACTGCGCCAGCGAGGCTTTTCCATCGGAGAAATTGAGCGTCGTTTAGGTATCCCCCGCTCCACTTTGAGCGGTTGGCTTAAAAATATAAAGCTCACGGCTGAACAAAAAGAAAAATTATTGCAAAAATGGAAAAACGGTTTAATAAAAGCCAGGCAGGGGGCGGTTGTCTGGCATAACGCGCAAAAGGCCGAAAGAATCAAAGAGGCGGAAAAATCAGCCAAGGAAACTTTAAAAAACATCAATCTAAACGATAAAAATATTTTAGAGTTAGCCTTAGCCTTTCTTTATCTTGGCGAGGGCTCAAAAAATAATCCGGAAACAGCGCTTGGCAGTTCAAATCCCTTGATATTAAAATTCTTTTTGTCATTATTAAAAAATGTCTACAATATAAAAACTGAAAAAATCGCCTGTGAATTAAGTTTAAGGGCGGATCAAAATCCTAATGAGATAAAAAAATTCTGGTCGCATTCTTTAAAAATACCAATAGATCGTTTTAAACAAGCCCATTTAGACAAAAGAACAATCGGCTCAAAAACCTACGAGCATTATAAGGGAGTTTGTCATCTAAGATGCGGCCATGTAGCGATCCAAAGAAAATTAATATATATTGC
>Ga0172379_10006968_pt1 | contig 14889 bp, 13 predicted proteins | sample GrowelOW334metaG_FD_119756 | JGI IMG/M metagenome (GOLD analysis project Ga0172379, IMG submission 119756) | Groundwater microbial communities from an aquifer near a municipal landfill in Southern Ontario, Canada - Groundwater well OW334 metaG | ecosystem: Environmental > Aquatic > Deep...
AAGATGGATCCCGGAGTAGATAAACCATTCGAACATCGGAGAACCAGTATGGTGTTTCCGGACAAATAAACGCATTGCTTGGTAGAATACTTTTAATTCATCAATATCGCTCCGTTTGGTGCTTTCACCTTTGTAATGAATAATTGACGTCGTCGGCACGTAATACACTTTCCATCCCATTTGTTGAACACGGAAACACCAGTCAAGATCTTCACCATACATAAAAAAGGTTTCGTCCAGTCCGCCGATGGTATTGTAGACATCCCGTGTAATCATCATAAACGAACCGCTCACCGCATCAACTTCATACGATTGATCCGGATCGAGGTACGTAAGATTATACCGGGCAAAGAGTTTAGATTTCGGGAACAGCGCACTGAGTCCGAATGTTTTTGTAAAAGCGGTCCAGGGTGTAGGAAAACTTCTCCGGCATGGCAATTGCAGGGATCCGTCGGGATTCAGAATTTTACACCCCACCATGCCCGCATTAGAATGATGGTAAAAAAAATCTATAAGTGCACTAAAGGTTTCTTCCTGAACAAGCGTGTCAGGATTCAGCAAGAGGATATATTTTCCCGTAGACAGCGCTAATGCCTGATTGTTGGCTTTCGCGAACCCCACATTTTCGGTATTTGCAACGAGGATGACTTGCGGAAAATTTTTTTGAATTAATTCGATGCTGCCATCGTCCGAAGCATTATCGACAACAAACACTTCCGAGGAATATCCTTCCAACGCTTTAGACAGAGAGACTAAAGCATTGTTCAAAAATTCGCGGACGTTATAATTAACGATAATAACGGAGATGTCCATGAGAACAGAAATTGTTGATCAAAAAGCAGTGCCGTAATACAATTACGCGAATAGGAAATCCTTTCATCGTCACACGGTTGGTTTCGTTGTACCATGAAGGCAGACTACAATCTGTTAAACAAACTTCGCGCTTTTAATTTCCATACCATAAATGCCGCTTCATAAACAATCTTCTTGTTCATCTTCGACACACCGACGCGGCGATCAACAAACACAATCGGCATTTCCAATATCGTAAATCCTTTTTTCCACGCAAGAAAGTTCGTCTCTATTTGAAATGCGTAGCCGTTGGAACGCAAATTATCGATATTAATCGTTTCCAGTACTTTCCGTTTATAACATTTAAAACCAGCGGTGGCATCATGCACCGGCATACCGGTAATGAGTCTGGTATAAATATTTGCCGAATAACTCAAGAGCAACCGTTTCATCGGCCAATTAACGACATTCACACCTTTAATATATCGCGATCCGATCAACACATCGCATTCGTCCATTTTCCCGAGCATGATCGGGATCTCTTTTGGATTGTGTGAAAAATCTGCGTCCATTTCAAAAACAAAATCGAATTGATGCTGAATGGCGTATTTAAATCCAGCAACATACGCCGTTCCGAGCCCGAGTTTACGCTCTCGCTGCAACAGATGAATGCGGGGATTTGATTCCATCATGCGTTTCACGATCTCTGCTGTTCCATCGGGCGAATTATCGTCTACAATCAGAACATCCACCATTTCGGATTGCTGCAGCACTTCTGTAATTATCTTTTCTGCATTCGGCGCTTCGTTATAGGTCGGGATGATGATGAGTGCTTTTGCCATTAGTTTCCTTTTCCTGCTATCATGACATAAAAGGTCATTAACAGAATTTTTATATCCATTCTGAATGACATATTTTCTATATAAAAAAGATCAAATCGCACTTTCGATTTTACATCCTCAATCGAAGTATCGTATCCCTGCTTGATCTGCGCCCATCCGGTGATGCCCGGTTTTACCGATAATCGTCGTTTGTACAATGGAATTTCTTTGGAAAGCATTTCAACGAAATGTGGGCGTTCGGGCCGCGGACCGACAAGACTCATTTCCCCCCGCACAACGTCGTAAAATTGCGGAATCTCATCAAGCCGGGTTTTTCGCAGAAACCAACCCACTGGTGTAATTCGCGGATCGTTGGTCGTCGCCCACACCGGACCAGTCCTTGACTCTGCATCTTGATACATGGAACGGAATTTATGCATGCGGAACACTTTCCCATCCTTCCCAACCCGTTCCTGACTATAGACCAGCGGTCCCGATGAATTAAGCTTTATCGCGATCGCAACAAAAATCCAGAGCGGTGACGATACAATAAGGATCAAGATCGACACCACAATATCTGTTAACCGCTTGGCGCTCTCTTCCCACGGCTGCATAATATGCGGCATAATCTCTATCAATGGGAATCCGTATATCTGATTTGTTCGGGCCTGTCCCGAGATAATATCGTACATATCCGGAATAATTTTAATTGCAACATTATATCCGGTCGACAAAGAAACGATATTCAGCACCAGCTCACGCTGTTGAGAATCGAGGGCAATCAAGATACTCCGTACCGTATGGTGCTGGATAACTTGCGGTATTTCTTCAATCGTTCCCAGCACTGGCAACGGAAGTTGTTCCTGAGTCCCTTCCAAAGCGATAAAACCGATGACTTTATAGCCAAGTGCGGGGTATTTCTTTATCGAATCAAAAAGTTCTTGAGCTTTCGGTCCCGTGCCTATAATGATTGTTTCACTTAGTCCGATACCACGCAGCAGTAATCGTTTACGAAAACTACGGATAACGATTCGTCCGACGCCGACAAACAAAATCATCAACACCCAATACATTACAATCACGGATCGGTTTGCCGAATATGTCGCATTTCGTTCATCATCAAAAAAAATAATGATAAACAAACCGATACAGCCTATAGAAATCGCACGGAAGACCGCTGCAAATTCGTCCGTTCGCGACTTAGCATACCAAGCGCGATACAGACCAAAGAACATGAAGATAGAAAGCCAAAAAAGATACATCACCGCCATGGGCATAATCAAATCCGGTTTTGCCTGATATTCGATAATTCCGCTCTCCACCCGCAGCAAATAATAACATATCCACGCCAGGTTGATAGCGAAGAAGTCAAATAGAATTATTTTCCGTTCAAATTGTTTCATGTGTCCCTATGACATATTACTCACCGCTGGATTCTATATCCATAGCGACGTGTTTACCATTGCTTACATACCATTCAATATTCTTCCTGATTCCCTCTTCGATGGTATGCGAAGGATGAAAACCTGCCGCACGAATTTTCCCTGCTCGGTGTTCCGTTGACGTATTGAACTTTTTGATCCTTGCCGAAGTAATCGGAAAATCATACCCGGTTATTTTTCCAAAAATGTCGAAGATCCCGGCTACAAACATCGCTGCGGATAAGGGAATTCGAAGTGCCGAGACTTTTTTTCCCGATAAACGGGAGATCAATGCCACCAATTCCCGGGTTTGGAATTGCGGTTCGTCAGAATAATTATAGACTGTACAACCACGGACTATGGTTCCCAACAAAAATCCGGTCGCTTCAACGAGATTCTCGACATACGCGATTGATTTAATATTCTGTCCGTCGCCTACCCAATAGAATTTTCCATCGCACACCTGTTTGATCAGTTTAAAGATATTGGCGACGTTTAACGGACCAAACACCACGGCCGGACGAATGATCACAACTTCACGGGAAGCATCTTCGTTCGTCCACAACTGCAGAACCTGTTCCGCTTCAAGTTTTGAACCGCCGTAATGATTGATCGGCCCGGGCGGTGTTGTTTCCGTAGACGGTTGATTATTTCCATACACAGCAACGGTGCTGTAAAAAATAAATTTTTTAATTTTTCGTATTGAGGCAAACTTTACCAGTGATCGAATTCCGTCAACATTTGTCCGGTAATATTCTTCTTCGGAAATTCCAAAATCTTTATGCGCAGCCGCCAAATGGATGATACAATCGATATCGTTCGGCAGTTTTTCCAACGCTGTTTCGTCCAAGATATCGCCGATCACCGACTGATAACCGATCTCATATTTTTTGGCCGGATTGATATCGATGCCAACGACACTATGGCCTTGGATATCTAAATATCTGGTCAGATACGATCCGATAAATCCCGAATCCCCAGTAATGACAATCTTCATTGTACCTTCCTAAATATTCCCCAAATATTCCGCCAGATGGTGGATGATGCGTTTTGTCGCTTTGCCATCACCGTACGGATTTGCCGCCGATGCCATCGCCTGATAAGCATCATCATTCAATAATAGTTCGCTGACAGTACCGACAATCGATTGTTGTTCCGTTCCAACTAACTTCACGGTTCCAGATTGCACTCCTTCCGGCCGTTCAGTGGTATCGCGCATAACAAGCACCGGAATACCGAAGGTCGGCGCCTCTTCTTGAATACCCCCCGAATCAGTTAGGATCAATTTCGTCCGCAACATTAACCGAACAAAGGGTAAATAACTTAACGGTTCAACAAGTGAAATATTGGGAGAACTGCCGAGAAGACGAAATACCGGTTCGCGAACATTCGGGTTGAGATGGACAGGGTAAATAAATCGGTGGTCAAGAAATTTTTTCGACAGTTCCAGAATTGCATTGCACATCGATTCAAAACCGCCTCCAAAATTTTCGCGCCGGTGTCCGGTGATTAATACAATCGGATCCTTGCCAGACATGAACGATTCCGGAATACCGTCAATGCCCGGAGGATTTCCGGCAATTTTTTCTTTGGCAATCAACAATGCATCGATGACCGTATTTCCTGTAACAAAAATTTTTGATTCCGCAATCCCCTCGCGCACAAGATTCTCCTTCGATAATTCGGTCGGGGCAAAATGAAGTTCGGCAACATGTGTTGTCATCACACGATTGATCTCTTCCGGGAACGGCGAATATTTATTGAATGTTCTCAAACCAGCTTCAACGTGACCCACCGGGATTTTATGATAGAAACTAGCCAGCGCCGCTGCCAACACGGTGGTTGTGTCGCCTTGCACAAGCACGATATCCGGTTTCGAATTTACCAGATATCCATCAATCCGGGCGATGGCATTGGAAGTGATTTCCGCCAACGATTGATTCGGTTTCATAATATTTAGATCTGTATCCGGAACGATATTGAATATTTCCAGCACCTGATCCAGCATTGACCGGTGTTGCGCGGTTACACAAACATCAATGGCGAATCTGGCATCGTTTTTAAGCGCCAGAATAACCGGAGCAAGTTTAATCGCTTCCGGGCGTGTCCCAAAAATAAACGAAATTCTTTTTCCCATTACGACTGTATGTTTTCTCCTGTCTGCTCTGATGACGACGTTATGTGTAATACCCGATCGATCTCGTTTTTAACCAATTCATCGATTCGCTCCCATCGATAGTTCGAGTTGATGAATTGTCGCGCACTGCCTCCTATGGTTTGACGTTCATTGGGATCACACAGCAACCTGACGGATTCTTTGGCCATAAACTCCGGTTTGTCAGCCACAATATAGTGAATACCGTCGACACCATTGATACCTGCCGAACCGATAGAGGAAGTGATCACGGTTTTCCCCAGCGCCATCGCTTCGAGTATTTTATTCTGCATGCCTGCACCAAATAACATTGGGGCAACAATGATTTTTGCCCGACGCAAGTATTCCTTTGGGTCGGGAACAAATCCGGTTACAACAATCGATTCTGAATCGTGAAGTGCGTTAATCTTTTCCGAAGGATTTTTCCCGACAATATAATACGTTACTGAACGCTTCAATGCAATTTTCACCAACGGCAGTACATCGCGTGCAAAAAATAGTGCTGCCGCCTGATTCGATTGGGTCTCCATGTTCCCAAGGAACAGAAAGTCGATATCCTCTGGAACGGGTTGGTGATCATTCAGCTCTAGACCAAAATCGGTCCCGTTCGGGATAACCACGAGTGCTTCGCTTCGGGCTCCATGATGAACAAGGTAATTTTTATCTGTGTGGGCTATAATCATCGCTTTGTCGAATAGTGCGGTAATCTCTTTTTCATACTGAAGCACTTTCCGCTGTTCATACCGGTAGATGGACCCCCAGATCAATCCAACATTCTTTTCAAGCGCCCGTTCATAGTTCATCGAAATAGAATCGACAAGATCGACCATTCGTTTCATCGGCAGGTCTTTAACGTATTCCGTCATTCTTATATGGAAACAGAAGGCAAGATCATACTGCAGATACACCGAGTCAATATAGTGTTTGACAGACGAAAACCAATAATATCCAATTTGCAATGGACCCCGATGCAGAACTGCATGCCAGAGCGCATTGAGTTTAAACGTTATTGGTGAAAAGGAAAAACACCGCACCGTGCCGACGATCTTGCGAAGTTCGGCCAACGATTCTTCATCCGGCACCCCCTCGTTAATGGTCACAAGGTCAACATCATAATATTTTGACAACGACCGTATTATGCGATACACCCGCAGCCGATCCCCTCCGATGGGAGGATACGGCACCCGTGACGATAGGAGTAATATTTTTTTTCGATCATTCACATTATGGTCTTGATTCTTGTTCCCAGGTTAAAATTCGGTCAGACAAGGTTTCCGTTACTGATCTCCAAGAATATTTCCTTGCTCTCATTTTCCGTTCCTCGGATTTTTGCGCAGATTGTTCTTCGATAGCTTGTTTAACAAACGAAACAAATTCATCGTTGGTCTCAGCAACATAAACAATATCATTATGTCTTTTCACTTCCGGAAGATTTGTGGACACAACCGGAATCCCCAACGAAAGATACTCCAGTAATTTTATTGGATTTGAAGCAATGGTCAAAGCATTCACTTTAAATGGGATCAGGCCGGCATTAAAGGATTTTGCATACCGCGGCAAATCGGCGTATGGAACTTCTCCGATATAGGAAATATTTGGATGCTGAGAAAATTTCGAGATGTCCGTATTTTGTTTTCCTATCACCACAAAAGAAAATTCCGGAAGACGTTCAGCACAATAAGCTATAAGGTCGATATCAACCCACGACGATAAAATTCCAAAAAAACCGACGATTGGTTTTTGATCGTTGCAGTCTAACGGGATCGATGCTTCATCGGTCACGATAAAATGTTCGATCTCCACTCCCTGCGGCAATAAAAAATTATTTCCACTTTTGGGAACACGGGAATGTAACAACGGTTCTGAGATGGAAAAAACCCCGGTCACCTTGCGCAATAATTCCTGTTCGCGCAACCCTATACTATCGAATGCACCATCAAATTTTGTCCAATCATCCAGGCAAATGTAATAACTTGATCGTTCGCCTAACGTCCCGACAAGTTCTCCGATGATCGGGCATGCCGAAAGTATAATCGGATCGTTCACGTTTTCCTTCTTGATCTCCTCCATGACGGAGTCACGGATATTTCGCATGTTATACCGATACACCGATTCACTATCATGGAACGGAACAATCAACGGAAATATTTGGTGAATATTTTTTACGGATTGAACTGATGTCTTCGACGTAGTGATCATTTTCGATAGTTTCCCGAAAATCCGTTTTATATCATACAAAGAAAATCCCGGTTTTCTGAGACCAATCGAGCCAATCCAGATAATCCGATTTTGTTCGGAAAGTATTTTCCCAATATGTTGGATCGTGGAAACGTAGTGCCCCCAATCATCACCGAATATTATTATGTCCCTACCTTGAATCATAGTTACAGCCGTTCCTTCAATGCGAATCCTGAAGTTTAATGAATTGCGGTTGTTCTGCAGTAAATCTTCCATGCAGATAGCCCGCAATGTAGACGTTGTTCATAACAATTTTGAGAATTGCAATAGCAGGATATTTCAATAGATGAGAAACTCTGAACGCATCCCTAATATTTTTATTAAAAGGAAGCAGCCATGCATACAATACTAGTAATGCAGTTCCCACTAACGGATAAAGCGTACTGACGACAATGAGCATCACCCCGAATGCGAGTTTCGCCGCAGTGGAGATAATATTTCTGGTTGAACATCTGCACACTCCCTCACCAAATCCATACCGGTAGTTCATCCGTATAAACACAAATAAATTCGGTCTCATCCTCCAAAACACTACGGCTTTTTCGTTAAATATAATAGCCTGCGTCACCTGCCGTATTTTAAGATCGAATAAGGTGTCTTCCGCAGTATAGGTAAGTTCCGGATACCCACCAACTGTTTTCCACAATTCCTTACGAAATGCAATCGACCGTGACGACGGCAAAAAAGTTTTCGGATCAACGGTTGAAACCGGAGGAACAACAATCAGCGCCTGGCATCTTTCAAAATACGATGTTGCCAACGGTTGATACCAACCGCCAACCATAAGAATCTGCTCGTTCTGCAACAACGGTTTTGTGATCTCTTCTAGCCAAACATTGGAAACAATACACCCTGCGTCCGTAGCGGCGATGATATCGAAGTCGGAGTTTTGAATTGCCACATTCCGCCCTTTGGCAATTGGGGACCGGGAATATTTTGTAGAGCATGTGGCATCCACAATTATTTTCATCGAAACAGTATCGGCGATGGTTTCTTTGAACGATTCCAATATGGCAAGAGATCCATCGGTCGATCCGCCATCAACAATTACCATTTGCGCAGGCAGAACCGTCATCGCGTTCAATGATTCTAAGAACGGTCGTAACGATTGCTCTTCATTGTAGAGCGTTGTGATCAGGCAAACAGGAATAGTTTTTTTTTGTGCCATTCCGCTTTGGTCACTCTGAAAATGTTGTGTATGTCCATTCAACGCGCTCAAATCTCTTATCCGTTTTCCTTCCCGATAAGAAAATTCATCCCGAAATAGAAGTATTCCCGCAGTATTGTGTTGGTAACAAAGAGGCGTTTCTCAAGACGCTCCAGTCGATGATGCGGTATGACGTTCCAAAAGAAAGGGAGGAAAAGCCGTATATACTCCACGTTCTCAATTATGCAGTGCTGTTGTTTGAACAATTCCGACCATGCGCTTAGAGGCCGGATATTTTCATTGCCGATCAATATTTCTTTGCGAAGGATCTCATCATACATACTGATGATTCGATTATTCCCGCGCCGGAAGTACAACATCGTGCGTTGCAGGATATTGTTCCCGTTCTCTTCAATCACGATGATCTTCCCCTTCGAACGAAGCGATCGACTGATAATGTTCAATCCCGATGAGATCGGTTCAATATGATGCAGTGTGTCCTGCACAATAATCCGGTCAACCATTGTTGCCGTCTGCCGTTCATCAAAAATATTCTCATAAGAAAAAGTGAAGGAAGATACGTTGCCATACGCAGACCAGAATTTTATCCTTTTTTGTATTTCATCGAAATAGGATTCAAGCGTTGTGCCGTGAACCGTATAACCGTTCAATGCTAAAAATATTGCCGTTGTCCCATATCCGCAACCGATATCCCAAACAGTATTTTGTTTTTCGCCGGCATACTTCGCAATATATTTCAACCGTTGCATAAAATAGTTTTTCCGAAACGGAAGACGATTTTTGCCGCCTAAAAATTTATAATACCCTTGTAATCCCGGAGAATGCGAGAGCTCAAGTATAAATAATTCAAAAAACCTCTCGGGAGACATGCCCTGCGGTTGTTGTGCCGTTGTAGTCATAATTGTTTGAACATATTCTTAAAACAGTAGATGGTGGTAAACAGTTTGCCTGGAAACGATTTCACGAATCTTGTTTAGTAATTAATACGGCTATTTCAAAATGCAGCCGTGCAACATCGAATTTACCGATAAGTGCAAATATTATTGTTTTTACCATTAGTGCGAGAATTATTAAGGGCAACACATTTCTTTCGTGATGGATCCGGAAATAATATATTTTGCTGCGATAATAATGATACAGTGAATATTTGGATGCGTTTTTTTTTCCGGAACTTTGTTCGCCAAAATGCAGTATGGTCGCTCCTGGAAAATACACCGTGCGTAACCCCTGAATTTTCATCCGACGACAGAAATCTACCTCTTCCGAATACATCACAAATCGTTCATCAAAAAAAACAGCGTCTCGAATAACATTTTTGCGAAACACAAGACAAGCCCCCTTCACAACATCAACACACCGTTCACTATCAACGCTACCTGTGTATGCGTATGGATCCCTAAATCCAAAAAAGAATAATTCTTCGATTAGTGTGCCGACTGACGGAAAACGATAGAAGGAAATCTGATAACTTCCATCGGCATTTAACAGTTTCGGTCCCGCAACACCAACTTCAGGATGGGCTACGATATACTCGACGATCGTTTCCAGACTGTTGTCCGTCAACAAGGTATCAGGGTTTATCGCAATCACAACATCGTTTTTTGCTCGGGCAAACAAACGGTTATTCGCTTTCACAAAACCAAGATTGCCGCCCAAATCCGTAACGATCACTTTATCTAATGCCGAGATTTTCATTCGCTCAGCATCGTCCATGGAATTATCGCCGACCAATATCTCATAGTCGAACTGCCGGATGTGCATCCGTATGCTCTCAACTAACTTCAGCACCAGGTCGGACGTATGGTAGTTGACGATTAGGAATGAGACGGACGGTTTCATTTTCTTTTCGTTGCTACAACGATCAACTGGAACGCAAACAGGTCGCGGAATATTCGTATCCGCTTGATGATGCCGACAATAAACAATTTCACCGCTTGGGTCGGCAGATACTCTTTGAATTGAATTGACCGAACATCAAGTCCGGAATCTTCAAACACTTTCTTCACCGAACGTTCCGTAAAGAACCGTAAATGCGTCTTGTCCATGATTCCTTCTTTTTCATATTCCCACATACCATGGAGCACGAGTTGTTTCATGATGCTGATATGACGAATATTGGGGAGTGAAGCAATGATGATACCGTCCGGCATCAACATGTTGGATGCCGCCTCCAGCACTTTCCAAACATCGTTGAGATGCTCCAGTACATCCGTACAGATAATACAGTCGAATCGTTGTTCATTCAGGCTCATATCAGGAATGATTTTTTCTACATCCCCAATATGCACCTGTTCATAAATTCCCGATTGGGTAATCCCCTGCTGCAATTCAATACCGGTTAATATCACGGAGGGATTTTTCGCTTTAATACTCCGCCCCAAATTCCCCGCTGCACACCCTACATCCAATACAGTTCGGGCAGTATTCGGAACCAATGCGAGAATTTCCCCACGCTCATGTTCGTAATAATATTGATGCTTCAATTCCAAGGTTAACGTGCTAGCCATTGTGTATAGAGTCCCTCATACGTAGTAGATGAATTCATCATAAAAGTTTGGTACAGCACCCCAACAACTTCCGTTCCAACTTTTGTTGCCGCCGCACCGATGGGTCCAAACAACGGAATGACGATCATATTGACCGTTAAATTGAACACTGCTAGCAAAATGATGGCACGTGTCGATAATTTTTCTTTGTTTACAGAAATCAATGCCGTACCGACAAATGCGTTCAGAAACGTAAACGGTACCATCGCGCACAAAATCTTCAACACGGTAATAGATCCGGAAAACTCACTACCGAAGAGCGTCAGAATAATCCAATCCGAAAACAAAAATACCGACAGTCCCAATACTACGCCTGTTGAGAGCAAAATCGCAAAATATTTTCCATAATATCGTTCAAATCCGGAACCGGCCGCATGAGATCTGGCTAAGACCGGAAAAATGGAAGCAACGATTGCGGTTGGAATAAAGATCATCGCATCGGTGATACGGAATGATGCGCTGTACACACCAACCTCGGCAGACGATCCAAAGAGCGAAAGAATTGCAAGATCAACTCTCATATACAACACGCTAAATATGCTTGCTACTGCAAACGGCATCGATTCAATCAGCAACCGTTTAAACAAAGAAATGTTCCACACATAACCAATGTATTGCTTCATGCTCCGCCAGGAAACGAGCGACATAACGCAGAGGGCTGCGCTGGCCCCCACATGTGCAGCGGCAATCATCACCATACCTCCTTGCAGCATCAGCGCTGTCATTCCCAGCCCGCCGAAGATCAGACGCTCAAGTATGGTGATGACCGCAATCCGTTCCATGGTTTCTATCCCTTCAAATGCCCGCACAAACGAGACGTTTAAAGTTTCGAACACCATGCTGATTCCGAACAGCACTGAAACAACCGGGTCGATGCGAAGGATCTGGGTAAACACCAGAAAAGAAACAAACGCCGGCACGGATAACAACAGTTTCAATCCGAAGATCTCAGAAATGTACTTCCCTGGTTGCTGATCTCTCTTGGCTATTTTTCTGATCAGCGGTAAAGTCAATCCGAATTCTTCAATAATGCTGAAGAATGCGATATATGTCAGAATTGTAGAATAGACGCCAAATTGTTCATTGCCACTCCACCGTGCAATTGCCAGTGTAAACACAGTGGTCAATAATTTTGCAATAATCTTACTGCCACCGAGAAAAATGCTGTTCTTAATTATTTTTTCCGATGTCATACCGATCGATGACCCGCTTCCATGACACCGAACGATTCATACCGTGCCAATAGTGCAATCGCAATACCGACAAACATAAACAGCCGGATGAAGTCTGCACTGATCATAAGTGCCGCAATCAATCCGATGAATAATCCCAGATATAACGAATGGTCACTGGTAGTTCGATCGATCTGTTTGTGAATTGAATTCATGCGAAGGAGCATTTTCCCCATGGAATACCAGTACACTGCCAATCCAACAAATCCGATTTTCAGGATCTGTGTAACAGGCCACAAATGTGTGCCGAAATGACGTGGTTTAAAATCAAATCCTGAACCGGCATCCGGGAGCAAACGTAAAAATCTGTCGTCCCACCAGCTTCCCAATCCCATACCAAACACAAAACTTGTTTGTTCGAAAACACGGTATAGCACATTATAGATTTCCAGTGTTCTTGTGGCATTCGATCTATCACCTGCCACCGACCAGTCGAAAATTGACAAGAACTTATAAAAAAAAGCAAACTCAAAAAATCGTGGAAACAGACTTATTGTGAACGGAACAAAAATAATGGAAAATATCACCGCAAATTTTGCAATCTGCCTTCTCTCTTTTTTTTCTAGATTCCGGGCCACCAGAAAGAAACAGACGCCGAACACAACAAACAGCGTTCTTCCCACACCCAGTATGGAATGGGTGAGGTACAGAATGCCAAATGTTAAAAAGATCCCTTTGATGATCGGGGCGACGTCGTCGCGCAGCGCGTAAATCATCGCAGGAAAAAAGAAAATCGGGAAAATCATATTGTCGGAACTTTGGGTTGCTCTGACAGCAAATTCGCCGAATACCTTAAGATCACCGGTGAAAAATCGGGAGATAATAAATGCATTCTTTAAAAAAAAGAACAAGATCAAACTGAAGACAAAAAATCTCCACCGCGAACGGGTATTAATAATAGTATAAGCAGAGAAAAAATACATGCAGAGATACAACACTTGTTGGAAATCCCTGAAAATTTGAGCGACCGAATAGTCATAAAAAAAACCATACACAAAGCCGACAATAAATCCGAAGAGATACAAACAAAAGAGGATGAAGACATACGGATGAAACCATGAAATACTCATGGTATCGGTGAGAATAATAAGGATGATAGAGCAGGCAAACAACGCGATGGTGAAATGATCCAGAATATCCAGTCCAAACACTTTAATCGTATAAATATTTTGTTCGGGCATCATGGAACCAACGATCTCGATATCGTCGTAATAGATCGTGAGTCCGACAACGCAAATGAACAGGCAAAATGCAACCGCACTAATACTGCGGTATAGCGCATGATATCCGGAAATCTGTTCGCGGTATATCACATTACATCCCGTTGTTTCCCGGTGAGCAACGTTATAATTTCTTTGTACTTCTCGGGATATTGGTCGCGAACATAGGAGTAATATTCCAGAACTGAAATCAGCAAAATGGACAGAAAGATGCTCACAACTACAGCAACGGAAGCATAGACACGCTTACTCGGTTTGTCGGGTCGTTCGCTTACAATAGCGCTATCCAGCACCATCACAATCGGAAGATCCTTGTTTTCTTCTATCCGTGCTTGCTCAAGCATTGGTACAAGGAATTCAAAAATCTTTTGTTGAATGAGCATTTCTCGATATAATCGCAAATACTCCAATCCGACCTGAGGAACATTCATCAGACGCTTGTTCAGTTCCTCCTGTTCAACATTCAGCAGTTTTAATTGTTCATTCCCGGAACCATAATTCCGCTTCAACACGGATATTGCGATTTCATTTTTTGCAGATTGTGCATACAGTTCTGCAATTCCCTTCATCGATTCCTCGGCTTCTGCGGGAATAATCATCGAAGCATGTTTTTCCTGATACGCTCGGAGCGATTCTTCACACTCTTTCAACTTCTGCCTGGTCTCCATAAGCCGTCCCAGAATAAATTCCTTATTCAGCCGTGCCTGTTGCCCCATCATACGATTACTGATGGAGCTTAATATTTCGGCAAAATAATTAGCCATGGACGCAGCCCGGACAGCATCCTCATCGAATACATCGATCACCACCGTATTGTCTTCCTTCAGAGTAAACTCAACATTCGCTCGTAAAATTTTAATTGCTTTTTCCCGTGACTTCTCAGGAACTTCGTATACGGAAATTAGATTATACTTCTCAACCACAGAATCCATCGCGGAACGGCTGTTGAGAATTCCCATAAAATCAATCGTTTGCTTCCCGGCAATGCGGCTGATCGGCGAAGAGCTGAAATTCTTTAACAGAGCGGCTGCTCCTCCCAGACCTGAAAGCAGGTCATTCTTTTCCGAAGGAAGGATACTGCTGGTAGATTTATAATACCGGGGAAGAAAAAAACTGATGATGATTGTTGTTCCGGTAATGATAATAAGGTTCCACAGGATCAATTTTTTCCATTTCAACATTAATGCAACAACATCCAAGAAGGAAACCGAACGTACTTCCATTGATTCTCCCATTAGTTTACCTTGATACCAATATTATTAAACTCACCGCTGTTGCCACGATACCGAACACCTG
>Ga0172379_10006969_pt1 | contig 14880 bp, 6 predicted proteins | sample GrowelOW334metaG_FD_119756 | JGI IMG/M metagenome (GOLD analysis project Ga0172379, IMG submission 119756) | Groundwater microbial communities from an aquifer near a municipal landfill in Southern Ontario, Canada - Groundwater well OW334 metaG | ecosystem: Environmental > Aquatic > Deep...
AGATCAGGAAATTTCTGGGACATGACCTTGGAGCGATCCGTTCCCATATATTAAAAGGTACAAAATGGGCTGACCGGGGCGAACGGGTGACTTTTGTCTTTACTACGCCGGAGAAACCCAAGTCTCAACCAAAACCAATTTTGAAAACACGCTTGGATGCTCCCAGGAATACGAAGTTCAAGCCATTGCCGAATATTGGGAGGCCGTGCAAGAAAGCGCAGAGGAGTACAATCTCGACAAGAAGAGGGTATTACAGTGCTACACTAGGAAGGTGGGTAAATGGTTAAGAAATGGTTCGATCCCGGTAAGCCGTTAGGCTGGAGCAAATTTGATTCACAGACCATCCGCAGGGCTAACGCCTTACAGAGCAGAAGGGGCAACTTACTGGAAGCAGGGCGGGCACTCCAGGCTCTGGCAAATGTTACCTTGGATCGGGAAACGGAGCAGAAGGCCAGCGCAGATGCCAAGTATTTCTTTAATAAATACCGTTCCAAGCAGGGGAAATAAAAGTGAAGATGAAGATTATTAAGCCTGCAATGCAGGCTCTTTTTGTTTTGATACTTCTTTTGTCAGAAGCGTCCATATTCTTTGAGCCAGTCCAGGCTGCCGTCCCGGTAATCGAAGGGAATGAGGTTTCAATTTCACTGGATGAGGCATATATCTCAGCTTCCCCGGCGACACTGACCGCTTCAGGTTGGGTTGAAGTCACGTTCTGGACACGCAATTACGAAGGCCCGGTTGATGTGGTCTACGGTTTCAATGGTCTTGATAATGTCAAAGCCGTAAACCCCGAAGTATGGGAAGATAACGGAAAAGGTGAAAAGGACTGGAGCAAAAAGTCTGATCCGAACACTGTCAAGCTGGACTACGCCGGAGCTAAAGAGTGGGATATTGCCCAACATAAATCGGTCAAGAAGGATGAAGTCCAGAGAACCCGTGTCTGGATTGATATACCTTTCAACGGCAAGGGAGTCAAAGGTAAATATAACATTGGTATTAAACCTTCAAATCTTTCACTCGATCAGGCCAGGTCTCAAGGCAAACTGTGGTTGCTAGACCCCTGGTACGATGTTGCATGGTCTTACCGCAAGTCGCTTATCGCTGACCAAACAGATGATCTGGGGCCGGATGTCCCGTACCCAATGAAGATTACTGTTCATTACGGCGGTGCGGATGTAGATGATGTTGAAAGCACTACGCAAGCATTGGCTATTATCCATACACCCGGAGCTTCTGTAAATGATTTTGACGATTTGCGGTTCACTAAATCCGATGAAACAACGCTCCTGGATTACTGGATAGAAAGTAAAACGGATGGAGTAAGCGCAATTGTATGGATAGAGACCATCCTGTTAGACAATGCGGTAGATACCACCATATATATGTATTGGGGCAACGCAGCCGCTGTAGCTGCTTCAAACGGAGCGAATACGTTCTTACAATATCACGGGGCAGCAACAGCCACTTTTCTGGATGCAGCAGTTACAGGAACGACAGGAGGGGTAAGGTTTAAGGCAAGTGTTAAAACTGCTGATGCTGACAATAATAACGTAATATTTGGTATGGCTAATGCTGCTGCGTTCGCAGACGAGGGTGTTCTTATACAGGTTTACCATAACTTTAACTTACGCTATACTGCTGCTTACCACAATGGGGCTGGTACAACCCAAAGCGAGAATCCCACATTAGCAGATAATACTTTTCATTTAATAGAAGGTTTGCTTTTGTTTGGGACAAACTTTAAAGGATATGCTGATGCAGGGGATCAAATAGGTGCTACTATAGTTGCTACTCTGCCTGATGCCTCTCTTGGCTTAATAATGTACGAAGCACTAGGAAATGGCGAGCAGGAGTGGAGCTTTATTGCTAAGTATACTGCTAATGATCCTACCTGGGGTGCTTTTGGGGCGGTATCAGGGACATGTCTTTTAACAGGAACCATAACAACGGCTGTCGAATCTGATATAGTTGCAGGTGGGGAAACTATAATACTCACGTTGACTTCTGATACATGGGTTGCTGCCGGGGCGGTTTTCGATGCCCAGCGAGCAAATATTATAAGCGGTTTGACTTCAGCAGGAGCAGAAGCGCATGGATGGAATGTTGAAGTTAAGGCCAAGATACCAGTCACCGATGTAGTCAGGACTGGCAACAGTGTAGTGACAATAACGCTCTCCAGTGAGATTGGTTATTACATAACCGCAAATGAAACGATCACTGTAACTGTCCCTGCTACTGCGCTGACAGGTGGCGTAGCGATTGGTGCTCTTCCCACTTTTACGATAACCAAAGTAGCACCTACAGTGACTACAGGAGCTTGTTCGGGATCAGGGGCAACCTGGGCTGTGCTTAACGGCACTGTAACAGCCAGTGGATCATCACCAATCACACAAAGAGGATTTGATTATGGACTAACTACAGCCTATGGTAGCAGTTCTGTGGATTCTGGATCATGGGCTGCGGGTGCTTTTAGTAAAGGGATCACGGGATTATCACCCTCCACAATCTACCACTACAGAGCAAAAGTATTTAATGGTGCATGGGCATATGGAGCAGATGCGTTCTTTGCCACCAAAGGTTCCCCTGCTATCACCACTTATTTGAATACGGGTGATGATAGCTGTATGTTTATTTACGGCTCGACAGTCGGAGCACAGACTTTTACCACGTCAGCAACAACAGAATATTCTGTTACCTCTGTACGTGTATTGTTATCAAGAACCTTAGTGCCTGGTACAGTCACTGTAAGCATCCGCAGGACGGCAGGAGGAGTCCCTACTGGTGTCGATCTGACCAGTGGGACGCTCGCAGGGACTTCGATAGATACATCTTATACATGGTACAGCGTTACGATGGCTACGGAAGTCACGTTGGAACTGAATACTATGTACGCCATTGTTGTGAGTGCGCCTTCGGGCGATATTACGAATTACATTTGCTGGAGGTATGCAGCAGCCGGAGCATTGGCTAACGGTAATGGATTGTCTTCTACTGACAGTGGTGTATCATGGTCGACTTCACCTCAAAGGATGTGTGGATTAGGAGCTTCGTTATCAAGTGCGCCCTATGACGATGAAGTATGGGCGAACCCAACTAATATCTATCTGGATAATGCTTCTTACGCTTCAGTCATCGCAGCTACTTTTGATACAAACGATTTTACGGAAGTATTAAAAGCAACTACATTCGGCCTGTCAGTCCCAACTACAGCTACAATTACAGGAATAAAAGTCGAAGTTAAACGGTATTGCGGGGCAGGTGCTGCCAAAGATGGAGTGATCCAATTAACGAAGGATGGAACTACACGGGTCGGAGCGAGCTTGGCGACTGCTACAGCATGGCCTGCGGCGGCTGCGACTGTTTCATATGGTGACGCTGCAACTATGTGGGGAACAACCTGGACTCCGGCAGAAGTCAACGCTGCGACTTTTGGTGTCCATATCGCAGCGCAAGCTACAGCAGATGATTCGGATGTTTATGTGGATTTCGTAAGGATCACGGTCTACTATTCTTACGACTACATGTTTGAACTATGGGGCAACCAGGCACTTGAAATACAGGATGCCAAAGTATTCCAGTCCTATAGGGAAACAGGTGACTGGCTGGTAGCAGTCAGGTATATTAACACGTATGCTCCTTATTACGATAAATCCGATGTGAAACAGTATTTTACCCTTCAATTAGTTGATGCAGCAGCGACAGTAAAGGCTTCAACAGCCGTACCATCATGGGGCAATGCGGTAGGGAGCATTTACCTTTCAGCAGCTACTGTGTCATCGCTGACTTATGGTGGTGATTACCGTGTGCGGATCACAGGTACTTTTACTGGCACGCCTTACACGGAATACGCTTTAGTTGCTGCTGACTGGATGGGTGATGATTTAACCAGGTTGGATTCGTGGGTGCTTACATCAGCAAATACAATGGGGACATATTACTCTACTACACTAACTACTTATATAGCAGAACGCGGGCAAGTCCTGAACGCTGCCGGATCGGGAATATTTAACTCGTGTATCGGTGGGTTGTCACAGGTGCGCCCGGAGATATTTCAGATTTACTCCAATCCGAGCACGTACACTCCTGCTACTATCGGGCAAACTTACCGCCAGGAGTTACAGCAGTGGCAGACCAACATCGGCGTACCAGGGACTGTCATGCTAACCAATCTGGGGAAGATAATACACGTTGGGGGAGACATAATATCCGTTATCGCATTTTTAGGTATGGTGATCCTATTAATGTCACTGGCATATCCAGCAGGTGCGACCCCGGCAGCGTGCGCCCTATCGCTACCATTACTGGGCGCAGCGATCTGGTTTGGGATGGACTTGTTGTACATAGGTATTTTGTTCCTGGTAGCAGCGTTCCTGTTTGTTAAGAATTTCTGGATAGATAAAGGAAACTGATGAGAAGATTACTGTGTTTGCTGATCATACTTTTAACAGCGGTGATCCCATACCCTGCCAGTGCAACATCTACTGAAGACCGGACGGTAGCGGGCGAAGGTGCTCTGACTCAGGGAACGTACAACGGCGGTGGCACGTTCGCCAACATGAACAGCGATGACGGTGCTACCAACAAGATAGACCTTTCATCTACCGCAGAGAATAAACACTCATTCGATATGACCGCTTCAGCGGTTAGTGCAGCTTCGTTCAACTATGTGATGGTCACGTACAGCGCAACGACTACCAGCGTAGATTCGGCTAAGCTCTATCCTTTAGTGAGGATCGCAGGTACGAATTATATAGGGGATGCACTTACTTTAACTACGGCCTACTCAACCGTTACGAAATATTATTACACCAATCCATCAACAGGACTGGCTTGGGCTTCGACTACTGCCATAAATGCAGCAGAATTTGGCTTTAGCACGAATAATCCTGGCTCTGTCGGATACGTGTCTGTGTCTTATTTGAAGATAACTATTTCCTATGAAGGAAGCGCAATACCTTCAGAGACCACACAGGCCGTTACGGATATTGAGCCGACTACGGCAACAGGCAATGGTACAACAGTGAGTGATATGGGATCGGCAATTACAGAAAGAGGTACGGTCATCGCAGTAGCAGCGAATCCTACTACGGCTGACCATAAAGACCTGTCGACAGGGACTACAGGGGCATACACCACTTCGATAACAGCTTTGACGAAAGGCACGACCTACCATGTACGGGCCTACGCCATTAATGCGACTGGTACGGGATATGGAACTGATGTGGAATTTACCACAATTGGAGACCCCACGATAACAACGCTGGCTGCTACAAACACAGCCACTACTACGGCAAGGTTAAATGCCTCAGTATCTTTCGATGGGAGCGTGGTCACGGGTGAGCCATGTACGGTCACATTTGTTTATTTTGCAGGGAGTCCTTACGCCAACTACGCTGCTGTCCTGGCAGCCGGAGGCACAGAGGTCGTTGCAACCGGGACGTACACACAAGGGCAAACTCCTTATTATAATGTTACAGGGCTGGTAGCAGGGACGTTGTACTCGTTTGCAGTCAAGGTATCTAACGCCACCGCAACCGATGCGTATGGTGCGGTACTGACCTTTACGGCTTCGGCAGCTATATCTGATATAACGAACTTGAAAACCATCCCCACGGCCTCTACAGTGGCAATATCATGGACTAAAAATACCGGGGCAGATTATACACTGGTAAGGTGCTCCACATCTGGCTACCCCTTGACCACCGCTGACGGGTATGTGGCTTATTTGGGGCAGGGCAATTCTTACACCTTGACGAAATATCCGCCTGCTTCATCGACAAACTTAAGTCCAGGCACAACGATTTACTTTTCGGCATGGGGCAAGACTGGAGCGTTGTATTCGGCAGGGTATGTATCGAGTGTTACGACTACGCTGGCGTTTGATACTGGATCGCCAACCGGGGATATTGAAGCTCCGGGGTCTAATTCGTGGTGGATTCAAACACCTTCTGCCACAAAGGTAACTGAAATACCGATGGTGAGTGGAATTATAGCTACTAACGCAACTGCCTATGGGATACCGCTGGCTTCACTGTGGTACTTTCTTTGGATATTATTTTCTGTGGGAGCAGGAGCGTATATATTCACGAGGTCAGGGAATAAATTTGTCCCGGCGTTTGCTGCGGAAATACTCCTCTTCGCCTTGGGTGCTGTGATAGGTTTAACTATGCTGTGGTTAATGGTAATATTCTGTATAATAGGTTTAGGTATCAGTATATGGGGTGATAGAAGGTGAGCACTAGATTATTTATAGGCATGATTACTTTCTATATCCTGGCTATCATAGGCTGTAACGTGATAGAGGGGCAGGCTATGGTGCACAGCATAGACACTGATATGACCGCAGGTACTCAATATAATACAGTCCAGTCAACTGATGCGTTGGGCGGCGTAACTACCTTCTGGACGATGGGTGCAAGTACGCTTGGAGTAATAGGCAAAGTAGTGACGTTCGATTACACGATATTCAAAGATGTTGATCGTGTTACAGGCGCAACGGTCGCCAATGACTTCGCCATCTTTAGATACTTGCTGATAGCTATCGGAATTGTCCTGGTAATTGAGATAATAATAATGTTGAGGAGCATAAGTAAATAATGGGCAAATTTGGAAAAGTTATGTTCGATCTCCTCTTACTTGGGATCACACTCCCCCTGGTGATAGGTACTTATGATATGTTCACGCACCCAAGGACAGCAGGTGTAGGCACAGGCGGGATACTTGTGGAAATGATTGGAGTGGGCACAACAGGGCTTACACTGGACGAGAATACGGTTTTTATGGTTGCAGCTATACCCTGGGTGCTGCCCATCTTTATATTGATATGGACGATTATTGATTTAACGAGACCGGAGCAATCGGGGAGAATATAAATGATTATTAAAGATTTAAACGGAAAGGGAAGGGAAGTCAGAGTAGATTATTTCAAAGGTACTGCACTGGTAACTTCTGATGCACATACCTTAGAGCCGTTGGCTTCGGTAATTATCCATGATACTGGGGAGATGTGCGCTGCCATGCGTGCCCCTGAATTTAGAGATAATAAGGAATTAACGGAGATGGGGATTGATGTTATACGTAAGGCTGTTCTACAGGGAGTAATACCCGTGACTTCTGGTTACTTGTACTCGTTTCTTGATCCTGAACATGGCACAAATAAATTGATGCCTTTAATGGGTGCGGAACTAACAGAGGTCGAGGTTGACGGTAAAAAGCTTAACAGATGGGCGATCCCCTTAAATAGAGTATTATCGGGAGCACTTAAATGAGAGAGTTCGAATACAAAACAATATTCGGGCATATTTGCTACGCAGGGCCGCTTGTTACAAGCGGTGGATCAGTAGTATTGGCCACTCCTACTCCTGCTGCTTCTACTCCGGTTCTTTCTTCTGCAAGTTCTTCCTCTGCTCCAGTTCCTGTATCTACTGCAACGGCTGAAAGTGCACCGAGTGAATCACGGGTAGCCACTTCTCCTGTCGCTGTATCTAGGGAAGAAGCGGACATTAGAAGGGAAGAGGAAGAGAAGAAGAGTCTAATCCCGCAACCTGGATCGCCAAGATATGAGGAATACATAAAAGCATTGAAGTACGATCGGGAAGCTGAAGTATGGAACGCTATTAGGAAACTGAATAAAGAGCCTGTAGAGGAAACAACTAAACTGGCTGACCGGATCATATCCATGAGCGATGCTGAATTTAAAGAGTATAAAGATTATCAAGCCAAGTTGCCAAAGGCGGATGTACCCTCTGTTGTGGAGCAAAGGAATGTGGCTGAGATCAGGACTGCATGGCAAGAAGTCTTGTCAAAGTATGGTATTTGGAATCAACCAAGCAGCAATGATATCCCTGAAACTTCCCCTCGTTATCAATGGTTGACTCTCGCTAAAGCACCTACAGATGCGCTCCAAGATTTAAAGGTTTGGGGGACAGTAGGTGATTGGAGGCAAGGTGCAACTTCGTTGATGCTGCAATACAGGCTTACAGAAAATATGCTTCGTAATATGACAGATGAAGAGTTTGCTACATATCAAAAGGGTATACAAGCACCGATGTACGAAGCAAGCATGATGGGGGGACGGTCTAGTAATACTGGAGCAACATCTGGTGCGTTTATAGGAGGACAATGGGTAGACAAAGGTAGCGTTCCTGGCAGTGGTGTCCCTGCGTCTAATAGCACTGATGTTGGCGAAGGAACAGACGTATTCTTGTATGGAACAAAGATAGCCACAACACCCCCTCCCGGCCCTGCTGGTGGAGTTGTCAAAGACGCACAGGGTAATATTATAGGCCGCACAGGGTTGGAGTATATAGTGCAGAATGAGCAAACAGAAGCTGCTGCTAAAATGTTCGGTTATGGTGGAGCATGGGACACCGGAAAGAAACTATCTGGCGAGGAAGTATCCGCTATTCTTAATGGCACAGCACCAGTAGATAGTGACAAGCAGGCAGGCGGTAAGCAGCCTGGTGAGCTACTGGACTTATTGCGTGGGAATACCAAGCAGGAATACGAGGATGGCGTGCCTATCTACGTTAAAGCAGTTTACAATTTGGAGACAGGTAAGACGGACTGGGTAGAGAATACGATAGGGGAAGGTATACCAAAGGCTGGTATCAGGATGAATGTTACCAGTGAAGCTAATGATAATAATTTCCTAATCGTGGATAAATCCTTGCTGGCAAATCCGAATGATGCTTTAGCGGATCACTGGATCAGTGGCAGTGAGCTTGCTGACGCAATAGCAAGTGGTAAGGTAGGCAATCCAGAAGTTATAAAAGAAAACAAGAGAATGAAACTGCAAGCAGAGTTGGATAACAAGAAGGTTGTTACTGACTTTGATAAAAAGCTAAAGGAATATGGTGATCAATTCAAGGTATGGTTACAGGATACTACTAAGCCAGAGCCTGTGCCTCCAGTGCGCCCATCTGAATGGTGGACGCAATGGTTAAGCCAGAGGTCGGAGGTCAAGCAAGATGGAAAAGTTGATCTTGATAAATTAGTTGTTGTCAGTGAGACATTCTATGAAGAGCTTGCACGCAATAAAGGGGATGTTGCCAGGGTTGATTTTAACAAGGTATTCGGGACTAAACCTGCTGAAGCTACAGGTGATCAAGTTACACGACTGAAATACGTTGACATGGATGGCAAAGAAATAAAAGGCGGATCGTTTGAGATAAAAGGCACTTATACAGAAGTTCCCGGCTTGTCGGTATCAGGCGAAAAGACAAGGTTCACCACTACCGTTGATGCTGTTGGAAACGTGGTTCAGATTACAGTAGAGAACCTATCCAGCGATGGCAAAGTTATAGGCAAAGGGCGGACGTATGATGCCACAAGCAAACAAGGACAGGAAGTCGTAAATTACGTTAATGAAGCAATCAAGAAAGAAACGGTATCAGCCGTTACCTATGTGCCTGAACCTGTAGTGGCTGTGGTTGCTGAAACAAAGAAGTATGACATCCCGGCTACCTTCGAAGAAAACAGGGTTGACTGGCCCGGAGCACCTTCAGGGAAACTTCGGATGTCAGTTGAAGTAAAGAGCGACAAGATAGTTGTGGTGACGTATGGTGCTGACGGCGTTACAGAAGCATTCAGGACTGATTATGGCCTGGATACCAAAGCAAATAATATGGGCTTCAAATTACTGGTCGGTGCATTGGGTGATAAGGATGCTGCTGTGCAATTGGTTAAGAGCACCAAGGAATCACTCACACCTTTAGCACCGCCTGTTGCTTCTCCTACAATGCCTAATACCGTGACTAGCGAGAATGTAACGCCAAGGGGCAGTGGGACATATCAGGAATATAAGCCTGCATCTGATTTAACTGCCAATCCTGATGACCCACCAATAACAACTGCGCAACAGATACTTAAAGGAATCAAAGATCATAAAGGTGCAATAATACAGGTAAGCAGTCTTGATTGCCCAAACTGTGAATTGCAGCTAGGTGTTGCAGCGGATACTGTAAAATACATGGGAATAGGCAATCCTGGTTATGTTTATTATGATGTACTTGGTGGTAGTGATGTATTCAACGAGTTAGTAGAGGCACTAAGCGATCCCAACAACCCATATTATGACCCGACTTTTGCGCTTCAACTCAAAACTGCATGGGAATCAACTCCTCGTACCTTCTATATAGTAGATGGTAAATATAAAAATATGGAAACCTCGGCCCATATGACTGGTTCTTTGAAATATTGGCTTGCTGATCAACAAGGAATCCCCAAAATAGGTGATGTTTCTTATACTGAGATGGCTAGTAGGCCGGTAATGACAGTGAAGAGGACTGGGATTGATCCAAGATTGTATGCAGGATCAGTTGATTATTCATCCAGTGCTAAGAATAAAACAAATATTATCCCATCCAATATCATACAAGTTGATAGAATTGGGGAATCAATATCCGAGATGCCAGTCGCTCCTACACTTGACCCAACAACTACGTTTTCACTTAAAGGTGATTATGCACAAAAAGGGAAGCTGGTGATTGTAAAATTTACACAAGAACGGTCACTATGTAGATATTGTGGTGAACAAAACGATGCAACGGATGTTCTATTAAAGGATGTTACTGGATATCAGAATCCGAACTTTGCTATATTGGAGCTAGATGTCAACCAAAATAACTATGCCAATAGCTTATATTTCAAAGCTGGATCGCCAGGCACTCCTACCAACCTAGTATTTTACGAGGGTAAGCTAGTAGGTAAGGTGGAGGGTGCACTTGACGTAGCTATGTTCAAAGGGATATTAGAGTCATCCCCAACCAAAATTGAGCATAGTAAGAACGATGGTTCAGTTGCAGGACAGCCCATTGATGCCACTCCACCTAGTAGTGATACAGCACCTAAATCCGTAGCACCTCCTCCTGCTCCGGCTATAACGAATAGGATTGCTACAGATAATGTCTCAGCAGATACGCTAGATTTGAGCTTAAAAGGTACACCGTTCTCTAAAATATTGATACCACAGGGTGCAGAATACGTAGGTGCAGGATGGGCAGAAATAGCAGGAATAAAAATGCCAACTCAGATAGGTATTAAATATAATGGTGATAATTATGTCATTGGGCCTTACTTAACGGCTACTCGTGGCATTCAGGTTTGTTCTGGTGGTAACTGTCATCCAGGGTATGCAACACCTGCTGCTGTACTTGATGCTATTATGTCAGGTAGCTTAAAACCAAAGGATGGGAAGCAACAGGATTTCGGTCATTATAATATCGTTGATACTACTTCCCCTTCGTATGTGCCCCCAACAGTATCTGAAAATGTAACTGTTGCGCCAAAAATTGATGTCATTGACGGTATTAGATTACTAAAACCTAGGGCGGGTATTCCTAAAAATGAGTGGGATGTATTAGCTCCAGAAAAAATATTGTCGCAGCATGATATTTCGCTTGCTAAACAAACTATGGAATACAGAGATGGTAGTTGGAGATTTGCGGCTAATTCCAGCCTTCCTGTTGTTATAAATAATAAGGCGACAGAGATCGCAAGTATGATAGGCACAAGCCCAAAGACGTTAGTAGAGTCAATAGTCAATAATGAAATATTTAATAATGTGATTTTATATAATAAAGGTATTAGAGCACCTAATCCACAGCTTGATTCTACTGATCGTCCGCTTGACCCGCTCACTAATTCGGAAGATACATGGAGATATATGTATCAGAAATATAACATCCCCAAAGAAGTGCAACAGAAACTATATGATAATGCTGTAATGATAGAGTTAGGCGGAGTACCTGAAGATGATGGTGCTATTGTTACTAAAGGTTATTCAGGATTCAAGTTTGGGTTAGGATTGTTATCTGATATAGACTCTACTGCCAGTGTGTTAGGACATGAATTAGGGCATTGGTATTGGAAAAACTATCTTACAGTAGACCAAAAGCGCCAAGTGATTGATTACATAGAATCAACACCTGGTGTTGTTGGATTATTGGCTTCTGCGGGCAAATTCGGAGATAACCCTAAAAGTAATATGGGGAGATTGTCACAAGAATTGTTTGCCTCTGTTTGGTTGCCAGAAGTAAATAGTTATGAAATATATGGAGATGATAGGGAAGAAGTAATAAAAGGATTATCTGGTGTAGTCCCAAATTTTATTGCAGCAAAAGATATCAGAAAGCCACAGATTGTTAAGTACACACCTGTGACACTTGCAAGGGTAGATAAAGAAGCTTCTTCATTATATGCGCAGCATGAAACTTCTAAGGTAACTACTTCTCCGCAGGCTTTACCATCAGGGGAAGTGCCCAGTCCAACATCGGCAGCGTGGATTAAGGTTACTGACGGTATTATTACTGCCAGAAATAAACTTCAGACAGTCGATTTTGTTATTTATCCTAACGGATTGTATGACGCGTATAAAGTAGGAGCAAATCCGGCGAGTACTAAAATATTGAAACCTGAAGATAGACTATGTAGCCAGGGAACTTGTAAGGATTTCCGTAAGGACGAAGCCGATGCTATTAAAAAAGAAGTCCAGCAAGCAGGATTATGGGCTAAAACTCCTGTCGTAAATGTGCCTGCTCCACTACCTAAACCACCAGAGGAAGTTGTTACTGATAATGTTTCGCTTAAACCACCTGTAACCGATCTATATACTCTGCGGAATATCCCGGCAGTTGCCACGCCTGAAATGATTATTACCGACATGGATAACTTATCTAAGTTGCCTGGAGTGGATATAAACTGGTCATCAGCGGTCAAGAACCTGGTAGGTTATTACACCAAAGATGGCGTGGTAGACTACGGCAAGGTGCTCAAGGCGGTCAATAAACTCAATATTCCTAAAGTCCCGCCTGTTGCGCCCAAAGTAGACCTTACAACCACCACCATTGCCAAAATTGATCCGATACAGACGCTTCCAGTAAAGAAGATGTCCCCGGCTGAACTGGTAAAAGCAGCGTCTGATACATGGAAACCCAAAGTAGATGCTGTCAAAGAGGCAATCAAGAATAAGACAGCCACACCGGATGATATGGCTTTCTATGCGGAGATTAAACGGCATACAGGTGATGATGGTAAGGTCAACTATTTAGGATTAGGGATTGTGCATAATTCTTATCTACAATCCATAGAATCAATGGGAGCAGCGGAGATTATTAAGGACGTGTGGCCTCAATTCAAGGATTGGGGCATAAGTGCCCGCCCATCGTTCATAGTAGATACCGAAGCAGCAGCCCGTGACCTGAAAGCTAAATTTGCGTCTGCTGTAGAATTATTGAGCACGACTAAGCCTGGTGATTATGTTGATTTAAAGAACAGGCTAGGCTTGGCACTACCGGGCGAAAGAGCAACAGTCCATCCTAAAGGATGGGTCGGAGACCTTTCTATTGGACAAGTGCAGCTATTAAGTCTGGCTGCTGATTATCGTGATAGTACAGCAACTTACCCAACGGGTGATCCGCTGGCCGGACAGCACAAGATAGACTTTTCCAGCATGATTGCTCGATTGAATATTATTAGCAAACAGACCGAAGAATCAATCAAAGCTGGGGAACAGTATGCTCGATATAGGACTGAAATAGGTGCTCCACAGCCGTTCACCCCCACTGTAAGCCAAAAGGACTTGATAGCGCAGAGAACGGACTTGGTAGTGAAGCAGGTGTTGCCTTCCTATGATAAGGTGGAGGCTGCCATTAAAGACCCCAAATTGCCCGCACCGTCAGAAAAGGACTTGTATTATCACGGATTAATCAAGACCTACAAGAAAACTACAACTGGTGAACTGAATACCAACGCCGTTTATGAGCAGGTACAGGGAAGCAAGTTCCCCTTCATAAAAGCTACTGCGCCACTTGATATAACAGAGATACCGGATGTCAATGTAGTAACTCCGCTGGCATCCTCCCCCGCCCCTTATGCTCCGCCTTTACTTACTGTTACTCAATTACTGACGGGTGACTATCCAGGCGGGCATGGCGAACCTGTATTTGGGAAGCAGCAGATGTGGCCTACTGATGATAAAACCTTGGATTTCAGCAAACAGAAAATGTGGCCCGCTGATGAGATACCCAAAGATAACGTATTGGCTATACCTGATGTTAAAGTAATACCTGATGATAGATTTGTTATGAGGACTTTAGAACCAAAGCCGGGTGTGCCAAAAGGTGATCAATGGGACGTAATGTCTCCAACACTTCCTTTTACTCTATTACAGACCTATGAGCCATCACCTGCTAAGATGGATGCTTTTCAGAGGCAGTTGGATTATGTGACTGAGCAGGTCAAGCAGGGCAAGATAGTGCTGCCATACGGAGCAGTCTTTGTTGGCTATGATGAGTATGGCGAACCTCAGTTTACTACTCAGGAAGAGTTAGCATCTATGCCTACAGAAGCAAGAGGCATTCCTACTAAGGAAGGGAAAACATCATTGCAGGAAATAATTGAACGGATCAAGGTTGCAGCTTCAATTAAAATGGCAACAGGTATATCTCCTGCAAATATGTATCCTTTAACTGAACAAGAACCAACGCCTGGTACATTGGCAGATGTAGAGAAAAAACTACCAGAATTTGCATCAGTGGCACAATTGAAAACGCTAGAGGAAGCTAATAAAGCCAGTATTGAAGCGCAAAAGAGAGCAGCTTATATCGCTGCAAATCCTGCGGAGGCTGGTAAAAATTTCTTAATTGGGATGATTCCGGTAGTAGGCACTACCACATTCTGGAACAAAATGAAACCCTGGGAACAAGGGCTGAGTGTAGCCACTGATATACTCACACTCATTCCATTTTTGGGGTTAGCATCAGCCGAAGTTAGAGGTGGAGCAGCTATTGAACGGGCTTTAGGAAGAGCGTTATTGTCAGAGGTTAAAGCTCCGTTTACTGCAATTGCCCATCCTATAGAAACCTTTAAAACTGCGGTAAT
>Ga0172379_10006970_pt1 | contig 14879 bp, 14 predicted proteins | sample GrowelOW334metaG_FD_119756 | JGI IMG/M metagenome (GOLD analysis project Ga0172379, IMG submission 119756) | Groundwater microbial communities from an aquifer near a municipal landfill in Southern Ontario, Canada - Groundwater well OW334 metaG | ecosystem: Environmental > Aquatic > Deep...
AGAAATTCAAGCGGACGGAAGCATCGTGGATACTTTGACCATCGACAGAACTCACAACGGACAAAAGGGTGAGTTATTCCGCGGCGTGCGCAACGTTCAGTATTTGCGGGTTTATGTTCCAAATGGCGCGGAACTTTTGGATGCAAAAGGGTTCGAACCGCCGCCGGAAAATTATTTTAAAAAGACTTTAGAGCTTGATAAGCCGGATCCGGATTTATTGGCGATCGAAAATTCCGCTCAGTCTGCGATGGGCACCGTTTGGACGGCAGTGGAAGGCGATAGAACTGTTTTTGGCGGATGGCTGCAGCTCGATCCTGGTAAGAGCCAACAAATAGTTTTAAGTTACCGATTGCCTTTTACGGTTTACGACATCATGGAAAAAACGCAGGATCCGCCTGACAGCGGCGCAACGGATAATGTCCGCGCAGCATATTTGATGCTGCTCACAAGCCAATCCGGCAAAACGCGCCAGTTAACTCAAGAAGTAAAATTGAATGCGCCGTGGAACAAGCTTTCGACGCGCGGCGATGTTGGCCAGGCGACGGCAAATGAAAAAATCGGATGGCAGGGAACGTGGGATCGCGATGAGGCGGTAGCGGTGTTGCTTTCTAACAAAGATGCAGATGTTGCACAAAAATAAAAAAAATCTTCCGCCCAACTTTTCCGAAGTAAAAGCGGAGATGGTTAAGCGCGATCAACAAGTCGAAGATAGTTTACGCACGATATTTCAAGTGCAAGAGGATAGTCCGGAGGGAGCTGCAGACATGGCCCATTTGGTGATTAAAAAAAGCTACCGCTGGCTTTGGGCGGCAATTGGTATCCCTGTGGGTATTTTGGTTTTGTGCGGCGCGGCCTGGTCCGGATTTTTGTTTTTTAAATCTTTCGATGTTTTCAGCGGCAACGGATTGGTTTTAAGCGTTGAGGGACCGGTACAGATTACCTTAGGCGAAGAGACGACGTATTTTATAAATTATTACAATCCTTTGCGTTCGCCGATTTCTTCGGTGGAGGTTAGGGCGAATTTTCCGTCGCATTTTGTGCCAACGGAATTTAATCCAAAGCCGGCGGATCAAAACATGGTCTGGAAGATAGGTGATTTGGCGGCAGAAGAAAAAGGGATTATTTCTGTAAAAGGAAAATTCTTAGGTTCTTTGGGCGCGCTTTCGGCCATCCAGGCGGTGGCCGCTTATAAGCCGGCCGGTTCATCCGGCAATCTCGAAGCTTTAGCGACTGAACAAATAACTTTTTCCGGAACTGTTTTGGAAGGCGAGATGGTTGCTCCCGAAAAAGCCGTGCCGGGTGATGAAATCAGTTTTGTTTATAAAATTCACAATAAGGGATCTGATGCTTTGGATGGTTTGGAGGCCCGCATGACTCTGCCGGAAGGTTTGACTATTCTGGAAACAACGAGCAGCGGCGTTTCGGTTGATGACAGAGTTTTTCGCAAAACATTATCAACTTTAGCGGCCGGGAGTTCGACGGTTATTACGGTTAACGGCGTATTCGCTTCGGGTTTTGGCGGTCAGGCAAAGGTTTCCGCTCAAACCGGCACTGTTGGTGCTGACGATGTATTTAAACCGATGCAAACAACGGAAGAGTCTTTTCCGGTTTTAGCCGGCGATCTTTCGCTTAAGCTTTTCGTCAATGGTTCCAACGCGGCCGAGCGCAGCGTTGCATACGGAAATAATTTACAATTCACTTTGGGATACGAAAACACGGCCGACGAGCTGCTAAAAAATATCAGCCTGCGTTTGATACTCGAAACTGTAAATCTGGATGACTCCGCGTCAGTCGTACACGCATTGATTGATTGGAACAAGCTTGGAAATGCCGCCAGCTCGACGCAAAAAGATCAGACCTTGGTTTGGGACGGATCGACACTGCCTGCCTTAAAAGAGATGGCACCGCGCTCGGATGGTTCGCTCGACTTTTCAGTTCCGTTGTCCGCAGATGCTGCCGGCGCAGGGCTGTCAGCTGTCCGCGCCACGGTTTTTGCGAACATCGAATCAATCGGCGGTACAAAAGTAAATCGTACGATTCAAATTGTTCCCATGGTTTTTAAATTAAAAACAGACGCGAAGCTTTCCGCCGACGCCAGATACTTTTCAGACGAAGGCGTTCCCGTAGGATCCGGACCGCTGCCGCCGCAAGTCGGTCAGGCGACGCATTATCGTATTTTTTGGAATATAGATAAGCGCGTTCACTCGTTAAAAGATCTTTCAGTAAAAAGCGTTTTACCTCGTAATGTTGATTTTGTTTCTTTAAGCACCAGCACGGCCGGAGAATTGACCTACGACAATAACACCAGAACGGTCAGTTGGTCTTTGAATCGTTTGCCGGAAGAGGTTCAAAATGCGCAGGTGCAGTTTGAGGTTGCGCTTACGCCGATTTCTTCCGACAGCGGTAAGTTCGTCGATCTTGCGGGCGATGCGTCGTTTCAGGTTTTTGACGAAGTACTGAAAGAAAATATTTCACAAACATTAAAAGCATTGAATACTGATTTGCAAAACGACGAAGGCGCGGTCGGCAAGGGAGTTGTGAGGAAATAGGAACCCCCCTCTATCCGGCGCTCATTTTGATTATATTGCGCGCCACCTTTCCCCCATCGAATGGGGGAAAGGAGTTATAGGTTATATGGTTATTCCGTAGAGACGCCCTCCGAGGGCGTCTCTACGACAAACAAACAAATTAACTGCCTTTCCCCTGTTCGACGGGGGAAAGGCTCCCCCGCAATATAATCAAAAAGAGGGGGTGGATAGAGGGAGGGAGGGGGGTGTCCGGCACAGGTCCGCAGGGTTTGAGGTAGAACAAAATTTCCGAGGAGAGAGATTTGTCTTTGACTTTCGTCTAAGACAGAAAACTTTGTTTTACAAGTCCCTACGGGCCCGTAACGAACAACTGAATTAATTATGAATTAAGAATTAATAATTAAGAATTAATGAAGATGTTATTTATATTCCAAAATTCATAATTCTTAATTCATAATTCTTAATTTTTTTTTCGCACTTCCTCTCAAAACTTCCGTCTACTTCGACAGAAGCTTAGTTGAGGCGAGCGCATGTCGAGAACCGACGATGCGCTGCAAGCCTGTGAGTCCGGGCGGTCAGCCGATGCCGACGACCCAGTTGAAGCACATGCAGATGAAGTTGAGCACTACGTAGATGTAGTGCCCGATCTCTGCAAGCACCGGCCATCCGCCTGCAAAGCAGATGGCAAAAAAAATGAAAACCAGCCCGAGCAAGATTTCTTTGAGTTTCACGATCTCTCCTCTCAGAGCCTCCGTCCCGCAGGTCACCCGTAGCCTTGGCGTAGGGTGGCGGACGAAGTTTGGTTGTGTGTGACAGAAGCTCAGTTGAGGTAACGCGACGTCGAGTTGACGACGTCGCGTTCCGTATAAGGTGGGTGTGAATGTGCTACGCCCTGCACCGATGGTGCCGGGCGTGTGTGGGTCGAAGTTGCTACTTCCGACCCTTCTTGCCGTCGTCCGACTTTCCGCACTTGCCCTTCTTTCCGCGCCCGGACTTCTCGTCCTCGGCGGGCTTGCGCGACCTTGCGGCGGACTGCTCGGCGCGCTCGGCCTTCTCGGCGCGAGCGAGGCGCTCGACCTCCTTGCGCGCGGCCTTGATGGCCTTGTGGCACTTGGGATCGAAGATGTCGCAGCGGACGCCCTTGAAGGTCACCGTGAAGTGAGGGTTGGTGTATCTCTTCCCTCCAACTTCGACGAGGTCACTATCCTGGGCGACGGCACCGGCGATGAGCAACTTGCCGATGCCATTCTCGGCGAAGATCTTGCGCGCCTCGGCACGGATCTCGGTCGCTTTCTGCTCGGCCGGGCTCAACTTCCTTGCCGGCGCGGGCTTTGCGGGAACGTCCTGCCCGGCGACAACGTACCTCGCAAGGAATCCCTTGATGTCCTTGACGACCGGCCCGTAATCCACGGGCTGGATGTCGTCGCAGGCCTCGACGTCGGCGAGCTTCGCCTCGAGAGCCGTCTCCAGCTCTTCGGCGTAGCTCGTGTACCGCGGCATGACGTACTCGTCCGCCGATTCGAGCTGCTCGTCGAGCAGCGCATCGAGGTCGTCGATGCTGACGATCGCCGGCACGGTCACGAACGGCGCCGACGTAGCAGGCCGCATCTTGGCGGTCGGCGCGAGCGCCGGAACGATCGGCTTGGGCGCCTCTGCCTTCGCGACCGACTTCGGTGCCGGAGCAGCGGGCGGGGAGCTCTTGTAGAAGCGCTCGTCATTGGGGTACTTCTCGCGCCAAGTGCGAACGACTGCGTACGTGCTGCCGAACTGCTCCGTGAGCTTCTTGTGACACTGGACGCAGAAATGCATGCGCGTCTTCCGTCCGCAGTTGTTCATGCAGGGCTGCAGCTTCTCGCCTCGCGCCTCTGCTTCGGCGTTCTTGCTGCACTGATAGCACAGCGTGAACTTGTCGTTGAAGATGGTCGCTCCGCATCCGCAGAGTCGCGGTGCGGACTTGGGCTCCGCCTTCGGCGTCTCCACCAAATGCAGGGTCGTCGTGGCAGCAACCTTCTTCGCAGCATTCGTCTTCGTCATGGTCGTAACCTCCGTAGCAGACGTTGAAAAACCTTGTTCATCATCCTCGACGTTCCAGGACGCACGAGGACGCTCTAGGACGTTATGTACGCTATGCGTTTCTTTTGAAGTGAAAGAACGGAAATTCTGCAGGGGATACAGCAGGACTAGCGGTCGAAAATTGATTAGATTTGTACCGAGTCTAGCTGTATGGCAGCCCCACGCGTGCGACAAGCAACACGCGGGGATTCCTCCTCTGCATAATTCCAGCTCCTTCGTTTAACGAAAAAACGGCGAATTTCGCTAAACCCTGGGAGAGTTACACAAAACTTGCCGTTTCTATCTATATTTACAGCTAAATACGCTATAATAACGTGAATGCGAAGCATTTTACGTCCTTAAAGCAGCGTAGTTTAGCCAAAAACTCTCTCCTCAGAGCTTTTTGCTTATATTAAGTTTTAATTTGCTATCCAGATACTGAATAAAGCAGGATAGCACAAATTTGCCATTTTGTCAACACCATGTGCTTGAATTAATAAAATTTTGCAGCATGGCTGGGTGCGGCGTACACGTCTCCCAATGTTCGATTTCTCAAACGCTCGGAGCCGTGGGAAAACGCGAGGTTTGCGTTTTCCCCGGGAAGGAGAATCAGATCTTGGCAGAACCATTGGAGACCTCTTTAGGAAGAGTTGCGATAAATGGGATGAGATCGATTCCCGCCCACAGTATCCCGCCAGACGCGAGTAGGCAATGCTGGTTTATGCTCAAGACCAGCTGTCTCACCATCTCAGGATCGGCTTTGCCGTAACGTGCGCCAGGTCCGCGATGGCTGCTGCGGAACACGGGACGCCTGTTCGGCGGTATGGGTTTGCGGTCTGTTTCCTCAACCGGCAATTGCGAAACCAAATACGCAATAAACTTTGTACGCACGTCGCACCTCCTCGTAGATCCACCGTAGCTTTAGCGTAGGCGGAACGTAGATCCTACCAAGATTGATAGGATTAATATTATCTCACGAAACGTGGCATGTGGCACGTAGTGCAAAACGTGTAACGTGTAACGTCTTGATTTGAATTCGGCGCTTCGCGATGCGCATTACACGTTTCGCGAAAAAAAATCCGCCTGCGAGGTTGCAGACGGCGTGCATCAGAGCACACTCGAATGAGTGTTGCGCGTGCGAGCTTTATCTAGCGAGTGCGATGCTGACTGACGAGCGCAGCTTGTGCGCGTCAGAACACGAGGAATTCAGAGAGCAACCCATTGTCGAAAAATACGAGTCCGTTCGTGTAGTTCATTGAGGCTATGCCGTACTTGTCGATCAGCATTGAATCGCTCTCGTAGTCCGGATAAGCCTTGATGAAATCCTCGTAACTCGATCCGACGCCGAACCCCGTGTCCGTTTTCCCCGTCCACCCTTGTGAAAGTTGGAAAGCGGAGAACCGGTCGCCTATCCAAACGAGTACGACGCCGCCCTCGCACGTGCCGATCTCCAAAGTGTCACCGATCCCGCCCTCGTGACCTTCGTTGATACTCCAACCGGGGCAAGCGTCGAGCATCTGCCAGGCGTACGAATCGGACCATGTGCTATCCGTGGTGATCCCGCCATAGGTGGTGTGATCGGATACGGTCGAGTCCCATGTAAGTAGTTCGTCACAGCTTGGACAGATGATGGCAGCATCGACGGATGCATCACTGGGCGCGTCCGTGGAAGCTTCGACGAGCGCTTCGCCGGGTGCATCCAAACGATTGTCTCCCGGGGAACAGCCCGCGTTTCCCATTGAGGAAAGGGCAATTGATCCAAGAATGAAGAACGATTTACGGTTCATGTTCTCAACCTCCTTCACTGGACGGACTCAACGTAGCAAATGCTTGAATGAAGGTCAAACACAAATCTGGTACATGGCATGTAAAAAAATTCCGCCTGCGAGGTTGCAGACGGCGTGCGTCAGAGCGACGCGTGAGTGCGGGCGGATGATCAGCCTTTCTGGCGAGCCAGAAAGTCCTTGCCCTTGCCGACAGCTGTATTGATGTTGACGCCGCGGGAACACGGGCCGGTCTCTCGGCATTCTTCCTCGCTCCACGAGTCGAACTTTACGTTCAGGAGCGCGTGGAGAATTGGCGGATCGCCGATGTCGTTCGGAGTGACGTTACCGCGGTTGCAAAGCAGCGCCGCGCCGATGACGTTTCCCTTGCAGCGTCGAGTCACTTCGATGACTTTCTTGATTGAACCGCCGGTCGTGGCAACGTCTTCCACTGCCAGAACCCGCTTGCCGGCGACGAGCTTGTCGTATCCGCGCTTGATGACAAATCCGGGGTGCTTGATCACCACTTCGTCATCGGACTTGAGCATGCCCGTCTTGTATCTGATCCTGCCGACGCTTGGATCGATCATCGTTACGTCTAACTCGTAACGGCTTTTATCGTCGGCCTTGAACAGCGATTCCTCGTCGCGTTCGGCGTAGACGGCCAGCACGTCGCGGTCGTAGATTTCCGAGAGATGGAAAGCCGTCCACTGCGAAAGGATGACACCGCCGACTGCGGGCGCGACGACAACTTCCACGTTTTGCTCGGCGAAGAACTCGGCGGTTTCCCGGCACAGCTTAGACGTCCTTCGGGTGTACGGATAGATCGCGTCCTTGTTGACGTAAGCCGTACCATGCCTGCCCGAAGTGTAGACGATGTGGCTGTCGGTGATCACTGCGCCGACCTCGCCCAGCATCTGCAGAATTTCCTGCTCGTTCATGACCTTGTCTCCTTGCGGAAAGCGTCGATCGCTTCGTGCAGCTTGAGCGTTTCGCGTCGCGCAGCCTCGGCAAAGTCTTCGTCCTTCGACGCGAAGATGATACCCGACGACGAGTTGATGATGAGCCCGTCGCCGCGGCTTGTCAGTCCGTTTGCGAGCACAGCATTCAAATCGCCGCCTTGTTTTCCGATGCCCGGCACAAGGATTGGCATGTCGTCGCCCACGATCTGGCGCACGAACTTGAGCTCCTCTGGATACGTCGCACCGACCACCAGCGCGCAGTTGCCGTGCTTGTTCCACTTGCGTGAAACTCGCAATGCGACGAGTTGGTAGAGTGGAATAAGAAAACCGCCATGGCCGACGTATCGTGCCTTGTTGGATGCCCACAGATCTTCGATGACATGAGGCAGAGGATCGTGATCGGTGAGTTCACAGAACTCATCTTGGCTCAAGTACGTCGGTCTATTCTGAAACTCGCCTCCGCCCTTGTTGGAAGTCTTGCACAGCACGATGATGCCCTTGCCAGTCCTCTCGAGGAATGGCTTGTTGGCCTCTTCGCCGAGATACGGGTTGATAGTGATTGCGTCCGCGCCCAGATCGTCGAAGATTGCCTCGGCGTACTTCTGGTTGGTCGCGCCAATGTCGCCGCGCTTGGCATCGACGATTACGGGGACGGCGGGGAACTGGTCGTGGATATTCTCGATTATCCTGACAAGAACGTTGAGGCCGATGCGCGTCGATTCGTAGAACGCGGCATTCGGTTTGTAAGCACAGACCGTGTCAACCGTAGCGCGGACGATATTTATGTTGAAATCGTCGATTGACCAGGCCTCGCTTGCGTCGACTTGATCCACGAGGTGTCGTGGAATCTTGTCGTAGTCGCTGTCCAGCCCCACGCACACGAACTTGCCTGCGGCCCACTGCGCGCGCAACAACTGCATGAAGTTCCTAGGCATAATCGCTCTCTTTCTGTGATGGTGCTATTGCACCTGTTTGATGCAACTTGGAGCGTACTATGGGGTTTTCAACCGGAAAAGTCAACAGAAATGTGGCACGTGGCATGTGACATGCCTGACGCTATGAACGCGATGTACGTTATGTACGTTTGTGGTAAAAAAATCCGCCTGCGAGGTTGCAAGACGGTTGAGGTTACAGCGCCTGTTCGCGGCCAAAGCCGAGGACGTCGCGGGAGATGATGGCGAACAGGATCTTGTCGGGGTTGTCCTGAGTTTCTTCGTGCTTGGGGGACCACCGCTTGCGCGGGCGATTCTTGAGATGGCGCTCCAGCATGTCCAGGACGCGGCTTGTTTTGTTGGCGTTGGACGCGTGGTACAGCGCATGAGCAACGGCAATATCCTTGCCGAATCCGCGGAAGACGGCAAGTGCCCTTTCCCACGACTTGCCCAACCGAGACTTTAGGATGCGGCCGAACTGCTTTTCGCTGATCGCTGTCATCGACATGAACGCCTCCTCGATGATCCTCCGTAGTTGGACGAAGGGGGATTGTGGCGCAAAAATAATAACTGTCATAATATTTTCTGTAAAGTCTGGCGGCGCCACGCCGTAAAAGCCGCGTGGCGTCCCACGGCGCTATACGCGGTGAGCCGTAAAAATAAAAGCCGTGCTTTTATTCACGGCTTTTACGTGGTGCGCCCTGAGGGATTCGAACCCCCGACCGTCAGCTTCGAAGGCTGCTGCTCTATCCAGCTGAGCTAAGGGCGCCAAACTTTGTAACATCAGTCTAAATCACAACCGCTCGCCTGTAGAGAGTTCGGATGTTCATGTTGACATTTTTGGTTGGTTGTGGTAAAGCTTTTTGGACTGATACATCCAAAGAAAGGCGGCTGGTTATGTCGTACATTCTCATTACACTGATAGAAGTCCTCGTCGTTGGCATGTGTGCTTTTCCTGTGATTATGGGCGTGTTTACGCTGATAGACTGGGCCTTCGGCAAGAAGATCGTCGAGCGTGTACTCGTAGTGAGGGTCAAGGATCATGCATGGATAGATCACGCATTCGGTGATGAGCATGTAGATGGCACGAGCGTCTTTATCAACTTTCTATTCGCTGAATCGGTGCCGTACAGATCGGTGGATGCGAAACATCTCAGTTATGCTGCGGAGTTCGTTATCCGCAATGATTCTCCGATACCTGATGTCGGTGACATGATCACCGTCAAGGGAAGACGTGGCAGAATCACTGGAGATCTGTATCTGACGAGCGTGGTCTAGTTTTGGAAACTCTATTGCCTCCGGCACGTGTCGGCGGTAATTTTTTTTATAAAAAAAACAAGCGGCGAGATTGCCGCTAGCGCTGAGGTGAGCAGAGTGACCACGGATCACCGTGCATGTCGACCCATGTAGTGACTCGCGTCTCACTGCGTTGTGCCGGAGATTTTGGCGGCTCCGCACCCTCCAGAAGAAAGTTCAGCTTGCGCCACTCGCGGTTGTTAATCGTTCCGCCTTTACCGCGAACGATGTCCTCGAACCTCTTCTGGTCGACTCCCAATTTTTCCTGGATCGCGTCCCATACATTCTTCTGATTGTCCGCGGACCATTCGTCGAACGCCGGCTTGATCCACTGATATTTGAGTGCGGCGATTAGTTCTTCTGAGAGCGGGGGAGTGACTTCCATTGCAGGAAGTCCTTCTAGGATCCGTGAATACGGCGGAAGAACGCGAAAGCCGTCCTTGACCCGCTTGGCGATGACTGCCGCCAAAAATTCGCCACCGATTTTTTGCGCCAGAGCGACAATCTGGCTTTGGCAGTCAGTATTGCTAAGGTTGATTTCGGCGATGGAAAATCGCCTGTTAAACCCTTCGAAGTCCGGGAAGATGACTTGCCGTTGAGCCATGATCGTGACTTTGTATTCAGTTGGGATCCGAATGATTGCGGGGTAGGTGATAGGCTTAATGGCCATCGGCTGCCTCCGTGAGGTGGGTTGTCTCAATTTACTATCACTTTTCGGCTTTAGCGTCAAGCGTTGTGGTCGCCCAGTGCTTGGCTTCCAACCCGGCTTGAGCTGCGGCGATTTGGGCTTCTTGCTTGGATGTCCCGCTGCCTACGGCGACAAGTTCCTTTTCCAAAAACACGCCTACCGTAAACTCCTTGTTGTGGTCCGGGCCGACTTCTTTAAGAACTTTATAAGACGGCGTTACGCCCAGCATCTCTTGCGCGGTCTCTTGAAACTTGCTTTTTGGATCTATGTAAAGTTGATTTTTGAGAATGAAAGGCAGATGCGAAAGAATGTGTTTATGGATAAAACCTTCTGCACCCGGCGCTTTGCCGTCCAAATAAATCGCACCGATGATAGCCTCTATGGCGTTGGCCAAGATATACATGCGCGCTTTGGAATTTTTGTCTTTAGCTTCGCCTTTTGACATTAGCAGATAATCTTCGAAAGCCAATTGAGATGCGATGCCGGATAACGTTTTGGCGTTCACCAAAGCCGCACGCCAGTTTGTCAGCTCGCCTTCGGGATTAGCGTAATTCAAATACAGATGTTCTGTGACGATCAGTTCCAAAACAGCATCGCCCAAAAATTCCAAGCGTTCGTTGTGTTCAAAAGGAAAATCCGAATGCTCATTTAAATACGATCGATGCGTCAACGCTTGCATCAAGATATTTTTGTCCTTAAACGTGTAACCAAGCCTTTCTTCCAAAAGCTTAAAGTCTGTTTGTGGAATTGTAGTCATATATTCGCTTTTGCGTGCGAACGTTGCTCGCGAAGCTGACGGATGTTCGACGTTTTGTCGTTTTTCCGTGCGCTTCGTAAGTCTCGTTCGTCGAATTGTTTAATAATTTATTTGATCGTACCACATACCAATCGTACTACGTCGCCTCTTGTCATCCTTGCTCCCCACTTTGTCATCCTTGCGTAGGCGAGGATCCATCCGCTTTGTCCGCATGGTCCGCAGTGTCCGTTTGTTCTGTCTTCTCTTTCGGTTTATCCGAATCCTTCGAAGCGCCGTTTGCCATTTGATCGCGATAGACTGCGCCCAAAACTCCATTTACAAATTTGCCTGAAGATTCTCCACCAAAAGTTTTGGCCAACTCAATCGCTTCGTTGATGGCGACTTTTGAAGGGATCGCCTGATCAAAAACCAGCTCGTAAATACCCATTCGCAAGACATTGCGATCAACCGTTGTGATTCTTTCGATTGGCCAATCCGGTGCAAACTTTCCGATGGCAGTATCAATCTCGTCTTTGTGGTCCATGACGCCTTTGACGAGACTCAACGCAAAAGGACGTTCGTCCATATCCGGGGCGAACTCTTTTAGGTTGCGGTCGATTATGGATTGCGCTTGATCTTTATCTTGTGAATGGAAATCCCATTCGTACAATGATTGAAGAGCCAAGGAGCGTGCCAAATGTCTGTTTGACATAAGAAAGGTGCGAGTGAATTTGCGAACCGAGTTTAAGCTTTTGTCGGTTCTGCTTTTTTGGACTTTTTAAGTAATTTTTCAAGTTTTTGCGTTTTGCCTTTCACATGGATGGCGTGGCCGCGGTAGGAAGTGGCGCCCGGTGCGGCTTTGTGTGATAGGTGAGCTTGGTCGGCCGAGGCTGCATCAGCAACAATATTTTGCTTTTTTAGGGCAAAATGCGCGGCGCGGCGATGTTTATCGGAACTTGTTCTACGATGTCCAGGAAGACCCATATGCTTAATAACTGATGATTTATGCCTTAATCATAACAAAAAACCCAATAAAGCGCAATAGAGACTAGATGATGGTTTTTTGCACGTAATCAGGGCTAAATTCGTGCAATTCGCTCGCATCAAACCAAACCTGAATCTCTTGAACAGCCTCTTCGGCGTTGCCGGAGGCGTGGATCAAATTAAAGATGCCTTTGCTTTTGGCGTCTGCGTGTTTGTAGGAAACATGCGAATAGTCGCCGCGGATTGTGCCGGGAGCGGCTGTTTTTGGCTCTGTTCCGCCAACCATCTTGCGAACCAGCTCAACGACCTCGATTCCTTCCAGGGCAATGGCGACTACCGGGCCGGAGACGAGCATCTCCACCATAAGTTTACGGACGTGTTCGCCGCGGCGAATGGCCAAATCTTCTGTGTAATGCTTCATGGCCGTCTCTTCGCTGGGCCAAACCATCTTCATGCCGACTATCTTTAAGCCGACTTTTTCAAAGCGCTGAATAACTTCTCCCACCAACCCGCGTTCCAAAGTATCGGGCTTGAGCAGCACTAGAGTGCGCTGAATCGTTTCATTTTCGTTGTTCATATTGACGAGAGGATAACAGCTCGATGCGATTTTGTGAAGATGCGAGACGATTGAATTTAATTGCGTACTTAGATAGCCAAAAGATGGTCAAGCCTTGACAAAACCGCTAGAATAGGCTATATTTCTTTAAATTTGTACATTGAAATTTGGCTTGAAAACGGCGTATTTATCATATTTGTCATTGCGAGAAGCGAGTCCGACGAGTGACGTGGCAATCTCTTTCCCCTTGTCATCCCCGAGGAGGTTTGGTGCCGACGTCGGGGATCTATCGGATTCGGGATTCTCGCCTTCGCAAGAATGACAAGTAGTGATGTGGTAAATACGCCGTTTTCAAACAAAGGCAGGTTTGGCAATCCGCACGCTGTGCGGAACCCGGGCTGGTCGACGGCGCTATGGAAGGCGGGTCATTATGGCTAGTCTGACAAAGGATCTGAATCGGGCGTCGGAGTTTTTTAGCCGATTTGAGCGGTTCGGCGGCGATGAAATAAAGCTCAAGAAGCTCCTCGGCAACGATGAGTTGATGGAGGCCTGGGTCAAGCGGCTCGACGAGTTTCCGGAGTTCCGGCTGGTCCATGGTCTCTTCACCAAACCCGAGGCGCAGATCGTGCGCATCAACGAGCTGCGGCACGAGCGCGACTGGGGAATCCCTGATGAGTGGCTGAATATGGCCGAAAAGTCTGTGCCCAAATGGCCGGAGAACGAACTCGTCTCTGTCAATCTCGTCCCTTACCACCACGACAAGAAAGATGATGAGGGCAGGATTATGATGAGCGGCCTCGAGCGCACGTTCCACGAGTTGTGGGACGTCGCGGCGAAACAGCAGCACGCGAGCTACCGCTGGGACGGCTACGACAAGGCTGGTCCTGACCGCCTGCAGCTCCACAAGGGAGTGCACAGGGTCAGCTTGCGCTGGGAAGTCATCGACCTCGGTTGCAACCGCAACAAGAAGCCAATGGATGTCCGCAACGCGAAGTCCTCGCCCCACGCGGGAATCCTCGCCGCTGCCGTGCTCCACCCCAACTGGGTCAAGAGCATGGATGGCGACAAGGTGCCCTACGTCTTCGCCCCGGGCTACGAGGTGCAGGTTCCCGACGAGAAGCCGTGGGCGAGCGTGCCGTACCTCTACTTCGGTAGCGACTCTCGCGGGATCCAGCTCGACTACAGCTGGTGCGACGAATGCAGCTCGAGCTGGGCGGTGCCTTCGTTCTTCCGGGAGTAGTTCGGCTCTCGGCACTCGGACACTTGGGACTCGGAGGAACCTTGGTTCTTCCAGTCCTTCTCGGCCGGTATCTACAACGCAGCTTCGCAAAGGAGCTCGCGTCTCGTAGGTGCCGGCTCTTTTGTTTGGCTTGACTCTATACCGGAATTCCTCTATTTTTATGCTCTGTTCTTTTGGTAAATAACACACACGCCGGGAGGTAGACGATGGGTGTATTTGCAACTTGTCCCGAGCCGTTCCATGGGAACTCGCGAGAAGGCAAGCCTGTAGAGCGTTTAAGGAAAAGATTCGTCGGCGCGTGCACGAAGCTGTCCGGGGATTTTACCTCGCGCTGCACAAATGTCGACCTGCATTTTTGCGGTCGTCTGCCCGACAAGGGCATATGCTGCAGTCCTCTGTCGGAGATTGCTAATCCTTGCACCGTCTCAATCGCTCAATCAGTGGAGTGCGGTTCGGCTAAAGCTGACGCCGCATGCGACATTGCGCCCGTTGTGGATTCGCACGGCGTAACTTGGTTGAGTTTGCCTCGCATTATGGCAGAGATGGACGCGGAAAGAGCAACTATCATCCGCGAGCACATCAAGGATCAAACCGAAGAGTTGTTCAAAACGTTTCCCGGCCTCACGACTTTTGGAGACATGAGTCCTAAGGAAATTTTGAAGCTCGTTGACAGTGATTCGTTGCTTACCGGAGAGCGTGGGCGGTTTTTACGAGTCCTTCGCTTGATGGTCACGGCCTACAGGGTTCTGCCCAAAAGTCTGAAGGGAGCGAAAAAAGAAAAGAAGCTCCTGGAGATAAGAGAGCGCAGATTTCTCGAGGCGTACAGGCAGCAGTATGCGTTAAACGGCATGTCGTTAAAAAGGTTCAGAGATCTGACCCACGAAGTGATCAGGCGCACTCACAAGTACATCGATGAGCTGCTCGATTACGTGCTGGTTAATCATCGCGTACAGTTGGAGTTTGCGGCCGAGGTAAAGCTGGCCCGTGATTTTCCAACACTCATCCTGCTTGTTGCGCGCAGGTCCGGCAACGGCATCATCTCCAAGCGCATTCCGCACGAAGCCGCTGTGGTTGCGATTTTGGCGCAGATCGAATTTGAGCACATGATCGGCACGTACAGCCCCGACAGGGTCGAAGAAGTC